>Ga0137374_10009261_pt1 | contig 11628 bp, 9 predicted proteins | sample SagtaG_20_FD_104811 | JGI IMG/M metagenome (GOLD analysis project Ga0137374, IMG submission 104811) | Vadose zone soil microbial communities from Sagehorn Ranch, Mendocino, California, USA - Sage1_R_100_16 metaG | ecosystem: Environmental > Terrestrial > Soil > Vadose zone | place: USA...
CAAGCGCTTCCGACGAGATCGAGAGGCTGCAAGCTTCGTGGTGGACCGAAAATTTCGCGAAGAATAATCGCGTTGCGAAGCGCCAACGGCGATCTCAGCAGGTTGGTTGGAGTCGGCGCCGCGTCTCAGCGATTGATTCCAACGGGCGAACGACGTTTGTCGCTGACGCACATCGCGACGACGGAAAGCGTTTCGTTGTGCACGCGGATGAAAGGTTGACCGCGTTTGTTGAACTGGAAGCGGCGACTCTTCTTGCGGTGATGGTCAACCCATCGACTGTACTGTGGCGGCTAGTCGGCTGGGTGGTCTGCTTGGCGGCCTGGATGCCCTTCTCAGTGAATTTTACCAAACCGATGTACGTTGGCATGATGTTACACCTTTAGGTAATCCTGGAGTCGGTTTTGGGCCCCCAGAAGATGGATGGAATTTTCCGTAATGAATTTCGTTCTTATGCTGCCGCGAGATTAGGTCAAAAGCGCGTCCAAATGTCGAGAATGAAAATCGTTGTCTCGCTCGGCGCAAATTGTAATATGAACGGTCGACGGCGTTTCTGAGCTTGAGACAGCGATTCGGCTTCGCTGGGCACGCGCGAATTTCGCTTCGGATACGTTTCTAAATAAAGGAGCAAGACCATTAGGGCGAAACCTCGTGTTTAGGTCGCCGGTTGCGAGTATGACGAAGGCCAATTGCAGACGCGGAGGTAACGCGGACAAACGAAATGGGGGTTCGATTCCCGTTGCCCGCTCATCTCCCATTTCCCCCGTGAGCCACTGATTCAATCGTTTCTGGAATTTTTTAAACTTTTTCGACACTTCACCTCGCCGTTCCCGGAGAAAGAGATGAGGATATGGATCAAATAAATAAATATAAACAAAAGAATCACAACGCTCGCGGCGCTAATCGCCGGGAACGGCGGGTTAAGCTTAATTTCGGGGCAAGAGCTGGCCAGCGCGCTCGAGCCGTTACTCCAGTGGCGAAGAGGCCGACTGTTCAGATACTGACGATCAGCAACGTTCCCAGCGATATGTTGGAGGCGATTGATGAGCTCGCCGCCCGGCAAGATCGCAGCCGTTCAAGTCTCGTCCGGCGCGAGTTGCAACGCATCGTTGCCGAGTACAGGGCGAAGGAAGCGTTTAGTGAATCGCGCTGAAAATCGAGACTTCTCTTTTTTCGCGCGGATGAAGAGCTGTTGAACTGGAATCGGCGATGATCTGCCGGGCAAGAATCGGCGTGATTTGGAATCTTACCCGTCGAGCTTGCACTTTACCATGAAGCTTTCAAGTTCGACATCATTCACGAGGGGCCGACCAGTTTTGGGGCTGAGTATCATATCGTCCTCGCAGCAATTCACAGAGCTCGCCAGGGCGCGCCAAACAAAATCTTTGACGCTGAATCCCGCAAATCGCGCGGCTCGACGGATGCGCTTCCGGGTTGAAGGCTCTTCGCACAGTGTAACGCCAAAACCGGCAGGCGCTCTCTCTTCGTAGAGGCGGTCGCCGCGAACTAACTGCGCGGGCAAGCCGTGGCGGCTGTAAAGTTCTAGGAATTGCTCGGCCGAGATTCCGAATTGGTCCGCGATCGGAATCACTACTTTTCGGCATTGTGAATCCAGGTTCCACTCAGCTTGGCCGTTCCTTGTTTGGACGATAAATGAGTTCATAGCCTCACTAGAAAGGCCGAAGCTTCTCTCAAATGCAAGCTTTTTCGCGTCTGACTAACTTGTGATTTCGCTCTCGATTTGCAGCGTAAAATTGCTGCCAACGTCAGCAAAAAATAGGCAGTTTTCGACTAGGACGCGAGAAGCAGGAAAAGGTGCGTTGAAAACGGCAACGAAACGGCAACGGCGCTGTACCTCCCTAGCATAACCGTGGATCTTGAGTCCAGCGCGTCTGCCAATTCCGCCACACCGGCGAAGGAACATGGGCAATCTGCCTGTGTGGCAAACAGGCATTTTGCCTGTTTCCCCGGTCGGCAGGAGGACCAGCAGGCTGAAAGCCGACTGGGCGCACAGGCTGCAAGCCTATGTTCCAAGCTCGAGCGCTCGCAAACCGCGCGGCGGGCCGAAAATTTCGCGAAGGATGATTGCATTGCGCAAACCAGATGTCGATGCGAGCAAGATAGCTATATCTATTTTCGATTCTTCGCCTTTGGCAACTGGCCGCGTGGCTGCCGCGTAAGCTTCCACAGGTGCCTTGATAACCGGAGGCTGTTCGACTGGCAACGGTCCCTCGTGAACTTCGAACGCAGATGCAGCCGTCATCGCTGGCGGCAATATTTTCTCCGCGCGTTTCGCACGTTCAGGCGGAGGACTTTCCCTTCGAATGACGTCGCGTTTACGTCGCTCGTCGCGAATTTGTTTCCACACCTGTGCTATGGGCGGCTGCACAGGTGCGAGGGGTCGCGGCGGAATGTCTGTGCGCGGGACCACTGGCGGTGGCAGTCTCGACCCCGTCGGCTGGCCAAGCGCTTCGAGAAATCTGCGAATACGTTCTTCATCGGATTCGACCGGCGCTCGCCTGATCGGCTCAACCGGCGGACGGCTGGTTGCCGATCGTTGATCTGGCTCGTGTGATCCTTTCTTTGCCTCGCCGACTTTGCTTGCGAGCAGTCTGAACAAGACGGCAATCGCGATCAGCAGAATGAAAAGGAGATTCTCGATGTGCATGATTCGGAACGTTAAATCGTTAAAAAAGCTACATCGTTACAACGGTTTTTGCGTTCTAACAAATCAATGAATCACGTTCCATCGGTGCGCGGTTTCTCTCCTCCGGCGATTGATTCCCGCATGGATGTATCCGCCTGAACGTTCTTCATTCGGACGTAATCCATTATTCCCAGATTCCCCGAGCGAAATGCGTCCGCCATTGCTTGTGGAACGAGCGCTTCGGCCTCGACTACTTTTGCTCGCATTTCCTGCGTCCGGGCGCGCATTTCCTGCTCGACGGCTACGGCGGCTGCCCGGCGCACCTCGGCTTTCGCTTGCGCAACGCGTTTATCTGCGTCTGCCTGCTCGGTCTGCAACTTTGCGCCGATGTTATCGCCGACATCCACGTCGGCGATGTCGATTGAGAGAATTTCAAACGCCGTATTGCTGTCGAGACCCTTGGCCAGCACGGTTTTGGAAATACGATCGGGATTTTCCAGCACGTCTTTATAGGAATGGGCGGAGCCAATTGCACTCACAATGCCTTCGCCGACACGCGCGATGATCGTTTCTTCAGTCGCGCCACCGACGAATCGGTCAAGATGCGAGCGCACCGTAACACGCGCCTTCACTTTCACGCCGATGCCGTCCTGCGCGACGCCGTCAATCGTCGTGCGGCCCATGTTTGGGCTGGGAGCATCGATCACTTTCGGATTGATGCTCGTGCGCACCGCTTCGAGCACCGTCTTACCAGTGCCCTTGGTCGCCAGATCGATGGCGCAGGCGCGATTGAAATCGAGCGAAATCCCTGCCTTGTCTGCGGCAATCAAGGCGAGAACCACGTGACTGACATCGCCGCCTGCCAGATAATGTGCCTCGAGCGGATCGCTCCGAACATCCAGACCGGCTTTTACGGCCGTGATGCGATTGTCGACAATCAATCCGACCGGCACTTTGCGCAGGCTCATGCCGATCATTTTTCCAATGCTGACCGGCGCGTTTGCGATCCGGGCCCGGAGCCACGTCATGAAATATTTGGAGACCACGATCACCATCACAAACGCGAAGACCGCGAGAACTGCGAGGCCGACAAGATAAAGCGATTCCATATTGTTCCGAAGCTATCGGAAGCGATACAGGGCGCAAAGTTCTAATTGGTGCTCGGGGCGGGACTTGAACCCGCATGCCTTTCGGCATACGCCCCTCAAACGTACGTGTCTGCCATTCCACCACCCGAGCGCTCTATAGGGGAAGCCGTTTGCTTCCCGTGGATAGTGAATAGTAGATGGTCGAGTCTGGCTCGCAACTGTTTCGTCCCGCCCCTTGGCTGCTGGAGACGCTTCCCTCTGGGAAGCGCGGCGCTGATGTGTTTGAAAACACACGCGTCGCGTCGCCCAGAGGTCGGCGACTAAAGTTGGGGCTCGCCTTGCTTTGTGAATCCGTGGCATCAGCGTGATCTGCAGTTAGAATCTCCTGATGGAATCCGAGCATGAGTAAGAGCGACGATTGGATCAAAATCGATCTGCATATTCACACGCTCGATGATCCCAAGGACGCGGTTGATTATTCCGCGCATCAATTGCTGGAGCGCGCGCGCTCTCTTGGATTTCGCGTTCTCGCGATCACGCTGCATGACGCCGTCTTTGACCGACAGGAAGTGTTCGCTGATGCAGCAGCAATGGGTATTTTGCTTATCCCCGCAGCGGAAGTGCGCTTATGCGGCGCCGACGTCATCATTCTGAATGTGACTGGCGAAGAAATCGCGGCGCTGAAGAATTTCGACGACCTCAGACGGCTGAGGGCGCGGCGCGGGAACTCTATGTTTACGATTGCGCCGCATCCCTTTTATGTTTTTGGCAGCTCAATCGGATCGCGATTACTTACCGAAATCGATTGCTTCGACGCGATCGAGCTCTGCCATTTTCACAAGGGCCTCTTCAACCCGAATCGCCGCGCGAAAAGAGTGGCGTCGCGCTTTGGCAAACCGTTGATTGCCACATCCGATGCGCATCGACTGCACGCGTTCGGACGACATTTCACGAGCATTCCGGCTCCGCCTGAGCTCACCGTCGAGGGTGTTCTTACTTCCCTGCGAGCCAGCCGGCTTAATTTAACGAGTCCTTCGTGCAGCTTCGTTGATCTTGTGAACGCGATCTATTTCGTTTTGCTGGCACATCCATTTCGGCGACGCCGGAAGTATCGCCACACCTTGAATTCTAACCACGAATCAACACGAATAGACACGAATTGTGAGAGGTGACAATCAAAGCCGAAATCCGGATTGGTGCTTATTTCTGTTCGTTCGTGGTTGCTCCAAGATCATAAATTGTGCCCCATGGCCCAGAAGCGACAACCGTCGCGGTAGCTTCCCATGGCCGCTTGCTCCCAGCGTAATGAGCCGTTTCCTCGTGTCCCCAAAAGATGTAGCGGACGTGCAAGTTCTGCGCGATTTCGCGCCAATTCTCGGCGCCCTGCATCAGTTGGTTCAGCGAGTTGTTGACTCCTCCGTAATCGGCGAAGCCCTGCGACCATAGATGCCCCGGATAACCAAGCACAACCTTTCGGCCCTGGAGCAAGAGCGGGTGATTGAAGGTCGGATAGGCGGCGAAGCGAGCCTCCACCGGTAAAGGCTGGACCGCATCGCCGACCCCAGCCAGTTCGATGCGATTGGCTATTCCAAAACCTGGCCGTCCGACGGAAAGCCCCCCTAGCAGACTGATGAATCCTGAGCCGAAAAGTGCCACGCAAACAATTACACGGGCCACGAGGTTCCAATGTGCAATGAGATCCCTCCACAAAAACGGAAGCACGAGAAAGTAAGCCCAAATCATGAGCTTCAGATTGTCCCATTGCCACGGCGCAAACTGAAACAGCAAACCTGAAACGAAGATGGCGAGCGCGGGCAGGAGAAAGCCGATTGCCTCGGATGACTCTTGATTCCATTTGATGCCGCTTTTCCAAGCACGCCAGCCGCAGACTGCGATCAAGAAGACGGCCAGTGGAATAAAGATGCCAAAATTATCGGACCAGAATTGGACGGCACTCGCGCGGCCGAATGCAGGATCAGCCATGACCCATCCCAAATGTGGTTTTACCATTGACCCAGCGTGGAAATGATCGGTGATCAGCCACACGAAGAAAAAGGCTGGAAGCAACGCGCACGCCACGACCGTCAAGGCATGCATGTGTGTGTCGCCAACGAGCTTGCGCCGTTCTGCCGGGTCCGACATCAAGCGCCGAATCCCGCCGATCCCTTCCGTGCGGACAAGATCCACAATGAATTTCAGTGGTTGAAGACATTCAAAAATGAAAAGGAAAAACAGAATGATGCTGAGAGCGAGAAATGTGTGAACGTGGAAGAGCGGCATCGAGGCATATAGAGAGAGCTCGACCCAGAAGGGCAGCGGCCCAGAACGCCGGCCTTCTCGACCTCGCGCGCCTTGGCGAAAGAATGTTTCGCGCCAATGCCAAAGTAAAAGCACGCCGGCTGGAATCGCGTAAAGCAATCCGCGCTGGGTCACAAACATGGATAGCGCTATGCTTTTCCATGCGATTGCCTTATCGCCTTGATAGTCTAGAAACTTGTGCGTATCGAAAAATTGAAAACCCGCCGTGCCGCCATTAAACAAGAAGCCGGCGACACCGAAGGCACCGGCCCAGCGGAAAAACGCGTAAAACGTCGCCAGTGACGCAAGTAATCCAGTCCAAACCAATCCGCGTATCAGGTCGACGTGAACCAGGCAGAGCAGTGCGTTGAACAGATCCATCCCTGCGGGATATCTCAGTTTGCTAAAGGCATAGATCGGGTTCTCGGGCCAAAGCGCGACTCCATTCGCGAAATTCCTAGTCAGCGTGATATGCAGGGAGAGGTCGCCGAGGTTATTGGGCGATTGAATCCTCAGCTCGCTGCCGTCGATGTAGATGAGCCAACAGAAAGAGCGCACGGCAAACATGAGGAAGCACACGCCCAGTAGCCAGAGCCAAACCCTTCCATAACGCCAGCGAGCCGGAGTTGAATTGAGCGCGTCCTCGTGTGGCCGGCGCTGCGCTTGCTCGGAAACCCGGCTTTCAGGTCGCGCGCCTTGTAGGGCAACCGCTTCGCTTCCCGATCGGGGCGAGGCAGGCGACGCGTTTGCCCCGTAATCCGGTTTCCTAGGGTCAAAAGTTCCCAGATAAGATGCAAGAGCAAATGCGGCGCCGGATATCAGCGCCGAAAGCGCACTCAGCCTGTTCAGGCCGCCCCCGACCATTCCAAGAAGAAGGCCCCAAACAGTCGATAGATTGACAAAGATCAGGCCAGCGGAAAGCCATTTCATTGAGGTGAGCCCTGCCTAGCCCGGTCCTTTCCCGACGAAATCAGGCGATCGGTCCGGGAAAAACTCTTTAAAGACTTCGGCGCTCAAATAGAGCTTCGACGGCTCCTGGTAGTTCCGAATCCTGAGCGGCTCGGTGTAATACGCGTTGTGCAACTTGGACTCAACGTCCTTGATCTTGTCTTCTTGTACGAGGAGAAAAGCGGCGTCGAGCTCTTGAGGCAGATTCCCGTGCTCGTAGTACCCGATGTGTGTGAAATCCCCGAGAATCCATGGAAGCGGATAGGTGCTGGATCGAATGATATGCCCGACCAGATGATAATTGGCCGGATCCTTTTTTGCCAATGCCAGCAGCGGCTTGGTTAGTTTGAAAATGTCATTGTAAGTCTGAACGTAAACGTACGGCTCGGTATCGGTCGTGCAACGAAAGTAGTTCAGCCGAATTGACAATCCGAGCGAAATAGCCAGGAGGGCCCCTATCCCGAGATATGTTGCGCGCAGAAATCGCGGGCGAACAAGCAGAATCGCCGCGCCAAAGACAAAGAGAAAAGGCCAGACAAAGCTGATGATGCACCACGGAGTCTTGTATTTGACGTAGCTGTAAGCAATCAGGGTTCCGACTCCATAGATCGCCAGATAACGCAAACTGAAGTTCTTAAGCTCCTGGCAAAACACACACAGGATCAGACCGACACCGACAGGAATTTCGTAGCGTTTAATCAGTTCCAGCCAGTAATACCAGGGCTTTTCATGGCCGTGGCCGCTTTGGCCGGTCTCGGACCACGTCTTGTAAGCTTGATACAAACCTTTCACGCCGCCCCAGTTAAGGAACGTTCCGGAATAGAAAAAGACGATCGTGCCGACCCCGACTCCGACGACCATCAAAAGATCGAGATAGGTCCATGTTTGCCTGGCCGGCTTGAAGTCGGGGAGGCGACTGAGCGCGTGGGAGACCATTAAGACTGGAATCGCCACCGCCGCGCAGACGAGATGGATGATGTACGTTTCTTTGGTCAGGATCATGCCTGCGGCTCCCATTCCCGCCCACCAAAGATAATTTGTCGTCCCAAATTTCCAGAGACCGAGCAGTCCGAGAATGAACATCATCGAGAAGAGCGCCAGCCAGACTTCGTGGATCGAGTAGCGTCCGTAGAAAACGAAGCCGGGAGAAACCGCCATCGCCAGCGCGGCGATTCGACTCACGGTTCGTCCAACCAGCGGCTCGAATTTCAGGCAAAGCCAGACGGAACCAATGCTGACAAGGACAACCGGCAGCCGCAACGCCCAGAGATTTCGGCCAAACAAACTTTCTGAGAGCAACAGAAAGTAAAAGTGAAGCGGCCCGTGATAGTTCGTCGGATCGTACCGGTAAAACCCATTCTTCATCATCTGATCGACGAACCAGCCGTTGATGCCTTCGTCGAAATGCGGCGGCTTGATGTCCAGGAGAAAAAAACGCAGGAAAACGGCGAGCCCGAGGATGAGCCACGGGACCCACGCCGTTTCTCCGAGCGCCGTTTTCCACAATGCCAGCTGATTACCCAACACTGGAAAATCTGCTAGCGCGCCGCCTCTGGCGCTGCTAGTACGCCCTGCGATGCGCATTCTGGTAACCGGCGGCTGCGGCTTCATCGGGAGCAACTTTATTCGGTATATTTTGCAACATTACAAGCCCGCGTCCGTGAGCAACGTCGACGTGCTCACTTACGCGGGTAATCTCGCCAATCTCGACGGCGTAGTCGAAGAACATGGCGAGCGTTACGAGTTTTTCAAAGCCGATATCGCCAATGCCGATCAGATGGACGCGCTGATGACCGAGCATCAATTTTATGCGGTCATCAATTTCGCTGCTGAATCGCACGTGGATCGCAGCATTAATTCTCCTCTGAACTTCATCCACACCAACGTTATCGGCGCCAGCGTGCTACTGGATTGCGCCCGCCGGCACGGCGTTCAGCGCTTCATCCAAATCTCCACGGACGAGGTTTACGGCTCGCTTGGCGTTACCGGGAAATTTACCGAGCAATCGTCGCTGGATCCCAGCTCGCCATACTCAGCGAGCAAAGCCGGCACCGATCTGCTTGCGCTTGCCTCTTACAAAACCTATGGCCAGGAAGTGCTGGTGACGCGCTGCTCGAACAATTACGGCCCGTACCAGTTTCCGGAAAAACTGATTCCGCTCATGATTATCAAGGCGCTCCGTGACGAGCCGCTCCCGGTTTATGGCGACGGCATGAATGTGCGCGACTGGATTCACGTGACAGACCATTGCGCCGCGATTGTGGCCGCCCTTTTCGAAGGCAAACCGGGATCGATTTATAATTTCGGGGGCGACAGTGAGATGGTGAATATCGACGTCGTTAAGGCCATTCTCGATACGCTGGGCAAGCCTCACAGCTTGATTTCATTTGTGCCCGACAGGCTCGGGCACGACCGCCGCTACGCGATTGATTCGTCCTTCGCGCAACGGGAATTGAATTGGAAATCGCGTCGCAATTTTCAAGAAGGGCTCAGTGAAACGATTCAGTGGTACATCGATAATCCATCCTGGTGGCAGCCATTGCTCGAGCGTACCGGACGTTATTAAGAAAAACAGAGCCTTCCGTGGCCCGATGTCCGTCTTGTAAATGAAAATTGTGATCATCGGCGGAGGCGGGCGACTCGGCGCCGCGCTCATGCGCGAATATCAAAACAAATTTGAGGTCAATGGCTTCAATCACAGGCAACTGGACCTCGCAAATTTCGATGACGTGCGCGCTAAATTGCGGGAGACCGATTTTCATGTCCTAATCAACACCGCTGCATTTACGAATGTCGATCTTTGCGAGACCCAGCGCGATCAGGCTTTTCTGATTAATGCCGAAGCACCGGATGTCCTGGCAAAAATCTGCTGCGATAAAGGCGCTAAGCTCATTCACTTCAGCACCGATTACGTTTTCGATGGCGAAAAGCGGGAACCGTACACTGAAGAAGATGAAGCGAATCCGATCAGCGTTTACGGCGAATCGAAACGAGCGGGCGAAGAGAACGTTCTCGCCGTGAAAGGCCGGCATCTGGTCGTGCGCGTCTCCTGGGTTTTCGGTCCTGACCGGCCAAGCTTTATCGACGGGTTGATTAAACGCGCACAGGAAAATGAGCACGTCGATGCAATCGCGGACAAATTTTCCTCGCCCACATACACGCATGACGTTGCCGAAATGCTCCCGCGCTTTTTTAATGTCGGGCCTGTAGCCGGGGGCGATGACCCCGGCGGTGCGATCGCGATCACCGCCCGTGGCTACAGCGCGAGCGATTACAGCGGCATTCTGCATTTCGCCAATGCCGGTCAATGCAGTTGGCAGGAATATGGGCAATGGGCGCTCGATTGCTGTCAGGCGTTCGGCGTACCGATTAAAGCGAAAACGGTTGACGCGCTTGAATTAAAAGACATGACCCGCCTGCGCCAAGGCTACGGCGGGCAGGCAAACTGGGTGGCCCGCCGTCCGGTTTATTCAGTGCTTTCCAGCGCGAGATACACTGAATTGACCGGCGCTTCACCTCGCACTTGGCGGGACGCCGTTGCTGACTATATTAGGCGCTTCTATTCAAAAAAATGAAAACACACATCTTCGCTTTCACATTGTCGATTGTCCTTTGTCTCACCGCGCGCGCGGGATTGAAATGGGACCAGACCTCGATCGAATTACATCCCACCGCTACTGACAAGCAGGCGATAGGCCATTTCAAATACCAGAATACCGGCGACAAACCGGTGAAATTTAAATCAGTCAAAACTTCTTGCGGTTGCACGGCCGCGCAGAGCCAAAAGGAGGAAGTGCCGGCGGGCGAGAAAGGTGAGATCACGGCCACATTTAACATCGGCGAACGCACCGGCACCCAGGTCAAAACTGTGACGGTGGAAACCGACGATCCGGCGAATGTCACCACAGTGCTCACTCTGAAGGCAGTGATCCCACAGCAGCTCGAGATCGCTCCAACGTTTGTGTTTTGGGGACAAGGCGAAGAGGCGAAGTCAAAAACGATTGTCGTGCGCGCAGCCAAGGATTTCCCAGTGAAACATCTCAAGGTCACGTCATCGAGTCCGGATTTTCAAACGAAGGTGGAAGAGACCGGTAACGGCCAGTTCAAGATCGAGGTCAAACCGCAAGAGACCAACAAGCAAGTTGCCTCGACCCTGACGATTCAACCGGAAGATTCGCAGAAAATATTTTATGCCACTGCGCGCATCACCAATGCGCCGGTTCCTCAATAGCTGGTGTTGGCTCAAAATTAAAAAGGTTTGAAATCTTCACTGGTCCGTCAGGCGCTCGTGCTCGCGGCGCTTGCGCTTGTTCCCGGCCTCGTGCAGGCGATCTATTCTGGGGACAAAGTTTCATGGCGGTCGCCCGTTCCCGCTTCCGAAATGGTCACGGTGGCCCAAGCGCGGGCGTGGGGTGAGAACGCAATCTGGGTCGATGCCCGGCCCGACAACGAATTTGCGCGCGATCATGTTCCCGGCGCTCTGCTATTGAACGAAGACCGCTGGAGTGAATTGCTGCCGCAGTTTCTGGCAGCATGGTCGCCCGAGAAAAAGATTGTTGTTTACTGCAGCAGCCAGGGTTGCAACGCCAGTCGCGAAGTCGCCCGCCGCCTGCGCAAGGAAGCGCAACTGCCAAACGTGTTCGTCCTCGA
>Ga0137374_10009266_pt1 | contig 11626 bp, 8 predicted proteins | sample SagtaG_20_FD_104811 | JGI IMG/M metagenome (GOLD analysis project Ga0137374, IMG submission 104811) | Vadose zone soil microbial communities from Sagehorn Ranch, Mendocino, California, USA - Sage1_R_100_16 metaG | ecosystem: Environmental > Terrestrial > Soil > Vadose zone | place: USA...
AAACGGGACCTCGCGAGGCGCCTGTCCGCGAACTAGTCTCGCTCTAACGCCCCCGAGCGGAGTTGGGCGGACTCGGGCGGACGACTGGGATCGAATACGCGACCCTCAGCTTGCAAAGCTGAATCGAGCTGTGCTGGCGGTCTCGGTCTGACTCGGATCGGTGCCGTCAAACCGGCTATTCATGTGGTTTTCGGGTTGTCGACGCTCCCTCGAGCAGAGACGGATGGAAGGCCGTTTGCAACCGTTTCCTTAGCAATCCCTTAGCAGCGTTTCGGGCGCTGCCCGTTGTGCGTATTTTGACGTGATGGCGCGGCGGTCGTTCATTTCCGCGGGCCGTGAACGAGCGTGGCAGCTTCTATCGCACCCACAGCTGGTCGAGCAGGGCTCCCCAGGCCGGGTTGTACTGGTAGTTGCCGACGCGCTTGGAGACGAAGTCTGCGCGTTGTGGCGTGAACAGGGGCACCCAGGGTGCCATGTCGACGAGTTCGCGCTCGATCCTCGTCCACAGCGCGGCCGCGGCGCCAGGGTCGGCGGCCTGGATCTTCAGCGCGCGGGCGATCTGAGCGTCGATCCGACGGTCGCAGAAGAAGCTGGGGTTGTTGTTCTGCGGGACGGGCCGGATCGAGCTGCACGTGAGCGACGACTTGAGGACGTAGGAAGAGGGCGAGCCGGCCCCGCCGATCCAGCCGAACATGCCTGCTTGCGCCCGCGTCTTCTTGTCGAGCACTTTCGGGAAATAGTCGTCGATCGTGTCGACCCACCTGAGCCTCGTCCGGTAGCCCAGCCTCTCGAGCGCCGAGACCACTTCGCGTGCAGCGGGCTCGATTGTTCCGTGCCACGCCCACAGCGTCACCTTCATGCCTCTGGTCCGCGAGGCAGCGACGAGGCGGCGCGCGCGCGCAAGGTCCGGCGCCTTCCACTCGCCCGTCCGGCTCGGCTCGACGGTGTAGGGACAGTAGGGCCGGAAGCCGGCGACGCTCGGTGGGCGGATCTGGCAGAACGGCGCGGCCACCTCCGGCCCTCCCAGAGATCGTGCAACGGCGGCGCGGTCGACGGCGTAGTTGACGGCCTGCCGCACCCGGACGTCGTCGAAGGGGGGAAGTCTCGTGTTCAGGAAGACGAAGAACATCGTCGCCGGCGCCGGGTTCAAATGGAGTTGCGACGCGTAGCGTGTCTGGACCTCCTCGAGCCGGTCGGCAGGAACGCCCATGGAAAGGTCGGCCTGACCACGCTCGACGGCCGTTACCGCGGCCTCCGCCTTTCCGCCCAGCCTGAACTCGATCTCGTCGGGGAACCCGTCCGGGCGAGCGGCCCGCGACCAGGCGCGGAAGTAGGGATTGCGGACGAGCTTCAGCTCCCGGCCTGGCACGTAGCTCTCGATCAGGTACGGCCCGGTCGAGGGGACCGGACGCGTCCCCACGTCTCGGTTCGGCGTCCCGGGCGGGATCGGAGGCGGGAAAGCGAGCAGGTTGTACAAGAACTCGACGTCCGGCCGCCGAAGGTGGAAGACGATCGTCCGGGTCGCATCGTCCGTCCGCACAGCCCGCCTGAGATCGCAGCTCCGCGGCCGCCTCGCACAGACTTCGGCGCCGACGAGCGAGTCGAAGAACACCGCGCCGAACGCGCGGGCGCGGAAGAGGCGCTCGAACGCACGTCGGAAGTCGCTCGCCCGCACGACCGCTCCGTTCGAATAGCGGATGCCAGGGCGAAGTTGAAATGCATACCTGGTTCGACCGGCCGTGACAGTCGGCAGCGAGGCTGCCAGGTTCGGCACGATCTGCGTGCCCTCGCTCCCGCCGCGCCACGCGACGCCGAGCAGACGGTCGTAAACGGGGTCGAGGGCGAAATGCGCAGAAAAGGTGGGATCGATCGAGGTCAGGAGGACCGTTCCGGCGACGACCAAACGCCCTCCACGGTGGCCGGTGCCAGACGGCTGGACGGCAAACCAGACCTCTTTTCCGGAGACCGCCAATCCCTTCGGTCGGTTTGCCACAGGGATCCTCTCCACGACACGCTCTTTCGCGGGGTTGATACGGGCGATCCACTGCGAGAACTCGCTGCTCACCCACACTGCATCTGGTTCAGCCGCAAGGGCATCTGGACCCTCGCCGACTGGGATCACGGCCGTCACCCTGTTCGCGTCCGGGTCGATGCGTGAGACGGTGCCGTCGAGCGAGTTCGCGACCCAGACAGAGCCGGCGCCGAAGGCGATCCCGGTGGGCCCGTTGCCGACGCCCACCGTCTGCACGATCTCGCCTCGCCGGAGATCGATGCGGACGACGCGCCGGCTCGACTCGTCTGTGACCCAGACGCTGCCGGCGCCGATCGCGATGCCGCGGCCGAGCGCGTCCGTGGAGATGGTCTTCACGACGTGGCCGCTGGCGGCGTCGATCTTCGTAACGGTACGCGTGTCGGCGCTCGTGACCCACACTGCCCCTTCGCTGACGGCGACCGCGATCGGCGTCACGCCGACCTGAATCGGCTGGACGACGGCATTGGTCTGCGGATCGATCCGCGAGACGGTCCCGTCGAGCGAGTTGGCCACCCAGACAGCGCCGGCACCGGTCGCGATCCCAGCCGGCTGGCTGCCGACGGGGATGTTCTCCACGACGGTTCTCATCCTCGGATCGATTCGCGCGACAGAGTTGTCTTGCGCATTCGTCACCCACACTCCGTCGTCATCGGCGGCGATGCTCGTCGGCTCGTTGCCGACCGACACGTCGGCAACGAGCCGATTCGTGTCCGCCTCGATCAGCCCGACGGCGTTCGCCGAGGCCCCAGTGAGGCTCGGGCTGCCGCCGTTGATCTCGATGAGCACCACGGCGAGCGCAGCCACGAGGAGGAGCGCCGCGCCGATCGCGATCAGGAGCCCGCTTCGGCGACGAGATCGGCGGAGCGGCGCGGGAGGTCGTGGAGGCGGTTCGAGCTGCGGGTCCTGGCTCAAGATCGAGCGCTCGAGCTCCCGTAGCTTGCGGCCCGGCTCGAGGCCGAGTTCCTCGACGAGCCTCCTGCGCGTCTGCCGATACGCCTCGAGCGCCTCCGCCTGGCGTCCGGAGCGGTAGAGGGCGAGCATCAGCTGAGCCGCGAGACGCTCCCGCAGCGGGTTCTTGCGCACGAGTGCCTCAAGCTCCGAAACGAGCTCTGCGTGGCGCCCGAGCGCAAGATCGGCGTCGATCCGCTCCTCGAGGACGGCGAGCCGAAGCTCTTCGAGCCGAGCGACCTCGGCTTCCGCGAATGGCTCGGTCGCGAAGTCGACGAGCGCCGCCCCGCGCCAAAAGGCGAGCGCTGTCCGCAGGAGGTTCGCCGCGCGCTCCGCATCGCCTGCGGCCAGCGCTTCTCGGCCCTCAACCGCCAGCCGCCCGAAGCGGGCGAGGTCGACCTGCTCCGGCTCGACGGCAAGCAGGTACCCGCGCCCGCGGGTGAGGAGTCGCTCGCTCCCGAGCGCCTTGCGGAGATGCGAGACGCACACGCGGACGCTGTTGAGGGCACTCCTTGGCGGTCGCTCACCCCAGAGCGCGTCGATCACGCGATCGGTGGAGACGACCTCACCTAGGTTGAGGAGCAGGAGGGCCAGTAAGGCCCGCTGCTTCCCCCTGCCGACGTCGAGCAGCTGCCCGTCCTCGTGCACCTCGAACGGGCCGAGGATGCGGAACTCCGTCGTGCTCTCCGGACCGGCCACGTCCCCTCAGTTCGCGGGCGCTTAAGCGCCGTCCAACCGCGATTTAAGCACCGCGTAACCGCGCCTGCGCACGCTGGGGCGGTCGCAGTGGCAGGGGAGGAGCGATGAGCGTGGCGAGACGGCTTCGATGGGTTGTGGCGCTGGCACTGCTGCTGGCGCTCGCCGCAACGTCGAGCTCAGGCGCGAAAGAGACACCTTCCCGCGGGCCGGGCTCCGATCGGACCCCGCCACCGGTGGTCGTCAGCGTGCGGGACAGCGGCTTCCACTGGGCGGACGCCGGCGTCGGAGCGGCCGCGACGCTGGCCGCCACGCTGCTCGCCGTCGGCCTGGCGATCGCGCTGCGACCGGAACGCCGGAGTGCCACCAGCCGCCAAGCGCTTTCGTCAGCGCAGAAGGAGGAGTCATGAGATTCAGGCGAATATGCTCAATGAGAGCTTCACGCTTCGCGGGCGCAGCGGTGTTGGCGCTCGCCCTCGCTGTCCTCGCCGTCGCCGCTCAGGTGGCGGGAACGTCTGCTGCGACGACGGGGCAAGGGAATGCCGTAACGGACTGGAGCGAGATCGCGCAGAACGCGATCGTGGTAGGACGCACGAGCGGAAGCTCGCTGGTGCTTGAGGCGATCGTCGAGGCCGCGGTGTACGACAGCGTGATCGCAATCGAGGGCGGCTCCGAGCCGTTTGTAGCGTCGCCGGCCGTGCCTCGACCGGCCTCGACGGCCGCCGCGGTCGCCGCGGCGGCGCACGACGTCCTCGTCGCGCGGGTGCCGAGTCAGGGCGCGAGCGTCGAGGCTCAGTACACGGCCTACCTGGCGACAATCCCGGACGGGCCGGGGAAGGCGAACGGGATCACCGTCGGCCAAGAGGTCGCGCAGGCGATCCTCACCTGGCGTGCCGGCGACGGCTTCGACAACGAGGTCCCTTACGTGCAGCCCCCGCCCGGGCCCGGCGTCTTCGAGCCCGTGGCGCCGACGACTCCCGTGGACGTCAAGCTGCAACAGGTCCGGCCCTTCACGTACGCCTCCAACTCGGAGTTCCGACCCGACGGGCCGAATCCACTGACGAGCGCCGAGTACGCCGAGGACTTCAACGAGGTCAAGGTCTACGGCAGGCTGGACAGCAGCGTCCGCACCCCGGAGCAGACCGCGGTCGTGCGTTTCTGGACTGAGGCCGGCGCCACGCAGACGCCGCGAGCGCTGCGCGGGCTCGCTATCGATAGAGGCCTCGGCGTGGCGGAGACGGCGCGGATGTTTGCGCTGGTGCACGTCGCGGGCGCCGACGCGGCGCTCGCCTGCATCGACGCCAAGTACCACTACCTCTTCTGGCGGCCGATCCACGCGATTCAGCGCGCCGACACCGACGACAACCCGGCCACCGAGCCCGATCCGACTTGGCGAGCCCTCCTGACCGTCAACCATCCCGAGTATCCGTCCGCGCACGGTTGCTTCACGACGGCCATGACCGACGCGCTCGCCGCCTACTTCGGCAGCGACAAGGTCGCATTCGCGATGAGCAGCACCGTCACGGGAACCACGCGCTACTACGACCGCATCACCGACGTCGCCAAGGAGGTCTACGACGCTCGCGTGTGGGGCGGTCTCCACTTCCGCAACTCGATCATGGAGGGCGCCTGGATCGGCAGGAAAGTCGCCCGCCACGTTGTCACGAATTTCTTCCAGCCGACCGAGGGTTAGGCGCCGGCGGCAAACGACCGCTCAACACCTCGTGCCGTGCGGGCCTTGCGCTCCGCACGGCACGAGGGACCGTCGAGGCCGCGCCGGCTCGAGTGGCCTCAAGCGCTGTCGCGGAGGAGAACAGCCCGTACCGTCGAGGGCCACCACTGCGCGCCGCCATGCGCGGTCGGCGTCTGGCTCGCGTTCAGGTTGCGTGCGATCTGGCGGATGCTCTCGCCTTTCGCATGCGCTTCCTGAATGTGAAGCACGAGTTCGTCTGGGACGGCGGTCGGTCGTCCCGGGGGCGCGGTCTGCGCCCGCCCTCGGGCGGGCCGGCGCCGCTCTTCGACGAACCGCTCGAGCTCGTCGACCGGAACGAGCCGCGTGCCCCAGGGCATGTCGACGGTCTCGAGCAATGGCAGCACCCGGCGGTCGAAAGTGGAGCGGCTCACCCCTAGCGCCTCGGCGGCCTGCGTCCGCGTGTAGACGAGTCGGTCGACCTCCGTCGCGTGACGAGCGACAGTTACGACGGAGCTGAAGGGCTCAGGCGCCGACGGCGCATCCCGCTTGGCTTTCTCGCTCCTGCGCTGCTGGCTTCGTCGGGACACCCGTTCAAGCGTACACAAACTCTGATCAATATTGCACCTCGGGTGCATCTGTGTCTCGCCTGCTATCGAGGTTGACAATTGCTGTACGCGGGAGTCCAGGTAAGGAGGTCGCGGAGTTCGCACTCAACTCGATCGGCAGCAGGGCGGGAAAGGCTCGCGGTCTATTTCGCGATCGCGGGAGCGAGCATGCAGGCGTGGTCGCCGAGTGGATAGACCGAGGGACGGAGGTCGTTGCGGAGTAGTAGCTCGCGGTTCGCCGCGCCGCGGGAGGTTTCGTAGCCCCGCAAGCTGGCGCCCGCTCCTGTGCGGCGACTCGCGTGGGTGGCGAGTTCCTGGCGAGTTATTTGGCGAGGTCCGTCTGGCAGCCTGCAAGCGTGGCTGTGCGAGCGAACGACACGGTGGCTGACCTCTGTTCGGCTGGCCAGCTCGAGCTATTCGCGGACGCGCTCGCCGAGTCGGCGCGCGCCCGAGCCGATCCAATCGTCGCGGACGACAGGCCGCGCCGCCCGAACGCCCATCTGGAAGTCCACCCGGCCGGGCCGACGAAGCCGAGCGCACCCTCTGGCGGAACGCAGTCGGTCGCAGACCGCGCCACGCCCACCAAACCGGCCGCGGGCGGACAGCGCACGTGCTCGCGTCTCGCCGTCAGCCCGGGCGAGGCAGCCGAGATGCTCGGCGTCAGCCGCGACTACTTCGACGAGCACGTCATCGACGAGCTTCGGGTCGTGCGGCGCGGCCGCCGGATCCTGGTCGCGCTCGCCGAGCTCGAGCGCTGGTTGGACCGGAGCACGACACGCGCTACTGTCGGACGAACCTGATGGCCGAGGGGATCGAAGTCCGTCACGCCCGATCGTGCGCCTCGCGTGGCGGCAGGCGCTGTAACTGCGAGCCCGGCTACCGCGTCGCCGCGTATGACGCGATCAGCACGCGCAAGGTCTCGAAGACGTTCAGGACGCTGGGAGAGGCTCGCCGGTGGCGCGCGACGGCCCAGACTCAGGCTGCCAAGGGCGTGCGGCTGGCCAGTACCGCGCAGACACTCCTCAATGCTGCTGAGGCATTGTTCGACGGGATCGCGAGCGGCGCGATTCGCACGAAGGCCGGCGAGCGATACAAGCCGTCAGTCGTGCGCGAGTACGAGCGCTCGCTACGTCTGCACATCCTCCCCAAGCTAGGCGGCGCAAAGCTCTCGAAGCTCCAGCGGCGCGACGTGCAGCGCCTCGTCGACGAGCTGCTCGAGTCCGGCGCTGACCCGAGCACGATCCGCAATGCACTCAAGCCGCTGCAGGTGATCTACCGGCGGGCGATCGAGGACGGCGATCTCGCCGTCAACCCGTGCGAGCGGCTTCGGCTTCCGGCCGCCCGCGGCCGCCGCGAGCGAATCGCGTCGCCAACTGAGGCCGCGGCCCTGATCACCGCGCTTCGCCCCGATGACCGCGCGCTATGGGGCTGCGCGTTCTACGCCGGCCTGCGCCGCGGGGAACTCCGGGCCTTGGAGTGGAGCGATGTTGATCTCGTGAGCGGACTGATCCGGGTCGAGCGCAGCATGACCGGCTACGGGGAAGCCGGAGAGCCGAAGAGCCGCGCCGGCCGGCGCGGCGTGCCGATCGTCGCCGCGCTCCGCGACCTCCTCGTCGAGCACAAGCTCGTGACGGCGCGATAGCGGCTTTGTCTTCGGCTCGAGTGCGACACAGACGTTTACGCCAACGGCGGTACGTAAGCGAGCCTTGACCGCGTGGCGACGCGCCGTGCTGGAGCCGATTGGCCTCCACGAGTGCCGGCACACATTCGCAAGCTTGCTCATCGCAGCTGGCGTCAATGCCAAGGCGATCACCAGCTACCTCGGCCACGCGTCGATCCAGACGACTTTCGATCTCTATGGGCACCTCATGCCAGGCAACGAGGAAGAAGCGGTGGCGCTCGTCGACGCATATCTCGAGCGAGCTGACACCCGACACCGGCTCGCCGAGCTTGGACCCGGCGAGTAGCTGCTTCCGTCTCAGACATCGTGTCCTAGACTCGGCATTGTGCTGATCTGCGCGAGCTGCGGCAAGGAGAATCCGGACGGGTTCGCGTTCTGCGGCTACTGCAGGGCGCCGCTTACCGAGCAGCCGACGCCGCCCGCGCTGGAAGAGCGGAAGATCGTCTCCGTCCTCTTCTGCGACCTGGTCGGCTTCACCGCGGCCTCCGAACAGCAGGACCCGGAGGACGTGCGCGCCCGCATCCGTCCCTACCATGCCCGCCTGCGGCAGGAGATCGAGCGCTGCGGTGGCACCGTGGAGAAGTTCGTCGGTGACGCGGTGATGGCCGTCTGCGGCGCTCCCGTGGCACACGAGGACGACGCCGAGCGGGCAGTGCGGGCGGGGCTCAGCATCCTGGAGGCGATCGCGGAGCTGAACGAGGCCGATCCCGATCTCGACCTGCAGGTGCGGGTGGGGATCAACACGGGCGAGGCGGTCGTGGCGCTCGGCGCCCGCCCCGAGCGGGGGGAGGGGATCGTCACCGGCGACGTCGTCAACACGGCCGCGCGCATCCAGAGCGCGGCACCGGTGAACGGGGTCGCGGTCGGCGAGCAGACCTACCGCGCGACGAGCCGCGTGTTCGAGTACGAGCCGCTCCAGCCGGTCTCCGTGAAGGGGAAGTCGGAGCCGCTCTCGCTCTGGCGGGCGAAGGCGGCCCGCGCCCGCTTGGGGAGCGACGTCAGCGGCCAATTTGAAACGCCGTTCGTGGGGCGCGAGCTCGAGAAGCCGCTTCTGATCGGGACGTTCGAGCGGGCGGCGCAACAGCGCTCGGTGCAGCTCGTCACGGTCGTCGGGGAGCCGGGCGTGGGGAAGAGCCGGCTCGTCGCCGAGCTGTTGGCCTACATCGAGGCGAAGCCGGAGATAACCCGCTGGAAGCAGGGCCGCTGCCTGCCCTACGGCGAGGGAATCACCTTCTGGGCGCTGGGCGAGATCGTCAAGGCGGAGGCGGGCATCCTCGAGTCGGACTCGGCCCAGGTGGCGGCTGCGAAGCTGGAGGTGGCCGTCTCTCCCGAGGAGCCCGACCGGCAGTGGCTGCTGCAGCGGCTCGCGCCGCTGGTCGGGGTCGAGGCGGCCTCGCCGGCCGAGCGGCAGGAGCTGTTCACGGCCTGGCGGCGCTTCCTCGAGGGTCTGGCCGCCGCGCGCCCGAGCGTGCTCGTGTTCGACGATCTGCACTGGGCAGACGAGGCATTGCTCGCGTTCCTGGAGTACCTGGCCGAGTGGTCGCAGGGGGTACCGCTGCTAGTCCTCTGCACGGCTCGCCCGGAGCTGTACGAGCGCCGGCCGGGCTGGGGCGCCGGGCAGCGCAACGCGCACACGATCAACCTCTCACCGCTCTCGGATCAGGAGGCGGCCGAGCTCGTCTCCAACCTCATCACCAGCACCGTCCTCACCCAGGAGGTCGAGCGAGCGATCCTCAAGCGGGCCGGTGGCAACCCCCTCTATGCGGAGGAGTTCGTGCGCCTGCTCGCAGACCGCGGCCTCGCGCAGGGGGCAGACGCCCTTTCGGAGTCGGCGCTGCCCGAGAGTTTGCAGGCGCTGATCGCCGCCCGCCTGGACACGCTCTCGCCGGAGCGCAAGAGCCTGCTCCAGGACGCGGCCGTGCTCGGCAAGGTCTTTTGGGTGGGCGCTCTGGCCGAGATCGGCGACAGGAACGAGAGCGAGCTCGAGCTGGCGCTGCATGAGCTTGCGCGCAAGGAGCTCGTCCGCCCCGCCCGGACGAGCTCGATGGAAGGGGAGGGTGAGTACTCGTTCTGGCACCTGCTCGTGCGCGACGTTGCCTACGGCCAGATCCCGAGGGCGGAGCGGGCACGTCGCCACCGCGCCGCGGCCGCCTGGATCGAGCGCAAGGCGGGCGAGCGGGTAGAGGATCTCGCCGAGGTGCTCGCCCACCACTACCTGCAGGCGCTCGAGCTCGCGGAAGCCGCCGGCGATGCTGAGCAGGCCGAGGAGCTCGCCGCACCCGCTCGACGGTTCCTCGCCCTCGCCGGCGAGCGGGCCCTCGGTCTCGATACCACCCAGGCCGAAGCGCGGCTCGCCCGGGCGCTCGAGCTCACGCGGCCCGAGGATCCCGAGCGGGCCAACCTCCTCGTCCGCTGGGCAGACGCCGCCGCCCAGGCCGGCCGCCTGCGCGAAGCGGCCGAGGCGCTCGAGAAGGCGCTCGCCTCCCTCCGGGCGCGCGGCGAGGTGCAAGCCGCCGCGCGGGCGCTCCAGCTCCGGTCGCGCGTCTCCTTGCGCCTCGGCGAGGGCCGCCAGGTCGCGCTCGCAGCGGAGGCGGTCGACATGCTCGAGCAGGAAGCGCCCAATCCCGCGCTCGTTGCCGCCTACGGACAACTCGCGAACGCGCACGCCCTCGCCGGCAACTGGGCCGAGGCGATCGCCGCCGCCGACCGTGCGCGCGAGCTTGCGGCGACGCTCGGGCTGCCCGAGCCGGCGCGCGCGCTTGGCTACCGCGGCTACGCTCGGGCCCACCTCGGTGACGTGGACGGCCTCGCCGAGATGGAGCGCGCGCTCGCCCTGCTCGTCGAGCGAGGGGCCGGCCGAGACGCCGCCGCCCTGCAGAGCAACCTCGCGCTCGTACGCTACCCGCTGCAGGGGCCGGCCCGGGCGCTCGCCGCCTTCGAGGAGGGGATCGCCTTCTGCGAGCAGCGTGGCCTTGCCGAGTTGGCGGGGGCGATCGAGGGAAACTGCCCCGGTTTGATGACAGAGCTCGGCCGAGGCGGGGAGGCGCTGGACCGCGCCGGCCAGCTAGCCGCCGTGCTTGAGGCGAGCGGCGACACGCACTCCCTGATCGAGCTGCGCGCGGTCGAGCTCGCGAACCGCCTCGCCCGCGGCGAGCGCGAAGCGACAACCGGCGCAGCCGACTGGCTGATCCAGACGGCACGGGAAGACGCCGTCGCCGAGATGGTCGTACTCGGACTCGCGGCCGCCGCCGACGCGCTCGCGGCGGAGGCGCCCGAGCGGGCGCCCGCCCTGCTCGCCGAGCTCGAGCAGATAGCGGGCACGCACGAGACGCCCTACTACGCGAGACAGCTGGCCGGGATGCTGCGAACCGCGCTCGCTGCCGGTGATCCCGCACTCGCCAAGCGGCTCGCCGACGGCCTCGAGCTGCGCTACCCGCTCGATGACCATGCCCTCTGCGCCGCACGCGCCCAGCTCGCCGAGCACGCCGGCGACCACGCCGACGCGGCAACCCTCTACGCCGAAGCGGCCGCACGCTGGCATGAGTTCGGGAACGTTCCCGAGCACGCCCACGCGCTCCTCGGCCAGGGCCGCTGCCTGCTCGCCCTCGGCCGACCTGGAGCGGAACAGCCGCTCCGCGAGGCCCGCGACCTGTTTGCAGCTATGGGCTACAAGCCGGCCCTAGCAGAGACCGAGGCGCTTCTTGACCAGACTGCGGCCGCCCCGGCCTCGTAGGCGCAACTCATTCTGTTACAGGCGCAGAGAAGCGAGCCGATCGCTGATCGCGAGGACGTGTTCGCTGTGGGGAAGTCTGTGGGGAAGTCCCGCACCAAAACGGGCGGATTTCGGCGGTTTTGGGCGGACAACTGGCATCAACGGGAAAGAACCAAAAGCGGCCCATTAGCAGGTCTTTTGGCTCTACTGCGAGGTGGGCGGTACTGGGCTCGAACCAGTGACCCCCAGCTTGTCGAGC
>Ga0137374_10009268_pt1 | contig 11624 bp, 11 predicted proteins | sample SagtaG_20_FD_104811 | JGI IMG/M metagenome (GOLD analysis project Ga0137374, IMG submission 104811) | Vadose zone soil microbial communities from Sagehorn Ranch, Mendocino, California, USA - Sage1_R_100_16 metaG | ecosystem: Environmental > Terrestrial > Soil > Vadose zone | place: USA...
CTGCAACACATATGATAAAACTTATATTAAAAATCTTTTTGAAACAGCGAAATATATTGAAAGCGATTTGTTCCGTCCCCTCTCTGGACGAATCACAAAATTTCAGGCAAGTGTGTTGACAGGAACAAGGTACAAAGTACAAAGTACGAAGTATGAAATGCAAAGTATGAATGATTCAAATTCGAAATTCGAAATTCGAAATTCGAAATTTAAAATAATCATGTGGACTATTTTGAGTGGTGATTTTGATTCAAAAATTTTTCCGCAGCGTTGTTTGGAAAATGTTGTGCTCAATGCAAAGCCCGGCAATATTATTGTATTTCATGACAGTGCAAAAGCATGGGATAAAATGAGTTTTGCGCTTCCTAAAGTATTGGAGCATTTTAGTAAGCAGGGTTATAGTTTTAAATCTTTGCATGAATAAATAGAGCAGGTTAAAATGGAATAAAGAATAGAATCGCGAAGTGAACTGCTAAATAAAATTATGAAGTATAAGTGTTGGTCAAATGCATAACGGGATGCTGTAAGATTATCAACCGCCACAAAACATCACTTTAATTTATTAGGGACTGCTGTAAAAAAAGAGAGCTAAGGTAGATACCTCAGCCCGTTTTTAATCCGTACCCTATGAAAACAGATCAAAAGTAATAGTTTTAAAGTATATTTCAAAGTTTTGAGCAAATGTTAATTGCTTAATTTTTTTTTAATATCATGAAAATTATAGATACTCATTGCCATTTATATCTTGATGAATTTAAAGCAGATATTGATGCAGTTATTGAAAGAGCGAGAAAAACAGGCGTGGAACGCTTTTATCTCCCTGCAATTGATAGCGAAGTGACAGACAATATGCTGGCACTGGAAGCTACTTATGGTGAGGAATGTTTTGCTATGATGGGCCTTCATCCCTGTTCCGTAAAGGAAAATTTTAAGGATGAATTAAGAAATGTGCAGGAATGGTTAAATAACAGAACATTTGCTGCTGTAGGAGAGATTGGCTTGGATTTTTATTGGGATAAAACTTTTATAGCTCAACAATATGAGGCTTTTGAAACGCAGATGCAATGGGCATTAGAGCGAAATATACCTGTTGTAATTCATACCCGTAATGCGATTGATGAAGCGATTGATACAGTGAAACCCTTTGCTGCAAAAGGATTAAGAGGCATTTTTCACTGCTTTACCGGCAGCTATGAAAATGCCTATGAAATTATTGACATGCAATTTTTACTGGGAATAGGCGGGATGCTCACTTATAAAAATTCCGGTTTGCAGCCCGTAATGGAAAAGATAGATCTGCAGCATATTGTATTGGAAACAGATGCACCCTATTTAACACCGGTTCCTTACAGGGGGAAAAGAAATGAGAGCAGTTACCTGCAGTATATCGTTACCAAACTTGCTGAAATAAAAAACATATCTGCAGATGAAGTGGCTGCTATCACTACAAACAATGCTGAAAAAATTTTCGGACGCTGATGGTATAACAATTAATTTTGCAGCCCTGCAAAAGGAGAGTTGTCCGAGTGGTTGAAGGAGCACGCCTGGAAAGTGTGTATACCTCTAAAGGGTATCGAGGGTTCGAATCCCTCACTCTCCGCTGAATAGTGTTTCAAATCTAATTAAAGGCTCGTAAAATGCTGATTTTACAGGCTTTTTTCATTTTTCCCCTGTCAAATCATATCAAAAAATAACAAAGCCGAGGTGGAGAATTCGGTGACCCGGAAGAAATCCGACTTTGGGTCACCGAATTTTTCTGGAACACTTTACTGCTAAGCGTTTCAGAAAATCGAACTGGTTCACCTGAGGCAGTAGAATCATCATTTTTAAAAAAATAGAGGAGGAAAAAATGGAACACAGAATCAGTATTCTTTTTTTCACAAAAAAAAAGTAAATCAAAACAAGAGAATTTTGCGCCTATATGCGCATTACCATTAACGGCGGTCGTTTGGAACACTCTACAAATCGAATTGTAGATCTTGCAAAATGGTCAGACAGGATATACGCAAAGAGCAGCTAAAACATGATATAAGGATAAACAAAAGGTCTATACCAAGGGAAGCGAGGTAGGCTATTCATTGCAAACCATTGAAAAATTCATGGCATTAAGACCAGAACTCAGACAGACATTCCTCGACCAAAAAGAACAACAGAAATTACAACACACGAAAGAACAAATCAATGAACAAAAGCAGAGATTAACTCTCCAAAAAATAAGGGCGCAAAAATCGGAATTAAGTGTCAGTAAAGTAAAAGAATTAAGGCCAGAAAATAAAGAAGAAAAACATCATGTAGAGCAGTCCAGATTGCTAGAACAATTGTTAAAACCGGAACATCAAAATGAAAGAATTAACCCTGAGCTGCTGAAAAAGAGAAAACGTAAACGTCATTATCTGCATCTTTAATTTTTCAATAATAAAAAACCAAATTATGAGTACTGAGATGGTAGAAACTGTGTTGCATGAAGTACTAAACGAACAAAAGAAATGAATAAATTAAACAAACAATTAATCAGCAAAATGGAGTATCTATCGGGGAAGATGGAAAACGTCACAACTGTTGATACTAAAGTTCTTCAAGAAATTATAGCAGAAGGTATCGGTAGCAGCATAACACAAGTTGTGGCGGCACAACAAAAAAATGTTATCTAGCAAAAGGAAATAATGATTTTTCCTGAATTCAAATCACCTGAATGCTACAGGTTACTCTTTAATTGCATCACTTATATCACCATGGCCATCTACAGTTTTTTGATCATTAAAGTTATTGTTGATCACTGGTGCAGATAATTATAGCTTCTCACGATTCATTACATTTATTGTTGTATAAATCAACAAAAGGCTAATAAATCCTGCACGGTTAATTGTGCATAAGTAGTAAGATTTGTGTTTGCCCAAAACAACAAAAACGAAACAGAAAAGAGCGAATTTTTGTGCATTTTCTTTTCGTTATAGTTTAAAGCATCCATATGCGGTGTGATGTTGTTATTTTCGCAACCATTGTTCATAGAGTTGATTCATGCGCAATTTTATTTCTTCTTCTTTATCAAAGACTGTTGCATTGTTTGATTTGTGAGTATCCATGAATGGAGCTCCGGTATCTTATCCAGTATGTGCAATTTTTTCACAGCCTGGTTAAAATTATTGCCAACTGCATTCAGTTCTTTTTTTGTTCCAACATATCGCGTAAAAAATCATCTGCAAATTGATTTCGATATTTTATGATAACAGGTTTTTGTAAAGACACTTTACGGATATAGTTACTGAGATTTCTTTCTGTTTGCTGTTGATTCTTTTTTACCTGTTTCAATTCACCTTCGTTCATGCGGATTTTGATGAATATTTTACGCCCCTCATTTTGCTGCTTCTTCATAATATTTCTTAATAGTGGTTCCTCAAACATTTTCTATTGTCTTTCACAAACCCCACGACTTTGGAGTGAAGGGGCAAGATTCAAACGTGGGCACGTTTGTACATCTTGCCCATGTGCGGCGCCCGGCACATTGATGCCTTAGAACAAATCTGTTCTTTAAAATAAAAATTTAGCTTAATACAATTTGAGAATGGATGATAGAGGTAACTAAAAATCCTTTCAAAAACTGAAAAGAATACTCATAAATTGAAAGAAAAAATAACAATAAAACTGTTGGGTAAAATGGTTTAAAAATCAGAGCAGATAAACCCTTACCAAAGTGATATTTTTCATCTGTAAGACTGATTGAATTTTTGTTTTTCATACACTCACATTTTCATTTTTCACACTTGCAAAAATCAATGACTTAATAAAGGTAAAAGGAACAAGAATATTAAAGAATACACGGGTAATTTTAACCATGTTATCATAATCGAAATTGTTGAAATTTTTGAATGCACTAATTGGATAATAAATTGAAGTTAAACAAGTACAGATATGAAATATCCTTCAATATTGAATAGGATGAATCGATTATTCTCTTCATTAAATGAAGATAGAAATTTGTTTATATAGTTTTTATGAATCCAGCAACAGAACTATTAAATATTTTCACTTTCGCATAACCAGTTTTTAATTCGCTTAGTAGAGGGAATAAATATTTCTATAAAATGTGATTACGAGAGGTAAATCACTATATGCCGAAATTTCTTCAGAAATTTCAACCTGCGTCGATAACATTTCGCTAAAACTGTAACGCACACGACACCCAAAACTTTCTGCACATCCTTTCTTTGCAAAGAAAATTAAAAAATTATGAAAAAGATTTTGTTGAAAGCAAGAACACTTGTAAGTGTGGTTGTGCTGCTGTTTGCTTCGTCTGCAATTCATGCACAAAAATATCAGGACAAATATTTTAATAACCTCAACAGCGATGGAGTTATCATCGATGGTTATGATCCTGTTGCATTCTCTACTGACAGTAAGCCTGTAAAAGGTGATCCAAAATTCCAGTACAATTATGAAGATGCAATTTATTATTTCGCATCGCAGGAACATTTGGATCTTTTCAAATCAAATCCTGAAAAATATAAAGTTCAATTCGGCGGCTGGTGTGCATATGCGGTATCACTTGGAAGAGTCGCACCAATTGATGTAAAAACATTTTCAATTGTGAATGATCGTTTGGTGATTCAGCACAACCAGCGCGCAGTAGATGGTTGGAACAAAGATGTTCAGGGAAATTTAGCAAAGGCAGATAAATACTGGCCTGAGGTGACTGCTGGTGGCGGGAAACAAATTACTACCGATGATGAAAAGAAATTTTTAAACAACATAGATCCAAGTGGCGTAACACTGCAAGGGTATGATGCAGTTGCTTATTTCACCGATATGAAAGCAGTAAGAGGTGATCCAAAATATTCTGCACGTTACAACGGTGCTACTTATTGGTTCGCTACAGAAGCGCATGCGGGAATGTTTAAAGATCATTCTGAAATGTTCGTACCGCAATATGGTTCATTCTGCGGTTATGCAATGAGTCTTGGTAAGTTGCGTCCCATTGATCCAAACATTTGGCAAATTGTTGACGGACGTTTAATTCTTCAACACACACAGGAAGCTTATGATCTTTTTAATAAAGACGCAAAAGGAAATACAGCAAAAGCAGATTCACACTGGCCTGAAGTAGTAAAAAAACATGCAGGTAAAAAAGTAAAGTTTGACAAAACAGCAAAACCTGCTCCTGAAACAACAACAGCTCAAAATTGATTACTCATCTGACTCCTCTCTTCGTGAAGGTGGTCAAAATAAATTATCATGAAAACAAAATTTTTACTCATATCTATTACATTATTAATAATAGGTATGACGTTAAAGGCACAGGTGCTCTCACAAAAAAATATTTCACTTGAAGCTGCAAAAAAAATTGTTGCCGAAGCAGTGAAATATGCACAAAGCGTAAATGCACCCGGTGGTTCTATTGCTGTTGTTGATGCAGGTGGCAATTTGATCTATCTCGAAAAACTGAACGGCACATTTGCAGCCGCAGCAGAAGTAAGCATTAAGAAAGCCAATACTGCAGCCACTTTCAAGGCGCCTTCGTCAAAGCTCGAAAATTCTATCAATGGTGGAAGAGATGCTTTAATCACTGTTGGTCATACTTTTCTGCAGGGTGGTGTTCCCATCCTTATTGATGGTCAGGTTATTGGCGCAATCGGTGTTAGCGGAAGTGCTAGTGCACAACAGGATGAAGATATTGCGAATGCAGGAGCAAAGGTGACTCTGTAAGACCCTCTAAATCACCCGGAATGGGAGACTTAAGAAGTCGCTTTAATACAAATTTTTCAAATAAAACGTATTATGAAATCAAAATTTTCTTTCTGGCTTTTTATAGGCATTGGCATAGGAGCCGCACTGGGAACGGCTTTTAATAATATTGGTGCAGGAATATGTCTTGGTATCGGAAGCAGCGCCATCATTACACTGCTGATAAATGAATATACTAATGAGCGGCTTAATTGATTTGTATGAAAACAAATTTTGCATTCTGGATTTTGCTGGGCATCGTTACGGGAACAGCACTTGGTTTCGCTGAAAGCAATATTGTAGCAGGTGTGTGTTGCTGCACAGCAATTGGAAATTTACCGGTGTTGTTTGCAAAAAGAAAAGTAAGACGTCATGCACAACGTATAAAATGAAAATAAAAACATCACATGAAAAAAATTTTTTTACTGGCGACATGCATTTGGCAACTGGCAACTGGCCTGGCACAGGAAACAAGACAGCTCGCAGTTGATAAACCACAAGCCATCGCCGATCTTAAAGTAACAGAAGGTGCTGCGTTAGTAAATGCAAAATGGTATGTGCAACCGGCACATATTGAAGATGCAGAATTTAAATTACCAGGTCCTTCATCAAGAGATCCTTTATTGTTATATCCTACAGGAACGGTGATCAAAACACACACGATTCATCCACAGACAGGGGCAGCAGATTTTGATAAAAATTTTATGGAAATAAAACCAAGCGATCTTGAAACGCGTGAAGGCATGGGTCTTGTTTCTTTTGCATGGTATAGAGCGGACGTAACGATTCCCGCGACGATAGGAAAACTTGCTGTAACCGGTACCACTGTTGTATTTGAGATTGTTGTTGACGATTATAGTGAGATATGGCTGAATGGAAAACAAATGCAAGGTTTTGGGCAAAGCGGTAACGGAGTTATTGCAGGATACAATACACGCAATCGTGTAATATTAACTGATAATGCAAAACCGGGTGATCATTTTACCATCGATATCCTTGGCATCAATGGACCGCTTGGAAAAATTCCTGATAATTATATCTGGGTGCGCAATGCGGTGATAGATTTTTATAAAGAACTTCCAACAAATCCTGCATGGAAAAATATCGGTAAAATTTATACTGTTGACAAAAAACTTAACAGCATTATCACTGCCGGAACAACAGTTGATAAAGTTGCGGATGGTTTTCAATTCGCCGAAGGACCTGTATGGTATCCGGATGGTTATTTATTGTTTAGTGATCCTAATACCAACACAATATACCGTTACAATCCGAAGAGTCATAATGTAACAGTTTACATGAGCCACAGTGGCTATACCGGTGCCGATATTGGAGAGTATGGTCAACCAGGTTCAAACGGGTTAACGATTGATAAGGAAGGAAGATTAATTATTGATCAGCATGGCAACAGGAGAGTGATACGCATTGAAAAGAAAGGTCCTGTAACTGTATTGGCAGATAATATTGATGGCAAACGTTTCAATAGCCCGAATGATATTGTATTAAGAAGTGATGGAACTATTTACTTCACTGACCCTCCTTATGGATTGCCAAGGTTCTTTGATGATCGGCGCAAAGAGTTGAATTACTCCGGTGTATTCATGATAAGGGGCGGAAAGGTGCAGGTTTTATCAAAAGATCTTGGAGGTCCGAATGGAATTGCATTTTCGCCAGATGAAAAATATTTGTACGTAACAAACTGGGATATACGTAACATTCATCAAACAAAAACAATTTGGCGCTATGAAGTAAATGCTGATGGCACTTTGAAGAACGGGAAAATATTTTTCGATTGCAATCAAACAGAAGATGATGAAGCACTCGATGGAATAAAAGTCGATAAAGAAGGAAATTTATTTGTAAGTGCACCAGGTGGTTTATGGATCATTTCACCGGATGCAAAACTGCTTGGTAAAATCATAACACCTGAGCGTCCTGCAAACATGGCATGGGGCGATGAAGATGGAAAAACTTTGTACATGACTGCACATAGCAGCTTATATAAAGTAAGAGTGAATACGGGTGGAAAATTTAGTTGGGAATAAAACCCTCCAACCTCCCCAAAAGGGAGGCTTTTTTACTCGTATAATCAGGTGATCGAAGTTGTAATAATCTACAATAAAGATGAAGAAAGTATAAAACTTGACTTTCTTCTCCTGAATGAGAAGGAGCTAAGAGGGGTTACTCAATAATATTCAGTAAGCACAAGTGACTCCACGACTTCGTTGGATTAATTGACACAGCAAAAACTGACTAGAATTATTTTAGACGATAAAATAAAAAAATGAAAACAGTTATAATTACAGGCGCCAACGGAAATTTGGGAACTGCCACAGTAAAAAAATTTTTAGATGAAGGATATTCCGTAATTGCTGTTGACGCAAAAAATGATCATCTTGAATTTGCTTCAGGCAATAAAAATTTTGAGTTTCGCTCTGTTGATCTTACTAATGAATCTGTAACCCAAGATTTTGTAAATGATGTAATTGCAAAACATGGCAAAGTAGATGCTGCCTTGTTGCTGGTAGGAGGTTTTGCAATGGGGAATGTTTCAGCAACAGCGGGGGCAGATATACAAAAACAATTCTCACTCAATTTTGAAACTGCTTTTTTTGTTGCCCGTCCCTTAGTGAAACACATGCAACAAAATGGTTATGGATGTCTGATTTTTATTGGTGCAAGACCTGCGCTGAATGCATCACAGGGAAAGGATCTTGTGGCTTATGCATTATCAAAATCATTGTTATTTAAGTTAGCTGATTTCATTAATGAAGAGAACAAAGGAACCAATATAGTTGCATCTGTTGTTGTACCCAGCACAATTGATACAGCCATCAACAGAAAGAACGTGCCGGATGCAAATTCTGAAAATTGGGTGAAGCCTCAGCAGCTTGCTGATGTATTGGAATTTATCTGCAGTGAAAAAGGATTACCTCTGCGTGAACCCGTTTATAAAGTGTATAACAATGCTTAATTAATGACAGATTGAAAACAACAAATATTCCTCCCCTTTAAGAGTCGTTAAAAAAAATATTTATTATGCAGGTTGCTTTGCATTAATCTATGCTGCCGCTTTTTTAGTGACGACTTTTGTTTCCAACGGACGGATCCTTTTTCGCGAAACGCGAATCGTGAGAAGATTCCCATTGACCATCCCAAAAACCTTTTTTCTTCCCCTCAGTCATATACATGACAAACAAATTCTTCGCTTTAAAATAGATTTGAATTGAAGTTTGAAATATTGTTCACTATTCAAATCAGCGTCATGTCAGCTCATATTCTTCGTCATAAAAAAGTATTAATCACTGCCGGTCCCACAAGAGAAGCGATTGACCCGGTTCGTTATATCAGCAACCATTCCTCCGGTAAAATGGGATATGCCATTGCAGATGCATTTCTGCAGCAGGGTGCACAGGTATTTTTGGTGTCAGGTCCTGTTTGCATTTCTTTACAACATCCAAACCTTGATTTGGTAAAAGTAAATTCAGCAAATGAAATGTATCTGGCATGTTGCCATTTCTTCGAGACTACTGATGTAGCTGTATTTGCAGCAGCCGTTGCAGATTACAGACCGGAGAAAGTTGCAGAACATAAAATAAAAAAGACAGCGATGCATTTACAATCAAAATGGTAAAGAATGTTGATATAGCCTATGAGTTTGGTAAAGTAAAAACCCATAAACAGATATCAGTTGGCTTCGCACTTGAAACAAATGATGAACTGCAGAATGCAATCGGTAAACTCAATAAAAAGAAATTAGACATGGTTGTTTTAAATTCAATGAACGATGCTAATGCAACATTTGGTTATGATACCAATAAGATCAGCATCATCAAAAACAATTTGATGAAAAAAGAATTTCCGTTAAAGAACAAGACTGAAGTTGCCTTCGATATTGTGAATGAAGCTTCATCGTTATTGTTTACAAAAGAAAATTTTTGGGAAACGATAAAAGTTGCCTGAAGAAATAATTATAATTTGTCTAATTCTACTCTCTCTGTATTTTCAATTGTTTGGATAAAAGAATCTATCACTTTTTTAATTGCATTCAGTGTTGCAATGTCCTTTACTTCACCCTTTTCATTTAGTTTGGAGCGAATGAATGATATCAGTAAAGTGGCGTCTTCTGTAACGTTTGCTGTTAAAGCGGAAAGTGTTAATAAAAGCGATGCGTGTGCTTTATCACCACCGGTGGCAGCCGTTATTAAGGCAACAGGCTTATAAGTAAATTCTCCGGATGATGCGGTCCAGTCAAATGCATTTTTTAAAGTTCCCGGTACTCCAAACGCATATTCCGGTGTGCAAATAAATACACCGTCTGCCTCTGCCACCAAATTTCTGAGCTTCTGTACTGCCATGGGTGCTTCCTCATTACCATCAAAATGAGGTATACTTCCTAAACCTTCGTAAAATTTAAATTCTACTTCCCCAGGAATCAATGTTGCAACCTGCCGCAAAACGGAGGTTGCTGAAGAGTTACTCCGAACGCTTCCTGAAATGGCGAGTATTTTTGTTTTTTTCATTTTTAAAATTCATTCAATTAAGGGCGCTAACCTTCGGAAATCTTAAGGGTAAATAATATTTGCAATGAAGTATCATGTTGCATACAGTTATGCTGAACAAAAGTGCGACACTCGTCCGAACGGTTCACAAGGGCGGGCAACCAATGCTCAATAGTTGCAATTTGCCTGGGCTCAAAAAAAACTTCGTAATTTATTCCTGTTAATTTAAAACTTCTTTCAGTTTGTTCTCCAAATCAATACCACGCAGATTTATTGCAATGATGATCCCGTTCTTATCAAGCAATAAATTAAATGGTATGCCTTTTATTCTATAAGCTATAGCAGCACTGTTTTTCCAGGCATCAAGATCGCTTACCTCAGTCCATGCTAAATGATCGGCTTTAATTGCCTGCAACCATGCATCTTTATCACTATCGAGTGAAACACCCAAAATATTAAAACCTTTGTCTTTATACTCGTTGTACATTTTTACAATATTCGGATTTTCCGCGCGGCAAGGTCCACACCAGCTTGCCCAAAAATCTACCAACACATATTTGCCTTTGAATGATGATAGTGAAACAGCTTTACCGGTTGCATCATTTTCCGTAATATTGATAGCAGGTTTTCCAATAGCAGTTTTCTTTGTTATTTCGATTGTTTCCCTGATCTGTTTGCCATATAAACTTATCTGATTAGAAGCAGTTAAAGTATTGAACAATGGTTCAAGTATTTCGGGTTTCGGATCGTAAGCAAGGTTAGTAATAATCGCCCACGCGCTTACTGCAGAAGCCGGGTGATCTTTTATAAACGCTTCAATAACATTATACTTTTCATTCTCAAGATCAAAATGTATTTTGAATAAACTGTCTTTTATCTGCTCAGTTATTTTACCCGAGAGAAATAATTGTTTTCCGGTTTCATTCAGATCGGCAGATCTTTTATCAATCGAAGCAACCTGCTGATTATATGTTTCAAATTCTTTTTGTGTTGCAGAACCTTTAATACTTGCATTGAGTAAATCAGCAGTATCAATGATGATATTTATTTCGTGATTCTCAGCAAAAAAAGAAATACTTCCATTGTAGTTATTATTACTGAAATTAATGGTCACTTGTTGAGGATCGCTTAAATGTCCGTCGAAACTGAATGAGCCGTTTTTAATAGTGCTTATAAGCGTTTTTTGAGTTCCATTGATTTCGTATTGGAGAAGCGCCGTTCCGTGTTGTAAATCACTTACTGTTCCATTGATGTGAAAAGAACTCTTTATGTTTTTGACTTGAGCCATCGCTAATATTGAAGTAAACAACATAAGCAGGGCAAATAATTTTTTCATTTTTGTTTTTATTAATGTTCTTGAACAATCTGCAAACGTAAGTGAAGACAGTAAAAGTAATTGACACA
>Ga0137374_10009277_pt1 | contig 11620 bp, 13 predicted proteins | sample SagtaG_20_FD_104811 | JGI IMG/M metagenome (GOLD analysis project Ga0137374, IMG submission 104811) | Vadose zone soil microbial communities from Sagehorn Ranch, Mendocino, California, USA - Sage1_R_100_16 metaG | ecosystem: Environmental > Terrestrial > Soil > Vadose zone | place: USA...
GCGCACGCGCTGCCCGCGGCGGCACACCGGCGCCTGGTGCTCGACATCGGCGGCGGCTCGACCGAGCTCATCATCGGCACCGGATTCGAGCCGCAGCTCACCGAGTCGCTCTACATGGGCTGCGTGAGCTTCAGCCTGAAGTATTTTCCCGACGGCAAGATCGACAAGCCGCGCATGAAAGCCGCCGAGCTCGCCGCGCGCCAGGAGCTCGCCGGCATGGTCGGGACCTACCGCGCGGCGGGCTGGGACGAGGCGGTCGGCTCATCGGGCACCGCGCGCGCGCTGGAGAACGTCCTGCGCGAGAACGGCTTCGCCCAGGAGGGCCTCACGCGCGAAGGCCTCGAGCGGCTGAGAAGCCTGCTCATCAAGCACGAGGAGGCGGACGCCGAGCGCATCGCCGGGCTGCGGCCCAACCGCGCCCCGGTTCTGCCCGGCGGCCTGGCGATCATGAGCGCGGCGCTCGACGAGCTCGGCATCGAGGCGATGAAGGTCTCCGACGGCGCGCTGCGTCACGGCGTGCTGTACGACCTGCTCGGCCGCGTTCAGCACCGCGACATGCGCGAGGCGACGGTGGCGCAGTTCATGCGCCGCTACCACGTCGACGCCGCGCAAGCCGAAAGGGTAAAGGGATTGTCGCTGACGATTTACGACGCGCTCACGCCGGGCGCCGAGCGCGAGGACGATCCTGACCGCCTGATGCTCGAATGGACGGCGCGGCTCGCCGAGATCGGCCTCTCGATCGCGCATGCCCAGTACCACAAGCATTCCGCGTACGTGCTCTCGAATGCCGACATGCCGGGCTTCTCGCGGATGGAGCAGGCGCGCCTTTCGCGCGTCGTGCTCGCGCACCGCGGCAAGCTCTCCAAGGTGCAGGACGCCGGCCTCGAGGGGCCGGACTGGAAGCTGGTGTTCGCGCTGCGCACCGCTTCGCTCATCCTGCGCAGCCGCAGCGATGCGAAGCTTCCGTTCCTGCGCGTGGCGGCCGATGATGCCGGCTTCGCGATCGATCTGCCGCAGTCCTGGCTGGACGACAACGCGTTGTCGGCGGCCGCGCTCGAGTCGGAAGTCGGTCACTGGAAGTCGGTCGGCATGAAGCTTTCGGTGACCGGCCTTTCGGACAAGAAAGTTTCCGTGTTAAAGCAAGTCGGGTGAGATCACGGCCTGCACCTCAGCCGGCTCGCCGGCGAGCCACCACAGACCGCCCTTCTTGATGCTCCATTCCGCCTGCGCGCCGCATACGAGGTGAGCAGCGGCGCGGCCGAGATCGGGCTGGTGGCCCACGACCACGACGGTTTGTTCGGCGTCGGGCCATCCGGCCGCTTTCAGGATCTTTGCCACCGAGGCTCCCGGCGCGAGCTGATCCGCGGTCTTGACGCGCACCCCGAGCGCTCCCGCGGTTTCTTGCGCACGCGCAGCCGGGCTCGCGATCACCACGAACTCCTTGGGCAGGCGCGCGAGCAACCACTCGGCGACGCGCGCGGACTGCTTGCGTCCCTTCTTCGTCAGCTTGCGCTCGAGGTCCGGCGCGCCGTCCTCGGCGTCGGCATGCCGCCAGAGAATGAGCTCCATGTGCTTAGTATAAAATTTGTGCCTTGCAGGCGCGTAGCTCAGCTGGTTAGAGCACTACCTTGACATGGTAGGGGTCGTTGGTTCGAGTCCAATCGCGCCTACCAGCTCCCCTCACCAAAGCTATTCGGCAGCGTAGGATAACCCGTGCCTGAAATCTCGCGCTTTCTGGGAATCGTCATCACTATGTATTGCACTTTCATGTGCGCTACGAAAACTTCCGTGCGATTGTGGGAATCGATCCGCTCGAGCTGCGCGAAGGCGAGCTGCCGCCGCGCGTCCTCGGCCTTGTGATGGAGTGGGCCGAAATGCACCAGACTGAATTAGGTCGGAACTGGACGACGCTGGCGGAGAAGGGTATTTTCAGCAAGATTGCTCCCCTTGTCTGAGCGCCGTCGATGATTTGGGTCACCGAAGCCAAAGCTCTACCGGACTACCGACTGCAGGTACGTTTCTCAGATGGCGCGGATGGCGAAGTCGATCTTCGAGAATTCATCGAATCCGACCAGCGACCCATCGTGAAAGCACTGCATGATCGTGCGGCGTTCGCTGCGATACGAGTAGAAATGGACACGGTTGTTTGGGCCAATGGATTCGACCTCGCGCCTGAATTCCTGCGTGAGCGAATGAAGCCTCGTGTCGCTGCGTAGGAAAGCCGCGGCTCCGACCCGAGTCAGCAAGGCAAAGTCTCTTTTACAGCGCGCGCGGAAGTACATCGGCGCGATAGAGGGACGGCTTAAGGGGTCGTTGGTTCGAGTCCAATCGCGCCTACCAGACTTTTCCGCATGCTCAGATTCTGCTGCGCACTCATCCCCCTTCTCTTTGCAGCGACGGCGCTAGCGCAGTTTCCGTCGCGGCCGATAAAGATCCTGGTCACCATTCCGCCGGGCGGGGCGCCCGACATCGTCGCGCGCGTGGTCGGCGACAAGATCTCGCCAAGCCTCGGCCAGCCGGTGGTCATCGAGAACAAGCCCGGCGCGAACGGCAACGCCGCTGCCGCCGAGGTCGCGCGCGCGCCGGCGGACGGCTACACCTTGCTGCTCGGGGCCGACAGCCTGATCGCGATCAACCCGCACCTGTATTCGAAGATGATCGATACGCTGAAGGAGCTGACGCCCATCTCGAGCCTGGTGTCGAACCAGTTCGTGCTGTCGATCAATCCCGCGTTGCCGCCGAACACTTTTCCCGAGTTCATCGAGTACGCGCGCAAAGCGAATCCGCCGCTCGCCTACGCCTCCGGCGGTCAGGGCAGCCAGCATCAATTGACGATGGAAATGCTCAAGGCGCGCGCGGGGATCGATCTCGTCCATGTCCCGTATCGCGGCGGCACACCGGCGACCACGGCCACCATGGCGGGCGAGGTCGCCGCGATGTTTTCCGGGACTTCTTCCGCGCCGCAGATCCGTGCCGGCAGGTTGCGCGCGCTTGCCGTCGCCGGCGCCAAGCGCTCGCCCACGTTCCCCGAGTTGCCGACGATCGGCGAGTTCTACCCGGGGTTCGAAAACTCGATCTGGCTCGGACTGTTCGGACCGGCCGGCCTGCCCGAGGACGTGCTCAACCGGTTGAGAAGCGAAGTGCGCCGCGCGCTCGAGTCGCCGGAGGTCAAGCAGAAGCTCGCCGGCAGCGGCAGCTTGGAGACGCTGCTCCTGTCGCCGCGGGAGTTCGAAGCGCTGATCCGGCGCGATTACGAGCGCTTCGGCAGGCTGATCAAGGAAGTCGGCATCAAGGCCGATTAGATCTTGAAGCTTTCCAGGGTCTCGGGTGCGAACAGTTCTTCCACCGCCAGCCGCCTGAGGCAGACGCCCTGCTCGAAGCCGTATTGCAGGAAAGCTTCGAGCGTCGGCCGGTTCGGCGCCACGCCATAGGGCCAGAAATCCTCGCCCGCGATCTCGCGCCACTGCCGCACGTGATCGGGCACCCAGGGCAGCGGCAGATGCGACAGGCCGAACTCGCTCACCCGCGCGAGGCTCGCGCGCTTCGCCTCGGCGAACGCCTGGTAGAGGTTCATCGCGACCCAGCGGTCGCGCTCGTAGACGTTCTTGCGTAGCACCAGCACGTGCATGATCGGGAAGATGCGCGTCGTCTTCCAGTATTCGCGCTCGACCGCGCGGTAATCCTCGAACAGCCGCGGCGCATCCAGCGCGCGCGCCGAGATCACCGCGTCGAGCTCGCCCTTGGCGAGCAGGTCGACGAGCGTGCGATCGGGCCGCGCGGTGATGCGGATTGCGTGCGGCAGCCTGAGCTCCACCTTCTCGACGCGGCCGGGCTCGTGAAGGCCGGCCTGGTACCAGCTGATGCGCGCGAGGTCGACGTCGTATTCGTGCTGCAGCAGCCCGCGCACGTACAGTCCCGCGGTCTGCGCCCATTCCGGAATCCCCACCCGCCGGCCTTCGAGGTCCTTGGGAGTCCTGATGCTCGAGTTTTTTCCGAGGTAGATGGCGGAATGGCGGAACACGCGCGACAGGAACACCGGCAGCGCGATGATCTCGGGGCGTTCCTCCGACATCATCGACACCACCTTGCCGAACGACATCTCGGAGACGTCCCATTCGCGGAACTTGCTGAAGCGGAAAAATATTTCCTCGATCGGCAGCTCGAGCGTGACCAGGTCGATGCCTTGCGGCCGCAGGCCGCGCACATGATCGTAGGCGTTGAGGGCGAGGCTGAGCGGCAGGTTCATCGTGATAGTATGCAGCTTCCAGCGCGATGCCCAATATCCGTCTCCCAGACGGCTCGACGAAGTCGTTTCCCGCAGCCGTAAGCGTCGCCGAGATCGCAGCCTCGATCGGTCCCGGACTCGCGCGCGCCGCGCTCGCCGGAAAAGTGAACGGCAGGCTGGTCGACACCAGTCATCGCGTCGCAGCCGATGCCCAGGTGGCGATCGTCACCGAGCGCGACCCCGAGGCAGTCGAGATCCTGCGGCATTCGAGCGCGCACCTGCTGGCGCACGCGGTGAAGGAACTCTATCCGGATGCGCAGGTGACGATCGGCCCGGTGATCGAGAACGGCTTCTACTACGATTTTTCGTACAAGCGGCCGTTCACGCCAGAAGATCTCGCGGCGATCGAGAAGAAGATGGCGGAAATTTCAAAAAAAGATTTTCCCGTGGTGCGGAAAGTCATGCCCCGCGATCAGGCGGTGGCGCTGTTTGCTTCCGTGGGAGAAAAATACAAGGCCGAGATCATCGCCTCGATTCCGCAAGGCGAGACGATTTCGCTCTACCAGCAGGGAAACTTCATCGACCTGTGCCGCGGGCCGCACGTGCCCTCGACCGGCAAGCTGAAGGTGTTCAAGCTGATGCGCGTCGCCGGGGCGTACTGGCGCGGCGACTCGAAGAACGAGATGCTCCAGCGCATCTACGGCACCGCGTGGGCGAAGCAGGAGGAGCAGGACGCCTATCTGAAGATGCTCGAGGAAGCCGAGAAGCGCGACCACCGGCGCCTGGGCACGCAGCTCGATTTGTTCCACATGCAGGAGGAGGCGCCGGGCCTCGCGTTCTGGCATCCGAAGGGCTGGGTGCTGTGGCAGGCGGTCGAGCAGTACATGCGCCGCGTGTACCGCGACCACGGCTACCAGGAGGTGCGCGGGCCGCAGATTCTCGACGTCGGCCTCTGGAAGCGCACCGGCCACTGGGACAATTTTCGCGAGAACATGTTCTTCACCGCGTCGGAGAACCGCGACTACGCGGTCAAGCCGATGAACTGCCCGGGGCACATCCTGATCTACAACCAGGGCGTGCGCAGCTATCGCGACCTGCCGCTGCGCTACGGCGAGTTCGGCTCATGCCACCGCAACGAGCCTTCGGGCGCGCTGCACGGGCTGATGCGCGTGCGCGGTTTCGTACAGGACGATGGCCACATTTTCTGCACCGAGGACCAGATCCTCGACGAGTGCGTGGCCTTCACCGGGCTCCTGCAGAAGGTTTACCGCGATTTCGGCTTTACCGACGTCATCTACAGGATCGCGACGCGGCCGGCGAAGAGGATCGGCTCCGACGAGGCCTGGGACAAGGCAGAAAGGGCGTTGCTCGAAGCACTGGAAAAATCAAGGCTCACGTTCTCATTGGTGCCCGGCGAGGGCGCGTTCTACGGACCGAAGATCGAGTACTCGCTGAAGGACGGCCTCGGCCGCGTCTGGCAGTGCGGCACCATGCAGGTCGACTTCAGCATGCCGGGCCTGCTCGGCGCCGAGTACGTCGGGGAAGACAACGCGCGCCATGTGCCCGTCATGCTGCATCGCGCGATCGTCGGCTCGATGGAGCGCTTCATCGGCATCCTGATCGAGCATTACGCGGGCGCTTTTCCGCTGTGGCTCGCGCCGCAGCAGGTGGTCGTCCTGAATATCACCGAACGCCACGCCGCTTATGCCGATGCGATAAAAGAACATCTCTTGAAACAGGAGGTTAGGGCGTTTTCGGATTTGCGAAACGAGAAAATCTCCTATAAGATTCGCGAACATAGCTTGCAGAAACTGCCCTACCAATTGGTGGTCGGGGACAAGGAAATGCGAGCGAATACGGTGGCCGTGCGCACGCGCGGCGGCGAAGACCTCGGGGCGATGTCGCTCGATGCCTTCACCGCGCGCCTCCAAGCCGAGGCGAACGCGAAGTAGCACGGCTGTTTTTTTCACCCAAAGAGGAGCTTTTCACACATCGCACTCGAGAGATCGCAACGCATCAACCGGGAAATCACCGCCCCGGAGGTGCGCCTGGTAGCGGAAAACGGTGACCAGCTCGGCATAGTGGCGGTCGAAGAGGCCCTGCGGATGGCCGAGGAGCAGAACGTGGACCTGGTGGAGATCGCGCCGCTCGCCAACCCACCGGTGTGCAAGCTGATGGACTACGGCAAGTTCCGCTACCGCGAGCAGAAAAAGGCGCACGAGGCGAAGCTCAAGCAGAAGCAGATCCAGGTCAAGGAAATCAAGTTCCGGCCCGGCACCGACGAGGGCGACTACCAGATCAAGCTCGGCAAGCTGGTGCAGTTCCTCGAAGAGGGGGACAAGGCGAAGGTGACGTTGCGCTTCCGCGGGCGCGAGATGGCGCACAAGGAATTCGGCGAGCGGCTGCTCGAGCGCGTGAAAAAGGACCTGGATGCGGTGGGGCTGGTAGAGCAGTTTCCGCGGCTCGAGGGACGGCAGATGGTGATGGTGCTGGCGCCGAAGAAGAAGGCGCCGCCGGTGAAGGCAAAGGCAGCAAAACCGAAAAAGCTCGCGGCGGCGAAACCCGCTGCGGCGTCAGGCTAACAGGAGCAGTCATGCCCAAGATGAAGTCGAAGAGAGGCGCCGCGAAGCGGTTCAAGATACGCGCCGGCGGCAGCATCAAGCGCGCCAGCGCTTATATGCGCCACATCCTCACGAAGAAGAGCACCAAGAGGAAACGCCACCTGCGCCGCGCCACCGCGGTGGACCAGACCAACAAACGGCAGATCCGCGCGATGCTGCCGTACTCGTCGTAGGGAGCGCGCCATGCCGAGAGTGAAGCGTGGAGTCACGGCGCGCGCGCGCCACAAGAAGGTCTACAAGCAGGCGAAGGGCTATCGCGGCCGCAGGAAGAACGTCTACCGGGTCGCCAAGCAGGCGGTGATGAAGGCGGGGCAGTATGCCTACCGCGACCGCCGGCAGAGGAAACGCACGTTCCGCGCGTTGTGGATCGCGCGCATCAACGCCGCAGTGCGCGAGCTGGGAATGAACTACTCGAGCTTCATGGCCGGGCTGAAGCGGGCGCAGATCGACATCGACCGCAAGGTGCTGGCCGACCTCGCGGTGATGGACAAGCCGGCGTTCGCGAAGATCGCGAGCCAGGTGAAGGCGAGCCTCGCCCACTGAAGTTGCAGGCGCTCGAGGGCATCGTTTCTCGCGCGATCGCCGACTTCGGCGCGGCGGGCGACCCGGCGTCGCTCGAAAACGCCAAGGCGCGCTATCTCGGGAAATCGGGAGAGCTGTCTGCCTTTCAGTCCTCGCTGCGTGCGCTTTCCGCAGAAGAAAGAAAGACGGCGGGCGCAGCCTATAACGCGGCCAAGCAGCGCATCGAGGCCGCGCTCGAGGAGCGCCGCGCGGCCCTCGCGGGCGCCCGGCTCGCCTCGCGCCTCGCGGAGGAGGCGCTCGACATCACGCTGCCCGGCCGCGGCCGCAGCCGCGGCGGCATCCACCCGGTGGTGCGAACCTCGCAGCGCATCGAGCGCATCTGGCGCTCGCTCGGCTTCGAGGTCGCCGACGGTCCGGAGATCGAGACCGACTGGTACAACTTCACCGCGCTGAACAATCCCGAGAACCATCCCGCGCGCTCGATGCAGGACACGTTCTACGTCGACCTGAAGGACCGCGAGGGGCTGCCGCTGCTGCTGCGCACGCACACCAGCCCGATGCAAGTGCGCTACGCGCGCATGCACAAGCCTCCCATCAAAGTAATCGCCCCGGGGCGAACCTATCGGGTGGATTCCGACGCGACGCATTCGCCGATGTTCCACCAGGTCGAGGGTCTGTGGATCGACGAGCACATCAGCTTCGCCGACCTGAAGGGCGTGTACACGGATTTCCTGCGCCGCTTCCTCGACAATGACGATCTCGAAGTCCGCTTCCGGCCTTCGTTCTTCCCCTTCACCGAGCCCTCGGCCGAGATCGATCTAAGGTTCAACAGCGGCACGCTGAAGGGCAGATGGCTCGAGATCTCGGGCGCAGGCCAGGTGCATCCCGTAGTGGTGCGCAACTTCGGGCTCGACGCCGAGCGCTACATCGGCTTTGCGTTCGGCTCCGGGCTGGAAAGACTCACCATGCTGCGCTACGGCATCGACGACCTGCGCCTGTTCTTCGACGGCGACCTGCGCTTCCTGGAGCAGTTCTCGTGAACGTTCCAGAAAGCTGGCTGCGCAGTTTCTGCAATCCTTCCATTTCAGGCAAGCAACTCGCGGATCGCCTGACCATGGCCGGCGTGGAGGTCGAGTCCTACGAGCCGGTGCCCGGGCTAGGCGACCATGTGTTCACCCTGAAACTCACCCCAAACCGCGCCGACTGCCTCTCAGTGCTGGGCGTGGCGCGCGAAGTTGCCGCGATCACCGAAGCGAAACTGAAACTGCCGGAAATAAAACCGGTGCTGGCGAAGAGCAAAGCCAAACATCCGGTCAAGCTGACGAGCCCCGAAGGCTGCGGGCGTTTCGCGGGGCGCGTCATCCGCAACGTCGATGCGGCGGCGCCGACGCCGGGCTGGATGCGCAGCCGCCTGGAGCGCGCGGGGCAGCGCTCGATCTCGGCGCTCGTCGACGTGACCAACTACGTGATGCTCGAGCTCGGACGCCCGCTGCACGTGTACGACCTCGACAAGCTGCGCGGCCCGATCGACGTGCGCTGGGGCCGCAAGGCGGAGAAGGTGCTGCTGCTCAACGAGCAGGAGGTCGAGGTCGACGAAACGGTGCTCTGCATCACCGACGACTCGGGCGTGATCGGGCTCGGCGGCATCATGGGCGGTGAGAGCACCAAGGCCGACGCGGCCACCAAGCACATTTTCCTCGAGTCGGCGTTCTTCTTTCCCGACGCCGTGGCCGGGCGCGCGCGGCGCTACAACTTCGCGAGCGACGCCTCGCATCGCTTCGAGCGCGGCGTGGATTTTGCGAACAACGTGCAGGGAATCGAGCGAGCCACGCGGCTGATCCTCGAGGTCTGCGGCGGCGAGCCGGGTCCGACGCTCGACAAGGTGGCGCGGCTGCCGAAGCGCAAGCCCGTGCGCATGCGGGTGGCGCGCGCGCAAAAGGTGCTGGGGGTATCCATCTCGGCGGCCGAAATGCGCGATGCCTTGACGCGCCTTGCACTGCCGGTCAAGCGCGAAAAGGACGCGCTGAGCGTGATGCCGCCGTCGTATCGCTTCGACCTCGCGATCGAGGAGGACCTGATCGAAGAAGTGGCGCGCATCTATGGCTTCGAGCGCATCGCGGCGCATCCGCCGCGCGTTGCGGCCACGATGCTGCCGGTTCCGGAGGCGAAGAGGTCATTGCACGTATTGCGCGGGCGCCTGGCAGCGACCGACTACCGCGAGGTGATCAATTTCAGCTTCGTCGCGCCGGACTGGGAAGCCGACTTCGCCGGCGAGCACAACCCCATTCGCCTGCTGAACCCGCTCGCCAGCCATCAGTCGGTGATGCGTACCAGCTTGATCGGCTCCCTGATCGAAGTGGTGCGCAAGAATCTTTCCAGGAAAGTTCCGCGCATCCGGGTGTTCGAAGTCGGGCGCGTTTTCCTGCGTGACGCCGCGGCGCCGGAAGGCCCGCTATCGGTGGCGGGCGTGCGCCAACCGGTGCGCATCGGCGCCGCCGCATACGGCACGGCGCTCGCGGAGCAGTGGGGAGTAGCGGCGCGCAAGGTCGACTTCTTCGACGCCAAGGCGGACCTCGAGAATCTGGCGGCGCCGCTGTCCTTGCGCTGCGAGGCCGGCACGCATCCGGCCTTTCATCCGGGCCGCTCGGCGCGCGTGCTGGTCGACGGCCGGCCGGCAGGCTGGCTCGGCGAGCTGCATCCAAAATGGCAGCAGAAGTACGAGTTGCCGCAGGCGCCGGTGCTGTTCGAGCTCGATGCCGAGGCGCTCGAATCGGTGCCGCTTCCCCAAGTCACGGTGCCTTCGCGCTACCCGCCGGTGGTGCGCGACATGGCGCTGCTCGTCGATGCCGGGGTCGCCGCAGAGGCCTTGCTGGAGGCCATGACGGCCGAAAAATCGCCTATCGTGGCCCGGGTCGAGGTGTTCGACTTATATCAGGATCCGAGCCTCCCCGCCGGGAAAAAAAGCCTTGCTTTCCGGGTAGTTATGCAAGATACTGAACGCACCCTCACGGATGCAGAGGCGGATGCGGCCCGCGATGCGCTGGTGGCACTGCTGGGCCACAGATTCTCTGCAACTCTCCGTACATAAAAGGGAAAAAGGCGTTCAGGGGAGCGGATGATGACGTTGACGAAGGCCGAGCTGGCCGACCTGCTTTTCGAGAAGGTCGGGCTGAACAAGCGCGAGGCCAAGGACATGGTCGAGGCCTTCTTCGAGGAGATCCGCGGGGCGCTCGAGCGCGGCGAAAGCGTCAAGCTCTCCGGCTTCGGCAACTTCCAATTGCGCGACAAGCCGCAGCGTCCCGGCCGCAATCCGAAAACCGGCGAGGAAATCCCGATCAGCGCCCGCCGCGTCGTCACCTTCCACGCCAGCCAGAAGCTCAAGGCCATGGTCGAGAAAGCCCGCCATGGAGCAAAGCCGCAGGAAAGCTGAACTTCCTCCGATCCCAGCCAAGCGCTACTTCACCATCGGTGAAGTGAGCGAGCTATGCGGGGTGAAGCCGCACGTCCTGCGCTACTGGGAGCAAGAGTTCACGCAGCTGAAGCCGGTGAAGCGGCGCGGCAACCGGCGCTACTACCAGCATCATGAAGTGCTGCTCATCCGCCGTATCCGCGAGCTGCTGTACGAGGAAGGCTTCACCATCAGCGGCGCGCGCAATCGTCTCGACAACTCGCTCGGGCACGAGGAGAAGCCCGAAGCGCCGCTGCGCAGCGGCCGCCCGGGCGGCGCGCCAGGCGTCGATGTCGCCGCGATCAAGCGCGAGCTGCGCGCCGTTTTAGACCAGCTGGGAGGGTAGAATCGTTCCCCTCGGGGCGTAGCGCAGCCTGGTAGCGTACCGGCATGGGGTGCCGGTGGTCGTGAGTTCAAATCTCACCGCCCCGACCATAATTCGAGGGCTTGCGATACTGCCTGACGGTATCGTGTCCAAAATCCACGCCGTCTTGGACTCGACGGGAGAGCATATGGCCGCGTTAGACCGAGTGACGCAAGACATTTTGAAGTTCTTCGCGAAGTCCAACGCACGAGCTGGTCATGCCTTCAATGTCAAGGGATTCTCGTTCGGCGCTATGAATAACTATAGCCCGAAGGAAAAAGACTCCATTGAGGAGGCGATGAAGCAACTCGTGTCAGAAGGGTTCGTAGAAGAAAAGGGCCGCCAGCACTTGCTCACTCAAAAGGGTTACGACCACATTTACCCCTGACGATCCGGGCAGCTAAGGCTCTGCGGAGAGCACTTGCTCCTCCTGCCGTTTA
>Ga0137374_10009296_pt1 | contig 11610 bp, 8 predicted proteins | sample SagtaG_20_FD_104811 | JGI IMG/M metagenome (GOLD analysis project Ga0137374, IMG submission 104811) | Vadose zone soil microbial communities from Sagehorn Ranch, Mendocino, California, USA - Sage1_R_100_16 metaG | ecosystem: Environmental > Terrestrial > Soil > Vadose zone | place: USA...
AGCAGATGTCGTCGCTGCGCGGACCGTTCAGCGCGGGGAACCGATCACGCAGCACGGCCGCCGTGCGCTCGGCCTCGTCGACGGCGAGGGTGGTCTGCATGACATAGGAGACTCGCCGCGGATCGGCGACGCTCACCCGCCCGGCCTCGTCGGGATCGGTCACGACGATCACCTGGCCGGGCGCCTCACCTCGGGTGCCGACGACCTCCTCGTGGTCGCGGTGGCCGATCAGGAACACGGTGTTGCCGCGAGCAACAAAGCGCCGTACTTCGCTGTGCACCTTGGCGACCAGCGGGCAAGTGGCGTCGATCAGCCGGAGGTTGCGTGCGGTGGCGGCAGTCCGGACTTGCGGAGCGACGCCGTGCGCCGCGAGCACGGTGATGCTGCCCTCGGGGATTTCCGAGACCTCTTCGACGAAGACTGCGCCGCGCCGCTCCAGCTCACGGACAACGTGGACGTTGTGCACGATCTGGCGACGTACGTAGACCGGCGGCCCGTACTTGGCCAGCGCTCGCTCGACGATCTCGATGGCTCGCTCGACGCCGGCGCAGAAGGACCGCGGACCCGCCAGGACGACCTCGCGATCACCGGTCGCGGCGGCCCAGACGTCGATGACCGGCGCGGCGCGGCGCAATGCCCACAAGGCTTTCGGCCCGCGAGCCAGCGTCCCTGGACGGAGCAGCCGGTGGTCCGGCGTGTCGACGACGGCGCGGATCACGGCCGCCTGGCCCGGTGGTGCGGCAGCGGCCAGCAGGGCCGACTCCGTGTCGACCACGAGAGCGCCGGTCTCAGCCAGCGTACGGCGAGCATCCGGGGCGTCGACGATCCGCGGGGTCGTCACGACCGGCCCGTGGTGCACCCGCAGCCCGGCACGCCGCACCGCGCCCACGAGGAACGGGGACGCGTGGCTCGGCATCGGCTCGCCGTCGCCCCGGATCTCATCCGCGACCACCAAGTCACCTGGCCGGAGATCGTTGCCGAGAGCACCGGCCACGCCGGCGACCATGACCGGCCGCTCACCGGTCTGCTCGAGGCCGCCGTCCGAGGAACGTCCCGTGTGGAGAACGTCGGCCTTGAGCCGGCCGCGGAGTGCGAGCCACTCGGAGCGCAGCGGCGTGCTGACGATTCCGGTCATCGCGCACTCCGCGCCACGTAGCGCCCGAGTGCCCAGATCGGGAAGACGAGCCGGTAGATCTCGTAGTTGATGTAGAAGTCGCCCGGGAAGCCCGTGCCGGTGTACAGATCCTCGTCCCAGCCGCCGTCCGCACACTGGGTGCGGACGAGATATTCCACACCTTGGTCTACCGCGGCTGAGACTTCGTCGGCGGCGAGGAGAGCGAGCAGCGCCCAGGCGGTCTGTGAGGCGGTCGAGTCACCCCGCCCGATCCAGGACGGATCGTCGTACGAGCGCAGGTCCTCGCCCCAGCCACCGTCGTCGTTCTGGTGGTCCTCGAGCCAGCGCACGGCCGCCCGTACCGCGGGCGCGCCGGCAGGTATCCCCGCCGCGATCAGAGCCGGGACGACCGCGCCGGTGCCGTAGACGTGATTGGCACCCCAGCGCCCGAACCACGATCCGTCGGCCTCCTGCGCGTCGAGCAACCACCGCACGCCGCGGCGGCACGCGTCCTCGTGCGTACGACCCTCGGCAGCGAGCATCTCGACGACGTGAGCGGTGACGTCGGCCGACGGTGGATCGATGACCGCACCGAAGTCGCAGAACGGCAGCGCGTCCGCCAGCGTGTGAGTGTTGTCCGCGTCGAACGCACCCCAGCCGCCGTCACGGGACTGCATGCCGGTCGTCCACACCACCGCACGATCGATCGCCGCCCGCACGCGCTCGGCATCCGGGTGGTCCACCCGGCGCAGGGCGAGCACGATCTCGGCGGTGTCATCGGTGTCGGGATAGTTGTCGTTGGCAAATTCGAAGGCCCACCCGCCGGGCGGCAGGTCAGGACGGCGTACTTGCCAGTCGCCGCCGGCCAGAATCTGCTCCTCCAGCAACCAGTCAGTCGCCTTGAGGACGACCGGATCGTCCGCTGGGACACCCGCGTCCAGCAACGCCGCGAGCGCGAGCCCCGTATCCCACACCGGCGACTGGCAGGCCTCCAGCCACCGCACAGGTCCGTCGGACGAGGAAGCGTGGACAGTGAAGCCGTCGAGCCCCTTGATCCCGGCCGCCATCGCGGGGTGGTCGAGTGGATACCCCATCTGGTGCAGTGCGATGAGCGAGTACACCCATGGCGGCTGGATGCCGCCCCATCCGCCGTCCGCCTCCTGACGCGCCAGGATCCACTCGGCGGCGAGGCGCATCGCCTTCTGCCGCAGGCGTTTGAGCGGCCGACGCCCGTAGCTGTGCAGCACGGTGTCAAGCCGCTGGAAGAACCCAGGGATGCTGTACGCCGCTTGTCGTAGCGGCGGTGGTGCCCCAGTCTTCAGCTCTGCAATGCCGAACTCCACCGGATGCACGGGCTCGAGAGCGCTGACGATGGTGAGCGGCACGATGGTCTGACGAGCCCAGCAACCCCAGTTGTAGATATTGAGCGGCGCCCACGCCGGCAGGTACATGATCTCCGGCGGCAGCGCAGGACAGTCGTCCCAGCTCCACAGCCCGAACAGCGCAAGCCAGACGTGGGTGAACACCCGAGCCCGCTCGACCCCGCCCTCGTGCCTCACGAACTCGGCGGCCTGCCGCATGTGCCGGTCATCGGGCTGATCGCCGGCAAAACGCAGGGCGACCCACGCCTCGACTGTGGTCGACAGGTCCCCCGGACCGCCGTGGAAGGTCGCCCACGAGCCGTCGATCCGTTGCTGGGAACGGATCCAGCGGGCGGTCTCCCCGTTCGTCCGCGGCGTGGCGATGCCGAGGAACGTCCGCAGCATCAGGTCCTCGGCGTCCATCGTCACGTTGGTAGCGAGCAGGCCCTTCCACCACCCGTCCGGGTGCTGCCTTCCACGCAGGTGTTCCACCGCCGCATCAAGAGCAGTCCGTACGTCGGTCGTCGTACCGATCACTCGATCGACGCGCTCGCCGGCCGTCATGACTGCCTCTCGATCACGAACCGGGCGACCTCACCGAGCCGGTTCCGGACGGCGTCGTCGACCCCTGCCTGGTCGAGGGCCTGCTCGGCCAGCCCGATGCGGTCCTGCGCTTCCTGGACGGCCCAGTCGCGTCCACCGGCACGCTCGATCAGCTGAGCGGCGTACCGGAGCTCGTCTTCGGTGGGAGTGCCGTCGCGGCGCAGCCACGCGGCCAACTCCCCCCCGGCCTCACCGCCATGATCGAGCGACCAGGTCACGGGCAATGTCTTCTTTCGCGCGGCCAGATCGGAGAACACCGGCTTGCCCGTGACCGCGGGCGATCCCCAGATTCCCAGCAGGTCGTCGACGAGCTGGAACGCCATCCCCAGCTCGGCACCGAACCTGGACAGCCCGGCGACCGTTGCCTCGGTCGCGCCGACCAGAATCGCGCCGATCGCCGCGCTGACTCCGAGCAAGGCGCCGGTCTTGCCGGCGGCCATGTCGAGGCACTCAGCCAGCGTCACGTCATTGCGTTGCTCGAAGGCGAGATCCAGCACCTGTCCGCGAATCAGATCCCGGGTGGCGATCGCAAGCGCCTGCCCGGCCGCTCGCCCGTACGGCGAATCGCTCTCGGTCAGCACCTCGTGGGCAAGGGAAAGGAGCGCGTCACCGGCCAGTACGGCGGTCGCGTCACCCCAGACCGCCCACACGGTCCGTCGATGGCGACGCTCGGTGTCGCGATCCATCAGATCGTCGTGCAGCAAGGAGAAGTTGTGGACCAGCTCGACCGCGACGGCGCCCGGCAATCCCGGTTCGGGCGCACCCGTGACGGCTTCGGCCGCGAGAAGGGCCAGCGCGGGCCGCAGGGTCTTCCCCGGGTTCGCCGCCGTCGGCGTGCCGTGCTCGTCCGACCAGCCGAGGTGGTATGAGGCAACCATCCGGGTGAACGGGTCGAGACGCTCGACGGCCAGGCGCAGGGCCGGTGCAACCAGGCCACGACTGCGGTCGAGGGTTTCCGCGGTGATAGTCATGCGACTGCCTCCCGACGGCCGGTGGGCCGAGCTGTGGGGCGTCGTTCGAGCAGTGCGGCCGCTGCGGCCTGTCCGCTGCGGACGGCGCCCTCCATGGTTGCGGGCCAGCCTGTGTCGGTCCACGCCCCGGCCAAGTACAGCCCCGGGAGCGCCGTACGTGCTGAGGCCCGCAGGCCGCGCGTGCCCGGCCGCTGCCTGAAGGTGGCCTGCCGTTCCCGGGTGACGAAGAACTCCAGCACGCGCGCCTCGCCTGTGATCCGCAGCAACCGCTCCAAGTGCGGCAGCAAACGGTCACACAGCTCCGAGACCGGTGTGTTGACGATGTCGTCCGCCGCCGACAGTGACACCGCGATGTACTGCCCCCGGCTGAGTCCGGCCTGACGGGTGCGGTCGAACACCCACTGCAGCGGGCTGTCGACGGCCGCGAAGAACTGCTCGTCGAGCACGACCCGGTCGTAGATGACGTGAAGGTTGACGATCGGCGTGCTGCCCAGCTCCTCCGCCCACCCCGGCTCCAGCTCGATCGCGTCTGCCGGCGCGAGCGCCTCCGCGGCCGCCGGAGGAATTGCCAGTACGACGTCGTCGAAGGCAGCGCCGTCGACAGTCCAACCGTCACCGGCCGATAAGACGTCACGGACCTTGGACCGGGTTCGCACCCTCACCCCCGCTGCGGTCAGCGCACGCAATGCCGCGTCACCGTGCAATTCCTGGAGCGGCACCAGAGACCAGCCGATGTCGGCCGCGGCAGCGGACTCCAGCAGGCCGACCTGGAAGACCGTCGCAGCGAGGGCGAGGGACGCACGCTCGGCCCGAGCGTTCAGCGTCGCAACGCCGATCAGGTCCCAGACGGCCTCGATGGCCCTCTGATCCTGGCCGTGCACGGTGAGCCAGTCACCGAACGACCGGCGGTCGACCTCGGGATCGGTGCGATCCACCCGTCCGAGCGCCAGCGCCGCGCGCATCACTCGCGCCCGAGCCGCGGGGCTCAACCACCGATAGCGCGCCAAGGTCGACCCCAGGTGAAGAGGCGCAGGCAGTCCCGTACGGCGAAGTCGCCCGGCTCGCGCATCAAGTTCACTGCGAACCGGTACGTCGAGCCGGTCCTGCACGGTCACCCGGTCAGCGACACCCAGCCGCTCCAGAAAGCCCTGGTACGCCGTACAACACCGCAGGAACACGTGTTGGCCGTTGTCGATCCACAGTCCGTCGCGCTGGAACGAGTGAGTGAGCCCACCAAGCCTGGGGCGTGCTTCGAACAACGTGACCGCACAGCCTTCGTCGGCGCATCGCAGTGCCGCGGTGAGGCCGGCCAGGCCGCCTCCGACGACTCCGACCCGCCGGGCGCTCATCGCCGACCTCCTCCGGCCAGGGCGGTCACGGCCACGCGCGCCTTCTGGGCGACGCTCAGGGACAGCCGTCGGTCGTAGACGAGGACCGGATCGTCGGCGATGCGGCCGAGGAGATGGTGGTAGATCCCGGCCATGGCCCGGCAGCATGCCGCGCTCCGCCGGTCGAGGTGTGGGACGAGCCGCAGGCCGAGCGAGTACCAGTCGCCGGCGCGACCGGCGGCGTACCGGATGTAGGCGGCAAGCCGCCCTGCGGGGTCGTCCAATGTGCCGAGGTCGTCGACGCGCAGCTCCACGCCGTACCGGTCGAGCTCGTCCTGCGGAAGGTAGACGCGGCCGTTGCCGAGATCTTCGCGGATGTCGCGCAGGATGTTGGTCTGCTGCAGGGCGATCCCGACTTGGTCGGCGTAGAGGGAGGTCCTCGGGTCAGCGGAGCTGCTGCCGAAGATCGACAGGCACAGCCGGCCGACCGAGCCGGCGACGTGGCGGCAGTACACAACGAGCTCGTCGAAGTCGGCGATTCGGACGTCACCCAGATCCATCTGGACACCGTCGATGAGCTCCTCGAACGCGGTGAGCGGCACCGGGAAGCGGCGTGCGGTGTCTCTCACCGCGGTGAGCACCGGGTCGCTGCTCTCGTCCAGCCTGCCGAGGTCCTTGCGGACCGCGGCGAGGGCGGTCTCCTTGTCCGCGGTCGTGTCGTTGCCGTCGCCGATGTCGTCGATGTGGCGCGCGAGCGCGTAGACCGCGCACAGGGCGGACCGTTTGGGCGGCGGCAGCAGGCGGATGCCGTAGTAGAAATTGGCCGCCTCGGTCCGGGTGATCTGCTCACAGGTCGCGTATGCCTGCTCGATCGTGCTCATCGCATCGACCGCCGGCTCGCCAGCAGGCCGAGGATCCGGATCGCCGTGGTCATCCGGGACGGCCGGGCGGACCGACCAAGCACGTCTCCGTCGGTGTGCCTGAGCGCCGAGACGGTCGCCTGTCCCCCGGCGACGAAGCCGGCCACGCTGATCCGTCCCCATCCCTGCAGGTGCTGCACGATCGCCGTCCCTTCACCGAGCAGACCGGCGGCCCGCTCGATCTCGAACCGCATCAACTCGCGGAGCCGTGGGCCCGCGCTCGACTGATCCAGGTCCTGCTCGCTGACCCTGTACCGCCGGAGATCTTCCTGCGGTAGGTACACGCGACCGGCCCGTCGGTCCTCGGCCACGTCCTGCCAGTGCTCGAGCAGCTGCAACGCGGTGCACACCTGGTCGGACAGCGCGATGGTCTCCGCGGTCGCCTGCCCGAAGATCTCAAGCACCATCCGGCCGACCGGGTCGGCGGACAGGACGCAGTACTCGCGCAGGTCGTCGAAGGTCTCGTACTGCGACACCGCCTGGTCCAGCAGGTTCGCCTCGATCAGCCGCTCGAAGGGCTCGGCAGACATCGCCCGCTCGCGCACTGTCCGGGCCAGCTTCCGGAGTACGGTGTCCGACGGCTGACCGCCCGACCAGATGGTGCCGAGGTCCGCCGACAGCTCGTGCAGCCGGGCCGTGCGGTCACCCGTGAACGCGTCGCCGATCTCGTCGACCATCCGGGCGTAGGCGTAGATCGCGTGCAGGTGGTCGCGATGCTGACGCGGCAGGAACCGCAGCGCGACGGGGAAGTTCTCGGCGCTCGCGCAGGTGCGCAACGCTCCCTCGTCGATTGACGAGGGAGCAGGTCTGGGCGGCCGGTGACGCGAACTGGCCATGTCAGCAATCTTCGGTCCGCCCGAATCGCCAGGTCTGCCGCTGTCGGAGTGATTCCTGGACCTGAAAACTGTCACGACCGTACAATCCTGAGCGCGGCTGGGCGTTCGGAGCGGGACTAGCAGTAGGACGCCCAGGGAGCGACATCGGCGCTACAGGGCGATCGGGAGCACGACGGGGGCAGGCGATGGGCACGGACGCTGCGCAGGGCCGGGCGCGACTGGAGCTCGCCCTGGACAGCCGTCTGCCGGAGTTGCTGGCCGAGGTCCGGGACCTGCTCGCCGACGGCATGCCCGAGTACGCCGCGTTCCTCGACGACAATCCGCACGGTATGCGTGAAGCCGCCGAGCTGTTCATCCACCGGCTCCTCGACATGGCCGAGCACGGCCGGTCGGCGTCGCGGGACGACAGTCTCGAGGGCGCGCAGACGATCCAGATCGTGTTCGAGCAGATCGGCCGTCGCCAGTGGCAGGCCGGTCAGGACCTCACCCGGCTGCTGACCGCGTACCAGCTCGGCGCGCGCACCGCCTGGCGGCACGTCTCGGACACGGCGCTGGCACTGGGTGTCCGGCCGGGTGTCCTGGCGGCGCTCGCCGAGGCGGTGTTCGACTTCGTCAACCACCTGTCGTCGGCTTCCGCGCACGGCTATGTCCTGGAGCAGAGCGAGGACGCGTCAGCTCGCGAGCGCAGCCGTGAGGAGCTGGCCGAGCTGCTGCTCTCGGATCGCTCCGGCATGAACGCGATCCGAGAGGCCGCTGCCCGGGCCAACTGGCCGATCCCCGCGACCGGGGCTGTGGTGCTGGTGGATGCCGACACCGATGTCGCCCGCCGGGTGCTGTCTCATGTGGACGCGGGATCGCTGCCGGTGCGGCACGAACGACTGTCGGGTGCCATCGTCCCCGATCCCGGGCTGCCGGGCCGCCGCAATCAGCTCCGCCGCGTGCTCCGGGGCGCCAACGCGGTGGTCGGCCACACCGTGCCGCTGGAGTACCTGCCGCGCAGCGTCGCGATCGCGCAGATCGCCGTACGGCTCAAGCAGCAGGGCATCCTGACCGACGACCCGGTGTTCGCCGACGAGCAGCTCGACACGATCATCGTCCATCGAGACGAGCAGCTGATGGGGTTCCTGCGCAACCAGTTGCTCGCACCGCTCGACGACCTCCCGGACGGTGCCCGGGCACGGCTGATCGAGACGCTGACCGCGTGGCTGCGGCACATGGGCGACCGTACGGCGATCGCCGAGGAGCTGCACATCCACCCGCAGACTGTGCGCTATCGGGTCGCCCAGCTGCGCGAACGGTTCGGAGACGCGCTGGACTCGCCACGGTCACGCGCGCGACTCTTCCTCGCGCTCGTGTGGCCATTCCAGTGAGGCGTCGAGAACCTGTTTGATCCGCACGGCCAGGACACCTGCGTCGAAGACCTCGGGATCGGTGGCCACACCGATCCCGAGCGAGCCGGCCCAGCTCAGGGCGCCCACCACGAGCGGCGACCCGGGCGCCAGCGGCAGGATCGGGTAGACGGATGCAATCGCGACTCCGTCCATCGACAGGGTCTGCGTCGAGCCAGGCATGTTCGACACGATGGCGTGGAAGAAACGGCGCCCGTAGACGGTCCGCGCGAACCACCCGGCCGACGGCTCCGGCAATGCGCGCAGCCCGGTCGCCATCACGAACCGCGAGGCCACCGCCCGGCTCGGCGTCCTCAGGCGAGCGGTACGACGACTGATCTCGGCGAGCAGCTCATCGAACGGGCGGCCGTCCAGCGGCACGTCGACCATCACGGCCGCGGTCGCGTTGGTCTCCGCGGCCGCACCTGGGGCGCGCACCATCAACGGCACCGCTACCCGCATCCTGCCGCGAAGTCGAGTGGCGACGTCAGGATGGGTCGTGGCCACGGCCTCGGCGACCAGACCGAGGACGAGATCGGTCACCCGGACACCCCGGCTGGACGCGGCACGTCGTACGGCGGCTAGCTCGAGATCAGCCGTGGCGAACTCACGCCGGGTCGACGCGTTGCCGAGACCTGCACCCGCTCCGCCGTCGGTGGCCAACTGGGCAAGCCCCGCGATCGTTGCTCCGAGCAACTGCGCGCGACCCGGCGCGGGACCGCTCACGCCGGGCAGCTCGATCCGCGGGCGGAGCAGGTTCAGCGCCTGGATCACGGTGCCGATGCCGTCCGCGACGGCGTGGTGCAGGAGCAGGATCATCGCGGACACCCCGGGTTCCACGTCGCGGACCATCACGATCCGCCACATCGGGCGATCCAGGGGCATCGGCGTCTCGGCCAGCTCGGCGACGATCCGCCGTACGCCGGCCAGCCCGTCCGCCGAGTGACGTTCGCTGATGTGCAGCGGCCAGTCGATCTCGGCGACATCGATCCAGCGCGGACGGCGCCAGCGCGACGGAGGCGCCAACCGCTGGCGCAACCGGGGCAGTCTGTCGAGTTCCCCCTTCACCAGATCGGTAACGCGGTCGACAGAGAGCGCCTCACCATCGCTGGGCTCGAACACGACCAGCCCACCGACATGCTGGGGCGCCGCGCCGGTCTCGACATGCAGGAAGAAGGCGTCGCTCGACGCGACGACCACTCCTGGGCGGGCGGCGCGATCGTGCCAGGCATAGACGCCGAACAGCGCCAGACCGAACACCACCTGGCGCCCAACCCTGATCCGTTGCGTTGATCCCCCGTCGTCGACGGCCACGCAATTTTCATAGCACAACGGGTGGAGTCACCCCGACCTCATCGACTCCCCGAAGCGAGTGGCGAGCCGTCGGTAACCGCCCGGAAACACCGCCCGTACGACGGCGGCGAGCCGGATCCAGCGCGGGATCCACGTCTCGGCCCGATCTTGCTCGATCGCCCGGACGACGGCACGCGCGACCGTCTCAGGCTCCACGGGCCGGGGTACGCGCCGGTCGTAGGCCCGACCTCGCGCGGAAAAGAAGCCGGTGTCGACCGCCGCGGGAACGACGACGCCGACGTGGACGCCCGTACCGGCCAGCTCCAGCCGCAGACTCTCCGCGAATGCGTCCAGGCCCGCCTTCGCCGCCGCGTAGACCGCCTCCCCCGCGACGCCGGTTCGCCCCGCGACCGAGGTCACCAGCAGCAGACAGCCGGTACGACGCTCGACCATCCCCGGCAACAGCAACCGAGCCAGACGCATCGTGGCAAGGAGATCCACGGTGACCAACTCGGCGATCTCCTGGTCGCTCATCGCCACGAACGGCCCCGACCATCCGATGCCAGCGTTTGCGACCAGCACATCCACCCGTCCATGCGCCGCCAGGGCATGCCCGGCGAACGTCTCTACAGCGTCGTACTCACGCAGATCGGCCAGCACCGCGACCCCGCTCACCCGATCCGCGACGTCCTGCGTTCGCCGCGCGTCGCGCCCATGCACCACAACCGCGGCCCCCGCCACCGCGAGCTCCAGACAAACGGCCCGCCCGATCCCGGCCGACCCGCCGGTCACCAACACCACCGCGCCGCCCAGCTCCAAGACCGGTCCTCCAGTGCTCCCCCACTACGCTCCATCACGATACTTGCCCTGTCACCGATCGTGGCCTGCGGCAACTGAGGCGGACCCAGCCTGAAGATCTGCCCGCACGAGAAGGGCCGGCTGCCCATCCGGTGGCTCTCTCGTCGCGCCAACCAGTATCGCCGCAGGAGGAGCTCTGGTCCGCCCAAGACGCAGAACGGTTTCCCGGAGATCGCCGTACTCAGGCATCTCGTCCGGCGACCAACACCAACACCGGCGATGCGGAGTTCGCGGCTGCTCGCGCGGCTCCCGTCAAGGGCGCCGCGGACATCCCAGGAGAGGCCGGCTGGCCACCATCGAGCCTATGCACACCACCGCTACGTCCAGGAATCGACGAATCGTGCGCCGGTGCGCTGACGGCACATAGGTTGCCACGGTCGTGTTCAAGGACGGCGTCCTCGATCCTTTCTCACTTCTTGAAGCCGGACGCAGGCCTGGCCGGCGTGAAGGTGGCGAGACACACGGATTCGATGGGTTTCGTTGGGGAATACCTGAGCCCACGCTGCGGCTGGGCTACACCGCACCAGCGCGCTGCGCGAATGTGACATTGCGTTCCCATCATGGTTGCTGTTCGGCAGCCGCGACCATGTCGTGCCCCGACAGACGCGGCGACGTCGGCCGCTACCGGATCAGCGGCTGTGGCTCTCGCTGCCTGAATTGCCCACCTGGGACGATCCAATGCTGTTGCCCGACTCATCGACCTCAGGACCGATCCACCACGTGCGATTCTTGTCCTCGGCAGGTCTATTGCACGGGATCGCCAGCCGACGACCGGGGTCACAGACGCCGTCAGCCGGCGTCGCCCGTGCTAGCGGCATCTCCCTGCTCGACGGTGCTCCCCGAGATGGTTCGGCTACCGCCGGTCGCATGGGTGATCTCGACCCTGCGGGGCTGGCTCCGCGGCGACGCGGGGAGGGTCACATGCAGGACACCGTCGG
>Ga0137374_10009302_pt1 | contig 11607 bp, 10 predicted proteins | sample SagtaG_20_FD_104811 | JGI IMG/M metagenome (GOLD analysis project Ga0137374, IMG submission 104811) | Vadose zone soil microbial communities from Sagehorn Ranch, Mendocino, California, USA - Sage1_R_100_16 metaG | ecosystem: Environmental > Terrestrial > Soil > Vadose zone | place: USA...
ACTTCGACGCTCACCAAAGGCCCCGCCTCCGGCGCCGATCGCCCTCGTCGCGGACCACGTCGCCGGCTTCGCCTACCCCCCCTCGTCACCACCCCGCCGCGTAGCGGCTTTGTTCAACGTACCAGGCAGCATCGGGTGCCAGAGCGAGCCTGCAACGCCAGCGATAGGCGTCGCTCAGGGAGAGTCGGGGCCGACGGCGGCGGTGGTGAGCGGACCTGGCGTGACGACCGGCGCGGTCGACTGCTCGTCGGCTCCGACGTCAGGCTCCGACCGGGGCTGACCGTCGATGTCGTCGGTCAGCGCGTAGAACGTGGTGTTGACGGCTTTGCCGATGGCCAGGGCCCCCTGGGCGTTCGCGAGCAGCCGAAAGATCCCGTCCTGCTCGGTCAGCGGATTGGTCCCGCCGACGAGGTTGCCTTGGTTGACGGTGTTGGTGCCTCCGCCACTGATGCTGCCCGAGCCGGTGATGACGTTGTTGGCGACTCGGCAATCGATGGGGGGGTAGGCCTTCGATCCGCCGACCTGGATGTCTTCGCCAACGAGGGTGTTGTTGAAGACCCAGGCTCGGTACACGCGGTAGTGCTCCTTGCCCGGCTCGTCGGTGGGGGTGGCCGACCCGGCGTCGACCCAGATGCCGGTGGCGGCTGCCGCGATGTAGTTGTTGAAGATGCGGTGGTCGGCGCCATAGACGCGAATTCCGCGGGAGCCGCCGTTGCCTTCGGCGAGGATGTAATTGCCGTAGACCTTGCTGCGGTTGCCGTGGCGCAAGCAAATCTCGCCCGCGGTGGCGCGCATGGTGTTGTGGCGAACGATGTTGTCCGATGACTTCACCGAGATGGTCTCGGGATCGCCGGTGGCGCCTTTGAGCAAGTTGTTCTCGATCACGTTGAACCCCTTGCTCGGCCCCTGCCAGCTACGGCCGATCCGCATCGCCTCCCAGTTGTTGCCGCCGGTGTTGCTGATGTCGTGGAAGTAGTTGTGATCGACGCGGTTGTTTTGCGCGACCTGCCCGGCCATCAGGGGCTCCTCCTGGCCGGTCCCGTCGATCACCACCATGTTGGCGAGAGCGGTTTGCGGCCCGAGGTCATTATGGTCGATGCGGTTGTGATGGGTCTCGGCGCCGATGAGGATGATCCAGTCGCGTTCGGCCACCGCTCCGGCGGGGTGGATACGGGTGCGGGTCAGGCGGCAGTGATGGGAATCGTTGAACGCTATCAGTATGCCGTTGCTGCCGCCGGTGTAGATGCTGGTGGTGGCGCCGGGGCTGGTGACGTCGAGACCCTCGAGGACCAGGTACGCCGATTTGTCGAGATGAATGGCGCCGCTGTTCACCACGGCTTTGCCGCGGTTGGCGGCGCGGATGACGATCGGCGCCGTCTCGGCTCCGATCTTGGTGATCGTGGGAAACGTGTAATTCCCGTCAGCCAGCACCAAGCACTCCCCGGGCTGAGCGCCCGCGAGGGCGGGGCCGAGCTCGCCGCTGGAAGCGACGGGAGTGGTTTTCTTGCAAGGCGGCACGGGCAGCTCGGTCTCGGAACCCGGTGGGCCACCGTCGGCAGGGGCTGCGTCGGTCGGCGGCTGGTAGCCGCCGGTGCCGCTCTGACCCGCATCGGAATCAGACGAGCCTCCATTGCCGCCCGATGGGGCCGCGTCCGACGTGTTGGCCCCGCCGGCGCTGGTCCCGGTGCCGACACCGTTGCTGCTACTCGTGGGCTGGCCCCCTGCTCCCGTTTGGGAAGATTCCGAGGGGGCTGTAGGGGAGGGGTCCGAGGAACCGCAGGCGGCGAACGCGCTGACGCCCATGGCAAGACCTAATGCGCCGATGAGAACTCTCATTCGGACACTCCTGTAATATGTGACCGCGCCGTCGGCCCGATGTCGCTCTACGAGTAGCATATTTCAGAGAGAGTGCTTTGGCGGTTCAGATCGAGGTCAGGGATCATCCATCGCGATGAGGACCAAATGTTTCTCTCTCAAAATCGGACCCATATGTAGCGCCACCTCGCGGAGAGGACCGAGCTGCTCGGCCCAATCTCGGGTGACGAAGAAAATCATTCGCTCGGGATGAAGCTTGCCGCCCAGAGCAACGGGGGTGATACCGTCGGCGATCAGGCGGCTGGCTCGCTCTTCCGAAATGGCGAATGCCGCCGACGCGTTCGCTAGGAGGCGTCGTAATCGGAACCAGACTCCCATCGCGTAGTTCCGCTGTCGGTATTCCCACACGCGCACAATGACGCGAGCGCGCACTTTTTGGGCGCGTTTCTCCAGTGCCGAAGCTCCCGAGAAACTCATGGTAGCCCTTCCTCTCGTCCCTCGAGCCGCCTCAGCAATTCGAGAATCCTGCGCCGATGCGGGCGAGGATCTGGCATGCCGCCCACCGGCTCGAGGAGCGATAGAATCGTAAGATTCGACCGCACCGCGTACCGAATCTCGGGCGAGAGGGTCGCGTAATCCGATTCGACTTCGTCTAGGTCATCGTCTGCGATCTCGATCAACAAACCAAGTGCCACGAGGACGTCGCGGTCTCCCTTGTAGCCCGATCGGTCGGTGAGAAGTTTCTCCAGCAGCAGTCCTGCTGGTCGTGGAAGCGGCACCTCGACTCCGTCGGCATCGATGCTGCGGCCGGGCCGGAGAAACGACAAAGCGCCAAAAACCAGAAGGGGGAGCTCTTCGTCCTCGAACACATAGACCTCGCCTGGATCTCGCAAGCGCCTGTCCATGCCCACGAAATTGACCTCGATCAGTTCCGGAATACGCGGCACCCAAACCGACGGTTCGTCGGACGACCGGGCCAAGCCGCGAATATCGCCCAGCTTTGATTTCACGCGCGCGTGTGCCTCGATCGAAATGCCCAAATCGACATCTTCCGAAACGACAAGGGTCGATGCAGCTCCTCGCTCCAACAGGTTGGGTACCTCCGATCCGATGACCAGGACGCCCGGCTCGGCCAAGATCGGTGCAACCGCCTTGAGTGTCGCGACGAGGCGGGCGCGAAAGTCCATGACCCACAGTATAGGACGCCCGACTTGCGCGGTCCTCCGAAACCCGAACCGCTTCGAAAACCGAGCTGCGGCCACGCCACGTCAAGCCGCGTGCGCATCATGCTAGAAACGCGAGCGTGACGAAGACCGGCATCGCGCATGCTGCGGGGCTCGCGGTTTGGATCTGCTGCGCTGCTCTTTCGGTTTTTTCGATCCGTCCGCTCGCCCCGTTGCCGAAAAGCGCGCCGGCCGACGCGTTCTCGTCGGAGCGGGCCGTCGAGCATCTGGACGTGCTGGCCCGCGCGCCGCGGGCGGTGGGGACGGCGGCACACGAAGAGGCGCGCGCATACATCGTGGGGGTGCTCGAGCGCCTGGGGCTCGAGGTGAGGGTGCACGAAGCCGAGGAGGCGGTTCTCATCGCCGGCAATGTCAGCAGCGCATGGACGAAGAACGTCATCGGTCGGCTCCGGGGTACACGAGGCACCGGACCCGCGGTGGCGCTCGTGGCGCATTACGACACCGTGCCGCAAAGCCCCGGGGCGAGCGACGATGGGTCCGGTGTCGTCGTGCTGCTGGAGACCGCCCGTGCGCTTTCGGCGCGCGCGAGACTCGATGCCGACATCCTCTTCGTCTTTACCGACGCCGAGGAGATGGGATTGCTCGGAGCGCGGGCGGTCGTCGGCGATGGTGACAAGGCGCTCGGCGACGTCGGCGTTGCCCTCAACTTCGACGCGCGCGGCAGCCACGGCGCCGTGGCGATGTACGACGTCTCCGCCGGCAATGGCGCCTTGATCGAAGCGCTCGCCGAAGCGGCGCCTCGCCCCATCACGAGTGCCTTCATCTGCGCACTGGCGAAGGTGCTCCCCAACGACAGCGATGTCAGCGTTTTCAAGAAAGCCGGCATTCCGGTGCTCGGCTTCGCTTATGCCGATGGGCTCCAGCATTATCACCGCGCGACCGACGACACGGCTCGCCTCGACCCGGCGAGCGTGCAGCACGGCGGGTCGTATGCGCTCGCGCTCGCAACGTACTTTGCCCAGCGGCCCATCGACCGGCTCGTCGGTCCCGACGTCGTGTTCTTCGATGTGCTCGGACGCGCCATCGTGCGCTACTCGATCGGCGCTGCTCGCGCATTCGCTTGCGTCACGTTGGTTCTTCTGATTTTCATCGTGCTCACCGGCCGAAGAGCGGGACGGCTCACGCTCACGGGTCTCGCGAAAGGAGCCGCGACTCTCTTGTTCGGTCTGTTCGCTTCGGCGATAGCGGTCGCCGCGACGCAGTGGGGCATCGGCCGGTTCGTCGATTTCTACATGCGCGCGGCGAGGGTGACGTTGTTCGCGTGGCACGCCGTCTTGCTTTCTCTTGCGGTGCTCGTCACCATCGACTCGCGCGCGTTGCGCAAGACCAGCGCGCGTGACCTGGCAGCGGGCGCGGCGCTCGCATGGGGACTGCTGCTCGCCGTGGCGGCGGTGGTCGCTCCCGCGCTCACGGCGCCTCTAGAGTGGCCGCTGTTCTTCTGGCTCGCCGGAAGCAGCGCGTGGTTGCTGCGGATGAACAACGCGCGAGCGACCGCCGCTCTCTACGCCGGCAGCGTTCCGCTCATCGTCATGATGTCGGGTATCGTCTACAGCGTTTTCGTGGCCACCGGAGCTACGATGGCATTTGCCCCCATTCTCTTGGTTGCCTTTTCGGCGCCGTTGCTCCTGCCGTTGCTCGGCTCGGTCGATGTGCGGCACCGGAGCCACGGCGCGCTCGTCGCCGTGGCGGGCTCGCTCCTGCTCGCGGGTGTCGGCTGCATGACGGCGCGTTACGGTGCAAGCGACCCACGCGCCGACTCCATCGTCTATGCTTTCGATGTCGATACGAGATCCGCCCTCTGGATCACCCACGACGAACGGGCCGATGCATGGACCTCGCAGTTCGTCCCCGCGGATGCCATTGCCCGGGAAGCACCCCGTTTCACGCGGTCCACGCATCGCTGGCGAAGCGCTACGGCACCCGTCGTTGCCCTCGATTCGACGCGGATCGAAGTGCTGGTCGACGAGAAGGACGCGAAGTGGTCCCGATCGATGCCCTTTCCTTGCCGCCGACTGACGCTCAGCGTGCGCGTCCCCGAAACGGTACGTTGCGTCCATTTGTGGGATGACGCATCTGCAATCGTGAGCGCCGAAACGGTGGCCGGCGAACCGGTGCGAGACTTCGTCCGCTTCTCTCCGGCGCTGGATGAGACGTTGATGCGCCTCGCGACCGGTGATTCGTCACGCCGCGTGTGGCACATGGATCATTGCGATGCTGGAGTTCGCCATTCCTTCGAGGTGCAGCTCGTCGTCCGAGAATCTCTTCCCATTCACCTTCGGGTTGTCGCGGAATCGAGCGGCCTTCCCGACCTGCAAGACCGGCCGCCCCCGCGGCGCACACCTGGCCTCGTCCCTGCGGGCGGAAGCGATGTGACGCTCGTCAGTCGTTTGTACTCCCTGTGAGCGAGTCGATCGTGACAACGATTCGTCGTTCAGCTCGCATTCGCCAGAAACTCGGTCAGGATGGCATTGAACTCTTCCGGCTTGTCCATGTGCGGCCAGTGGCTCGTCTGGGTGATGAGCCGGCGCGGGATCTCGGGTGCTTGGGTGTGCAAGGACGAAGGTCCCTCGCCGTGCGGCGTGTCGACCAGAAGCTTCGCGCCTGGATAGGCCCGCAGCGCAGGCAGCGGGTCGTAGGCAAACAGCGCGCCGAAGATCGCGAGGGACGCGTCGCGGGAGATGCGCTTCATGTCGCTTCGAATTTGGCTTTCCACGTTCGGCTGGGCATCGCCGAGAAGTTTCTTCCAATATCCCTCGCTCACGTTGTCGTAATCGGCCCTCATCGCGTCCATGACCTGGTTGGCCTGGTCGGGCGCCGACTGCCCGGGCGTGCCGACGAGAACGAGACCAGCGACGCGATCGGCGTGTGCCCCCGCATAGGCGATGGCTGCCGAACCTCCCATGCTGTGCCCGATCAGAACGAACCGGTCCAGGTGCAATCCGTCCGCCACCGAAGCGATGTCCCCGGCCAGCGATTTCACGGCATAATCTCCAGACGCTGGCGCTTGCGACTTGCCGTGCCCACGCAGGTCGAACGCGACGGCTCGCCGCGTCGGCCGAAAGTACGCGAGCTGGGCCGACCAGTTGGCGCTGCTGCCGGCGTAGGAGTGAACGAACAAGAGCGGGAGTCCGTTCTTGCCGCCATCATCGACGTGCAAGCGACCAGCCGAACCGGTGATCTCCGGCGCGCTCGGGCCTCCGCTTTTCTGCTCGACCTTCCGCGAGCAACCGAGCGCCGCCCAAATGGCGATGGCAACGATCGATGCGCCCCATGCGATGAACGAAAGCCTTCTGCGGTTGACCATGGTTGGCTCCTTTGCGCTCCTCGGCACCCCTGCCGCAACAAACGCATGGGGTCGCATACGGACTGCCGGAAGGCAGATCATCGCAGACGTGCGCCATTGGTCCGAGTCAACCGATTTGCTGGCAGCCACGGCCTACGCCTACGAACACGAGCTCCTCTAACATTACTGCGTCAGTTTCTCGCTACCAGATCGTTGCATCGGAGTAGCCATACCCCACGAAACTACTGACCGGGCAGGCGGAACTGGCTGTCGGCGAAGCCGAAGAGGCGAGTGCTCGCGGCCATTCCGGTCTGATGCACCCTACCGACGGCCTCGCCGTAATTTGCGTGAGCGAAACGCGGCAATTGCTGATCGTGATCTGTCATCGCCAAGATCTGACGCAGTAATGCTGAGTGCGACCCAGGTCGTGTGGGTGAAATTACCCATACGGCCAACCTCGAAAATTGAGGGATTTCCCCGAAGCGAAGGCCGGTCGCTCCTCGCTAGCGTGAGCGCATGAACGATAGGAGGAGCTCATGACCAAGAACCGAGAAGAACAGCTCATCGAAGAAGGCGCTGCGGCGCTCGCTCTAGCCGGCATCGACGGCCATGGACTGGTGCGGGCCGCACCCCGGAGAGAATCATTGGACGTCGTCGTGATCGGCGCTGGCCAGGCAGGTCTGTCGGTGGGCTACTACCTGGCTCAACGTGGTTTGCGCTTCGTGATTCTCGACGCATGCCAACGGATCGGGGACACCTGGCGCAACCGGTGGGACTCGCTGCGCCTGTTCACCCCTGCTCGTTACGACGGGATCGCGGGTATGCCTTTTCCTGCTCCCGCCAATTCCTTCCCCACCAAAGACGAAATGGCCGATTACCTCGAGGCCTACGCAGCGCGCTTCCATTTGCCCGTTCGAAGCGGCGTCCGAGTGGAGGGGCTCACCAAAAGAGGCGATCGCTACGTCGTCAAGGCTGGCCAACTGGAGTTCGAGGCCGAACAGGTCGTCGTGGCGATGGCGAATTACCAGAAAGGGCGGGCACCGGCGTTCGCTCGTGAGCTGCGTCCGGACATCGTGCAGCTGCACTCCAGCGAGTACCGCAATCCGTCGCAGCTCGCCGACGGAGGTGTGCTCATCGTCGGCGCCGGCAACTCCGGTGCCGAGATCGCACTCGAGCTCGCGCGTACACATACCGTCTGGATGTCGGGCAGGGACACCGGCCAGGTGCCGTTTCGCATCAACGGTTTCGCGGCGCGGCTCTTTTTGGTGACCCTCGTGCTTCGATTCGTCTTTCACCGCGTGCTGACGGTGCGGACGCCCATCGGGCGAAAAGTGCGTCCCAAGGTGCTGCATGTGGGCGGCCCGCTCATTCGCGTGAAAGCCAAGGACCTTCGCAAGGCTGGCGTTCAGCGTGCTCCTCGGGTTGCCGGCGTGCGGGATGGTTTGCCTTTGCTCGACGACGGTCGGGTGCTCGACGTCGCGAACGTCATTTGGTGCACGGGCTTTCATCCGAATTTCTCTTGGATCGACCTGCCGATCTTCGGAAGCGACGGCATCCCGCACCACGAACAGGGCGTCGTCGAAGGCGAGCCAGGCCTCTATTTCGTGGGTCTACACTTCCTCTATGCCTTCTCGTCGGTCATGATCCACGGCGTCGGCCGAGACGCGGCCCGTATCGTGAAGACGATCGCAAAGACGCGTCTTCGCATGGCGCATCGTTCCGATACACTCCGCAGCCATGGACAAACCGAATTTGATTCGAGCCGCAGAGCTACAGAAGCATGACGAAAGCTTCTCGCATCCGTGGAACCCGAACTCATTGATTCGAGGTGCGACCCTCAGTCGCCTCACCGGGCTCGAGCGCACCGGCATCAGTTTCGCGCGAATACCTCCGGGAAAGGAATCATTCGTTTATCACGCGCATCAGTTCGAGGAAGAGTGGATCTACATCCTGTCGGGGCGCGGCGTGGCCGAGATCGACGGGCAGGAACACGAGGTCGGTCCGGGCGATTTCATGGGCTTTCCGACGCCGTCGGTACCCCACCACCTGAAAAATCCGTTCGACGTCGAGCTCGTGTACTTGATGGGAGGCGAGAACCGGGAGTTCGAGGTGGCCGAATTTCCCAAGCTCGGCCGGCGGATGGTTCGAAGCCGCAATGATCGCGTCGTTTACGACATCGGCGCCGGCAAACCTTTCGGATACAGTGACGGCTAAGGTCTCTGGTCGGTCTATCGAATGAAGTGACGAATCAGTGCGTCAGCGCCTTCAGCAGCGTCGCGGCGAGAGCGACGAAGTCCGCCTCGGTGATGATGCCGAGGAAGGTGTTTTCACCCTTCACGACGGGCAAGCACCCGAGCTTTTTCTGCCGAAGCAAGGTTGCAACTTCGATGAGCGGTGTCTCGGGGCCGACCGTTACGACGTTGCGCGTCATGATGTCGCGTACGATGAACTTGCGCGTCAAGAGCTGGCTTTGCTGCCGAGCCGCCGGCAAAAGAGAGCTGGCCGAGATACTCAGAAGATCGCGCTGGCTCACCATGCCGATGAGCCGGTTGCCATCGACCACAGGCAAGTGGCGAAATCGCAAAAGCCGCATCGACTCCTCGAGGAACTCGAGACTATCGGTTTCTTCCACGGTCACGACTTCCTTGGTCATGATGTGGGCTGCGATCCGGGGCAGATCTTTCATAGCGGAGCGACTCCTCTGCGGCGCAAAACGTGCACCATGCCGAAAAGATTGCGTGACCACTCGCGCCTCCGTGCTGCTCGTCCCCTGCTAGGGTGATGACTTGAGAACGGCCAGCGCGACATGCGTGCTGGTGAAGCAAACCCCGAGCCATAGGACCTGCACAGGCGCTGTCAAGCCGTGGCCAAAGGCGCACTCATTACTCCCGACCCCTGCTATCCTACGCGGGCTTCGGAGGTGCGCCTTGCTTTACAAAGTACCGATCGCGCGAGTGGCTTCCCTAACGCTGGCGGCCGCGCTTGTTCTTGGCGCTTGCGGTGGACGGTCCGATTTCAAGTTCCTCCGCGGCGCGGGTGGGGAAGAGCCGGCCGTCGACGGAAGCGCAACGTCCGGGGCGCCAGGAACGTCCGGCGCGGGAGGATCCTCCGGGGAGGCGGGAAGCTCGGGCGCGGGCGGAGGTATTGGAGGCGCGGGAACTTCGGGAGGTGGCGCTGGGGGGATCCTCGACAGTGGTCGGCCCGATGTCGAGGCAGGCGCTGCCTGCACCGTCCAGGATGCCGGCGTCGATTGCCCGAGTAATCGCTGTTCGCTGCTGTCTGGTATCGTTGTTTCGAATCCCGCCGTTTTCGATGACAGGACGGATGGCTTGGTCTCGCCGGGGGAGGGAGCGACGCTGAGCGTGCTGTTCACGGAGACAGCGGGAAGAAATGTCTCTTGTCAATCCCTCGCAGTCGTCTTCACCCCCAATCGTCCGGACGTCGTGATCTCGTACGACGGTTTGCCCCATTTCCTTTCAGCCTGTCGCGGACTCGAAATGCAAGCGCACGCGACGTTCGGAACGGCGATTCCGCCCGGTACGACCATCTACATCACGGCGCGCGCCGCCCTGGCGGGCCTGAGCTGCACGAACGGCAGCTCCATCACGTTCTCGGTCACCGTCCGTTGAGGCTGCCAACGCGAAACAGCTAGAAGCTCGGCCGAAGCGCATCGGTTCGAAAACGTGCTACGGGTCAGCGCCGTGGACTCACGACTCGATACCTCCTCCGAGGCGTTCGCGCCGCTGTCGTTTTGGACCCGTCTCTGGTTCGCCTGGGTTTGCCTGGTGCGCGTGCTTTTCAGCGGGAACGATGCCGCCCGCGTCTACGCCGCGTTGCGAGCCGACCGGGCGACGTCGCCGCGCCTCGCTCCCCCGCGTTCACCCGCCGAGATTTCGAGCGCGGCTCCCGCGACGACGCCGGCCCTGCAGCTTCTCGCCCTCTTTCAGCGCGAAGGGCGGCTCGTCGATTTCCTGAAACAGGACATCGCCGCTTTCAGCGACGCTGATGTCGGCGCAGCAGCACGCGTCGTCCACGAGGGATGTCGCCGGGCCCTCGAAGCTCATGCGCAAATTGCGCCGATACGCGCCGAGCCGGAGGGTGGCGCCCTCGAGCTGTCGCCGGGGTTCGACATCTCCGAAGTGAAGTTGACCGGACAGGTGCAGGGGGCCGCTCCCTACCGCGGCATCCTGCGCCACCGCGGCTGGCGAGCGACGAGCTTCCGCCTTCCGGTGCCGGTTTCCGGCCACAACCCATCGATTCTTGCTCCCGCCGAGGTGGAGCTGTGACCGCTCGCCACGTCGTCGGGATCGATCTCGGCACGACGCATTCGGCCGTCGCGATAGCGGACGTTCCAAAAGGCGATACGGCCCCGCCGGGATGGCCGTCGAATCCGCAGATCGTGCCGATCCCTCAGCTCGTCGATCGGTCGGCGATCGAGGCGAAGCCGCTCTTGCCGTCGTTCCTTTACTTCGCGCACGAGAGCGAGGGACCCCAACCTCTCCCGTGGGATGTCGATCGCACGTATGTCGTCGGCGAGTACGCCCGCTCGCGTGGGCTCGACGCTCCGCTGCGCCTGATCTCCAGCGCCAAGAGTTGGTTATCGCATCGGGGGATCGATCGCCGGGAAGGCATTCTTCCGCAGGGCGCTCCTCCTGACGTCGAGAAGATCTCGCCTGTCGAGGCCTCCTTTCGTTATTTGCAGCACATCGCAGAAGCTTACGATGCTGCTTTCGCCCATGGCGTGCCCGACGCGGCGCTCGCCGAGCAGGAGGTGGTCCTCACGGTCCCCGCTTCGTTCGACGCCGGCGCACGGGATTTGACGGTGGAGGCCGCGCTCGCCGCCGGTTTCGAGCATCTCACGCTGCTCGAAGAACCGCAGAGTGCGCTCTACGCATGGATTGCCGACCGCGGCGACGCGTGGCGACGCCAAATCCAAGTAGGCGATGTCATTCTGGTGATCGACATCGGCGGCGGCACTTCCGACTTTTCGGCCATCGCTGCGGTGGACAACGGCGGGGCTCTCGAGCTCGTGCGCGTCGCCGTCGGCGATCACATCCTTCTCGGCGGCGACAACATGGACCTCGCGCTTGCCTATCGCGTGCGTCAGAAAATCGAAAGCGCGGGCAAAGAGATCGATCGATTTCAAATGAGCGCTCTCGCTTATGCCTGCCGCCAAGCCAAAGAGCGCATGCTGAGCGATGCGACCGTCGAAGCGATGCCCATCGCGATTGCCGGACGAGGATCCCAGCTCTTGGGCAGCGGCAT
>Ga0137374_10009305_pt1 | contig 11606 bp, 10 predicted proteins | sample SagtaG_20_FD_104811 | JGI IMG/M metagenome (GOLD analysis project Ga0137374, IMG submission 104811) | Vadose zone soil microbial communities from Sagehorn Ranch, Mendocino, California, USA - Sage1_R_100_16 metaG | ecosystem: Environmental > Terrestrial > Soil > Vadose zone | place: USA...
AGGGGGAGCCGAGCAGGCGGAAAACGAGACCTCGTGGCCGAGAAGACGCTCAATTTGCGCGGACTCAAATGTCCCTTGCCTGCGCTACGCGCGCGCAAAGCCCTGACCGGGCTGAAAGCCGGCGACATGCTCATCGCCGAGTGCACGGACCCGCTCACGGCTATCGACATCCCGAACTTGCTGAACCAGACCGGCGATCGGCTCGAATCGAGCGCGCGCGAGGGCGACGTGCTGGTGTTTCGTATCCGCAAGCGCTGAGGAAGCAATCTATCGCTCGTGACGGCCCTTAAGCGCGTTTACGCGCGTCCATAGCTCACTTAAATCCTGAATTCGTCGCGTTTGCGCCCCTCGGAGACGCTGAGGAACAGCTCGTCGAGCGGGAGTCGCCGCTTGATGAGGCCCTGCTCGTGCGAATAGGTCACGAGCCGCTCGAAATTCCTGGCGTTGCGTTCCGTTAGTCCGTATTCCCAGGGGTCGGCGCCGAGGATGTGCTCCTGCTCCTCCCACCCCTCGCGGTACCAAGCGAGCGGGACGATGCGCGGATTCTCCATCCGTTTCATGGCGAGCGCCTTGGCTTCGTCGAAAGCCTTGTACAAGTTGATCGCCACCCACGGATGCCGCTCGACGATCTCCTGCTTGATACCGACGACGTGCATGATCGGGAAAATGCCGGTCCTGCGATAGAAGGCGATCTCCTCCTCCTTGTAATTTGGAAACAACCGCCCCACCCGCTTATCGCCGGCCGTCAGCGGCCTGATCAGGTCGGGCGACAGCAGCGCGTCGATTTCACCCTCGACTAGCATGTCCTCGAGCGATTTATCGTGCGGCACCTGCGTGATCTTGAGGCCCGGCGGCGGCGTGAAATCGACGTCCTCGTCGAGCTCACTGAGCCACTCGATCGATTTGTGCGGCACGCCGTAATCGTGCTCGAGGATGCCGCGCATCCACAGCCCGGCGGTGAACAAGTAGCCCTTGGTGCCGACCTTGCGGCCGATAAGGTCGGTCGGCTTGCTGATGCCCTTCGACGTATTGACGAAGATGAAGCCATGACGGAAGCGGCGATGGGGAAAAACCGGAATCGCGCGGAACGGAAGATCTTGATCCCGTGCCGCCACGTAACCCGAACCCGACACCTCGGCGAGCTCGAACTCGCGGCCGCGCAGGAACCGCCAGTGCCGCGGTGACGGAGCCATGTCGGTCAGCACCGTGAGCTCGATCCCTTCGGGGCGTACGCTGCCTTCCTTCAAGGCGCGCATGATTTCGTAATCGCCGCAGGCGAAGGTGAGCTCGAGTTTGCGCGCCATCTCAGCCCTTCGCTCGGTTGGTGAGATGAATGACTTCGAGCGCGTTGTTGTCAGGGTCGTGGAAATAGGCGCTGCGGCCGGTGAAGATGCCTTCGTCGCGTTGATCCTCCCGGAACACATCCACGCCCTTGGCTTTGAGCTCGGCCACCGTCGCATCGTAGGCATCGCCGTCGACTATGAAGGCATGGTGGATGATGTCGGAAAACCGTCCGCGGCTGGTGTCGCGGCCGAGCAGGACGTAGTCGGCGCCGGATTTGAGGAACACGAAATGGGGATTCTCCTTCGGCACTTGGGCCACGAATTCGAGCCCGAGAATGTCGGTGTAGAAGGCGCGGCTCCGAGCGGGGTCGCTGACCGGAATCGTCACGTGCAAGATGCCTTTGGTCTTGATCATCCGAACCTCCCTCGCAGCGACGGCGCATGCCGTTGGGCGGAAAATTTTCCACTATCAGCTTGAAGAAAATTTCACGCACGATCAACACGGGAAACCGACAGGCGCGATATTTGCCGACGGAATCGACAATTTGAGGTTGAAATCATCCCGATCGTCGGCAGCCGAAAGATCAACATCATTGCGGATGCATTCACGGAACGTTCAGTTGCCGCAATCGATCGATGACGCGCGGCGGGCTCTGGTACGCGCGCTCCATCACCGCCTGGATCTGCGCGCCGGTGCGCGGCGCGTTGAGCCCAAGCCCCATCTTTTCGCCCTCCGCCAGAAAGTCCGGGTCCGCTATGGTCGCTGCCAACGCCTCGCGCAACGCGGCTAGGCGCTCGACCGGGATGCCGGGCGGCACGAGGAACGGCCGGCCGAGCGCGAGCGGCGCAAAGGCCGCCTCCATCACCAGCCTGTCGTCGCCGCTGGCGACAAGATCTGGGGCGAATGGCACGTCATGGAGCTCGGCGAGCTTTTCCGGCCCATATTGCACGATGGCCTTCGCGATCTTGTCGCGCAGCCATGCGGGCCGAGTTGAGCGCACCGAGCTGAAAAAGGCGCTGGGATGACCGTCGAGTTCGCCCCGTTCCATGGCGAGCAGCACGTCATTCTGCCCGGGATAGCCGTTAACCGGCTTCATTTTCGTCCCCAGCGTCGCGTTCAACAGCCGGGTGAAGAAGGCTGGCGTCGAATTGGCGCCGGAAACGCCGACTGCGACTTCGCGTGCCTTGAGTTCCGCGATCGAATTCACCGGCACCGCGTGCCAGATGAGCACCATAGCGGTCTCCGAGCTCGGCGAGCCCAGCCAGTTAAACTTGACGGGGTCGTAGAGCGCCTCCTTGGTGCCGAACAGCGGCTCGAACGGCGTGTTGTTCTGAACCAGCCCGATCACGCTGCCGTCCTTGTCGGCGTTGTTGTAGAGAAAATTGGTGGCGGTCATTCCGCCGGCGCCAGGCATGTTGCGGACGATAAAGACAGGATTGCCCGGCAGGTGTCGGCCCATATGGCGCGCGACCGCGCGCGCGAGCGTGTCGTAGCCGCCGGCCGCGCTCGAGCTCACCACCACCGTCACCGTCCTGCCTTTGTAGAAGTCGGCGATGGCATCGGCCTTCGCCTGCGGCGCGCATATGCCGATGAGAGCGCAAAGCACGAGCAGATGTGGAAGCGCAGCACTCATCTGCAGCTTCCGACCCAGGTCATGCAATGCCGGCATCGATTGCATGCTTTCTGACCGCCACATCGCAGCCGTTGCACGCGAAGGGACACGGGCGCGATTGGTGCCGACTCACATCGTCAGCACAATCTTCCCGAAATGCTTGTTCTCGCGCATATGTGCCTGCGCCGCCGCGGCCTCGTCGAGCGGGAAGCGGCGGTCGATCGGCAGCCTGAGCTTGCCCGCGGTCACCGCCTGCCACAGATCGGCGCGCATGCGGCGGCTGATCTCACGCACTTCCTCGAGCGTGCGGGTACGGAAAGTCACGCCGATATAGTCGATGCGCCGCAGGGCATGGAGGTCGAAGTCGAACTCGGCCTTCATGCCGGCGAGGCGGCCCACATTGACGATGCGGCCGAGAAGCGCCGTCGCTCTCATGGTCTGCGCAACTACCGGCCCTGACAGCATATCGACGACGAGATTGACGCCCTTGCCGTCGGTCGCGGTCAGCACCGCATCAGGCCACGCCGGATCGCGGGTATCGACGGCGAGGTCGGCGCCGAATTCCTTCAGACGCGCCCGGCGCGCGTCGTTGGTCGACGAGCCGATCACCACGTTCGCGCCCATGAGCTTGGCGATCTGCAAGCCCATCAGGCCGACGCCCGAGCTCGCGCCCTGGATCATCACGCTCTCGCCCGGACGCAGCCGGCCGGCGGTGACGAGCGCGTTGTGCAGCGTCATGAGCGAGACCGGCAGCGTTGCCGCCTGTTCGAAGCTCATGCCGTTCGGCATCGGGTTGACGCGCCCCCAGTCGCTGACGGCGTATTCGGCATAGCCGCCGGTGCCCGAGCACATGACACGGTCGCCCGGCTTGTAGCCGTTCACCTCGGCGCCGGTTTCCACCACCTCGCCCGCCCATTCGAGGCCGACCGCCGCGCCGATCCCGCCGTGGCTGCCGTGGGGGATACCGCGCGCGGTGGCAAGATCGGCGCGATTGAGCGCGGCGGCCCGCACCTTCACCAGCACCTCGTTGGGCTTCACTCGCGGTTGCGGCATGTCGCGCAGCGCGAGTCCCTTTTCAGTCGCAACGGCAGCCTTCATCTCGTTCTCCGTCGGTTGCTTCGTCCAGCGCCTCGGCCGACGCAAGTGGGGCCCTCTTGTGCTCAGGGCGCGGGCTTAGTCGAGTAAAACGCCGCCGGTTGCATCGGCGGCTTCGCCTCAAGTCCTTCACGCGCAGGTCAGCACGGCAGTCTACATGAGAGTGCGACCGCGTGTGCTATCGTCCGGCAAGACGCGGTCGGTATGCCGCTGCCCTGGAGACCCACGCCCATGGAACGCACCAAGCCTCCCTTCCGCGCCGAGCACGTCGGCAGCCTCATCCGACCCGCCGCGCTCATCGACGCGCGCGAAAAGGCGGAGAAAAAAGAGATTTCGGATGCCGAGCTCAAGCGTATCCAGCACGCCGCAATCCGCGACGTGGTGCGGCTGCAGGAGGAGCTCGGGCTCAAGCTCGTCACCGACGGCGAATACAACCGCCACTCCTGGCACCGGGATTTCATGCTGAAATTCCGGAACGTGCGGATGATCCCGTCCAAACTCACGGTCCGTTTTCATTCGGCCGAAGGCGATCGCCTGCACAGCCCCCCGACCATGCAGGTGACCGGCAAGCTCGCGCGGCCCAACGGCGGGGGAATCTTCGTCGACGATTTCAAGTTTCTCGCGTCGGTCGCGCGTGCGACGCCGAAGATCACGCTTCCTTCTCCAACCGTGATGCATTTCCGGGGAGGACGCGGCGCGATCGATGCCGAGGCCTATCCCGACATCGACGCCTTCTACGACGATCTTGCCCGTGTCTACCGCGAGGAAATCCGCGACCTCGCCGCGGCCGGCTGCCGCTATTTGCAGATCGACGAGGTCAATCTCGCCTATCTGTGCGATGCGGAGTTGCGCAAGCAAGTCGCCAATATCGGCGAGGATCCGACCACCTTGCCGCGGACCTACGCCAAGCTCCTCAATGCCACGATCAAGGATCGGCCGCGGGACATGACGGTGTGCATGCATCTTTGCCGCGGCAATTTCGCCGGCGCGTGGGTGGCGGACGGCGGCTACGAGCCGATCGCCGAGCTCATCTTCAACGAAATCAACATGGACGGCTATTTTCTCGAATATGACAGCGCGCGCGCCGGCGGGTTTGAACCGCTGCGTTTTCTGCCCAGGGGCAAGGTGGCCGTCCTCGGTCTGGTCACGACCAAGCGCGGCAAGCTCGAATCGAAGGACGAGCTCAAGCGTCGCATCGATGCGGCGAGCAAGCACGCCCCGCTGGAGCAGCTTGCACTGAGCCCGCAATGCGGATTTTCCAGCGGCATTGGCGGCAACACCATGGACGAGGAGGGCGAGATCGCCAAGCTCCGCCTCGTGGTCGAGACCGCGCGCGAGGTGTGGGGCTCGGCGTGATGCGTCCTACCCGTGCCTGCGTAGCCGCAAGCTTTGCTCTCTGATAGCGTTGGGCGCAGAGCCAAGATTGTTGGGAGGTACCGTGCAAGAGCAAGTCGCGAGCCGCGAAGAGACCAAAGCGTCCGAACCCCGATACAAGATTAAAATCGAGAAGGACGTCGACATCCCGATGCGGGATGGCGCCAAGCTCAAGGCCGACGTCTTCCGGCCCGATGGCGACGGGCATTTTCCCGTACTGATCAACATGGGCATCTACCAGAAGGACAAGCTCTGGATTCCGCCGCCCGATCTGGAAGAGAAGCCCAATCCCCACATGAACTGGGAAACCGTGAACCCGGAATGGTGGGTGCCGCGCGGCTATTGTTGCGTGCGCGTCGACGAGCGCGGTTCCGGCAAGTCGCCTGGGCAATCCGTGCTCTATTCACCGCAGGAGGCGATCGACTTCTACGACGCGATCGAGTGGGCCGGCCATCAGCCCTGGAGCAACGGCCGCGTCGCCACCATCGGCATCTCGTTCTTCGCCCGCACCCAGTGGTGGGTGGCGAACCTCAAGCCGCCATCGCTCACGTGCATCGTGCCGTGGGAAGGCGCGGCCGATCAGTACCGCGACATCCTCTATCACGGCGGCATTTTCGGCTCCGGCTTCATCGTCGGCTGGTTCACCACCCACATGGCGCATCACTTGCTCGGTCGCGCCTACCGGAACAATCCGGACACGTTTCAGGACAACGTGCTGTGGCGCTTCATGCGCAACAGCCTCGACAGCGGCGTGTTCAAGAGCCAGCAGGCGCAATGGGACAAGATCGATCTCCCCATGTGGGCGGTTGGCAATTGGTCCGGCATGGGGCTGCACCTGCGCGGCGCCACCGAGGGCTACATACGCGCCGCCTCGAAACACAAAAAGCTGCGCATCCATTGCGGCACGCACTATCACCCGTTTTACAGCGAGGATGGTCGGCGCGACCAACTTCGCTTTTTCGACCACTGGCTCAAGGACATCGACAACGGCGTGATGCGGGAACCGCCGGTGAAGCTCGCGATCCGCACTGGTCACGGCGCATACCATTTTCGCTACGAGAACGACTGGCCGATCGCGCGCACGCAGTGGACCAAGCTCTACCTCGACCTGTCCAAGTCGGACGCCGGGGGCGACGCCGTTGCCGGCACGCTGGCGAAGGTCAAGCCCTCCGTGCTCGCCCGGCGGAGCTATTCTGCGAGCGGCGCGTCACACGCCGGCCACGCCTCGGCGTCCTCGACGTCGCTTGCCGCCGGTGGCGGGGGCGGACTTTCGTTTGTGACGCCGCCGCTCGAGCAGGATACTGAAATCACCGGTCCGCTCGCCGCTCAGCTTTGGGTGTCGAGCACGACCGAGGACATGGATTTGTTCCTCACGCTGCGCAACATCGACCCCGACGGCAACGACGTGCTGGAGATCGGGCAACAAGGGCAGCCGGTGCCGGTGGCGAAGGGCTGGCTGCGGGTTTCGCATCGCGAGCTTGATCCGGAATTATCGCGGCCCTATCGGCCCTATCACAAGCATCTGCAGCGGCAATGGCTCAAGCCCAATGAGATCGTCGAGGTACAGGTGGAGATTTGGCCGACCTCGATGGTGTTCAAAAAAGGCCACCGCATCCGCCTCGATATCCAGCCGCGCGACGGCATCGGCAGCGCGCCGTACACGCATTACCACGCCGACTACAATGTCGGGGAGAACACGATCCATTCCGGCGGCGACAAGGACTCGTTCCTGCTAGTGCCGATCATCCCGCCGCCATGAGGTCCGCTCGCCCGCACGCACGGGAGGACGATTCGATCATGGTGACATCAGTCAAGCGGCGCAAGCAGCCTCGGCGGGCAGCCGAGCGATCCGCCCGTTCCAAGCCGAGCAACCCGGCGCGGACCGCACCCAAGCCCGCGAGATCGCGGGGCCCCGCTCCCAAGCCGACGGTCATCGACGTGCACGCCCACGTCCTTGTGCCGGAAGTGATGAAACGGACCTATGAGCACTCGCAGTACGCGCGCGCCGTGGCGGGGCCAGGCGGCGTGCCCGAGCCGCTGTTCCAGCGCATGACCGATGTGCCGCTGCGGCTGCGGGAGATGGATGCAACCGGTGTCGACATCCAGGTCATCAGCCCGAGCATCATGCAGCAATGCACCTATGGGATGGAGCCGGAGGAAGCGCTCAAGATGGACCGTTTCGGCAACGACCGCGTCGCCGAAGCGGTGGAACGGCACCCGGACCGGCTGGTGGGGCTCGGCTCGCTGCCGCTGCACGATGTCGCGCTCTCGGCCGCCGAGCTCGAGCGCTGCGTGCGGGATCTCAATCTGCGCGGCGTCATCATTTCATCGCACGTCAACGGCGTCGAGTTGGGGGACGAGCACCTGCGGCCGTTCTGGGCCAAGGCGGAAGCGCTCGGCGCCGTGATCTTCGTTCACCCCGCCGGCAATACCGACAAACGCATGCTTCGCAATCGGCTGATGATCACGGTCGGGCAGCCATTGGAGGAGGCCTACGCGTTGTCATCGTTGATCTACGAGGGCGTCATGGATCAGTTTCCCAAGCTGAAAATCATGGTCGCCCACGGCGGCGGATATCTGCCGTTCTACACCGGTCGGCATGATAACGATTATCGCTACGGCCGCTCCCCGCATCTCAAGGGCGACTTCAGCAGCTACCTGCCGCGCTTCTTCTACGACACCGTGTTGTTCAATCCGGACATGCTGGAATTCCTGGTGACCAAGGTCCCCCCGAGCCACGTCATGCTGGCCTCCGACTATCCGTTTGCGGAAAAGCGGCCGGTCGAATATGTCCGCCGCGCCAAGAAAATCGGGAGGAAGGAGCAGGATGCGATTCTCGGCGCCAACGCCGCACGGCTGTTCGGCATTTCCGTTTGATCGCACAGCCACCAATGCGTGGGTAAAGGACATCACGCTGCGGGAAGGGCCCGAGCTCCGGGGGACCTGCGGCATGCGAGCGCATAACCGCGCCACTCTCCTCTGCGGCAGTACAAGGACAATGCTCGATGGCTGACGTTGAGATCGTTCTGCATCCGATTCCGACGCCGCAGAGCAAGCCGTATATCATCGTATTCGGTCCGGATCGACACCTCTGGTTCTGCGAAAGCGGGACATCCAAGATCGGCAGAATGAATCCCGGCAATGGGCGCTTCATCGAATTCGATACGCCGACGCCGAACAGCCGGCCGATCGGGATCACCCCGACGGCCGATGGGACGCTATGGTTCTGCGAGAATGCCGGCAACAGGATCGCGCGGATCACCACGTCGGGCGAGGTCACCGAGTTTCCCGTTCCGACGGTCGGCGCCGGGCCGGACGGCATCGTCGCGGGTCCGGACGGAAACGTGTGGTTTTCCGAAGCCCACGTCAGTCACGTCGGCCGTATCACGCCCAGCGGCACGGTGACGGAATTTTCGGAGGGCCTCACGCCGGACTGCCGCCCGCTTTCGCTGGTGGTGCGCGACGGCGAACTTTGGTTCAGCGAATATCAAGCCGGCCAGATCGGCCGGATCAGCATGGATGGTCGTGTCACCGAATACGAAATCCCGACGCCGAACAGCGAGCCGCGCGCCATGGCCGTGCATCCCGACGGCAACATATGGTTCGTCGAGACGAAGGCGAACGCGCTCGGGCGTATCGACGCGCAAGGCCGCGTCACCGAGTGGCCGGTGAAGACGCCGGAGGCTTCGCTGCGCGGCGTCACGGTGGCGCCGGACGGCGATCTCTGGTTCACCGAGAATTTTTCCAACAAGATCGGCCGCATGGCGCCGGACGGCAAAGTGATCGGTGAATATGCGATTCCGGTCGACGGCTGTGGGGCACGCGCCATCGTCGCGATTCCCGATGGCCGGCTGTTCTTCTCCGCCCACGACGCCGGCGCGATCGGCGAAGTCATCCCGCGGCGGTGAAATGGGGCGAATAGCGAATAGTGAATAGCGAATAGCGGCTCGTCCTATTCGCTATTCGCTACTTGTCGTTCGCTATTCGCCCGACTGTATGGGAGTAAACCATGACGACCAACAAGAGCCTCGAAGACCGAATCCGCGCCATCGAAGACCGGCTCGAGATCTACAACCTGATCGCCAGCCACCCGCCCAGCGCCGACACCGCCGGCAAGGACCATATCGCGGCGAGTTGGGTGGAAGACGGCGTGTTCGACCGCGGCGAGAATCTCTCCAGCCCGCGCGGGCGCGACAGCATCGCCAATCAAGTGCTCAGCGCCGACCACCAAGCGGCGATCGAGCGCGGGCTTGCGCATTTCACCTCCCTGCCCCATGTCGCGATCGAGGGCGACACCGCGATCGTGACGTCCTATCTGCAGATCCTGGTGCCGCAGACGCAAGGCGATCCCGTCGACGTCCCCAACCACGGCAGCTCCAAGGGCTTCCGGGTCCATCGCATGACGGCGAACCGCTGGGAGCTCGCGCGCACGCCGCAGGGCTGGAAGATCAAACGCCGCACGTTGCGTCAACTCGACGGCTCGGAGCCCGCGCGGAAGATTTTGCGGCAGGCGATTGCGCGGTGAGGGCAGCACATCAAATCGGGATCGGCCGCCCGACCCCAGCGGCGAGCGCGCGCTGATAGACAAGCTCGGCAAAGGCCACATCCTCGAGCGCAATGCCAAGCGACTTGAACAGCGTCAGGTCGGACGGCGATGTTCGGCCGGTGGCCTTGCCGGTAATAAACTCGCCGAGCTCGCGGATCGCCGACCAAGCGAGCTTGCCGGCTGCGACCAGCTCGCGAAACTCGCCTGCTTCCACCTTGGCTTGCTCGACGTGATCGGTTGCCTTGACGGCGGCGCGCAAGACCGTCTCCGCATCGACCTCGCGACGATCGTCGGAATTGGCGCCGGCCACGTTGACGTGCGCGCCTTCGGCGAGCCATTCCGCCCGGCACACCGGCTCGGCCGACTTGGTGATGGTGACCACCACGTCGGCTTCGGCCACGCAGGCCCGCGCTGAAGGCGCGGGGAGCACCTCCACGCCGAGTTCTTTTTCCACCGAACGCGCGTAGGCCTCGCGGTGCTCCGCCGTGCGGGAGAAGACCTTGACCCGCGTGATCGGCCTGACCGCACACACCGCGGCGATTTGCGTGCGCGATTGTTTGCCGGTGCCGATGACGGCGAGCGTATGCGCATCCGCATTGGCCAGCAGCTTGGTTGCAACTCCGCTCGCTGCGCCCGTGCGCATCTGCCCGAACAGATCGGCCTCGATCATTGCCTTGAGCTTGCCGTCGAGCGAGGAGTAGAGCAGCGTGTGATACTGCGCACCCTTCACGCCGGCGTAGGCCTTGAGGCCGTGCACACCCTTCGCACCATAGGCCGCGCCCATCAGATTGAAAGCGCCGCCCGCAAGTCGCGCGCGCTGCCGCGGGAGATTGCTGGTGGAGGGCTGTCCCCAGGTGGCAAACAACGCTTCCAGCGTGGCAATGGCGTCCTTGACCGTGACCAGACGGCCGACGTCCGCTTCGGCGAGATAGATCGGGGATGTGGACATTTTCAAAATTCCCGGCTCGTCGCCAAAAGGCCGGATCAGGCTCCTGGCTTGAGCACGTCTTCGATCCAGTCCCACATGTAATGCACGGCGATCGTGACGTTGTCGACCTGGCAGTGATGGAAGCCACCTTCCTCACGCTCGAAGACCTTGAAGGTCTTTTGCTTCGAGCCGACCGCGGCGAAGCATTTTTCCGCAAGCGACAGCGGAATCTGCTCATCGCCCGCGCCATGCAGGAGCAGGAACGGACAGGTCATCTTCTGCACGATGCCGTCGAGCCGGAAAGCTTCGAGCTTCTTGAGCGCCGCCGCCGGGCTCGACACCCCGAGCACCCACTGCAGATGCTCCGGCGGCACCGACAGGGAGAGCACCTTGCCGGACGAAAGCTCGTCGAGCCGCTTCGCCCAGATGGCGTGATAGTCCCATTGCGCCCCCCAGGCGACGCAACAGGCAAAGCGCGGCTCGAGGGCGGCGGCCCGCGGCGCGTAGTAACCGCCAAGGCTCAGCGCCATCACACCAATGCGACGAGGATCGAACTCGCGCCGGCCGGCGAGATACTCGTAGGCGGCGGTGGCATAGCGCTCGGTCTCGGCGATGAGCGGGAGGTTGCGGAAGCGCACGCTCTCGCCGTTGCCGGGACCATCGACGATGAGGCATCCGATGCCGCGCGCGGCGAGGTCGGGGACGCCGTAGCCGTATTGCAGCTCCTTGGTGACATCGAAGCCGTCGAAGAACACCATGCACGGCGC
>Ga0137374_10009307_pt1 | contig 11605 bp, 5 predicted proteins | sample SagtaG_20_FD_104811 | JGI IMG/M metagenome (GOLD analysis project Ga0137374, IMG submission 104811) | Vadose zone soil microbial communities from Sagehorn Ranch, Mendocino, California, USA - Sage1_R_100_16 metaG | ecosystem: Environmental > Terrestrial > Soil > Vadose zone | place: USA...
CAGCCGGAGTGGGCGTTGGATCCTGGCGATCGCGGTGGCGCTCGCGATGGAGGCCCTCGCATTCGGCCGACGCTGACCTATCATCCCTCCCCGAATGGAGGCCTCATGAAAATCGGCATCATCGGATCCGGGGTGGTCGCGCAGACCTTGGGCTCGAAGCTGGTCGAGCTCGGCCACGACGTCGTGCTGGGAACACGAGATCCCGCAAAGCTCGACGACAAGAAGAACATGGCCGGTACGTTGCGCGAGTGGCTGGCCGCGACCGGGAACAAGGCGAGGGTCGTGACGTTCAAGGACGCCGCAGCGCACGGCGACCTGCTCATCAACGCCACTCACGGTCAGAGCTCGATCGACGCGCTCAAGCTCGCGGCGGCGGACAAGCTCGGGTCGAAGGTCCTGATCGACACCGCCAACGAGCTCGATGCCAGCAAAGGCATGCCGCCACGCGCGCTCGCCAGCCAGGACCGCTGCCTGGCCGAGAGCATTCAGACGGCGTTCCCCACCCTGCGGGTCGTGAAGTCGCTCAACACCGTCGGCGCGCCGATCATGGTCGACCCCCGTTCGCTGGGCGGCGGCGATCACACCATCTTCGTCTCGGGCAACGATGCCGCCGCCAAGGCCGCCGCGGGCGAGCTGCTGAGATCGTTCGGTTGGAAAGACATCCTCGACCTCGGCGATATTTCTTCGGCGCGCGGCCCCGAGATGTACATGGCAACCTGGATCCGTCTCTGGGGCGCGACCGGCTCCGGCAGGATCAACGTCAAGGTCGTGCGCTGAGGGGTCGGGCGACGTGGCGAATCGTCGCTGACGTGGCAAGTGTGGCAGCGGTTCAAGGGTGCGCGGGGGGACGAATGGGCAGGTTCATCGAATCGCTGCTTTCTCAGGGAACCGTCGACACGGGTTCAGCTGGGCAGGGTCCACTACCGAATCCGCTAGAAAAGCGGATTCGAGTGACCAACGCCATGGCCTCGTTCGGCGCCGTGGCGATGCTGGCCGGCATCCCCATCGACGTGATCCAGGCGCCGCGCTGGATCGTCGCGCTGGACGTGCTCGGCAGCCTGGCATTTGCAGCTGTCGTGATCCTCAACCGGGGTGGTCACCCGACCGCCGCGCGCCTCGGCGTGCTCGTCATCGCCAACCTGCTGGTGCTGGTCAACAGCGCCGGGCTGGGCGTCGATTCAGGCGTGTCCATGTTCTGCATAGCGCTGGCGGGCTTCCCATTCGTCCTGTTCGATCTCAGGGAGCGCGGCGCGGTCAGCTTCGGCGTCGCGATGTCCGTCGCCGTGTTCGCGGTGGCGAACACGGGCGTGCTCGGGCCGCTGGGCGGTGTCCCGGCGGGGTACTCGCCGCGCAGCTACCAACTGTATTCGGCCGTGTGGTCGCTCGCGGCGGCGATCTTCGGCTTCTACCAGGTGAGCCGCGCGAACACCCGGGCTGAGCAGGCGCTACGCGACGACATCGCGGCGCGGGAACGTGCCGAACGCGAGGCCGCGCAGTCTCGACAGACAGCGATTACGGCCGCCAAGCTGGCGGCGCTGGGCGAGATGAGCGCCAACGTCGCGCACGAGATCAATAACCCGCTGACCGCCATTCTGCTGCGCGCTCGCCGGCTGGAGACGCTGGCGGGCAAGCAACGTCTGGAGAAGGACGCGGTGGTCCGCTCCGTCCAGCAGATCGGCTCGATCGTCGAACGCATCCGGCGCATCATCGACGCGCTTCGCGCGTTCGCGCGCCAGGGAGACGCGGATCCGATGCGGCCGGAGCCCGTGCGCCGCATCGTCGACGAGACCGTCGAGCTGTGCGCGCAGCGCTTCCGGATGGCGAACGTAGACCTCGAGGTCGTCCACGCCGACGAGGACGGATACATCCAGTGCCGCGGGCCGCAAGTCTCGCAGGTCTTGCTCAACCTGCTCAGCAACGCGTTCGACGCCGTCGCGGGCCGACCCGTCCGTCGCGTCGTGATGACGGTCGAGGCGCGCGAACAAGAGATGCGGATCGCGGTCAGCGACAGCGGCGCCGGCGTCGCGCCCGAGATCGCAGACCGCATCATGGAGCCGTTCTTCACGACCAAAGACGTCGGCCACGGCACCGGCCTCGGCCTATCGCTGTCCAAAGGCATTGCCGAGGCTCATGGCGGCGGATTGTTCCTCGATGCCGGCGCCGGAGAGACACGCTTTGTGCTGGCGCTCCCGCGCTGCGACCCGGCGGCATCGCCGGAGGTGCCCGCCGAAGGGGCGCGAACCTCGCCGCCGTGAGCGCGACCGTGGATGCCGACCGCGCGGGCGGTCAGGCCCCCGCGCCGCGCAGCACCTCGAGCAACGCGGTCGGGGCGACGGGCTTGACGATGTGGTGGTCGAAGCCGGCGTCGCGGGTGCGCTGGCGATCTTCGTCGCGGCCCCAGCCGGTCAACGCCACCATCGTCGGGCGCTTGGCGATCTGCAACGAGCGCACCGCGCGGCACACGTCGATGCCGCTCATGCCCTGAAGCCCGAGATCGCACAGCACGAGATCGGCGTTGCCTCGCTTGATGAGCTCGAGCCCGGCTTCGCCCGAGCGGGCCGCCGACAGCCGATGCCCGAACTGTTCGAGCCACTCGACCAGGATGTCGGCGACGTCCGGGTTGTCTTCGATCACCACGATGTCCAGGCTGCGCGCGGCCGCGGGTTCCGCGCTGTCGGGAGCCGGCACGCCAACCGCGGCGTCGGTGGCCGGCAGCACGGGCAGCGCGAGCGTCAGCGTCGCCCCGGCACCCTTGCCACCGCTCGAGGCGGTCAATGTCCCGCCGTGCATTTCGGCCAGCCGGCGCGCGAGCGCCAGCCCGATGCCCAGGCCCGACTCGCCGCTGCTGCTGGTGGACCGGTCGAGACGCGCGAACATGTCGAAGATGCGGTCGATATCGTCGTTCGCGATGCCGGTGCCGGAGTCGGCGACGCGAATGACCGCCTGGCCGTTCTCCACCGCCAGCGAGACTTTGACGGAGCCGCCGTCGGGCGTGAACTTGGACGCGTTGTGAAGCAGGTTGGTCAGGATCTGGGTCACCCGGATGGGGTCGGCCTCGGCGCGAACGCCGGGGGGGACCTCGACGACCAGAGTCTGCCGGCGCCGGTCGAAGAACGAGCGCGTGGCATCGGCGGCCGCTTCGGCGATCGCGCCGACGTCGACGACCTCTTTCTTCAGCTCGAGCAGCCCGCGGCTGATCCGCGATACGTCGAGCAGGTCGTCGATCAGCCCCACCATGTGGGTGAGCTGGCGATTCATGACCGCGAGCGTGCGCCCGACGTCGGCCGAGCCGTCGAGCCGCCGCAGTAGGAGGTCGAGGCCGGTCCGCAACGGCGCCAGCGGGTTGCGCAGCTCGTGCGCGAGCACGGCGAGGAACTCGTCCTTCTGCACATCGGCCTTGCGCAGTGCCCCCTCGGAGAACGCGAGCTCGGCGGTCCGCTCCTTGACCCGCTCCTCCAGCTTGTCGTTCAGCTCGGCCAACTCGCGCGTCTTGCGGAACAAATCCGCGAACACCGCAACCTTGTGTCGAAGCACTTGGGGATTGACCGGCTTCGCGAGGTAGTCGACCGCCCCCGCGCCGTAACCAGCGACGATGTCCTGATCATCCAGCAGGTACGCGGTCAGAAGCACGATCGGCGTCTGCCGAAAGCGGCGCGTTTTCTTGATTATGCTCGCCAGCTCGAGCCCGCTCACGCCCGGCATCTTGATGTCGAGGACGATGGCGGCGACGTCGTGATCGAGGAGCATGCGCAGCGCTTGGTCGGCGTCTTGCGCGCGCAGTAACCGGTAGCCCGGATCTTCGAGGATGGCCTCGAGCGCGTCGAGGTTTCGGGCCTCGTCGTCGACGAGAAGGATGTCGATCGGGGGCGCCATCACTTAACGGTACAGCCAGACCCGCAGCAGCGACAGCAACTGATCGGTGTTGACCGGCTTCGCGATGTAGTCGGACGCACCGGCCTGCAGGCACTTCTCGCGGTCGCCCTTCATCGCCTTCGCGGTCAGCGCCAGCATGGGCAGGCTGCGCCACCTCGGGTCCTTTCGGATCTCGCGCATGGTCTCGTAGCCGTCCATCTCCGGCATCATGATGTCCATCAGCACGACGCTCAAGTTGGGCGTCGAGTTGATGAGGTCGATCGCCTGCCGGCCGTTGGTCGCGCTCAGCACCTCCATCTCGTGGTTCTCGAGCACGGTCGTGAGCGCGAAGATGTTGCGGGCGTCGTCGTCGACGACCAGCACCTTGCGGCCGCGCAGCACCTCGTTCGAGTCGTGCAGCCGGTCGATCATCCGGCGTTTGTCCTCGGGCAGGTCGGCGATCACCCGATGGAGGAAAAGCGCTGTCTCGTCCAGCAACCGCTCCGGCGACTGTACGTCTTTGAGCACGACGCTCTTGGCCAGCGTGCGCAGCCGGGCTTCCTCGGCGCCGCTCAGCTGCTTGCCGGTGAACACCACGACCGGGATTTCGTGCAGCGCCGGCTCGGACTGCAGCTGCTCGAGCAGCTCGAAGCCGGTCATGTCGGGCAGCCGAAGATCGACGACGCAGCAGTCGAACGTCTTCTCGCGCAGCTTGGCGAGGGCCTCGCTGCCCGACGCCGCACCCTCGATCTCGATGTCGTCGTGAGCGAGCAGCTCGACGATACTGTCGCGCTCACGGTCATTGTCCTCGATCACGAGCAGCCGCTTGGGGTGGGGCACGACGTAGTTGCGCAACCGGTCGAGCGCGCCCTCGAGCTCGCCGGTCGTCGCCGGCTTGACCAGATACGAGAACGCACCGTGAGCCAGGCCGTGCTGGCGCTCCTCCTCGACCGACAGCATCTGCACCGGGATGTGCCGGGTCGCGGGGTCGAGCTTCAAGTTGTTGAGCACCGTCCAGCCCAACATGTCGGGCAGGAACACGTCCAAGGTGATGGCCGTCGGCCGGTACTCGCGCGCCAGCGCCAGCGCCTGCTGGCCGCGCGGCGCGAGGATGCCCTTGAAGCCCTGGCCGCGCGCGATCCCGAGCAGGATCCGCGCGTAGTGGGGGTCGTCCTCGACGATCAGCAGGACCGAGTCGCCTTCCCGGACCGCGGCGCGATCGTCGGGGATCGCCTCCTCGACGTGCGCAACCGTCAGCACCGGTATCGCGGGCCGCGTACGCGTCGTCGGCGAGCTGCCGGCCACCGCGCGCGCCGGGCCGGTGTAGCTGAGCGGCAGGTAGAGCGTGAACGAGCTGCCCTCGCCCGGCGTGCTGGTGAGGCGGATCTCGCCGCCCAGCAGGTTGGCGAGCTCGCGGCTGATCGCGAGGCCGAGACCGGTGCCGCCGTACTTGCGGCTGGTGCCGGCGTCTGCCTGCTGGAACGCCTCGAAGATCAGCTTTTGCTTCTCGGGCGCGATGCCGATCCCGGTGTCCTTGACCGAGAACATCACCGCGGTGCCCGAGGCCGAGAGCACCTGGTGGTCGCTCGACCAGCCGCTCGTGGCCTGCCGCACCGTCATCGACACCTGGCCCTGGGCCGTGAACTTGAATGCGTTCGACAGCAGGTTCTTCAGGATCTGCTGCAGCCGCTTGGTGTCGCTCAGGAAGGAGCGCGGCAGCGCCGGGTCGATGTCGACGTTGAACACGAGGCCCTTGGCCTCGGCGATGTGGTGGAACGTTCGGTGCACGCTATCGCGCAGCGACAGGAACGTGATCTCTTCGGGCTCGACCGTGACAGTGCCCGACTCGATCTTCGACAGGTCGAGGATATCGTTGATCAGCGTCAACAGGTCGGTGCCCGCCGAATGGATGTTGCGCGCGAAGTCGACCTGCTTGCCGGTCAGGTTGCCGCCCACGTTCTCGGCCAGCTGCTGGCCGAGGATGAGGATCGAGTTGAGCGGCGTGCGCAGCTCGTGCGACATGTTGGCGAGGAACTCGCTCTTGTATTTGCTGGTGAGCGCCAGCTCCGCCGCCTTCTCCTCGAGCGCGTGGCGGGCCTGCTCGACCTCCTTGTTCTTGCGCTCGACCTCGGCGTTTTGCTCCGCGAGCTGCTTGGCCTTCGACGCGAGCTCCTCGTTGGTGCGCTGGAGCTCGATCTGCCGGGTCTGCAGCTCGGTCGTGAGCTGCTGCGACTGCAGCAGCAGATTTTCGGTCCGCATCGTCGCGTCGATGGTGTTGAGCACGACGCCGATCGACTGCGTCAGCTGGTCCAGGAAAGCGAGGTGCGTGTCGGTGAACGGCGCCAGCGCCGCGAGCTCGATCACCGCCATCGTCTCGCCCTCGAACAACACCGGCAGCACTAGGATGCTCTTCGGCGGCGCGGTCCCGAGGCTGGAGTGAATCTGGGTGTAGTGGGGCGGCACGTCGTTGAGCAGGATGCGCTGCTGCTCGGTCGCCGCCTGGCCAACCAGGCCGACTCCGATCGGGATGCGCTCGGGCTGGTCTGGCCGCTGCGCGTAACCGGCGAGCAGCTGCAGCAGCTTGGGCGCCCCGGTGTCGCCGCCGACCTCGCCCGGGTCGGCGCGCTCCATCTGATAGATCGCGCCCTGCTGCGCCTCGACCAGTGGCGCCAGCTCCGACAGCATCATCTTGCCGACCGTTACCAGGTCGCGCTGCCCCTGCAGCATGCTGGTGAACTTGGCGAGGTTGGTCTTGAGCCAATCCTGCTCCTGGTTGCGGTCGGTGGTCCCCCGCAGGTTGTCGATCATCGTGTTGATGTTGTCTTTGAGCTCCGCGACCTCGCCGCGGGCGTCGACCTGGATCGACCGGGTGAGATCGCCGGTGGTGACGGCGGTGGCGACCTCGGCGATCGCGCGCACCTGCGTGGTCAGGTTGGCGGCCAATAGGTTTACGTTGCCGGTGAGGTCCTTCCACGTCCCGGCGGCGCCGGGCACGTTGGCCTGACCGCCGAGCCGGCCCTCGACCCCGACCTCGCGCGCGACGTTGGTGACCTGCTCGGCGAACGTCGCCAGCGTATCGGTCATGTTGTTGATGGTCTCGGCGAGCGCCGCGACCTCGCCCTTCGCCTCGACGGTGAGGCGCTGGCGCAGGTTGCCGTTGGCGACCGCGGTGACGACCTTGACGATGCCGCGCACCTGGTTGGTGAGGTTCGCGGCCATGACGTTGACCGAGTCGGTGAGGTCCTTCCAGGTGCCGGCCACGCCGGGCACGCCCGCCTGACCGCCGAGCTTGCCCTCGGTGCCGACCTCGCGCGCGACGCGCGTGACCTCAGACGCGAAGCCGCGCAGCTGGTCGACCATGGTGTTGATGGTGTTCTTGAGCTCGAGGATCTCGCCCTTGACGTCGACCGTGATCTTTCGCGACAAGTCGCCGCGCGCGACCGCGGTCGTCACTTCGGCGATGTTGCGCACCTGAGCGGTGAGGTTGGTGCCCATCGCGTTGACCGAGTCGGTGAGATCTTTCCAGGTGCCGGCCACGCCGGGGACCACCGCCTGCACACCGAGGCGCCCCTCGGTGCCGACCTCGCGCGCGACGCGGGTCACCTCCGAGGCGAACGAGCGCAGCTGCTCGACCATGGTGTTGATCGCCTCCTTGAGCTGGAGGATCTCGCCGCGGACGTCGACCGTGATCTTGCGCGACAGGTCGCCGTTGGCGACCGCGATCGTGACCTCGGCGATGTTGCGCACCTGGTTGGTCAGGTTCGACGCCATCGAGTTGACGTTGTCGGTGAGGTCCTTCCAGGTGCCGGCGACGCCGGGGACCTGGGCCTGGCCGCCGAGCTTCCCTTCGGTGCCGACCTCGCGCGCGACCCGGCTGACCTCGGACGCGAACGCGTTCAGCTGGTCGACCATCGTGTTGAGCGTGTTCTTGAGCTCGAGGATCTCGCCTTTGACGTCGACCGTGATCTTGCGCGACAAGTCGCCGCGCGCGATGGCGGTGGCCACGTCGGCGATGTTGCGGACCTGGCCGGTCAGGTTGGAGGCCATCGAGTTGACGTTGTCGGTGAGATCTTTCCAGGTGCCGGCGACGCCGGGGACCTGAGCCTGGCCGCCGAGCTTGCCCTCGGTGCCGACCTCGCGCGCGACCCGGCTGACCTCGGAGGCGAAGCCGTTCAGCTGGTCGACCATCGTGTTGATGGTGTCCTTGAGCTGCAGGATTTCGCCCCGGACGTCGACCGTGATCTTGCGCGACAGGTCGCCGCTCGCGACCGCGATGGTCACGTCGGCGATGTTGCGCACCTGGTTGGTCAGGTTCGACGCCATCGAGTTGACGTTGTCGGTGAGGTCCTTCCACACGCCGGCGACGCCGGGGACTTGGGCCTGACCGCCGAGCTTGCCTTCGGTGCCGACCTCGCGGGCGACGCGGCTGACCTCGGAGGCGAAGCCGTTGAGCTGGTCGACCATGGTGTTGATGGTGTTCTTGAGCTCGAGGATCTCGCCCTTGACGTCGACGGTGATCTTCTTCGACAGGTCGCCGGTCGCGACCGCGGTGGTGACGTCGGCGATGTTGCGCACCTGACCGGTGAGGTTGGACGCCATCGAGTTGACGTTGTCGGTGAGATCCTTCCACGTGCCGGCGACGCCGGGGACTTGCGCCTGACCGCCGAGCTTGCCGTCGGTGCCGACCTCGCGCGCGACGCGGCTGACCTCGGAGGCGAAGCCGTTGAGCTGATCGACCATCGTATTGATGGTGTTCTTGAGCTGCAGGATCTCGCCGCGGACGTCGACCGTGATCTTTCGCGACAGATCGCCGCGCGCGACCGCGGTCGCGACCTCGGCGATGTTGCGGACCTGGCCGGTGAGGTTGGACGCCATCGAGTTGACGTTGTCGGTGAGGTTCTTCCAAACGCCCGCGACGCCCTCGACCTCCGCCTGACCGCCGAGCTTGCCGTCGCTGCCGACCTCACGCGCAACGCGCGTGACCTCGGAGGCGAAGCCGTTGAGCTGGTCGACCATGGTGTTGATGGTGTTCTTGAGCTCGAGGATCTCGCCCTTGACGTCGACCGTGATTTTGCGCGACAGGTCGCCGTTCGCGATCGCGGTGGCCACGTCCGCGATGTTGCGTACTTGTCCGGTGAGGTTGGAGGCCATCGCGTTGACGTTGTCGGTGAGGTCGGCCCACGTGCCCGCGACGCCGGGGACCTGGGCCTGGCCGCCGAGCTTGCCGTCGGTGCCGACCTCGCGGGCGACGCGGCTGACCTCGGACGCGAAGCCGTTGAGCTGATCGACCATCGTGTTGATGGTGTCCTTGAGCTCGAGGATCTCGCCCTTGACGTCGACCGTGATCTTTCGTGACAGGTCGCCCTTCGCGACCGCCGTCGTCACCTCGGCGATGTTGCGCACCTGGTTGGTCAGGTTGGAGGCCATCGAGTTGACGTTGTCGGTGAGGTCCTTCCACACGCCGGCGACGCCGGGGACCTGGGCCTGACCGCCGAGCTTGCCGTCGGTACCGACCTCGCGGGCGACGCGGCTGACCTCGGAGGCGAAGCCGTTGAGCTGGTCGACCATGGTGTTCATGGTGTTCTTGAGCTCGAGGATTTCGCCGCGGACGTCGACCGTGATCTTGCGGGACAAGTCGCCGCGCGCGACCGCGGTGGTCACCTCGGCGATGTTGCGGACTTGCCCGGTGAGGTTCGACCCCATCGAGTTGACGTTGTCGGTGAGATCCTTCCACACGCCGGCGACGCCGGGAACCTGGGCCTGACCACCGAGCTTGCCGTCGGTGCCGACCTCGCGGGCGACGCGGCTGACCTCGGAGGCGAAGCCGTTGAGCTGGTCGACCATCGTGTTGATGGTGTTCTTGAGCTCGAGGATCTCGCCCTTGGTCTCGACCGTGATCTTGCGCGACAGATCGCCGCGCGCGACCGCGGTGGTCACCTCGGCGATGTTGCGGACCTGCCCGGTCAGGTTGGAGGCCATCGCGTTCACATTGTCAGTCAAGTCCTTCCAGGTGCCGGCGACGCCGGGCACGACCGCCTGGCCGCCGAGCTTGCCCTCGGTGCCGACTTCGCGCGCGACGCGCGTCACCTCGGACGCGAACGCGCGCAGCTGGTCGACCATGGTGTTGATCGCTTCTTTGAGCTGCAGGATCTCGCCGCGCACGTCGACGGTGATCTTCTTTGACAAGTCGCCGCTGGCGACCGCGATGGTCACGTCGGCGATGTTGCGCACCTGCGCGGTCAAGTTGCCGGCCATCTGGTTGACCGACTCGGTGAGGTCCTTCCACACGCCCGACACCGCCTTGACCTGGGCCTGGCCGCCGAGCTTGCCCTCGGTGCCGACCTCGCGGGCGACGCGCGTCACCTCCGACGCGAACACCGACAGCTGGTCGATCATCTTGTTCACGAGCCGCGCCGACCGGAGGAACTCGCCCTCGAGCGGCCGCCCGTCGACGTCCAGCGCCATCGCCTGCGACAGATCGCCCTTCGCGACCGCGCCGACCGCGCGGGTCACCTCGGTCGTCGGCCACACGAGGTCGTCGACTAGGGTGTTGAGCGCGGTGATCTCGTCGGCCCAGCCGCCGACGGCGCCCGGAACGCGCAGGCGCTCCTTGAGCTTGCCTTCCTTGCCGACCACGCGGCTCACGCGGGCGGTCTCGGACGCGCGCCGCGAGCTCACGGACAGGATGTCGTTGAAGACATCGGCGATCTTCCCCTCGATGCCGACCGCGTCCGACGGCATGCGCGCGCTGAAGTCGCCCGCCCTGAAGCGGAGCAGGGCTCCGAGCAGATCGTGCGAAAACGCGCCGGCGCCGTTCGTGTGCGGCTGGCCGCCGTTGCCGGGCCCCGCCTCGTTCACGAGGCCGGCAGCGAGGGAATTGGCGGAATCACTGGAACCAGGCGGTGGACTCTCGGTTTGCTGTGGCATTGAGCATTCCTTGTTCCGCGGGGAGGCTTCCCCAAGCGCGCGCGGGGGGGATCTAGCCTACACCCCGAATTTACAGAGATCCGTCACATTCTTGAGTCGGCGCACCGCACGTCGCTGGTGAACGCGCCGTCGGAGGCTTGCGTCCCGCAGGGTGGTGCCCACATTGGTTCCCTGACCGCCCAAAGGACCCAGCGCATGGAGATCCAGATCCGAGACCTGCCGGAGACCCGGGTCGCGTATATGCGCCACGTCGGCGCGTACGGCTCGCCCGAGATCGCGACGCTCTGGCAGCGTTTTGCGGGGTGGTGTCAGGAGGAGGGGCTCACGCCACCTCAGCGTCGGATGTATGGCGTCAGCCACGACGGTCCCGATGCGCCACCCGACAGGTGCCGCTACGACGCGTGCATCGAGGTTGGCGCCGGCTTCACACCCAAGGACGGCGTCGGGGTCGAGACGCTCGCCGGCGGCAGCTTCGCGTGCACGCGGTTCCATGGCACGCCGGACGAGGTTCACGGCGCGTGGGAGAGCTTCGGACGCCAGCTCGCGGCCGAGGGCTACCGCTCGCCCGGTCCGCCCACGATCGAGATCTACGAGGCCGACTTCGCCGTCGATCCCGCCACCGGCGCGTTCGACTGTCTGCTGTGTGCGCCGATACAGCCGCGCTAGCCGCACTCGCGCGCAGTGCGAGTGTGCGGCTACCTATTGCAACAATCTCCTAGTACTACTGTGTTAGTAAACACGGGTGGCTCCGCAGGCGTGACAGCACGCGAGATGCCGTGCGAGTAGCCTCGCAATCATTTTGCGAAGGGATGCGATCGACGCCGGA
>Ga0137374_10009309_pt1 | contig 11602 bp, 12 predicted proteins | sample SagtaG_20_FD_104811 | JGI IMG/M metagenome (GOLD analysis project Ga0137374, IMG submission 104811) | Vadose zone soil microbial communities from Sagehorn Ranch, Mendocino, California, USA - Sage1_R_100_16 metaG | ecosystem: Environmental > Terrestrial > Soil > Vadose zone | place: USA...
GCCCGCGGCGAGATCTCGGCCGAAGAGCTGCACCAGATCCGGGGCGACCTCACCAGAGGCTCCTGACGATGTTCTGGATGGGCGGTCCCGGCTGGGGTCTGGTCTGGGGGCTGGTCTGGGCGGCGTTCTGGGTCGCAATCATCGTGGCCGCCGTCCTGCTCCTTCGACACGAGTTGCCACATATGCATCATCGATTCGGTGAGCCGCCGGCCCTCCGGATGCTCGAGGAGCGATATGCCCGCGGCGAGATCTCCCGCGAGGAGTTCCTGGAGCGGCGGGATGTTCTCCTGCACCCCGTGATGCCGCCCCAGTCGCCGGCGCCTCCGCCCGCGAGAGGATCGGCGAGCGAAGACCCCTCCGGAGCCGGGCCGACTGAGCCGATCCCGCCCTCGACGCCTTCCACTTGAACAAAGACGAGATCGTCCGGGACATCCGGGACGAGCGGCGCCGCACGCTGACGTTCCTCCGAGGCCTGGAGCCCGAACAGTTCGACGTCCCTACCGCACTCCCCCGCTGGCGGCTCCGCGAGGTGATCGCGCACCTCATCACTACCGACAAGGCATCGGTGACAGGAGCCAACCTCCTCTCCGTCCTCGGCTCCATGGAAGGGCTGGAACGATGGAACGAGCAGAAGGTTCCAAAGTGGGCGGATCGGCCCGTCCCCGAGCTGCTGATGGGTCTCGATCGCTGGGGAAGGGGGATGATTCGACTGGCCCGGACGGTCCCGACCACTCTGTATCGGCTCAGGCTGCCCACGATCTTCGGCCGCGCCCCGGTGGGCCTTCTGATCTGGTCGCGTGTGTACGACGAGTGGATCCACCGCCAGGACATGCGCCGGGCCCTCGGCCTTTCAGATGAAGAGGTCGACCTGGGATCTCCCTCCGAGTTCCTCCTCACGGCCATCGTCTCCGCCGTGCTCCCCAAGCTGAAAGGGGCGGCAGGAGACGTCGCCGTATCTCTCGAAGGAGCGCCGGTCCCTCCGTGGCGCTACAACCTCGCCTCGGGAATCGGAGGGCCCGCTGGGCCCTCCGACACTGCAGCTCGGATCGCCGGTCCCGCTCCGAGCTTCATCATGGCTGCCGCCGGGCGCGACACCTTCGATACGCTCCGACGGGGTGGCCTCCTCGAGGTGCAGGGGGATGAGGAGCTCGCTGCCCGCTTCCTCGCTATGGTTCGAGTCGTCTGAGGCCGGCCTCCAGCGCCTCCTGAACCTTGCGCTGAACGAGCGCCACTGAGAGGTCGCCGCGGGTTCGCTCCATGATGCTCCGGGCGACGTCGGTGGAACGGCGCAGATTCCCCGTGATGGCGTCCGGATAATCCATGGACACCAGGAGGTAGTACATCTCCTCCATGGCGATGAGGATCCGCTCGCTCTCCCCCGCCTCGCCCCGGCGAAGCAGGTCCAGGATCGCCCGGCGACCTTCCCCTATGGACTCGGCCATCCCGTTCAGGTAGGGAGGGAGCTCGACCTCGAGGTCCTCAGGCCCGGGAAGATCGGTCCCGGCCACGATGGCCTCGGTCAGGTTGGCCTCCGCGTACTCTTTCTGGGCGTCCTGGAGGAACCCGGCGAAATAGACGTCGGGGTGGGGCTCTCGGACGGCCTCCCGTCCAGCCTGAATGGCGGATCGGGACTCCTCCATGAGTCGGTGGGCCTGATCTAGCTCGCCGCGATGGATCGCCCGGATGGCGTTGGCGGAAGCCCGGATCGATCGCCGGGCAGCGGCCAGCGCCCTTTCGCGTCCAGCCATCGTTTCCTCGAACCTACGCTGGAACGCTTCGGCCAATTCGGGCAGATTCACCCCGAGGAATGCGTCAGGCTCGATGTGTCGATCTCATCAGAGCGGTACACCACGACATGGACGTCGTCGTCGACCAGCCGCAGACCGCTCTCGAGCCAGTCCACCCCGACGTCGAGCTCCCGATGTCCATTGCTGTAGCCATGGCCGTTGCCAGCGTAGACAGGTTCGTGACCATTCCCGTTTCCGTTGCCGTATCGCGCGGCGTGGGCCTCCGGTTGGTAGGCCGCCACCCTCTGCACTCGGCCGCGCTCCAGCTCTTCGGCCCGAAGCCGTACCAGAACCGCCATGTACACGAGCAGCAGGAACACCAACACCACTGTGACGCCCAGCATGATTCTGAAGGGGGGGAAGAGCCCCATGATGAACGTCAGGGCGGTCGCCTCCACCAGGACCATGAACACCTGACGACGGCGGCGCTTGACCCGAGCTCGTCCCCGATCCGGTCCCATGAACCGTTGGCCCTTGCGGGGCATGAGCACCCATCGCCCGGGGGCTGCCCTGTTCGCTTCAGCCAGCAGATTCATCTTCTGCTCGAACTCCTCCACGCTCGACTTCGGCGAGCGCGATCGAGAAGGAAGTAAGAGTGCGGCCCAGATGATGCCTAAAGCTGCCAGCAAAAGCCAAGTCAACACCAGCCCTCCTCGCGGTCGAGCCCCGGTCCGACCACTACATATGGGCTGAAACCGCAGGTTAGCACCCAACATCTGGTGCCTCAAGCCTAGTTGAGACATTTGGCCTGAAAAGTTTCGTTGCGTCGACTAGAGACTGAGGTCAGTTGCGGCGATAGTTACCGCTCTTACCCCCGGACTTCGACAACAGGTGGAGGTCTGTGATCTCTGCCGCACGATCGAATGCCTTCGCAGTGTCATAGAGGCTCAGCGCCGCCACAGCCGCCGCGGTGAGCGCCTCCATCTCCACGCCGGTGCGATCATTCGCCTTCACCGTAGCCCGCACGCTGATGGTCCCCGTACCCGGATCTGGGTCGAGTTCGACGGTCGCGCCCGTGATGGCGATGGGATGGCAGAAGGGCAACAGCTCCGCCGTGCGCTTGGCGGCCATCAGTCCGGCCACCCTTGCCGCCTCAAGTGGATCCCCTTTCGGGGTCCCTTTTACCAGCTCAGCACACGCTCGAGGGGTCATGTGGATCGTGCACTCGGAGGTCGCCTCCCGCGCCGTGACCTCTTTGGTGCCGACCTCGACCATCTTCGAGGCCTCGGTCATGCCCCATCTCTCCGGCCACGGCGAACACTCAACTTGAGGTCGAGAGTCACGGCTCCTCCTCCAGTGCCCGGAACATCATGATCCTCACCCGAGAGCCGGCCTGAGCCGCGTCGATGCCGGCCGGGATCACCGCCAGCCCGTTTGCTTTGGTCACCGTGCCGAGGAGATTCGACCCCGAAGGGCCTGTGCTGGCGGCCCGCCACTGCCCCTTCTCCCTCCAGACCCGGACCCGAGCGAACATGACCTTTTCCCGCGGGCCGGTGATGTCGGTTTCGAGCACGGCGTAGATCTCCGGCCGGAAGATGTCGCGCCGGCCCATCATCTTGAGAAGGGCCGGGCGGATGAAGACTTCGAAGGACACGAATACCGAAACGGGGTTGCCGGGCAGGCCGAAATACGGCACGCCGTCGATGGCCCCGAACCCCTGGGGCATCCCAGGTTGCATGGCGACGCGGTAGAAGTCGATCTCGCCACGTCGGAAGAAGGCCATCTTGACCACGTCCCTCTCCCCCACCGAGACTCCGCCGGAGCTGATGAAGCAATCGGCCCGGGCGGCGAGCCCCAGCACTTCGTCTTTCAGTACCTCGGCTTCGTCCCTGATGATCCCGGCGAGATAGGGCACAGTGCCCACCTCGCGCAGGCCGCCGTAAAGAGTGAATGAGTTCGCGTCCCGGACCATGCCGAAAGAAGCGGGGCGGCCCGGTTCGACCAGCTCGTCGCCGGTGGAGATCACCACGACCCGAGGACGGGGGTGGACCAATACCGAGGCGTGCCCCGAGCTTGCCAGCATCCCCAGTTCCGGCGCGGCCAGCCGGCGGCCCGCGGGAACCAGGACGCTTCCCGCCCTGACGTCCTCTCCGGCGGGGCGGACGTTGGCCCCCTCCCGAAACGCCTTGAGGACATGGACGGTCTCGCCTTCGACCACGCAGTGCTCGATGGGCACGATGCAGTCCGACCCCGCTGGGACGGGCGCTCCCGTGGCGATCCGGATGGCCTCACCACCTCCCACTGTGCCCCCAGGAGGTTGGCCCACCGGCGCCCGGCCGACCACTCGCAGGGTCACCGGCTCGTCGACCACGGCGGTCGCCACGTCGGAGGCGCGAACGGCGAACCCGTCCATCGCCGAGGAGGAGAAGGCCGGGATGTCCAGCTCGGCCGCAACATCGGAGGCCAACACGCAGCCGTACGCCTCCTGTAGGTGCAGCTCGATGGGAACGAGGGTGTGGACGGCTTGCAGGATCATGTCCCTGACCTCGTCGACCGAGCGCATCGCCCCCGACTCCTGGCCGTGGTCGTGCTGGATGTGTTGCTCTGACTCGTCCATCTCGTCTGGGAAGGGCTCCATGCCTGGATCAGCCATGCCTACAGGAGCTTCTTCCGCTGGACGAGCTCGGCCAGGATGGCGCGAAACTCCGGCCCCAGGTCCTCCCGGTCGATGGCCAGCTCGACGGTTGCCCGCAGGTAGTCGAGCTTCTTGCCGATGTCGAACCTGAGGCCCTCGAATACGTAAGCGTACACGGTCTGCTGCTGGGCCAGGGCGTTGATGGCATCGGTGAGCTGGACCTCTCCCCTGGAGTCGGGTGGGGTCTCGCGCAGGGCGTCGAAGATCTCCGGAGTGAGCACGTAATAGCCGATCGCCGCCAGGTTCGAAGGAGCGTCCTCCGGATCGGGCTTCTCCACGATCCGCACCACCCGGACCAGGTTGTCCTCCACGTACTCCGGCTCCACGCACCCGTACAGGTCGATCTCTGAACGCGGAACCTCTTTGACGGCGATCACCGTCCGCCCGTACCGCTCGTAGACCTGCAGCATCTGGGCGAGGAGATTCCCCGTGGCGATGATGTCGTCGCCGAGCAGCACCGCGAAGGTCTCTCCGTTCACGTGGGGTTCGGCCAGCGCCACTGCCGCTCCCAAGCCCCTCGGCTCCTTCTGGCGGATGTAGTGAATCGCGGCGATGTCGGAGATGGCCCGGACCTCCTTCAGCTCCTCGAACTTGCCCGCATGTTCCAAGTGCCATTCGAGCTCGAAGGATCGATCGAAGTGATCCTCGATTGTCCGCTTGCCCCGTCCCGTGATGATGATGATGTCGCTGATTCCCGCGCCGGCGGCGTGCTCGATCACGTACTGAATGGCCGGCTTGTCGACGAGTGGCAGCATCTCTTTGGGTTGTGACTTCGTGGCCGGAAGGAATCTGGTGCCCAGACCGGCCGCCGGGATGACCGCCTTCTTCACCTTCATCGCGTTCCTCCCTCGGGTGTAGGAGTCTATCCCAGCCAGCCAGAACCCAATCTCGCCCAGCCAGCCAGAACCCAATCTCGCGTGGATCTGGAAGGCCAATCCGAACGGTGTGTTCATCGAGGCGAGCCCGAGGGTTTTCTAAAGCCGACGCTTCTTTCGATCGGGAACGGGCCTGTGCCGAACCTATAATCGGAGCATGCCGACCTACGAGTACGTCTGTCAGTCGTGCGGGACTCACGTCGAGGTCTACCAGCGGTTCAGCGAGGAGCCGCTGACGGAATGTGGCGTGTGCGGAGGTCCCTTGCGTAAGGTCTTTCATCCGGCCGGCATCCTGTTCAAGGGCCCTGGGTTCTACGCCACCGATTCCAGATCGAAGGCCGGGGCGGCCTCCAAGAGTGGAGGTGACAAGGCCGAATCCTCCGGAGGTGAGGCTTCGACGCCGGGCGCTGCCAAGTCCGAGAAGACTGGGACCTCGGAGACGTCGAAGTCATCGGAGGAATCCGGCAAGACGCGGAACTCGAGCACGAAGGAGAAGACCGCCTGAACGGGGACGAAGGCCAGCCCATCCGGATCGGGGTCTTCGGAGGATCGGGCTTCTATTCGCTTCTCGAGGACGTCCGGGAAATCCACGTCGACACCCCGTACGGAGAGCCTTCCGCCCCGGTCACGGTTGGGTCCATCGAGGGCCGACAGGTGGCGTTCATTCCCCGGCACGGGATGAAGCACGAATACCCCCCTCACGTCATTCCCTACCGAGCCAATGCCTGGGCCATGAAGAAGCTGGGAGTGGAGCGGGTCCTCGGGCCCTGCGCGGTGGGATCGCTCCAGCCGCACGTCAAGCCCGGTGAGTTCGTCGTCTGCGACCAGCTGGTCGACCGGACGAACGGGCGCCCCTCGACGTTCTACGACGGGCCGGTGACCACGCACATCACGTTCGCCGATCCTTACTGCCCCACGTTGCGACAGGTCGCCATCGAGCAGTCCAGCATGCTGGAGATCCCCAACCACGATCGCGGGACCATGGTCGTGATCCAAGGGCCTCGCTTCTCCACCAGGGCCGAGTCGTCGAACTACGCCCAGAAAGGATGGGAGGTCATCGGGATGACTCAGCACCCGGAGGTCCCCCTGGCCCGGGAGCTCGAGATGTGCTACGTGAACATCTCGCTGGTGACCGACTACGACGTGGGGGTCATCGGAGAGGTCCCGCCGGTGAGCCACGAGGAGGTCATCCGAGTGTTCCACGAAAACAACGAGCGCCTCCGGACCCTGCTGTTCAAGATCGTGGGCGCCATCCCGGAAGAGCATGACTGCCCCTGTCCCACTGCGCTGGCGAACGCCCGATTCGAGGTATAGCCGCAGCCATTTCTTGAGGGCCGATTTTTCTGGCCGTTCTGTGAGGTACTTCATAGCCAAGTCGGCCTCGAGCCGCTAACGTGGCCTGCGTTCGTCGGCCTTCCTCCCCCGAGCGGAGAGCGCGTGTGCAAAGGCGCCGGTGGAGGTCTTCCCGTTCGTATTTGATGGGGTCGGTGGCCTTGTCGGTGGCGGCCGGACTCCTCCTTCGCACCTACGTGATCCGAGCTGTCAACGTGGCCTCCGCGGCCGTCCCGGAAGTTGCCGTGGTCGAGGCATCGAAGCGGATCGAGCGCGGGACCGCTGTGACCTCGAGCGACCTGCACCTGGCCCAGATGCCGGTCGCCTACGCGCCTCCGGGCGCGCTCACCGATGTATCCAGAGCTGCCGGCCGGGTCGCCCTTGCGGACCTCTCACCGGGCGAGGTTGTGACCGAGACCCGGCTGGCCCGCGTACGGGCGGGCCCGGTGGCGTCACTCGTGCCGCGGGGACTCCGGGCCTTCGCCGTACCCACCGCCCTCCCGCCCGGACTCGTCGCCCCCGGCGATCGGGTGGACGTCCTGGCCACGTTCAATGCAGGCCAGGCCCACACGGAGATCGTGGTGAGTGGGGTGGAGGTTCTGCTCGTGTTGGCCTCCGCGGGTTCGGGGAAGGAGGGCTCCAGCACCTCCGATGGTGCCGGCGGCCTCGACTCAGACGCGACGGCCGGCGGCCTGACCGGATCGACCACGTTGGTGCTCCTGGTCTCCGCCGAACAGCAGGAGCGGCTGGCCTACGCCAGAGCGTTCGCCAATCTGGAGGTGACCATGGCGCCCCCCGAAGGCTGAGTTTCGAGGTTCGTGTCAGTGAGGCCAGCAGGGGTCATGCATCGGGTGACGGATCCTGGTGAGTCCCTCAGATGGGGTCCATCGCATCGCTTGGGGCGCCTTGCCGAACACGATGTAGCCCGCACTCTGGATGTCCACCGAGAAAAGGTGAAACGGCTCGGAAGGCCGCCAATTGATCCTCTCCTCGAGCACGTCCCTGTACTTCGTGCGAAGCGCTGGATCCTGGACATCGACCGCCCTGCCGTAGGCTTTGAAGTCGCCGTCGGTGCCGTCAGGATCGCATGTCGCCGTGTGCACGACCAATCGCGGATCGCGCAGGAGATCGAGGGCTTTCTTCGATCGCCACATCATGCCCAACATGAGCTCTCCGCTCACGAAGAACGCTTCGACCGGGCTGATCCGCGGGGAGCCGTCCCTCTTCACCGTCCCGACGAGAACCAACCGAGGCTCCTCGATACGCTTCCGGCCGATGGCCGCAAGCTCCCAGGCGGACTGCTCGAACGAATGCCAGTTCATCGCACCCGGCTCCCCGGTGCGCTCATGCTCCCCCGACCGTCATCTCGGCAATCAGGACCGTGGGCGCGCCGAGGCCTCCACCCAACGGGAACCGCAGATCGTCTCCCACTGCGACCACGGAGCCGAGCACGTCGAGGAGGGTGCTGGCGATGGTCATCTCACGGAGGGCACCGGAGAACGTCCCGCCCTCCACGCGAAGACCGGTCGCCCCGACCGAGAATTCGCCCGAGATGGGGTTGGCTCCGGAGTGCAGGCCGGTTATCTCCTGCACGTACACGGCCCAGGCAACCTGCCCCAGCAACTCATCCGGCGTCTTCTCCCCTGGTTGAAGGTAGAGATTGGACGGAGAGACACCCGGCACGGTCCGGTAGCCACCCCGGCCCGCGTTGCCCGTCGAGCTTTCGCCGGTCTTGGCGGCCGTGTACTCATTGTGCAGGAAGCCGCGGAGGATCCCGTTCTCGATGAGCGCGGTTCGAGTCGTGGGAACGCCCTCGTCATCGAAGGGAGCGACGGAGGGTCCATCCGCGAGCCGGCCGTCGTCGACGAGCGTGACCCGGCCGGCCGCCACTTCCTGACCGACCCTCCCGGCGAGAAGCGACCTGCCCTTCAGGACCGACTCGGCGGACAGCGCTCCCGCCAGGACGCCCAGGAACGACGCGGCGGCCACCGGGTCGAGGATCACCGCCATCCGCTCGCTCCGAGGCTTGGTCCCCCCGAGCAGGCGTGCAGCGCGGTGCGCGGCCTCTCGGGCGACAGGCTCCCAGTCCAGTTCGTCGACCCCACGAGCGAGGGCCAGGGCGAATCCGGTCTGCGTTTCACCGTCCCGCTCAGCCAGCGTACTGACCGTCACCCAGCTGTCCGTCCGCGCGTACTCGAGAGGTGCGCCTCTGGTCGAGGCGACGGCCACCCAGCTCACCGAGTCGCCGTACCCGGCTCCCTCCACCTTGCGCACGTCAGGGTGAACCGAGACGGACGCCCGCTCCAGCTCCAAGGCGAGGGAGACCTTTCGGCTCGTCTCCACGCCGCTCTGGTTCTCCCGGTAGATGCCCGGAAGCGGCTGGAGGGGGCCGAGCGCTGGAAGCACGTTCCCTTCGTCGGGTTCGGCGAAGCCCAGGCTCTCCCGGGCGCTCTGAACCAGCTCGTCGACGCCTTCTTCATCGGGATCGGCGGCGTAGGCGTACCCGACGCGGCTGCCGGCCATCATCCGTACGCCGACGCCTCGCGAGTCCGCGAACGTCAGCGACTCCACCTCGCCGCCTCGAACGCGAACCTGCGTGCGCTGTCCTGCAGACGCATACGCCTCGACGTCCTCCCCCTCTCGAGCGCCCCCCACCGCCCGCGCGCACAGGTCGACCAGCTCAGGCAACGGTTCCCCCGACTGTCATGCGGGCGATCCGGATGGTGGGGCTTCCGTTCGAAACCGGAGCACCTTGTCCTTCCTTGCCGCACACCCCGTCCCGGGTCTCGAAGTCGTCGGCCACCCCATCGATCGCTGCGAGGATCTGAGGTCCGTTGCCGATCAGGTTGGCCCCGCGGACCGGCGACATGATGCGACCGTCCTCGATCAGGTATCCCTCCGAAACACCGAACACGAAGTCACCGGTAGCCGGATTGACCTGGCCTCCCCCGAGGGTCTTCGCGTACAGCCCTCGCTTCGTCGAAGCGACGATGTGCTCGGCCCGGTCGCTTCCCGACAGGATCGACGAGTTCGACATCCGCGGGATGGGGAGATGCGCATACGACTGCCGACGACCGTTCCCAGTCGACTGAACACCGTCGCGGTCCGCGCGGAACCGGTCGTAGAGATAGCCGATCAGCTCCCCGCCCTCGAACAGGACCGTTCGATGGGCCGGCGTTCCTTCGTCGTCGACGGCGAACGAGCCCCACGCCGATGGGACCGTTCCGTCGTCCACCCCCATCACCAGAGAAGAAGCCAGCCGCTGGCCGAGCTTGCCCCTGAAGATCGAGGCGTCCTTCTGGATGTGATCGGCCTCCAGTCCGTGCCCGCACGCCTCGTGGAACAGGATGCCGCCACCTCCGGGACCGAGCACGACCGCCATCTCTCCCGCCGGCGAGGGCCTCCCGTCCAGCATGGCTACGGCTTGGCGGGCGGCCCGCTCGCCCGTCTGCGCCGGCGGGAACCGGCGCAGGAGCTCGGCTCCGGTGAGTCCCCCAGGCCCTTCGTGGCCCGTCTGCATGACCCCGTCCCGGGCGGCCACCACCTGGATGAGCAGCCGGACACGGGGGCGCTCCTCTTCGGCCCACAGCCCCTCCGACGTGGCCACGAGTATCTGCTGCCGTCCGTCGGCGTATGAACCCATGACCTGGCGGACGGAGGGATCGAGGCTTCGGGCGGCGTCGTCGGCCTCTCGCAGCCATCCCATCTTGCGATCGACGGGCACCGCATGGACGGGCTCCTGGACGTCGTGCCGATAGGGCTCGCGGCGCCGGAGGTCTACCGCCCGAGCGCTCCGGCCGCCTGCCCTCACCGCGCCGGCAGCGACCCTCGCGGCCTGGAGCAGCGCGTCTTCCTCCAGTCGGTTGGAGAAGGCGTAGGCCTGTGCGTCTCCGTGGAACACGCGGACGCCGGCGCCGCGGTCACGTCCCGACACCACTTCCTCGATCTTCCCGTCGTCGAGCCGGATGGAGGTGGAGGATCGGACCTCGGCGAACAGCTCCGCAAAACGACCGCCACTGGAGAGGGCCTCGGCAAGAACGTGTGACACCAGCTCAGGGTCGAGCACGGTCCGCCATTCTAGGGACAGTGTCGATCCCGGCGGGGTCGGGTGGTCCAACCCTCAGGACCCGGCCGGCCCACGCCAACAACAGCCCGAGCATGATGGGAGCGATCCCGTAATGCACGGCCAGGACCATGTCTCGCCACAGGCCGGGCACCGACCCGGGCTCTGCCGGAATCCCCGTCAGCGCGAGGAGACCCACCGCGACGAACCCGATCATTGCCAGGCCGCCCTCCGACATCAAGGCGAGGAACGGGAGGAACCAGGCCGTGTACCAGGGGAGGAGATAGGGGATCGCCAGGGCAAGCCCCAACATGCACGCGCCCCACGTGTTCGCGAGCTGATCCGCTCGGACCGCCGTGCCGCCCGCGTGTCGGTGGCGGAGGAATCGGATGAAGGCAGCTGAGAAGAACGCCAGGAACGCCACCACCACCACCTTCCCGAGGACGTGGGCGGTGTCCGACCCCCCGATCGCGGACCCGAGGGCCCGTGCTCCTCTGGCCACCAATCGCGCCGGGCTGGCCCACCCCTCCACCGACGTGAGCGTGGCCAGGGATACAAACGCCCGGGCGCTATCCAGGAAAGGTGCAGAGAACGCCAGCGTCAGGGCGAGGGCGACTCCGACGTGAAGCGCCACAGTCGGCGCGCGACGCTCTCTAGCTGAGGACCGGAGCAGGATCCAGAGCCATACCAGGAGCGCGGGGAACACCACCACTTTGATCAGGCCGGCCAGCGTGAGGAGCGCCGTCACCCCAAGGGACGCAGCGCGGTGGCTCCGGCGGCCGGCAAGGACGAGCGCGCCCGCCAAGCATGCGGCGATCATGGCATCGTTGTGCCCACCTCCGACCGTGTGGACCACGATCACCGGGTTGAGGCCAACCGCGGCTGCAGCGAGGGCAACACTCCCCCGCGA
>Ga0137374_10009331_pt1 | contig 11590 bp, 13 predicted proteins | sample SagtaG_20_FD_104811 | JGI IMG/M metagenome (GOLD analysis project Ga0137374, IMG submission 104811) | Vadose zone soil microbial communities from Sagehorn Ranch, Mendocino, California, USA - Sage1_R_100_16 metaG | ecosystem: Environmental > Terrestrial > Soil > Vadose zone | place: USA...
TGAATCAGCGTTTTGTCGCTACTTCCAACAGCATCATTAAGGGCGATGCTGGAGCTGGGTGCTACCAAGTCATCCTTCTTTGCCAATATATTCAAGTATGGTACTGTTATAGAACTTAAATTTACTACCATTTCCTTTCCAATTTTCATCTGATTCTTTATGAGCAGGTTTTCTTGATAGCAGTCTTTAACAAACTGTCTATATATTTCTCCTATTACTGGCGGACTATCGTACAACCATATTTCTGTTGCAAAGAATTCGAGGATAGATTCTATACTTCTTGGTTTCTCGAAAAAATGGGGGTATTTATGAAGGTAATCTATAGGACTCCTAAGTGCAAATGCAGCATTTAGGAATGTACCGGGCACGTTACCAAACGTATCTACAAGAGAATCGACATTTAGCTTCTTGGTCCAAACGCTAAGCAGACCATCATCAAGATCAAAATCGCCAGGTGTGGCTAGAGTAATGACATTCTTAACTTTCTCCGGATGTTGCGCCGTATACATGAGAGCAAGATTCCCGCCCCAGCAGTACCCAAATATTGAAACCTTATCGAAGCCCGTATGCTCTCTTATTTTATCTACAGACTTGTCCAGATAATTGTTTACATAATAATCCAATGTCAAGTTCTTGTCATAAGGACTTGGAGTACCCCAGTCTGCGGCAAATAGGTCTAATCCCTTAGCAAGTAAACTTCGTACTATACTGACTTCAGGTAACAAGTCTAATATATAGTGTCTATTTATAAAAGCATATACAATTAAGACAGGTACTTTACTTTTCTTTTCTTTTTTCATATGATTGTAGTGAAATAACACAAATTTTCCTTCAGAATGAATTTTGTGAGAAGGGGTTCTGCAGAGCGTATCTCTGATAGGTTCAATAAAGAAGTTGTTCCAAAAGGAAGTTAAATTGGATATATTTTGGTAAAACTGACCCATAGCTGTGGTTCGTGCTAATTTTGAATAGCATTCAACGGCAGTAGAAAGTGAATTGACGAAATTTTCGTCTTTTAATCTAGACGCAAAAATTTCGCGACTTTTAGACAGCCATTCTTTTTCCAACACTTGTGAAGCGTACCAATTCTTAGACTCAAAAACGGTTCTCATGAAATCTATCCATACGTCTATGAATATATTTGCAAAATTTGCGTAGAATTCCATTGCATCTGCGCAAATATTCATATATGCACTCAATCCGTTTGATCCCAACAGTTAAGGTTGTGATTACGCCTTTCCCACATATTATGTCAACAATATCCTAACGTTATAGATAAATAAATCTAACAGCCACATGAATCGGCAAGTATATAGCATAATTATTCTTTTAACATCCAGGAAAACGTAGCGGTACTAGATTTTGATAATGAATTCGCAATATCATAATTAATGAAAGTATTAGTTGTGAAGAAAGGACCAACAAGATGGCTTATTACCATCAATAGTAAACAAGTGTTTTTCATTCATGACGACAGGCCCCACAGAGATTTAAAATTGTTTAATAATTTACGCCGATATGTTCTTACCTCAATTATCGATGACCCAGCTAGCCCATAGCCTTGGCTCACCGATTTTTAGATTGTTCGGATTTAAGATCATCAATAAGTTACTCCGTCTATTAAAAAATGCAAAAGAACACGGCATGAAGGTACATGGTTATACGGAAGAAACTTGGAATGAAAGAGATTTCTAAGATCCAAGATAAGGTTAAAAAATTAATAAAATCATCATAAACTTATCCACCTTTTATTTTTCAACGATGCTGTAAAGCCGTTATTTTCTTGCCTCCACCAACATGTATTACTGATAGGATAGATGGTAACGACATCGTAGTTGATTTTTAACAAGCCGTTGATAGAGTTGTTAAAAATGCTTGGACAGTAAGCTAACTTATCTAATATGATTATCAAGACAAATTTTAATAATTGAACGGCAATTATGATTGATGTTCCTAAAATAAACTAGTTTAGTACCTCAAGCAAATTTAGATGGATCTCCTTCGGTTACGCTATTATAAAGTACCTCCTTTTTAATTATTAAGGCAACCGTTGAATTTACTCTATGTAAATTACCTATTTCAGTCATCGTTCCTTTGAACTTTTCTTCTGAAGGAGATGTTATTTTCACGATCAAATCGTAGATACCTTGGGTTCTGTAAATATTTCTTATCTCTGTTAAGCTTTGTAGCTTCTCCAATATCTCTTTTTCAAAAGGAAAATGACAGTTAATTAAAACAATAGCAGACAGCACATAATAATTAGATCATAAATAGTATTAATCGCTTTTTCCTATATTCAACAGTCCCCTCAAATAATCGGAATCGACAGGTCATCTTCACCCGCACATGTTAGGAAGCTCAAAAATGCAGCGGACTTACTTGCGCCAAATGGGACTGATATATCTTACTGAACTATTCCAACTTCATAGTTATCATGAATGATAATAACGAGTACGCTAGTTACGACCATCTAGAGTATGGAAGTTCCGAAGTCATTGTCGGTCGCATCTTTTGTTTAGAGAAATTGCACGGTCGTAGTTTCTTAGTCCCTCCTCATAGTCACCTAAACTTTGGTCGGTCCACCTGTATAAGAGCCCGAAAATTGCAATAAAAGATACTATCCATTCAAACATTACGCCTCCATATAGTACTCAATAACTATTGGATTTAATGATTTCCTAGTAGTAACTCTATTTCTTATTTGCTCGTTTGGCTTTTGCGTTTATGAAGACAAGTAGGATTCCGATAATCACATTTCCTATAAACGAAATCGAGACCAACTAAACAATATCTGGTTTCAACTTTATGATTAAATGACAGTTAAAATATATCAATTTCCTGAACTTTTCAGCCGGGTTATTTGTAGGATTATTCATAGTCTAGTCTTTTAAATTTTGATTGTTCATTCCGGATCGCTGATATAATTTTTTTTCGTTATTAGTTGGTCAAATGACTTTACAGTCGGAATGAACATCAACAGAAGATAATATCTATGTAGGGAACAACAGGAGTTTAACCGTTGACGTTATGAATACAGTATTTTAAAGTTTATTTATCCGGAATAGTCTAACCGATACATATTGTCTTCAAAAAGACTCATCTTTTTTCCCTTGGGCGGAGGGATGAAGTACGCCGCTTCTAAGGTCCAGTCTAGGGGCTCTTTGATGCGCTTAGTCGTAATACTTTTATGAAGACATACGAAATATAATGCGATGTCTAAACACCAAGACAAACCGTCGTCCTATTCCCCGCATATGCGGGGTGTTGCTTTGGGTCTTCTTGTCATGGGGCTATCGCTCACAGGTATAATCATTGCTTACGTGTCCTTTGGCCATGTTGGTCCAAAATTTTCAGCGGAGTTACTTGTCAGCCAGCAAGCATCGTTAAGAAAGGAATTTGGTTTGACCCCCAAGCCCGTCATTACAAATGAGTCGCTGTTACTGGTTCCCCCCTCCCTAAGAAACGCTACCCAAAACAATCACTCATCATAACGAAATCCCATGGATAAATTAGAATAATGTTCTTATGAATATTACTCAGTAAAATGAGAATAAACCTCCTAAAGAAGCGCTAGAGGAGTCAATTGAAAAGGGTTCTGTGTGTGGTGAAGTTTCATGTAAGGAAGCGCTCAGACCAGATACGGGCCGAGAATTAGATTAAGATTACTAGATAAGATAAATATCTGACGGACCAAAGCATCCAAAGGTTGGATAACGCTCTGGTCCACCAAAAGCGTCTCATGAAGTACGCTAATCAATTATATGGTTCTAAGTTATTTAGCCATTGACATTATGAATACTATTTATCTTACCTTTGGCTTCTGTAAACTACCTAGTCCAACGGAAACTTAATAGATGAACCGTAAACAACATTCTTAGAATGGTAATAGCACGAAATTACTTGACTTGGACGATTAAACTCAACATTTTTTGATTCCAAGACTTTTGTATTTTGTTGTCTATTAAAGGACATTAACACTAGAGCCGCTGCAATAACCTGCGAGGCATAAGAATCGGTGAGCCCAGTGGAGTATCATTGCTAACAAACTGGCCCACCAGTTTATACCGTAATTTTCTGAATCTAAATTCGGAATAATTTTTCTCAAGTCTTTAATATTCTGAGGTGCATTAACTTATCACAACAATCTTTCGCGAACATCTCGGTGGGCCGGGGCTCCGTCATGAGTTCTCATTGGCCCATCGATTTTTTAAGACTACACAAAGGCTGCTGAATACATCTTATTATCAACATAAAAATAAAAAAATTTAGAAGAGTTAATGTACCTTCAAATCAATTCTATGGCAGTACTTCTAAGTGCCCTATCATACTTGGTAGATCGTATGTACAGTAATAGGTAAAGCCCCCGACCGTATCGGCTTTGAAAGTAAATGTTGTATTTTCTCCACCAGCCATATCATGATTCATTTTGTATGGTGATTGCATGGTAAATGTGTGTCTATCAGTCTTCTCATCTGCAGTATTGATGAAGTGAATAGTAACAGTGTCTCCCTTATGGACTATGATGTTTGTTAGAGTGAACACTGCGACCGGTACACCGAGTTTCTCTTCTTCAGCATTTAGTTCTTGGGTAAAGAGGTAGTACTCATTTGGCTTTATTCCTGGTGCACTAACCTCTGTGACCGTTGGCTGGGCGGAAGCTTTTATGATGGATGGCATTAGTAGCGTGATACCTGAAGTCAGTATCAGGGCTATTGCAGCTAACTTTATAGCAGTTTCTTCCAACACATTTTTTCTGAACATTGTTATAGATGTACTGTAGATTCTAATAAGCATAGTGATCTAGAACTCTGACAATTTCTTTCCAGTACGGATGACATAGTAAGACCATTAAATCTAGACATGGTTGCCTTCTTTTATCCAAGACATATTTTACACTCAAATCAACTTATGCTGGCGGGCTCCTTGCTTCTAACACGGGTCCATCAGAGTGTTGAATCTAATAAGGTTAAGTGATAGATGTCATCATAATCCATACTACAACTTTTTCCATGGAAAATGATAAAAGCCAACCGCGGCAGTCATATCATTATATGATGACTTAAACGTATTATCCATTTTCTATCTGACCTATATGACCTATATGACCCAGTTTCAAAATTATTAACTTGATTCTGCCATTGCATTTTCTTTTGGATCGGTCTTGGCGGAGAGGGTGCATCTGTGCGGCCAGATTTAAACGCTGAACGGACTATTGATGAAGAACCAATAGTCTAATATAGCATAGGATAGCGATCTTCTAGTCTAACCTTATTCTATCTATAGAGATATGATACAAGAAGATTCTGCCAGAAATTTCCCAGACTGGGATACCTTGTATAAAAATCAGAAGGTGCAAAAGATGCCATGGTTTAATGAGAATTTAGATGCTGATTTAGAAGAAGAATTGGAGAAAAGGAGGATCCGAACAGGAATGATTCTTGATCTTGGTACCGGTCCAGCAACGCAAGCAGTACAACTTTGTAGAAGAGGTCTTAGTGTAACTGGGTCAGATATATCATCAGCTGCTATTCAAAGGGCAAAGAAAACTTACGTGAAGGATTTCAGCAATATCAGATTTGTAGTAGATGATATACTAGATTCTAAATTTGCGAACGATGAGTTTAATTATATTTTTGATCGAGGCTGCTTTCACGTAATGCCACCTGAAATGAGGTCAACGTACGTAGGGGAAATAAAACGAATTTTGGATAAGAACGGATTCCTATTCTTGAAATGCTTCAGCACGAAAGAGCAAAGAGAAGAAGGACCGTACAAGTTCTCAGAAGCAGACATAAAGAAGATTTTCGGTCGAAAGTTTTCAATCGCCTCGATCAAGGAAGCAGTATACCAAGGAACACTCAATCCGCTCCCCAAAGCACTATTTGTAGTCATGAGGAAGCGTTCAAAAAACCATAATCCTGAACACGATATCTAAACAGGAACAATTTATTTCTCTCGAGTCACGGAGAAGTCACTACAGTATTCTCATTTTTCTGATTGTTGAAATAAACATCTATCTACCTGGAATTGGTTCGAGTGAAATCAAACTACATCGGCACAAGAGCAATAGCCAACAAAAGGCGGCGCAGGAGGACATGAATTCGCTTCTTACTCTGAGTTTCAGGGTTCAATGTCTGGTCAATAAAGGATTTTATACTGTCGTATCCAATAATCTCACTCCAATCAATTTTTATTTTTACTGGCTTGCCCTTTTCTAAGCTAAGGTTTAGCTGGTTTTAGTCATATTTTGTAATGCTTGGTTTACTACTTTCTGAATGTTCTCGCATTTTTGTTATCATGATGGTAGTATAAATCAATGGGCCGATATATAATGGTACATTTGGAATGAAGTACGCCTGGCACACCGATGAATATATGCGATAATGACAAGTGCATAAAATATTAAAGGATTAGGAAAAAATGTTATGGGGTAAGGAAACGCTCTGAGCCAGATTATAGTTTTATTTTCGCTGAATTTCACAGCATAATAATAACAGGCTAATGTCCTGAGAATAAATTTCTCGTCATCTGTTATTATTAAGTCTGTCCAAGTTGAGATATACTTAGAAGCAAAATTACTGGTACATTGAATTATAGTTCTAAGTATATTTTATTTTTAGTCTTAGGCGTCGCTTTGCTGACTTCTCTCTCGGCAGCGAATGCCTTTGCTGTGAAGGATCCTTTCGCTTCAAAACAAGTCAAAAATAACTGCAGAAGTGGCGACGTTCTTAAAGGCGCTGAAAACAAAAAGGATTTAAAGTTAATTTCTAAATGTGAGTCCGCTCGAGGAATAGTACACCACGTTAAAAAACACATGAAAGATGGCGATTACAAATTCCAATTAGATGTGCAGAAAAAATATAACGGATTACTTAACAAGGGAAACAAGAAGAAAACAAATGGCAATCTTATAGTTGAGGTAGTGCCTAAAGATAGAAAGTCAAGTCAGGTCGATCTGCCTAGTGGAGGAGATGACGTACGAGTATGGGGTGCATGGGTTAAAGACAAACCAAAGGGCTGGAATGAAATTCACCCGGCTTGGAAAGTGGCTCAAAAATAATTTATTTTGCGAATTATTTTCTTGCGATTCCGGCTATTACCAATTAGAGTAAGCGCATTACGAGATTATGAAACCACTCTTCACCGATATCATTAGTCGTTTTCTGAATTTCCTTTTTAAATATGATCAAATATATCATTGATCGGAAAAAATTGCCATATGTGGCAGATGGTATATTTGCTTTATTATCCCATCAATCTAAGCAAGTATAATTAATTACCACCATACTGAATTATTGTATTAGAAGTTTGTTTGTATTATTATCTCAGTTAGATTTTATTTTAAAAATTCTAATGAATCTAAATATATGAATCTAAAATAAAAATTGTCATTACTAAGAATGAACAACAACATGGTAACTCTTTGTTATTTATCTATCATTCTATTATCTTCTAGTATCTTAAATGGTGTTTCAAATATAGCTTTTGGACAAGCAGTCCCCTTAATTCCATTGAAAAGTGGCAATTTGACATTAGATAAAGAAATTCCTTTATTTTACAAGTGTATTCAGAAAGAAATTAAAGCTAGTGCGAATGTGAACGATGATCCCTACTTTAAATCAGAACCGACCAAGGCAGAGGTATTCAAGTGCTACAATTCTACCATTATAGGTTCGCTTCAAAAGAAATGATGAGGTAATATGAAAATGAAGCTTTCAACCATCCTTGCAACGGTTAGTATCGCCCTTATACTTTCTTTTTTAATACAGGTAACGGTAGTAGCTCCTGCACATGCTCTGACTCGTTATTATAATTGCATTGCCAGAGTTGCAAACAAGAATGCAACATTGTCAATTTCAAATATAGCTGCCTGTTATAATATGATTTTCAAAGGAGCATTAAACTATTACAGTATAAAGCAGCAATCTCATGTTGTCACTGATGATAACTCTACCAATTCTGAGGAAAAGCATGACAGGGAATCAGGAAACAATTCTGTCAACAATAAAGAAAAAACGACTATAATACATCATACTTTAGATACTCCAAACGTATTCGGATAGTTAGCTCAGAAAGAGGATACCACGCAATAACCAAGTCCCTTAGGCGCTAGGTTTTAAGTTTGAAAATCACTCATTAATCTGTTCCTTTACTTAGGTTCGTTTGGAGCTTGGTAGGATGCAGGCAACAACCTGTAGTGTTACCTTCCGGCCATTCTGGAAGGGAGTATAATATTTATAATTTCATATTATTAATTTAAAATTGCTATATCCTTTTCTGCAATTATTTTTTTAGGTCTTATCCGAACAAGTATTGTTCCTCCCCCTCCGTTAGTTTTTCCATATCGGACCGAATTCCTCTTGCCCATATAGCGAGCAGCAATTCTTGTTGCCCACTTTATATTTTCGTTTTGTTTGTATGAAAATATTTTTGCTTTACCTCTCAGGAAAACAAAGGAAAAGGGTGGTTCCTGATCGTCAACGCAAAGGCTCACCAAGTTATTGTGCCTAATGTTTTGGGCCTTATATGAATCAGTACCAGTTGTAAGTAAATGTCACCAATCTTGCCATTGAAGGGTCGATCTTCTAAAACAAAGCAGATAGGCACAACATGAGAATTTCCGTCTTTTCCAACTGTGGCCAGCTTCCCTTTGAACGTACCTTTCATTAGGAATTTCCGGGCCTCCTTTTCGGTCATTTCTGCCATTAAGAGCCTGTACCCCGCATACAATTTAACGTATTACTCATAATAGTGAAATATGTATCCAGGGGTTGAGACAAATTGCTGCTCGTTTGTTATGTTGAACGATACAGGAATACTCCTAGTGACTGGAGTAGTCCCGCATGTTAATGTTTTATAGGGGTTGTCCATGCCAAGACCCATTTATCTCTGGATTTTGGGTCTAAATGGATAGTTATAACTAACAATATGGCATTATACAAAATAATTATGAGGCCAAAGCCAGGCTTCCATATTTCAATAGCATGCGGAAATTCAAAATCAATATCTAACTCACAGGATTTAGGCTGTAACACTTTTCACATATGCACCAGAAACCCAAGAGGAAGGTCTGCTAAACCGTTATTAGCCAAAAGTAAAGTAAAGTCGATACTCTTTACAAGTGTGATCAATGTTACCAGACCTTCAATGCTGTAGAGGATTTGGAGAATCACCGACGGAGTGAACACTTGAAGACCGGAAATTCCAGCCCTTAACGTTGTATGTCTTGTCTAGTATCAAATGACGATAACAGAATATGATTGCAAAGAATCTGTTAATGTGCGTGGTACTGTCTAAAGGAATTTTGACAGAACTAACTGCAACGACGATGACAATGGCAATACCCGCATTTGCAGACAAAAAACATTGCGAAGACAAATGATGACAGTAACTGTAACAGTACGCACACAGGTATAGTCAAAGATGTCTTCAAAGTTATCGTATCGGTATTCGGCGTCATTAAGGAAATGGGTGATATCGTAGCGGCTGTCACGGTAAATGGAAATTCGAAAGTTAGACCATTTGAAAATGATATGTCAACTAGTATGTTAGCCTCAGTCAGTATGGCAGAGTCCATTCTACTTGTTATAGTAAAGTGTATATTAAACATAGATACAATTCAGATCATATAATTATATAAAATGTATGTGTCCATTTTTTCCCAACCTACTCCACCCTTAAGAACTTACTACTCACTAGGTACTTTGCGGGGGTGTAATTCTCAATAAAAAATTTGGCAATGGTGGAAAAACTCTCCCGTCCCATAAGAACTCCGAATAAGGGGATCAGATGCAACGTAGACAAACCCCATACCTTATGCAATTTCTTTAAAACTACTAACTCATTTGAGACTTGAATAATCGAGATCTGGCAAATGCCGAGGAGTTGGTTTCAATTATGTACTGTCCTATAGTTATCGTACCTACATAACTACTACAAGTACCTACTCCAGATAGTGACTGGAATATTTCAGAGACAAACACAATGTCAGTATCAGACAATAACAGACTGTTTATTCTAATGCTCAACTGACGTATTGTATTTTTTATCAAGTTTACTAATGATGCAATAAATATAGATATGTTAAACCTACACGAAAATGATGATATGTTAAATGGTTAAGATCACATGATTCAGCTAGAGAATAACACGATATTCTTATTGATCTACATAATTCTAATGACCCCATCTTTCCTGTTTGTAAAGCAAACCCATCGAAGAATTCTAGATCTTAAAGCCGGGATTAAAGCAATTGCATATCTGCCAATAACAGCTGGGTCGCTAATGGTGTTTGTATTTTTCATTTACGGATTTTTCGCTAAATTTCCTTTCCTCAATTTGTCATGGCTGGGATACAATATTGCGTTGGGTCCTTACGCTGGCCAAGGATTTACTGGAATTCTTCCATTCTTACCCTTTCTTGTTTATACGTTTATTCACGTAAACTACTTTGAAGAATATTATTTTAGAACAAATCTAAAAAGAGTGGTTGTTTGGGCGTTCTTGCACATGGCCATGGGAGTAACTTTCGGTGTTGCCATCATGTTGCTACCCATAGGCTTTTTCTACAAGTACGTCTATGACAAATATGGTATCGACTATGCATATTCGTTACACTTTTCTACAAATATGACAATTTTGTTAATATCATTAACACTATTTGTGATATTTGGAAATAATCTGTGAATACGTATTTATGTTCTAATAGTAACTCGTATGATATAATGCAACCTCTGATCCCTTACCAACTTGGAAGAATGGTGTAATAAAGCAAAAGATAATTGAATTAGTGAACAATGTAACTAATGACAAGAATATGAAATATCATATTCCTCCCGAAGATAGTTGCAATTTTTGATAAATTATTCCAAAACTATGAGTAGGATGCAATTAGTTGTAATTCATTAGGACGTATCTGTTTTGCGAATTGCTTTGATTTTTATATATATTCAAACTAGTAACGAAGTAATTTATTTAACCATACTACAAATCTACATTTGAATCAGTAGCTTTATTTTTATCGTTCAAAAAAGATGCACCTCCTTATCCAATACGGGGCTTTCTACACAGCATAATCTCGCCACTACGATAAATCATACATATCTGGGGACGACAAGGCTATTATGCCTTTTAGAAAAACTATCCCGGAGAATCAATAACCGTATTTGTTTTTTTATATGATTCTTTTCGAAGAGGGAAGCATATTGCCGAAGAAACTCATAGTGCCATTTAGGTCAATTATACATATTCTTACATCGGACAAAAGGGTTCCTGAGAATGTATATCCTCACATTATTTTCTGTCATCTTCCTGACAGCTTCCTGGAGAGAATCAGTCATTGAAGCATATTCCAGATTTCGGCTCATGAACTCTTCGATTTTCATATTCCGATACCCAATATAGTGGCGCATGAAGAATATTAGCTCAATTTCCCATCTGTAGACGGAATTTAGCCAGACGTCCAAGTTCGTCAGCTACATATAATTTCGTCAGGTAGTACAGTTAGTATGACAATATCTGAATGTAGGATTACCAATTGTCAGTGACAGCAGCAAAAGCATGCCCCAGCGCAGCTAAACATCAAACGAAA
>Ga0137374_10009344_pt1 | contig 11582 bp, 9 predicted proteins | sample SagtaG_20_FD_104811 | JGI IMG/M metagenome (GOLD analysis project Ga0137374, IMG submission 104811) | Vadose zone soil microbial communities from Sagehorn Ranch, Mendocino, California, USA - Sage1_R_100_16 metaG | ecosystem: Environmental > Terrestrial > Soil > Vadose zone | place: USA...
GCATCCACCTGGTCCGACGACCGGAGGTCCTCGGTGGCCACCCCCTGGGCCCGCAGCACACTGCGTCGCCACTCGCGCTTCGTCCGCCCGGTGGTCATGCCGCTCGGGGGGAGGCATCCCGCCAGGACGACGGCGGTCGCGTGCGGGAACACCTCGATGGCCCTACCGGCGACCGCGCCACTCGCGTAGCGAGCGAACCCCTCTCGGGCGGCGGCCTCGAAGACCTCGAAGCCGGCTCGCATCCAGTCGTAGAAGACGTTGTTCGCCTTCTTCGGGTCCGAAGGTGTTCCGAAGGACTGGATCCCGAACCGGCGGATCTCGCGCTCGGTGAGCCGCGATCCGCCGGGACTCCGTCCCCATGCGGGCGGCGAGTCGATCGCCACCACATCGGGTCGAACCCGTCTGATGAGCTCCCCGACCTCCTCCACATGCAGATGGCGCCGGGCCTCGGACGGCAGAAGGCTCTCGTCGAGCAGGACGGCATCGAGGCCCTTGCGTTTCGCCCCGACGTCGATGCCGAGCGAGCGCACGCCGGTCGGGGTGTCCTACGGGGTCCGCTGCCGGTGGGCCAGGAACTCGAGGAGGTCGCTCCTGGTCAAGACCCCCAGGACCTGGCCGGCCTTGGCCACCAGCACGGCCGGTTCCCGTTGGAGCTCGGCGAAGGCCACCTCGATGGGGTGGTCGAACTCGACCATGGGGATCGGAGGGCCCATTACCTGGGCCACGTCGGCCTGGAGCGCGTCGGGGTCGCGGAAGATGCGATCGAGGAGGGCTCGTTCCTGGATCGCCCCCACGAACTGGGTCACGTCGAGGGACGACGGTTCGCGCACCACCGGCGCCTGCGAGATCCCGTATTCCTGGAGCGCGTCGATGGCCTGGCGCACCTTGTCGTGCGCGTTCACCGTCACCATCGGGGGAAGGTCGCCGCGCTTGACCGATACGACCTCCTCGACGCGCACGACCTCGGGGCGTTCGAGCATCCCGTACTGGAGCAGCCAGGAATCGGAGTAGAGCTTGGAGAGGTAGTTGCGTCCCGTATCGGGGAAGATGACGACGACGGTCTTCGACTCGTCCAGCTCCCGGCCCACTTCGAGGGCGGCGTGCAGGGCGGTCCCCGATGACCCCCCGACCAGGATGCCCTCCTGCCTGGTCACCGCCCGGGCCAGGCGGAACGAATCGGAGTCGGAGACTCGTACCCATCGATCCACGACCGAGGGATCGAAGGTCTCCGGCCAGAAATCCTCGCCGATCCCCTCCACCAGGTAGGGCCTCGCCGTGTCGCCCGAGAACAGGGATCCCTCGGGGTCCGCGCCCACCACGGTGATACTGGGCTTCCTCTCCTTCAGGTATCGGGCGGCCCCGGTGATCGTGCCGCCCGTCCCCACCCCGGCCACGAACACGTCGATCTCGCCGCCGGTCTGTTCCCAGATCTCCGGGCCCGTGGTCTCGTAATGGGCCTTGGGGTTCTCCTGGTTGAAGTATTGGTTGGGCTGGAACGCACCCGGGATCTCCTCGGTCAGCCGGTCGGCCACGCGGTAATAAGACTCAGGAGACTCTGGCGCGACGGCGGTCGGGGTGATAACCACCTCGGCGCCGTAGGCTCGAAGGAGGGCCACCTTCTCCTGGCTCATCTTGTCCGGCATGACGAAGATGCACTTGTAGCCCTTGATCGCCGCGGCGATGGCCAGGCCATGGCCGGTGTTCCCCGAGGTTGGCTCGACGATCGTCCCACCCGGTCGCAGTTGTCCCCCGCGCTCGGCGGCCTCGATCATGCGAAGGCCGATCCGGTCCTTCACGCTCCCTCCGGGGTTCACCATCTCGAGTTTGGCCAGGATGGTCGGTCGGACCCCCCGGACCACCTTGTGGAGCCGGACGAGCGGCGTGTTGCCCATGCCATCCAGGAACGACTCGAGCACCTGCACCGTGCTACCCCCTGCTCCCCGGTGATCCGGGCCCCTATTGTGCTTTACTCGCGCCGCCCCGTCCCGAACATAAGGGGGACGGTTACCTCGCCGAGGTCGGCCAGTGAGCGACGAACCCCAGGCACCCGCGCGGGAGTCGATCCTCGTCGTGGAGGACGACGAGTTCATCGCTCGCATCCTCCGGGCCGAGCTCGCCGGGGCGGGGTACGAGGTTCGAACTGCCTCCGATGGCGTGGAGGCCCTGGCCGCCGCGTTCGAACGATGCCCCGACCTGGTCCTGGCCGACGTGATGATGCCGAACATGGACGGCTACGAGATGACCCGGCGGCTCCGAGAGGATCCCCGGACGGAGGCCGTGAGCATCATCATGCTCACCGCTCGGGGGGTGGCCGCCGACAAGCTCGAGGGCCTCACCGCGGGGGCCGACGACTACATCGTCAAGCCATTCGACGCCGATGAGCTCCTCGCCCGGATCCGGGGGGTACTCCGGCGGGCCGAGTACATGCGCTCGGTGTCCCCGCTCACCGGCCTCCCCGGCAACGTCAGGATCGAGGACGAGATCGAGGCCCGGATCGCCCACGGACTAGATTTCGCGCTGCTGTACCTCGACCTGGACAACTTCAAGGCCTACAGCGACCGGTACGGATTCGTCCGGGGGGACGAGGCGCTCAAGGCGACGGGTCAGCTGATCCGGGACACCGCGAAGGGGGTGGGCAGCTCCGCCACGTTCGTGGGGCATATCGGGGGGGACGACTTCGTGGTGGTGACGTCCCCGGAGCACGCGACGGCGATCGCCGAAGAGGTCATCCGGCGGTTCGACGAGCTGGCCCCGACCCTCTACGACCCAGAAGACGCCGCCCGTGGCTTCGTCGAGGCGGAGGATCGCCAGGGCAAGCGGCAGCGGTTCCCCCTCGTGTCCGTCTCGATCGGGATCGCCTCCACGGACACCCGCCGGTTCTCCCACCGGGCGGAGGTGGTCCAGGTGGCGACCGAGCTCAAGAACTACACGAAACGGTCCCCCGGGTCGGCCTACACCCTCGATCGCCGGGGGATGGCCGGGGGGTAACGCTTTACCGGTCCGCCCCCCGTGCCGATTGCCATCAGGTGGAGACCGATACCTGGACGAGGTCCGCCCCGGTGCCCGGCCTTCCGGGACCGGAGGTCCCGTCGGGTGAGTCGATCCTGGTGGTCGACGATGACCCGTTCATCGCCCGCCTGCTCGAGATCGAGCTTCGGGCGGCCGGCTACGAGGTGCAGACCGCGCCCGACGGAGAGAAGGCCCTCGAGATCGTTCACGAGGACTGCCCGGACCTCATCCTGGCCGACGTGATGATGCCGAACATGGACGGGTACGAGCTCACGCGGCGACTTCGCCTCGACGGCAGGTCCGCCAGCGTGAGCATCATCCTGCTGACCGCCCGAGGGCTCTCCGCGGACAAGCTTGAAGGCTTCTCGGTGGGGGCCGACGATTACATCGTCAAGCCGTTCGACACGCCCGAGCTCCTGGCCCGGATCCGCGGCGTGCTCCGGCGGGCCAGGGAGATGCGGGCCCAGTCGCCGCTCACGGGACTCCCGGGGAACGTTCGGATCGAGGAGGAGATCGAGAAGCGGGTGGCCAACGAGGAGATGTTCGCCATCCTGTACGCCGACCTGGATCACTTCAAGGCCTACAACGACCACTATGGCTTCACCCGAGGCGACGAGGCCATCCAACACACCGCCCGCCTGATCCAGAACACCGCCCTGGCGGTCGGCGGGATGGACATCTTCGTGGGCCACGTCGGCGGCGACGACTTCGTGGTGGTGTGCCACGCGGACCACGCCACGACGATCGCCGAGAACATCGTGCAGAAGTTCGAGCGGGAGACGGCTGGCCTGTACGATCAGGAGGATCGTGACCGCGGCTTTATCGAGGTGGTCAACCGCCGGGGAGTGACCCAGCGGTTCCCGTTCCTGTCCCTGTCCATCGGGATCGCCACCAGTGCCCATCGGAAGTTCAAGCACTACGCCCAGGCCGTGGCCATCGCCACCGAGATGAAGACGTTCACCAAGGGCACGGCCTGCTCCTCCTGGGCCGTGGACCGCCGCACGACGTAACGCGATCAGCCGCTCGTCCCACCTTGGTCCGCGCAGCCACCACTATCATGCCGAGGCGACGCAAGGAGGCGAGGCGCATGGGCGCTCGTGAGATCAGGGCTCCGCGCGGGTCGACCCTCTCGTGCCGGGCGTGGCCGCAGGAGGCGGCGCTCCGCATGCTCATGAACAACCTCGACCCCGATGTGGCCGAGCGGCCCCAGGACCTGGTGGTGTACGGCGGGACGGGCAAGGCCGCCCGGAACTGGGAGTGCTTCGACGTCATCGTGAAGGCGCTCCGAGGCCTGGGCGACGACGAGACCCTCCTCGTCCAGTCGGGCAAGCCGGTCGCCGTATTTCGGACGCACGAGATGGCTCCCCGCGTCCTGATCTCCAATTCCATGCTGGTGCCGAAATGGGCGGACTGGGACACGTTCCGGGAGCTCGAGCACGCCGGGCTCACCATGTACGGCCAGATGACCGCGGGATCGTGGATCTACATCGGTACACAGGGGATCCTCCAGGGAACGTACGAGACTCTGGCCGAGGCGGCTACGCAACGGTTCGGCGGAACGCTCAAGGGGACCATCACGCTCACCGGTGGGCTGGGCGGCATGGGGGGAGCGCAACCTCTCGCCGTCACGATGAACGAGGGGGTCGCGTTGTGCGTGGAGGTCGATCCATCGCGCATCGAGCGGCGGATCAAGACCCGGTACCTCGACCGCGAGACCGACGACATGGACCTCGCGGTGGACTGGGCGGAGGATGCTCGCGCCAACGGTGAGGCGGTCTCGATCGGGCTCCTCGGCAACTGCGCCGATGCCTTCCCAGAGCTCCTGGCCAGAGGGTTCTCGCCACAGATCGTCACCGACCAGACGTCCGCCCACGACCCATTGGGCGGCTACGTCCCGGCCGGGCTGTCGCTTGAACAGGCCGCCGAGCTTCGGGCGTCGGATCCCCACGAGTACCAGAATCGAGCCTGGGGGTCGATGGCCCGCCACTGCGAGGCCATGGTCGGATTCTTGCATGCCGGCTCCGAGGTCTTCGACTACGGGAACAACCTGCGGGCCGGAGCCAAGGCCGGTGGGTTCGGCCGGGCCTTCGACTACCCAGGGTTCGTGCCCGCATTCGTCCGGCCGATGTTCTGCGAGGGCAAGGGTCCGTTCCGGTGGGCGGCGCTCTCCGGCGATCCGGAGGACATCCTGAAGACGGACCGAGCCGTGGCCGAGCTGTTCCCGGCGAACGAGCGCCTCCAGCGGTGGCTCCGGATGGCCGAGGACCGCGTCTCGTTCCAGGGATTGCCGGCTCGGATCTGCTGGCTCGGCTACGGGGAGCGGGCCCAGGCGGGCCTGCGGTTCAACGAGATGGTGGCGGGCGGCGAGCTCTCGGCGCCGATCGTGATCGGCCGGGATCACCTGGACTCGGGCAGCGTGGCCAGCCCTTACCGGGAGACCGAGGGGATGCGGGACGGCTCCGACGCCATCGCCGACTGGCCGATCCTGAACGCCCTGGTCAACACGGCGGCCGGCGCGCACTGGGTGAGCGTCCACCACGGTGGGGGTGTGGGGATCGGGTACTCCATCCACGCCGGGATGGTCGTGGTGGCCGACGGGACCATGCAGTCGGCATCACGCCTGGAGCGGGTGCTGACGAGCGATCCGGGGATGGGCGTGGTGCGACACGCCGACGCGGGTTACGACCGGGCCCTGGACGTCGCGAAGGACCGGGGCGTCCGCCTGCCCTGGCTGGAGTGATCTCAGCCGGACCTCGGGGCTTGTGGGGCACGCGGCGCCCCCGTAGCCTTGCCGCCGTGTCGGTTGCGGTCGGGGGGAGGATCACGCTCCAGGACGTGGTCGCGGTGGCCCGGGGCGCGTCCGTGGAGCTGCCGCCCGATGCGGTCGAGCGCCTGCGGGCCGCTCGCGTCGTCGTGCAGGCCAAGGTCGACGCGGGCGAAACCGTCTACGGGGTGACCACGGGGTTCGGCAGCCTGGCGAACGTACGGATCCCGCCGGAGCAGGCGGAGCAGCTCCAGCTGGGCATCGTCCGATCGCATGCCGCGGCCGTGGGGCCGCCCCTCTCCCGGGAGGAGGCCCGGGCCATGCTGTTCCTGCGAGCCCACGTCCTGGCCCTCGGACATTCCGGGGTCCGCGTTGAGATCGTCGAGCGGATGGTCGAGATGCTGAACCGCGACCTCGTCCCGGTGGTTCCGGAACAGGGGTCGCTGGGGGCCTCGGGGGACCTGGCGCCGCTCGCCCATCTGGCGCTCCCACTGGTCGGCCGGGGTGAGGTGCTCGTGGACGGGCGCCCCATGGCGGCTGCTGACGCCATCGGTGCGGCGGGCCTTTTGCCACTCTCTCTGCAGGTGAAGGAGGGGCTGGCCCTGGTGAACGGGACACAGGGCATGGTCGCGGTCGGCATCCTCGCGGTCGAGCGGTTGTCCACGCTGGCCAAGGTGGCCGACATCGCGGCGGCCATGACCATCGAGGCCGCGCTCGGGACCGACCGGCCGTTCGACCCCCGGCTCCAAGACCTGCGCCCCCACCCGGGACAAGTCGCCTCCGCGTCGAACCTGCGACGCCTCCTCCACGGGAGCGAGGTCACGGCGTCGCATCGGGAGAGCGAGCATCTGGTACAGGACGCCTACTCGCTCCGCTGCGCGCCGCAGGTCCACGGCGCGGTACGGGAGGTGCTGGGGTTCGCCCGCCGGATCCTCGAGGTCGAAGCCGGCTCCATCTCCGACAACCCGATCGTCCTTCCCGAGAGCGGCGAGGTCCTCTCCGGGGGGAACTTCCACGGCCAGCCGGTGGCGGTGGCCCTCGATGCCCTGGCGGCCGGGACCGTGCCCCTCGCCGGCATCTCGGAGCGCCGTTTGTACCGCCTCCTCGACCCCGGCACCAATAACGGCCTGCCCGCCTTCCTCGTACCGGGCAGCGGGCTGAACTCAGGCTTCATGCTGGCCCAGTACACGGCGGCGTCCCTGGTCTCGGAATGCAAGTCAATGGCCCACCCGGCCTCCGTCGATTCGATCGCCTCTTCGGCCGGCCAGGAGGATCACGTGAGCATGGGCATGACCTCCGCTCGGCACGCCCGGGGAATCGTGGCCACCGCGGAGGTCGTCCTGGCCATCGAGGCGATGGCCGCGGCACAGGGGTTGGACCTGCGCGAGCCGCTCCAGCCCGCGGAAGGGACCGGAGCGGCGGGCGAGGTCATCCGCGAGGCGATCCCGTTCCTTGACGCCGACCGCGAGCTGGGCCCCGACATCGAAGCCGCCACCGAGCTCGTCCGAAACGGGAGGTTGGTCGGGGCGGTCGAGTCGATGGTGGGCGACCTGGACTAGTGGTAGACGATCACCCGGGTGCCGATCGGGGCCAGCCCGTAGATCCACTTGGCGTTCCAGTATGGGACGCGCACGCAGCCGTGGCTGGCGGGGTAGGTGGGCACGTCGGGCCATCCGTGGATGGCCCTGCTCCCGTCGAAGAAGCTCGGGTAGTACAGCTGATGATCGCTGTACCCGGCCAGCTTGCTGGTGACGCTGAACGATCCGTCTCGCGTCGGCGTGCTGGCCTTCCCCGTCGACACGTGCATGATGTTGGTCACCGATCCGTCCCGGACCGTGTAGAGGACCTGGCGCGACTGGTCGACCTCGATGTGGAAGCCGCTCGTGCTCGACCTCGGTCGCGGACGGAGAGGGTGGGCGAGCGCTCGCCAGATGCCCGCGTCGACCGTTGAGACCCTGAGCATCCGCTGCACCTTGCGGAACGCGAGCACGGCGTCGGCGGTGCGGAAGTCGTACCGGCGGTCGATGTCCACCAGCCGGTACTGGAGGTCCACGAGCCGCTGTTCCAGGAGCAGGACGAAGATCCCGCTCGACCCGATCCGAAGCGAGGGAAGCGGTGTCGAGGCCGGACCGTCGATCGCCGTGCCTCGCAGGTGGTCCGGGTCGGTGAACGCGGCCCGGACCCGGTAGGTCCCCGGTAGCTCGATGGTGAGCGTCGTCCGAAAGCCCCCGGCCGCGCCGATCACCGCGCTGTCGTCGGCCACCGGTTTGCCGTCCCGGGTGAGCGTGACGGCGACCGTCGCGCCCGCCACGGCGGGCGCGACGGTCCCCCGGACCGCCGCCCCATCGAACAGCCGGACCGGTCCGAGATGGACCGTCACGACGGCTCGCACCCCGATCGACACATCCGCGCTGACCTCGTTCCCCCAAACGGCATGAACGGTCACGTTCGCCCGTGGCGAGAGGGAGGCCGAGAAGCGGCCGGCCGCGCCCGTGGTCGAGGTGGTGATGAGGGTGCCGGTGGCATCGACGATGTCGACGGCCTGTCCGCCGGCAGGAGGCGAGATCTCCCCGGTCAAGCGGACCGATTCACCGAAGTCGATCGTGGTGGCCGAGGCCGACAACGTGACCGCGCCGACCGCGGCAAGCGCGGAGGGCATCGTCACGCAGACGAACGCCACAGCGAGGAATCCCCCGAGGACCGATCGCCTCATCGACCGCCGATCCTCGTCCCGCCCGAGTACGCGTGCACCACGGGGTTGTGACCCGGGCGGTAGGGCACCTGGCGGAACGCCTCGCCCTCCAGGACCAGCAGGTCGGCCCGCTTGCCTACTTCGAGCGTGCCCGAGCGTTCCGCCATCCCCAGCACCCAGGCCGGGTTCAGCGTGGAGGCGGTGAGCGCCTCGAGCGGTGTCAGCCCATACAGGGTGCAGCCGGTCGCCATGGCCTCAGGCATCGACAGCACGGGCGAGGTCCCGGGGTTGAAGTCGGTGGCCAGGGCGATCGCCGCCCCGGTCTCCATCAGCGTGCGGACCGGCGGGGGAACGGCGCGCATGAATGCGGTCGAGGACGGCAGGAGCACCCCGACCGTCCCCCCCTCGCCCAGTGCCCGAACGCCCTCGTTGCTCACGTTGTTCAGGTGGTCGGCGCTCTTGGCCCCCAGCTTGACTGCCTCTTCGGCGGCCCCCGACGGCCCCAGCTGGTCGGCATGGCACCGAACCGGAAGGCCGAGGGTGGCCGCCGCGTCCGCCACGGCCCGCAGGTCGTGGAGGGTGAACGCGATGTCCTCGACGTAGATATCGACCGCGTCGCACAGACCCTCGGCGGCGGCGGTCGGGATCAGCTCCGTGCAGGCCCTCCGAACCCAGTCCTCACGGTCCATCGCCACCGGCACGGCGTGGCAGGCCAGGAGGGTCACCGTGACTGCCTGGGGAGCCTCCTGAGCCAGCCGTCTGGCCAGCCGGGCCTGGCGAAGCTCGTGCTCCACCGAGAGGCCGTACCCCGTCTTGAGCTCCACGGAGGTGGTGCCGTGGTCCGCCATCTCCTCGACCAGGGGCCGGCAGAACGCCATCACCTCCTCGTCGGAAGCTTCGGCGAGGAGTTGGGCGCTGCGATAGATGCCCCCCTCGCCGTGCAGCTCGCGGTAGCTCCGGCCAGCCAGCCGCAGCTCGAACTCCTCCGCCCGCCATCCCACGAACGGGAGGTGCGTGTGGCAGTCCACGAACCCCGGGGCGATGGTGCAGCCAGGGAACACCTGGGGGTCCCCATCGGGCAGATCGTCGGCGGGTCCGACGAACGTGATGACCCCGTCCGCCCAAGCGACTCCGGCCTCTTGGATGACCACCGGCGCGTCGAGTTCGGCGCCCCGCCACGGTGCCGTTCCCTTCGCCGTGACGAGGGACGTGGCGATGATCGCGCCGCTCGAGGTCCCGGGCATGGCGGCTATCGAAGAGGATGGGGGGTGCTCGCGCAACCGACGACGGTCCGGGACGGGCGATCACGCCCGTAGACTGCCCGCCGTGAGGGACCCCGGCGAGCTGGGATACCGGGACATCCTCCGGATCCCCGAGATCCGGGCCGCGGTCGTCGGCACGTTCGTGATCATGATGGGGTTCGGGATCGTCTCCCCGATCCTGCCCCTGTACGCGCGGTCCTTCGGCGTCAGCCTCGACGCGGTCGGGGTGCTCATCGCGGCGTTCTCCGTCACCAGGCTCGCGGTCGATCCCTTCACCGCCGTGATCATCGGCCGCCTGGGAGAGCGGGCCGCAGTGGTCGTGGGCGCGGCAGTGGTCGGCGCCACGACCGCCCTGGCGGCCGTGGCGCCGACCTTCCCCTTGCTCGTCGTGTTCCGCGGCGCCGGCGGTGCTGGCTCCGCGGTGTTCTTCGCCGGCCTGTTCTCGTTCCTCTTGCGCTCGGTTCCCGGTGACCGCGTGGGTCGGGTCATAAGCGTCTGGTACGCATCGTTCAACGTCGGGATCATCGCCGGTCAGCCGTTGGGCGGCGTCCTCGCGAACTGGCTGGGCCCCGCCAGCACGCTGTGGGTCTATGCGGGAGCATGCTTCGGGGCGGCGGCGGTGTTCTCGTGGACCATCCCAGCCGTTCGCCGCGACGAGCGGCCGAAGGCTCGCCCCGCCGGCCTGCGGCACCTGCGGTTCGATCGGCCGTTCGTCGCCGTCCTGGTGGCGAACGGGGCATACGCGTGGATGATCGCGGGGGTGTACAGCACGCTCATCCCGCTGTTCGGCCACGAACGCGTCCACCTGTCGCCGGTCGGTATCGGGATCGGCCTGGCCATCGCGTCGGTCACAGAGTTCGCCGTGCTGTTCCCGGCGGGGGCGGCGACCGACCGGATCGGCCGCAGGGCCGTGATCGTGCCGTCCTATGCGCTCCTCGCCGCCTCCCTGGTCCTGTGGCCGCTCGCCTCCACGCCGGCGAGGTACATGGTGGGGCTGGGCATCTTCGGATTCATCACCGGCTACTCCGGCGTGCCCCAGGCGGCGATGCTCTCCGACCTCACCACCGAGGACACGCAGCGAAGCGCCGTGGCCGCGTTCCGGTTCGTCGGGGACCTGGGGTTCGTGCTCGGTCCGCTGGTCGCCGGAGTGTCGGCGGACCGGTTGCAGTACGGACCGGCATTCGCCATCGCCGCGCTCCCAGTCGTGGTCGCGCTGGCGCTGCTGCTGTCGATCCCCGAGACGCTCCGCGCCTTTCCGAAGACGGGGGAGGCCCCCGGACTGTGACCCCTGCCGGGACGTGGTCGCTCCCGTGAGGGTCTCTGCGCAGATCGAGCTAGCCCTGCCTCCCCGGGACGCGTGGCGCCGCCTGCTGGCCTGGGAGGACCAGATCGCGTGGATGAGGGACGCCGTCTCCGTGCGGGTGTTGACGTCGCGTCGCCAGGGCGTCGGCGTGATCGTCGCCGTGCACACTCGGGTGCTTGGCGTACCGCTGTTCGCGGATTATCTGGAGGTCACGGTGTGGGATCCCCCGCGACGGCTGGTGATGGCCCACCGGGGCCTGGTTCGGGGGGTCGGGGAATGGCTCCTCCAGCCGGCCGAAGACGGAACCCGGTTCACCTGGACCGAGGAGCCGTCCTTGCCCGTTCCGATCCTCGGCGAGTTGGTCCTGCTCGCGTATCGGCCATTCATCCGCCGGCTGATGCGCCGCTCGCTCTCGAACCTGGAGCGGATGCTTCGCCGCGAGGCGTAGCCACGCCTCGTGCGTAGACTCCACACGAACCATGTCGCGGCTCAACGAGCGCCTCGAGCGGGCCCTGGAACGCGAGGCGCCGTCCTGGGGCATCCGTCCCGTAC
>Ga0137374_10009351_pt1 | contig 11579 bp, 10 predicted proteins | sample SagtaG_20_FD_104811 | JGI IMG/M metagenome (GOLD analysis project Ga0137374, IMG submission 104811) | Vadose zone soil microbial communities from Sagehorn Ranch, Mendocino, California, USA - Sage1_R_100_16 metaG | ecosystem: Environmental > Terrestrial > Soil > Vadose zone | place: USA...
CGGTCGAGCGTGTACGAAGGAGCCATGAGCCCGAGCGAGCATGACGCTGTCGTCCGTCGATCATTCGAGCAGCAGGTCGGGCTCTTCACCGGCGAGGACTCACCGTTCGCCCGGCGCCCGGTCTCGGCGCTGGCGTGGCTGGAGCCACTGGACCGCGACATGATCGTCCTCGACGTCGCCTGCGGGGCCGCCCATGCCGCCGAGCAGGTCGCCCCGCACGTACGCCAGGTCGTCGGCCTCGACCTGACGCCCGCGCTGCTCGAGGTCGGCGCCGACCGCCTTCGCAATGCCGGGATCACGAACGTGCTCCTTCAGGAGGGCAACGCCGCCGAGCTTCCCTTCGTGGATGCATCGTTCGACCTGGTCGTGTGCCGCGGGTCGCTGCACCACTTCCCGCGTCCCGACCAACCGGTTGCCGAGATGGCAAGGGCCTGCCGACCGGGCGGCCGTGTGGTGGTGTCCGACATGGTGGCGCCGAGCGCCGACGCGCGCGAGCCGTTCGACGAGCTCCACCGACGGCTCGACCCTTCTCACGCGGGCGTGCTCCTCGAAGCCGAGCTGGTCGAGCTCGTGCGCTCGACCGTCGGACCACTCAGCTATGGCGAGACGTCGGACCCGTTCACCATTCCCGTCGACCAGATGCTGACCGCCGCCGCGGATGGCGACGCTGTCATGTCAGCACTGCGGGCTGAGCTCGCCGGCGGTCCCGCGACCGGCTTCAACCCGGTCGTCGATGCCGGTCAGGTGGTCGTCTCCTTCACCAGCACCGTCGTCCACGCCACACGGGAGCTCGACTGACGTGCTCGCCCCGCGTCGCGGCATCCCGGATGTGCGGGGTCACGGCCCCGAAGCTGGCATCAGGTCGAGGAAAGACGAAGGTGGTGTTCGACGGCGGCAGTGGTGCGTTCGGCGTCGCCGGTGGCGAGGAGGTCGAGGAGCGCGCCGCGCAGCACCGAGAGGGCGAGGGTGCGCTCGGCGATACCGGTCTTGGAGCGTCGGCGGGCGGCGGGTTGGGCGCTGCCGAGGATGTCGAGCCAGTCTTCGACGGTTCGGCGCGCAAAGTCGGCCCACGGGCCGTCGGGGTGGGCGAGGGACTGGGCATAGGACTCCGCCCAGAGCGTGAGCAGCGGTCGATGCGGCTCGGCGCGCAGCCAACGCCAGATCGCGCGTGCCGCGGTGGCGAGATCGTCGTGCCCGGTCTCCGCGCGGGCGCGGTCCAGCACGGTCAGCTCGTCGGTTCGTGCCCGGGCGAGGAGAGCTCGGATCAGCCCGTCCTTGGAGCCGAACAGGAACAGCAGCACGCGCGGGCTGGACCCGATCGCGGTCGCGAGGGGCCGCAGCGACAGGTCGGCCAACCCGTGCTCGAGCGCGTACTGGTATGCCTGCTCCAGCAGCTCCTCGTGGCGCGGCGACCGCCGTTGTTCGGGCGCGTGCATCACGCTAACCTCCTCACTGAAACGACTGTTTCAGTGAGGAGGTTAGGGCACCATGCTCGCTGCGCAACCCATGATCCGGCGGTTGGGCCAGCCGGGTGACCTTGGCTGGGTGGTAATGGCCCACGGCGAGCTCTACGCCGCGGAGTTCGCGTGGGATGCCAGCTTCGAGGCGCTCGTGGCGCGCATCGTGGCTGACTACGCGAGCGGCCACGACTCGACCCGGGAGGCGGCATGGATCGCAGAGGCGGACAGTCGGCGGGTGGGATGCGTCTTCTGCGTCGCCGCCGATGACGCCACCGCGCAGCTGCGAATCCTGCTCGTGGATCCGTCGGTGCGCGGCCAGGGGCTCGGCGGCCGATTGGTCGACGAGTGTCTGCGCTTTGCCCGTGGGGCGGGATACGCACGAATGAAGCTCTGGACGAACCATCCGCTCGTCGCGGCTCGCCACGTCTACCTCTCACGCGAGTTCCGCCTCGTCGAGGAGGAGCCGCATCACAGCTTCGGCGCCGATCTCGTCGGCCAGGTGTACGAGCTCGACCTTCGCGCGCGCGTCGACGACACGAAGGCTCCGTGCCTCTGAGGGAGTGGGACAAGGCCACCTACGGCGAGCCGTGCAACGAATGCGGCTCGCCCTCAACGTGACGCGACTCGCGCATACCCGAGTTCCTGGCCATCCCCGAGCCTCAGCTTGCTGAGCAGGTACGACGCGTCGTCGGCCACAGTCGTTCATCCACTACTCCGGGCACGTCGTCGACGCTCGTTGAGGCAGCGACGCCCACTGAGCAACAAGCCAAGACGAGCACGAGAGATATCGCGAATACCCGAGCCGCCCGTATCGCCAGCCTGCGACGTGTGGACGAAGACCGACGGGAAAAACAATCGCCGCTGCGGTGTCATCAACGATCCGGTTTGACTGCTCAACTTTCGAAAGGATGCCGCCGAGTAGTTACCGTGGTGCGCAGAGCGGTCCTCCAGGTGGGACGACGGCGATTGGCATGCAATCGGAGCAACGAGCAGGCGTGGGATTGACGCGCATGCGGGCGCGGTGGCTGACTCGCCTGGGCATCGCTCCAATCGTCGTGGCAGCACTTGTCGGTCTCACGCCCTTGCTGGGGGTCGCGCATGCGGCCGTCGGCGTACCGGGCAGCTCCGTGAACGAGGCGCCCGATTTCCCCACACGCGCGTGGTCCGACCCGTGGGACATGAACAACGCGGACGACATGCTGCGGAACTTCGGGCCGATGTACAACGTGTCCGGAGCGGCGTTCGGCGGTGGCGTGTTGAGCTTTTCGCTGACCGGCAAGGGCTACATCTCGCCGCTGTGGACCGGGTTTCCGGGTTCGCTGCAGATGGGGCGGGACGGCACGCTCGCCTCGAACACCATCGACGCGGACACCTACCGGTACGTCTCGATCCGCATGTACGCATCTGCGCCCTTGGGCGGGGCCGGCATCTTCTGGTCCAACTGCGACCGGATGACCCTCTCGTGCGAAGGAGGGATGCCGGTATCGCTCTCGGGGCTCGGCGACGGGCACTGGCATACGTACACCTTCCCGCTCGCGAACAACCCCGGGTTCGGTCTGCCGGTCGCGTGGTCCGGACCCATGCACGGTCTACGAATCGCGTTGAACCCAGCCAGCGGGACCACGCCGACGGTGCAGATCGACTGGATCCGGCTCTACCAGCCAGTACCGAACAACTCGCTCTCGGGTGTGACGTCGGGGCTCTACTACACAGGGAACGGCGCGACCTGCGAACAGCTCTCGGGAAGCGGGAACACCGACCTGTCCGCGTTGCCACCCGGCACGTACCAGTTCTGGACCACCTCGAACTGCAGCGGTCCGTCCGGTGACGCGACCGTCGTTTCGCGCCCGACACCCGTCGTCACGGCCCCGAGCCTGGCCGGCGCCGGTGACTACGCGACCCGCTACCTGAGGAACCCCTGGGACTTCTCCGGCCCCGGCGACGTCGCGAGGACCGGCAACGTCTGCGGCTCGACCTACAGCAGCCCGTCCGGTGCGTTCAGCGGATACAACTGCTCGGTCAACGGGTACATCAACGATCCGCAGGTCTTTCTGCACGTCGGCTCGGGCCCATACGCGATCCCGAGCTCCGTCTACCACCGCATCACGGTGATCTTCACCTACAACGGCCCGTTCGACCTGCACAACGCGTGTCACGGCGGCACGATTGGCCGGCTCATGTGGCTGGACACCCAGCACCCCGGTCTGATCATGCAGACGAAGGATTGGATCACCTACTCGGACCGCGCGGTCTTCACGTTCGACCTCGCAGCGCCGACGTCGCAGCTGAACGAGGAGGGCGCCGGCAACAAGTACCCGTTCGTCGTACCGCGTGGCTACTACGTCACGACGCTTCGATGGGATCCGAACGAGGACAAGTGTGCGCGCTGGTTCCACCTGCACGACATCAAGCTGAACGCGGACAACGCGCCCGTCTTCGGAGTGTTCAACGTCACTTGGCGAGACGCGCGTGCTGCGCCGGCCGACAAGGTATCGATCTTCGTGCGGAACACGTCGGTCGTCGGTTCCGCGTGGACGCAGATCGCCAGTGGGCTCGCGAACAGCGCGACCGGCGCTTCGTACGCATGGCACACTGCGGGATTTGCGCACGGCAAGTACCGCGTCCTCGTGCGCGTTTTCCGTAACGGCACGCTGTATTTCGGTGATTTCAGCGCAACCGGACCGGTGAGCGTCTAGGCGTAGGGCTCACCTACGGGCACAGCCCGGCGGGCGATGCCGTCGTGCGACGTCGCGATTGCGCCGTTCGTGCGCGTCACACCTGACACACATTGCCACGACGGCGACGGCCCTGCCCCGGCAGCGTGCGACTCGGATCTCATGGAGTCGGGTGCACGCATCGGACACTCGCACCCCCAACCTTCTGATCCGTGGAAGTCTGCCGAGGGCGCGGAAGGCGTGACCGATGAGTCTCGCCCCCTCGGGACGTCTGAAGGGTGACGACGAAGAGGAGGAGAGGCATGGCCCGAGGGCTCACGAAGGACGGCGTGGAGGCGCTGCACACCGCACTGGCGCGCCACGTGGAGCGAGGCGACATGCCCGGGATCGTCGCGCTCGTGGCGTGCGGTGACGACGTGCACGTCGAGGCCGTCGGGCACAGGGACTTCGGCGACACCGAACCTATCGGGCGCGACGCCATCTTCCGCATCGCCTCGATCACCAAGCCGATCGCTGGTGCTGCGGCGATGCTGCTCATCGAGGACGGGGCGATGGCGCTCGACGATCCCGTCGAGCGCTGGCTGCCCGAGCTCGCCGAACCCCGGGTCCTGCGCACCCTGGAGTCCGACCTCGACGACACGGTGCCGGCCGAGCGGCCGATCACGGTCGAGGATGTGCTGTCGTTCCACCTTGGGTGGGGCTCGGTCATGGCGCCGCCCGACAGGTACCCGATCCAGCGGGCCGAGAGCGAGCTGGGCCTCAGGACGTTCACGCCGCCGTGGCCGCCATCGGATCTCACGCCCGACGCGTGGATCGCCGGGTTCGCGAGCCTGCCGCTGCTCCACCAGCCCGGTGCAGGATGGCGCTACACCGGCGGCGCCCAGGTAGCGGGCGTGCTCATCGAGCGGGTGGCGGGCGCACCCATCGCCGACGTGTTGCGGGAGCGCGTGTTCGAGCCCCTCGGCATGGTCGACACCGCCTTCTACGTCCCGGCCGAGAAGCTCGACCGCTTCACGACGCAATACGCGCCCGACGACGAGACCGGCGAGCTGCGCGTGCTCGACCGGCCCGATGGCTGGTGGTCAGCGCCGCCGAAGATGCCCGACGCCGCCGGCTGGTTGGTGTCGACGGTGGACGACGTGTGGGCCTTCGCCTCGATGCTGGCGGCGGACGGGGGCGACCTCCTGTCGCCCGAGTCCGTGCGGCTGATGCTCATCGACCGCATGACGGCCGAGGAGCGGGCCGAGAATGAGGTGTTCGTCGGCGACCACAGTGGCTGGGGGCTGATGATGTCGGTGCCGGCGGGCGACGGGTCGACCGGTGTGCCGGGCGGCTTCGGCTGGGAAGGTGGCACGGGCACCAGCTGGCGCACCGATCCCGCTGTCGGCCTCACCGGGATCCTGTTGACGCAGCGGGCGGTGACGTCGCCGCAGCCCCCCGAGGTAGTGACCGACTTCTGGGCCGCCGCCTACGCCGCGATCGACCCCTGACGTCTGCGACGACAGCACCGAGACAACTGGACGACGCATCGCTATCCCCGTTCATGCTCGTTCCGTCCGTGTAATGGTCAAGTCCGGCCGGCCTTTCGAGGCGGGTCTTCTGCGACGAGCCCAACCTGGTGGGGCAACCTCACCCGCCGCGCCTCACCGGTGTCGAGATCGACGACCACGACATTCCCAGAACCAGCATCGACCAGCACCGCCGCATCGATCCGGTCGACCAGCGCGAGTCGAATCGTCTGCGCAGAGAGCGTTCGGCCCACCCTTCACGCGTTCGGTGAGCTCGGCTCGACGCGAAAGCTCGCGCTGACGGAACTTCCGTGGTCGCCGGTCGCCACAACCTTGTACATCCCTGGCGTGTCCCCCAAGCCGGTCTGGTAGCTGGCGGTCACGGAGCCTTCCGGCGAGGCGGTGTGGGGTGGTCCGGTGAACTTGTCGCCATCGGGCACGTCGACTTCGAACCTGATGGCCTCGCCGGCCTGGGCTCCGATCAGCTCGAGCTTGAAGGCTTCACCGGCAGGCCCAGCAGGCGGCGCGACGTTGAGCTGGATGGGTGGGCGACGAGGAATTTGGAGCACCTGGCCGACGGTGAGTTGATCCCCGTTGGCGAGATGGTTGGTCGCGGCGAGGACCGCCGTTGGCACACCGAAGAAGCTCGCGATCGCCGTCAACGTGTCGCCGGATTTGACCTGATAGGTGATCGGGGGCCCCGTCGTCGTGGTCGAAGACGAGACGGTCGTCGAACTCGTGGACCTCGTGGCGTGCCGGGCGGACTGCGTCTCGCAAGCGGCGAGAGCAACAGCGCAGGCCACGAGCACGCCCACCAGCATCGGCCGTCGGAGCAAGCGCGTTGGCGCTTCGGCTGATGACATGATCACTTTCGGCCAGAGTCGCGCCCATCACCTTGCCGATCAAGTGCCCATTCCATCGTCGTCGCCGCCCGGGCGAGCTGTTGCGAAAGGGCGGAACGACCGGCTCTAGTTGAAGTCGACGGACCACGCGCCGTCGGACTCAACTTCGAGCACTGTGGACGCGTCCGAGGGGATGATTACGGTGCGGCTCGTCGATAGCACTACATCAGCTGCCATCTGGCGTAGCTATCCGCTCCGCGACCTCGTTCCCCTCCTCGAGCGGCGGGTGCGTCGGACCCGTCTACACGCCAGACGGCCGCGCGAGCGGGCGACACCCACGCGGTTGGCGTATGAGCGAGCTCGACGCACGCGGCCGCCGGTCGCTCAGCCACGGGACGTGCCGTCAGCCGTGCGGCCGGAAGGCTGCCTGATGGTCGCGACCTCCTGCGCGGTCAAGATGAGCGCGGCTGCGGCGATGTTGCTTTCAAGGTGAGAGACGGAACCCGTACCGGGAATGGGAATGATTGCGGGTGAGCGCGCGAGCAGCCAAGCGAGCGCAACTTGCCTCGGCGTCGCATCGTGACGCACGGCAATCTGCTGTACAGCGCGGTTGGGTTCAGCGTCGCGGATCGGGGCCCACGGCAAGAAGACCATGCCTTCTTGTTCACACAGGTCGATGGTCCAGTCCGATGCTTGATCGCTCACATTGAACCGGTTCTGGACCGAGACGATCGCGGTGACCCGTTGCGCTTCGCGGAGCTGAGCCTCGGTCACATTGCACATGCCGATGCGGCGGATCTTGCCTTGTTCTTTGAGCTCGACGAGCGTGCCGACCGAATCGGCGAGCGGCACGGCTGGGTCCGGTTGATGCAACTGGTACAGCGGGATCTCGTCCAACCGGAGACGGCGCAGGCTCCCCTCACAGGCCGAGACAAGGTGCTCGGGTCGACCGTTGGCCGCCCACTGACCCGGGCCCGTGCGCTCGAGTCCGCCCTTCGTCGCTATCACCAAGTCGTCCGGGTACGGATGCAGCGCCTCGCTGATGAGCGTTTCGCTCACATCGGGCCCGTACGAGTCCGCGGTGTCGATGAAGTTCACGCCGAGTTCGACGGCCCGGCGCAACACCGCCTTGGCCTCGTCACGATCGGGCGGGTCACCCCATATCCCGTCGCCGGTGATGCGCATCGCTCCATATCCGAGGCGATGCACCGTCAGGTCACCGCCGACATCGAGCGTTCCGGCACCCGCAACGGTCGTCGAGAAAAGTTCCGCCATGATGCCTCCGTCCTTCGTGGGGTGTCCCACGGCCGGGGTCGTTACCAGTACGACTGGCCCGTATTGGAGATGAACGCCACGCCGTGCTCGCGCTCAAGGAACTCCAGCATCCAGTGGATCGCAACTCGACGCGTAGCGAACTGGGGCCGGGGCTCGTTGCCGCGTCGCCATTCCCACACCAGTTGGCCGTTGTCGCTCTCATACCGCACGAGTCGGAAGCCGGCGTCTGCCGCGTGGGCGATCACAATCTCGTTCTCGAGAGCGGCCAGGCGGGGATCCACCATGGTCGTCACAGTCGCGGTGAGGCGACGGCTTGGACGTTGAATTCGATGCGGACCTTCTTTCCGACGAGCACGCCGCCGGACTATCCACGCGTTTGCACGGCTCTCCCACGCGCACGATCACGCTGAACGGCACTGGGGCGTCGTACGGCCTACCGCTGACCGTCCCCCGGAAGTTGTTCCCTCCGCCCTGCGCTAGTGCGTGACGGCGGACCCACTGCGGCAGAACGCCTTCCTTGTTGAGCGGCTCATCCTGTCCGCAGATCGGGCAGAAGGACACGGTGCAAGCCTACGGAGGATGGTTGCCGACCGGTTCACCAACGGTTCGCGTGTCCCATGCCGCCGGCTGCGGGACGGGCCGCCCGCTGGGGACTTCCACAAGAGGCTGGCGGATGGGGCGTGGCTACGTCGGAGGCGTTGTGTCTGAGGGGCCAGATTCGACGAGCTTGGCGAGTTTGTCGATCGACATGCTCCAGCCCAGTTCGTTGTCAGCGGGCGACACGCCGGGAGGCAAGTTCTCGTGCAGGCCAACGAGGCCGGTGCCGCTGTCAGCATCGACGAGCGTGTAGGTGGTCGTCATCTCTCCCTGCATCGCAGGATCGTTGGTCTCGAACTCGACGGTTTGGACGACCTCCGTATCGGGCACGAGCTTGACGAAGCGACCGTGGAACGAGTCGGTCTGAGGGTTCGCCTTGCCAGCGGTCGTGGGCATGTCGTAGGTCAACGAGATCCGAAACGTGCCGCCCTCTCGCGCGTCGAATGAGTGGATGCGGCTCGTCATTTGGTCGGGCACCATCCAATGCTGGACCGCCTGCGCGTCGAGCAATGCGCGGTAGACGCGTGCGCGGGGAGCCCGGATGTGGCGGGTCACGCGCGTCATGCCCACGAGCGGAGCCTAACGCCGTGCTCGTGCGGCGTCCGTTCGTCGTGCGCAGTCGGCAGGACAGCAGCTCCGTTCGGTCCCGCGATGACGGCCCGCAAGCCCATACCGCCGGCACGGGGCGCAGCGGAAGAGTGACTCCGCCGGCAAGCCGCGCTCTGCCAACGACCGGGCAACTCAGGATGCGAACTGACAGCGCCTCGGCTCCTCAAACAGGAGTGTGGCGTTGCCCCGACGCGGAAACCATCGCCGCACCGAAGGGCTGTCCCGAGCCCAGCTTCAGCGCGCGGTTTGGCGTCGCTTGTGGTGCAGGTGCCTGGGAATCGCTCCCGAAAGATCCTGCAAAACCGCAGGTCAGCGCGTGGAGGTGATGGGACTTGAACCCACGACTTCTACGTTGCGAACGTAGCCCAACCGCGCGTACCTGATTCTCTACGCGCGTCACGCTCTTGTTCTACATGGAGTGAGGCACCCCCGCCACCCGCCACGCGCGTCGGTGAACGTCGGCGCGCGTGCGAAGAATGTGCGACACCCCACCCCTCCCCCCTGCCGGCCACGAGCTCGTGCGCTTGACCGGTGATGTGCCGAGGCGGGGGCGGTGTAGAGGTAGGTATCACCTCGTTCCCTGCATGTGCCATTAGTGCCTCATTGTTGCAACGTCGGGGCATGGTTGCTGGACAAGTTCAGGACAGCGTGGGGGTCATCTTTGGCCGTGGCATTGAGCCGCGCGTTTAGGTGTCTCATCGTCCCGGTAGCGTTCCGGTCGGTCGAGGATCGTTGCCACGTTGGACATCACGACGGCCGATCTGACCAACAACCAGCTGGTCCCGAAGATCCAGGCGGAGCTGCTTCGCCATCCCGAAGCCGACTGGATCAGGAGCCCATACACCTATGCGACGACCCTCGGCATCGTGCCCGCCCTCGGTACGCGCTCCGGCGACATCCGCGTGATGGGCAACGAGGGGTTCGAGCCCGAGCTCGATCTGATCCGCACGGGCAAGGTCACTGCCGTCAACGTCTTCTTCTCTGACTGGGCCGCTTGGGCGGGTATCGACGCATGAACAGCGCCTTCCGCAACGAGAAGCCGGCTGACAGTGGTATGGGTTGGATGATCGCCGATGCGCGGCACAACCTTCCCCCGTCCGGTCCGCTTCTGCCGCCCGTCGACTATCGAGCGCAGTTCAAGCGCGCCTGGGGTGTCGGTTGACACTGTCCCGCTTCATCGCTCCGCTTGGCCCACCACATCGTGGAGCCGTGACAAGCTCGGCCGCGAGGTCAGCCTCGCAGGAGCACCAAGACCGCGATCCCAGGGAACCAGGCACACTTCATGAGATGCACCGCGCTTGCCCACCGATCCAATGCTGTGCCGCTGATGCGCAACGCGCAAACGAGCATCGGCAGGATCCCAACTGATACCACCGCCAAGAGATAGAAGGTCCCGCCACCCAACCCTGCAACGGGCGGCAGGAGGACCGCAACCACGAAGGCCGAGGCGACTCCCCAGAAGACTCGACTGGTGCAACGGGCCCCATATCGCGTCGCGAGCGTGGAGATGCCGGCCGTTGCATCACCAAATTCGTCCTTGCCGACCTTCAGGACCTCGAACGCGAGCATGAACAGGAAGACGATGACCTCCGCCATGATGACGACGGGCGACACGTGGCCTACAGCGACCGCACCGAGCAGGAGGGGTGAGCTGGCGAGGATCGCTACGAGGACGTTCCCTGCGAGCACCGTGCTCTTGGCCTCGAGGGAATAGAAGGTCGACAGCCCGGCGAGGACACACGCGGCGAGGCCGAAGACGACGTCGCTGGCGAAGGCGATTGCGATTCCTGCGCCGACGCTCACGGCCGCGACGATCCGGGCCTGCACCAGCGTGACCCGACCCGCGGGTAATGGCCGCCACGGCTTGTCGACGCTGTCGACTGCAACATCCGCAATGTCGTTGAGCGTCTCGGCGTAGGCCACGACAAACACGATCGCGATCGCGAGGAGCGCAACGCGAGCCGTAAGAACGGCGGTCGCAGTCCCCAAGTACGCGCCGAGGAGCACCAACCCGCCAGCGGCGATACACGACGCCGATCGCACAAGCGCGCTCAGGTCGCGAGGGGAGGGCACAACATGCCGAGAGCGTGACACTCGAATCCATGCGCGTGCGTCATGCATCGCAGTCGACAGGTGACCACCCACTGCCCATGGGACGAGGTACGTCACCAGCGCGACGGCGACGAGCCACCAGGGCGCACGGTCGAGAACGAGCACGAGCGCCACCGCCAACTGCAAGATGATGTGAATAGTGCCGCGCGACAACGACTTCTTCGACGTCGTGTCGCCGTTCAGAGCCCCCCGCAAGATGACATATCCGATTGCAGAGACGAACCCGGCGAAAGATGCGACGACCACGCGCGCCGCAATCGGGTACTCGCCCAACACAAGGACGCTCCCAACCGCGCACGCGACGAGCGCGAGCTGGCTGCACCTTGCATATCGGATGAGGATCGGAGGAACGCCCACGCAGCCGTCTGGTCCACGCGTGGCACCGAGGAGGATGGGTGTCGTGCGCGCTCCATGGCGTCGGTCGTTCTCGAGATCTCGTAGGCCCCCGTGGACCGCGTTCACGAATGCGATGTAGACCGTCACGTAGACGACGAGAGCAAA
>Ga0137374_10009353_pt1 | contig 11578 bp, 7 predicted proteins | sample SagtaG_20_FD_104811 | JGI IMG/M metagenome (GOLD analysis project Ga0137374, IMG submission 104811) | Vadose zone soil microbial communities from Sagehorn Ranch, Mendocino, California, USA - Sage1_R_100_16 metaG | ecosystem: Environmental > Terrestrial > Soil > Vadose zone | place: USA...
CAGCTTCTTGAGCATCAGGTAGATCACCGGCGTGGTGTAGAGGGTGAGCACCTGCGACACGATGAGGCCGCCGACGATGGTGATGCCGAGCGGGCGCCTGAGCTCCGAGCCGGGGCCGGTCGCGATGATGAACGGCATGGCGCCGAGCATCGCGGCAAGCGTGGTCATCAGGATCGGGCGAAACCGCGCGATGGCCGCCTCGAAGATCGCCTGGTCGGGTGGAAGGCCGCGCCGGCGCTCGGCTTCGAGCGCGAAGTCGATCAGCATGATGCCGTTCTTCTTGACGATGCCGATCAGCAGAATGATGCCGATGAAGGCGATCACAGTGAGCTCGCTGTTGGTGATCTGCAGCGCGAGCAGCGCGCCGAGCCCGGCCGACGGCAAGGTCGACACGATCGTCAGCGGGTGCGCGAGGCTCTCGTACAGCACGCCGAGCACGATATAGACCGCGAGCAGCGCGGTGAGGATGAGCAGCGGCTGCTTGCCCACGGCTTGAGAATATTCCTTGGCGTCGCCGGCAAAGTCGGAGCGGATCACGTCCGGCAAGTGCAGTTCGGCGACGGCCTGGCGTACCGCCGTCGTGGCGGTCTCGAGCTGCATGTCGGGTTTCAGGCCGTAGGAGATCGTCACCGACGGGAATTGGCCCTGGTGATTGACCACGAGCGGCGCCATCGCGCGCTCGAACCGCGCCACGCTGGAGAGCGGCACCTGGGTGTTGCCGACGCCGGCCACATAGATGCGCGTCAGGTTCTCGGGATCGAGCTGGAATTGCGGGTCGACCTCCAGGATCACGCGGTACTGGTTGCGGCTCATGAAGATGGTCGAGATCTGCCGCTGAGCGAAGGCATTGTTGAGCGCGTTCTCCACGTCCTGGATGCGCACACCGAGCCGCGATGCCGCCGGGCGGTCGATCGACACGTTCAATTGCAGACCCGAAGATTCGCGGTCGGTCGAGACGTCCACGAAGCCTGGCAGGTTCCTGATCTTTTCGACCGCGCGCGGTACCCATTTCAGCAGCTCGTCGAGGTCGTGGCTCCACAAGGTGAACTGGTAGTCCGAGGTTCCCTGGCGCGCGCCGACGCGAAGGTCCTGGGCCGGGAACATCCAGAGACCGATGCCTGGCACGCTCCCAACCTTGTCGCGCATGCGGTCGACCACGCGGGCGCTGGAGAGCCCGCCGCGCTCGGCGAGCGGTTTCAGGCTGATGAACAGGCGGCCGCGGTTGACCGAGCCGCTCCAGGCCGATCCGCCGACCGACGAGCCGACGCTCGCCACCGCCGGATCGGACATCACGATCTCGGCGGCCTGCTGCTGCAGCTCGGTCATCGCCTTGTAGGAGATGTCGGGCGAGGCGTTGGTGAAGCCGAACACCAGCCCGGTATCGTCCTGGGGAAAATAGCCGCGCGGGGTGTTGATGTAGAGCTGGATGGTGAGCGCGGCGGTCGCAATGAGCACGATCAAGGTGAGGACACGGTGCCGCAGCACGAAGCCGAGGCTCCTGGCGTAGCCGGCAATCGTGCGCGACAGAACGGCCTCGACCATCCGGTCGAGCCAGGTCGCGGTTGCGCTCGGCGCCTCTTTGACGAAGTGGGCGCAGATCATCGGCGTCACCGAGAGCGAGACGAAGGTCGAGATCACCACCGCGAAGGCCAGCGTGAGCGAGAATTCGCGGAACACGCGGCCCACCACGCCGTCCATGAACAGGAGCGGAATGAACGCGGCGATCAGCGAGACGCTGATCGAAATCACCGTGAACCCGATCTGCCGCGCGCCCTCGTAGGCCGCGCGCAGGGGCGAACGGCCCTTCTCCAGATTGCGGAACATGTTCTCGATCATGACGATGGCGTCGTCGACCACGAAGCCGACGGACACCGCCAGCGCCATCAGGGAGAGGTTGTTGATCGAATAACCCACCGCCCACATGGCGGCGCAGGTGCCGGCGAGCGACAGCGGCACGGTGATGCCGGCCGCGATGGTCGGCGTGACGCGGCGCAGGAACAGGAACACCACCAGCATCACCAGCAGGGCCGTGGCGAGCAAGGTGTACTGCATGTCCTGCACGCTGGCGCGGATCGTGCTGGTGCGGTCGGACAGCACCGAGATATCGACGCCGGCGGGAATCCAGCGCTTGAGCTCGGGGAGCAGCGCGCGGATCTGATCCACCGTCGCGATCACGTTGGCGTCGTTCTGCTTGGTGATGTTGAGAAGGATCGCCGGCTGGCGGTTGAACCAGGCGGCCGCGCGGCTGTTGCGCGTTCCCCCCTCGACGGTCGCGATGTCGCGCAGGCGGACGATATTGCCGTTGGCGTTCTTGACGATGATGTGGCGATAGCCCTCGAGCGTGCGCAGCTGCTCGTTGGTCCCGATCGCCTCGGCCTGGCGCGGCCCGTCGAAGCTGCCGATCGGGGTGAGGCTGTTGGCGTTGACGATGGCCAGGCGCACGTCCTCGAGCGAAATGCCCGCCGCCGCGATCGCGCCCGGATCGACGCGAACGCGGATGGCCGGCTGGTCGGCCCCGCTCACCGTCACCTCGCCGACGCCGCGAAGCTGCGAGATGCGCTGCACGATCACGCTGTCGGCGACGTCGAAGATCACGCTCGGCGGAACGGTCGCCGAGGTCAGCGCCAGGATGAGGACCGGCATCGCCGCCGGGTTGGCCTTGCGGAACGTCGGCAGCGTCGGCAGGTCGACGGGAAGATCGGTCGCCGCCGCGTTCAAGGCCGCCTGCACGTCGCGGGCGGCGCCGTCGATGCTGCGGTTGAGGTCGAACTGGATGGCGATGTTGCTCATGCCGAGCGAGCTGGTCGAGGTGATCTCGCTCACGCCGGCGATGGTCGCCAGGCGCCGCTCGAGCGGCGCCGCGATGGTCGCCGCCATGGTCACCGGATCGGCGCCCGGCCGGCTCGCCGACACGCGGATGGTGGGAAAATCGGCGCTCGGCACGCTCGCGACGGGAAGGAACCGGTAGGCGACCGCCCCGGTCAGAAACAATCCGATCGCCATGAGCGTGGTGCCGACCGGCCGGCGGATGAAGGGTAAGGAGAAGTTCATCGCTGCACGCTCCCGCCCGCCCCCGTGAATTCCGGCGCCGCCACCCCGCGCAGCTCGGGATCGATGGCGGGCGGAACGCCGGTCCCGGTGAACCGCGCATTCACCCGCTCCATGGCGAGATAGATCACCGGCGTCGTGTAGAGGGTCAGAAGCTGGCTCAACAGCAGCCCGCCGATGATGGTGATGCCGAGCGGAAAGCGCAGCTCCGATCCGGTGCCGCTTTCCAGCGCAAGCGGCAGCGCGCCGAACAGAGCGGCGAGCGTCGTCATCATGATCGGGCGGAAGCGCAGCAAGGCCGCCTTCATGATCGAGTCGCGCGGCGAAAGCCGCTCGGTGCGCTCCGCGTCCAGCGCGAAGTCGATCATCATGATGGCGTTCTTCTTCACGATGCCCATCAGCAGGATGATGCCGATCAGCGCCACGATGGAGAGCTCCTGCCCGGCGAGCATCAAGGCGAGCAGCGCGCCGACGCCGGCCGACGGCAGCGTGGAGAGAATCGTCAGCGGGTGGATGAAGCTCTCGTAGAGCACGCCGAGCACGATATAGATGGTGATCGCCGCCGCCAGGATCAGCCAGGGCTGGCCGGCGAGCGAGCGCGCAAACTCGGCGGCGTCGCCCGAGTAGCTGCCGATGATCGAGCCCGGCATGTCGATGTCGCGCTGGGCGGCGGAAATCACCGCCACCGCGTCCGACAGAGCCGCGCCGGGCGCGACGTTGAAGCTGATCGTGGCGGCCGGGAACTGCTCCTGGTGGCTGATGGTCAGCGGCGCGGTCGTGCGCTCGAGCTCGGTGAACGCGCTCAACGGCACCTGCGCGGTCGCCGTCACCGGCGTGACGGTCGTCGTCGTCGCCGACGTGATTTGCGCGCTGGTGATCGTCGACTGCCCGCCCGGCAAGGCCGGAACGTAAAGCTTTGACAGCCAGCTCGGATCGGTCTGGTATTCCGGCATCGCCTCGAGGATCACGCGGTATTGGTTGGACTGGCCGTAGATGGTCGATATCTGGCGCTGGCCGAACGCCGTGTTGAGCGTATCGTTGACCGATTGCATCGAGACGCCGAGGCGGGCCGCCTGCTCGCGGTCCACCTTGACGAACGCGCGCAGCCCTGCGTCCTGGACCTCGGAGGCGACCTCACGCAGCACCGGTTCGGACGCGAGCCGTTCGGCCAGGCGCTTCGACCATTCGTTCACCTCCTCCGTGTTGGTTCCCGTCAGCGTGTATTGATACTGCGCGCGGCTCGCCCGGGTGCCGATCTGGATGTCCTGGACCGACTGGAAGTACACGGTCAGGCCCGGAATCGACGCAACCGTCTGCTGCAGGCGTTCGATGATGGCGCCGGCCAGCGACCGCCGCTCCTCGCGGGGCTTGAGCGTGATCGCCAGGCGGCCGGCGTTGGGGGTCGGATTGACCGGGCTGACGCCGATGACGGATACGACGCCGCTCACGTCGCCATCGCGGCGGATCGCATCCGCCGCCTCGCCCTGCAGCCGCCGCATCTCGGCAAACGACACGTCCTGCCCCGCCTCGATGACGGCGGTGATCAGCCCGGTATCCTGCGAGGGCAAAAAGCCCTTGGGCATGACCACGTAGAGCCCGATCGTGGCGAGGAGGGTCGCGACCGTGGTCAGAAGCGTCAAGGTCTGACGCCGGAGAACCCATTCCAGGCTGCGGCGGTAGCCTTCGACGGTCGCATCCACCATGCGGTTGAAGGCCCGCGCCACGGCATTGCCGGGGCCCTCGTGGGCGGCGCGCAGAAGCCGGCTGCACAGCATCGGCGTCAGCGTCAGCGAGACGATCATCGAGGTCACCACCGCGATGGTGAGCGTGAGCGCGAATTCGCGGAACATGCGGCCGACCAGGCCGGTCATGAACAGGAGCGGAATGAACACGGCGATCAGCGACATGGTGAGCGAGATCACCGTGAAGCCGATCTCGCTCGCGCCGCGCAGCGCGGCCTCGAACGGCGGCTCGCCCTTCTCCATGTGCCGCACGATGTTCTCGATCATCACGATCGCGTCGTCGACCACGAAGCCGGTGCCGATGGTGAGCGCCATCAGGGAGAGGTTGTCGAGCGAAAAGCCGCAGAACCACATCACCCCGAAGGTGGCGATCAGCGACAGCGGCAGCGTGATGCCGGCGATGATGGTGGCGCGGATCGTGCGCAGGAAGATCAGCACCACCAGCACGACCAGCGCGACCGCGAGCACGAGCGTGAACTGCACGTCGCGCACCGAGGCGCGGATCGTGTGGGTGCGGTCGTGCACGACCGCGAGCTTGACGCCCGCCGGCGTGGCGCGCTGCAGGCGCGGCAGCTCGCGCTGGATCAGCTTGACGGTCTCGATGACGTTGGCGCCGGGCTGGCGCTTGATGTCGACGATCACCGCCGGCATGCCCTGGTACCATCCGCCGACCCGGTTGTTCTCCAGCCCGTCGACGATGCGGGCGACGTCTCCGAGCAGCACCGGCGCGCCGTTGCGATAGGCGACGATGATGTCGCGGTATGCTTCCGCCGCCAGAATCTGATCGTTGGCGCCGATCGTGTACGACTGGTGCGTGCCGTCGAGCGCGCCCTTGGGGCCGGCCACGTTGGCGGCGACGATGGCGATGCGCAGGTCCTCGGGCCCCATCCCGTAGGCGGCGAGCCGCGAGAGGTCGGCCTGGATGCGTATGGCGGGCCTGATCCCGCCCTGGACCGACACGTTGCCGACGCCTGAGACCTGGCTCAGGCGTTGCGCGATGAGCGTGTCGGCGAGATCGCTCATTTCCCGCAGCGACGACGTTTGCGACGTCAAAGCCAGCGTGACGATCGGCGCGTCGGCGGGGTTCACCTTGGCGTAGACCGGCGGATACGGAAGGTTGCGCGGCAGCATCGAGTTTGCGGCGTTGATCGCCGCCTGGATGTCCTGCGCGGCGCCGTCGATCTCGCGGCCGAGATCGAACTGGAGCGTGATCTGGCTGATGCCGAACGAGCTCGACGAGGTCATGGTCGAGAGCGCCGGTATTTGCCCGAACTGGCGCTCGAGCGGCGCCGTGATGAGCGCCTCGATGGTGTCGGGGCTCGCGCCGGGCAGCTGCGTCGTCACCTGGACGGTGGGGAAATCGACCTGCGGCAGCGACGAGACCGGCAGCAGCCAGTAGCCGAGCGCGCCGCCGAGCGTCACCGCCACCCCGAGCAACGAGGTGGCGATCGGCCGCTGGATGAAGGGAGTGGAGACGCCCATCAGCTCTTCGGACCTCCGCGGCGGCCGCGCCGCGGCGGCTCGGCGGCGGCGGCGGGAGGCGGCGTTTCGTCGGCATTGCTCACCGCCACCTTGGTGCCGTCGGAAATGCGGGCAAATCCGGTGGTCACCACGCGGTCCTCGGCTTTCAGGCCGGTGGTGACGACGGCCTGCGTATCGTCCTGCTGCGATACCGTCACCGGCCGCACCGCGACCGCGTTATCCTCCTTCACCACATAGACGAAGGTGCCGTTCGGCCCGCGCTGCACCGAAGCGGTCGGCACCACCACGACCTGGCGCAGCGTCTCGATCAGCAGCCGCACGTTGACGAACTGCCCGGGCCACAGCTGCAGCTCGGCATTGGGAAATTCCGCCTTGAGCTTCACCGTCCCGGTCGCCTGATCGACCTGGTTGTCGACCACCCGCAACGTGCCGCGGTCGGTCACCGATTTGTTGTCCGCGCCGAGCGCCTCGACCAACAGCGGCCCCTGCGCGAACGCGCGGTTGACCCGGGCGATCTGCTGCTGCGGCAGGCTGAAGAAGATCGACAGCGGCCGGATCTGCGTGATCACCACGATGCCGGTCGATGCATCGCCGGCGCGGATCAGATTGCCCTCGTCGACCATGCGGATGCCGGTGCGGCCGGAGATCGGCGCCACGATCTTGGTGTAGCCGAGGATCGCCTGCGTATTGTCGATCGCGGCCTGGTCGAGCTTCACCTGCGCTTCGAGCTGCGCCACCATCGCCTTCTGCGTGTCGGCCTGCTGGCGCGTCGTCGAGTTCGACGCCACCAGGCGGTTGTAACGTTCGAGGTCGAGGCGGGCATTGGCGAGCTGCGCTTCGTCCTGCGCCTTCTTGGCCATCGCCTGGTCGAGCATCGCCTGGTACGTCACCGGATCGATCTCGGCGAGCACGAAGCCGCGCTCGACGTCCTCGCCTTCCTTGAACAGGATACGCATCAGCTTGCCGTCCACCTGCGGCCGCACCGTCACGGTGTTGAGCGCCTTGGTGGTACCGACGCCGTCGAGATAAACCGGTACGTCGGCGAGCTTCGCTTGCGCCGCAAGCACGGGAACCGGCGCCTCGGGAGCGCCGCGGCCGCGCTTGCCGAAGAATTGGCGCTGCTGCTGCGCCTGCGCCACGATGACGACGACCACCGCAACGGCGATCAGGCCGGCGAGGATCAAGGCGTATTTGCGAAGCTTCTTCATCTCGGTTCTTTCATGCCGCTCTTCATCCGGCGGTTCGCACTGCGGCACCGCGCACGAGGGGGTCCTCCGGCGGCGGCGGCCAGCCGCCGCCCAGCGCCTGGAACAGGCTCACGGTCGCCTGGAACCGCGCGATCCGGACCAGCGCGAGCGTGTCCTGCGCCTGGAACAAGGTCTGCTGCGTGTTGAGCAGGGTGACGAGGTCGATCGTGCCCTCGCGCAGCCGCGTCTCGGAGAGATCGAACGCGCGGCGGGACGCCTCGACCACCTCGCGCTGCCGGCGTTCGCGCTCGGCGGTCTGCTGGACGGCAACAAGCGCATTCTCCACGTCGGTGAAGGCGGAAATCACCGACCGGCGATAAACCTGCAGCAGCTCTTCCTGCCGTCCCTGCGCCTGGTTGAGCAGGCCCTTGAGCCGGTACCCGTCGACGAGCGGCTGGGTGAGGCTTGCCACCGCGGTGTAGAATCCGGAGTGGGCAGGATTGAACAGCGTCTTCAGTGCGTTGCTCACAAAGCCGCCGGTTCCGGTCAACTGGATGCTCGGCAGGAACGCGGCGCGCGCGGCGTAAACATTGGCATCGGTCGCCGCCAGTTGCGCTTCCGCCTCGCGAACATCCGGCCGCTGCGTCAGCAACTCGGACGGAAGGCCCGGGGTCACCCGCGGAATAGGAAGCCGGTTGAGGCTGCCGCCGCGAATGTTGGCGTATTCCGGGGCGCGGCCGATCAGGAGCGCGAGCGTGTTCTTGGTCTGCAGGACCGCCTGCTCGAGCGTCGGCAGCACCGCGCGCTGGGTGGCGACCACGGCTTCCTGTTGCGCGACGTCGAGCTCCGAGGCCGTGCCCACGTCCCGGCGCTGCTTGATCGCATCGAGCACGCGAACCGCGGCACGCAAATTTTCCTGCCCGACGCGCAGGCGGTCCTGCGACCCCAGCACGAGAAAGTATTGCGTGGCCGCGGCGGCCATGACGCTGAGCGCCACCACCTCGCGGTCGTAGCGGCTCGCCACCGCGCCCTCCTCGGCCGAGCGCAAGACGGCTCGGTTCTTGCCCCAGAAGTCGATCTCGTAGCTGGCGTTCAACGCGACCCGCATGGTGCCGAGATGGGGGCCGCCGGGCGCGCGCGAGCGGGTTCCGCTGGCGTCGAAATCGAGGAGCGGCACGAGCGGCGCACCGGCGATGCGCGCCTGGGCATCCGCCTGCACGATGCGCGCGATCGCGGCCGCGATGTCGAGGTTGGCGATCCGTGCCTCTTCCACGAGGGCGGTCAGCTCGGGCGAGCGGAAGCCGCGCCACCAGTCGAGCTTCGGCAGCGCCGCATGCGGTTTGCCGCGCGCGGCCCGATAGGATGCCGGGATGTCGAGCGCAGGATCGGACAATTCCTTGTGCAGACAGCCGCCGAGCGTCGGCAGGAGCGCGGTCGCCAGCAGGAAACGCAAGCTCCGCCCGCGTGCAACCGCGCTCCCGGGCATCATCGCGTACTGAACAATTTCCATCGATCGGTTCCCCCGCCGTCCTAGCGGTTCGCCTCACCGGCGCTGCGCTGGCCCGGCGGCCAATCGGCGAGCTTGTTGCGGCCGGCCGCCGACATCTTGGCGGCCGCCGACGCGATCACGTCCTGAAGCAGCTGGTCGAATGCCTGGCGGGCGCCGCGCGTCTGGCTCATGGCGGCGCGCATCGCCTCGGGTTGAAACGGCTCGCCGCGGAGCGTCGCGCGCACATCGTCCTGCGCCTTGCGATAGACCTCGCGCGAGGCATCGACGGTCGCCGAATTGACGCGGTATTCGGCACGCAGGACGTCGGCGTCGGCGCCCGGCAGCGTGGCGGCCAGCCGCTCGATCCGCGCGGCGACGCTGCGATCAAGCGGCGCGGCCGTGACGGCGCGCTCGGCAACATAGTGCCGTGCCACCAGCGCGCCGGTCGCGCCGACGAAGAACAGATTGAGCGCAAGCGAAAACAGGAGGATCCGGCGCGAGGTCCGCTCCTCGCCGAGAACGGCGGATGTCGCCAACGTCATGGTCTTACTCCGGTCAGGGGCTCGGGCTCGAACACCGCGGCCAAACTCGTTTCCGACGACGCCGAGGCGACTGTAAATCCGGTATCGCCGGCGCCGATATCGGGGCCGAACAGCCCCAGCACCACGCCCAGGCAGGCGATGCCGGCGAGCGCGGCGATGCGCAGCCGGGCCGGCGCGAGGTCGACGTCGAGCAGCGCCGCCGGCCAGGCGAGCGCAAAACGCCGTTGCCGCGGCAGGCCGCGGGCGAGCGCGCGGAGCACGCGCGCTGCCGCAGCATCATCGACCGGCCGCGATCGGGCGTTCATCCCGCGCCCAATCAGATCCTCGATCCGCTGCGCCGCATGCAAGCACGCCCGCGCCGCCGGCTCGGTCGCGACGAGGCGCTCGGCGGCGCTGCGAAGCCCGTCCGGCCATGCCGCAAGGTCTGCACCATGGGCATCGAGCAGGTCTTGAAATTCAGCGACCTTCATGCGCCGTCTCCATCCAACATGCCGCCGAGCTTCTCCCGCAGCGAGCGCTTGGCGCGCACCAGAAGCGCCTCCACGCCCGACACCGACGTCTCGAGAACCGCGGCGGCTTCCGCATTGCTTAAGTCCTCGTGGTAGGTGAGCACGATCGCGGCGCGCTGACGGTCGGGCAGACCGGCGATCGCAGCCGCGACCAGGGAATCGGCTTCCGCGCGCTCGAGCCGAGCGTCCGGCTCGGGCGACGGGTCGGCCGGATCGCCGGCCGCTTCGAGCGCGACGAACGGAACGCGCCGGCGCCGGCTGAGGCAGAGGTTGAGCACCACGCGATAGAACCAGGTGCGGAAGGCGGCAAAAGGGCGCCAGCGCGGCGCATTGATCCACACGCGGAGCAAGGCTTCCTGCACCACCTCCTCGGCATCCGCGTCGTTGCCGGTGATGCGGCGCGCAAGCGCAATGGCGCGCGCGGCATAGCGGCGCGCGAGCAGCCGAAACGCCGCCTCGTCACCCCGCGCGACCCGCTGCATGAGGTCTTCGTCGCTCGCCTCGTCCATGCCGCCCGGCCATGACTCCTTGCTGAGGCGATCGGCGCGCCTGTGTTGGCGCAGTATATCGGCAGCGGCAATGGAGCGGCCATGCGTCAAGCTCGTCGATTAAGACCGAAAGGGGCGACTGCACCGGTCTCGATACGGGCATGCCCCGGCCTTCCTTTGAACGCCGCACCTTGGAAAACCCTGCGCGGGGCGGGCCGGATATTCGCAGGTTCAGCTAAGCTATTGGGGTTTAATGATCATTTCGAAACGGCAAAGGTTGGATTGTGGCTGCGCGTGGATTAAGGCTAGCTCGGTTGCCGCAGCGGCCGCTCGATCGCTGATCGAGCCGAAAGAAGGTCAAGGCGATGGAACACCTGATTGAACACGTCATGGAAAACTTCATCGAGCACTTCAGGCAACATTATCAGGTGGAAATCTTCGGCTTCGCGGCGGCCGCGGCCACCCTCTATGCTACCTACGTCAGGACGATCATTCCGCTGCGCATCGCCGCCATCGTCGCCAACGCCCTGGCCATGGTCTACAGCACCAGCAAGGGCACATACCCGACCTTCCTGCTCAATGCGATCCTGCTGCCGATGAACGTGGTTCGCCTGCGCGCAATGTGGGGCCTGATCCACGAGGTCGAGGCCGCAACGAGCGGCGATCTCAACGTCGAATGGCTGCGCCCCTACATGCGCCCGAGGAACTTTCAGGCGGGCGACTTCCTCATCCGGCAGGGAGACGTCGCCACCGAGGCGTTCTACATCGTCGCGGGGGACGTCGAGCTGGTCGAGATCAGCAAGACGGTCGGGCCGGGAACGCTGCTCGGCGAGATCGGGCTGGTCACGCCGGGCAACCGGCGTACCCTGTCGGCGCGATGCAAGACCGAGGTGCACACGGCCGTCATTACCTACGAGCAGTTCAAGGAGCTCTATTTCCAGAACCCGCAGTTCGGCTTCGCCCTGCTGCACCTGATCGTGGCGCGCCTGCAGGCGAGCGCCGAGGTGCCGCGGGCCAAGCTTTCGTGACCGCCCTCACCCGGGCCTTGCTTCAGGGGCCGTCCGCACACCGCGCAGCCGCATATAGTCGAG
>Ga0137374_10009355_pt1 | contig 11577 bp, 6 predicted proteins | sample SagtaG_20_FD_104811 | JGI IMG/M metagenome (GOLD analysis project Ga0137374, IMG submission 104811) | Vadose zone soil microbial communities from Sagehorn Ranch, Mendocino, California, USA - Sage1_R_100_16 metaG | ecosystem: Environmental > Terrestrial > Soil > Vadose zone | place: USA...
CTAGTGCCGCCGATTTGAAGTTCCTACACCGGCTGCGGCAAACTCGGGTGCCGCAATGTATCACGAACTTCGGAAGCGGGGCACTAGTGCCCCTTTGAACCCGAAGTTCGCAATCGGACTCCCGGCACGGCTGTGCGAACTTCGGGTTCGGGGCACTAGTATTCGCCGATCGGCGCGCTACCATCCGGATTGTCGCGAGTCTTGCCCCCTTTAAGCGTCCGGCCGAGCCCGTCGCCATGCCCACCGACCATATCCGCTACGATCTTCTGGTCCAGGAAGCCCTGCGCGGCGTCGTTCAGCGTATTCTCGCCGACGCCGCAAAGAACGGACTCCCGGGCGAGCACCACTTCTACGTCTCGTTCGACACCCGCGCGCCCGGCGTGCGGATATCGTCGCGGTTGCGCGAAAAATATCCGGAAGAGATGACGGTCGTTCTGCAGCACCAGTTCTGGGATCTCATCGTCGGCGATGAGGCCTTCGAGGTCGGGTTGTCGTTCAACGGCGTGCCGGAGCGCCTCACGGTGCCGTACCAGGCGATCAAGGGATTCGTCGATCCCTCGGTGCAGTTCGCGCTCCAATTCGAGGCGATCGCCCAAGTGGAGGCCGGCTTGCCGGCCGAACAGCCGCCCGCCGCGGCCGGCCGGCCGCCGGTCCCGGTTCCCGCCGAAACGCAGGATGTCAAATCCCGCCGCACGCCCCGCAAGGCGGTGCCGGCGCCGACCGAATCGGCGCCGCAGCCGGACGTCGCGGACAAGCCGGGTGAACCAAGCGAACCGCGAGGCAGTCCGTCGGGCGGCGGCGAAGTCGTTCGGCTCGACCGCTTCCGCAAGAAATAGACGCCGGAGGACGGACGGCAGGGGAAGACGGACATCGTCGGACCCTCAGTGGTCAGCCGTTGGTCTTCCGTCGTCGGTCAAGAAGATCGGACATGCCGAAGACGAGGGTCGAGACCGACAGCTTCGGCCCGATCGAGGTGCCGGCGGATCGCTATTGGGGCGCCCAGACGGAGCGTTCGCGCCGGAATTTCCGCATCGGCTCCGAACGCATGCCGATCCCCTTGATCCATGCGCTCGGCATCGTCAAGCGCGCGGCGGCCGAGGTGAACCATGCCCTCGGCTTGCTCGACGCGCGCCGCATGCGGGCGATCGTCAAGGCGGCCGACGAGGTCATCAAGGGGAAGCTGGACGATCATTTCCCGCTGGTGGTCTGGCAAACCGGTTCCGGCACCCAAACCAACATGAACGTCAACGAGGTGATCGCCAACCGGGCGAACGAACTGCTCGGCGGCAAGCCCGGTGCGAAAGCGCCGGTGCATCCCAACGATCACGTCAACTTGAGCCAATCGTCCAACGACTGCTTTCCCACCGCGATGCATATCGCGGCGGCGCAGGAGATCGCGCACCGGCTCATCCCGGCGCTCGCCCACCTGCAAGATGCCTTGCGGGAGAAATCAAAGGCGTTCTCGCGCATCGTGAAGATCGGCCGCACCCACACGCAGGATGCGACGCCGCTCACGCTCGGTCAGGAATTCTCCGGCTACGCCGCACAGGTGGAGCACGGGATTGCGCGCGTGCGGCTTGGCCTGAAGGAGCTTTATGCCTTGGCGCAGGGCGGCACCGCGGTCGGCACGGGGCTGAACGCCAAGCGGCAATTCGGCAGGCTGTTCGCACGGCGCGTTGCCGAGATCACAGGACTTCCGTTCGTGACCGCGCCCAACAAGTTCGAAGCCCTGGCTTCGCACGATGCCGATCTGTTCGCGCACGGCGCAGTGAACTCGGTCGCCGCCGGCCTGTTCAAGATCGCCAACGACATCCGCCTGCTCGGCTCCGGTCCGCGCTCCGGACTTGGCGAGCTCATCCTGCCGGAGAACGAGCCGGGCTCCTCGATCATGCCGGGCAAGGTCAATCCGACCCAGGCCGAGGCGCTCACCATGGTGTGCTGCCAGGTGTTCGGCAACCACACCACGATGTCGATCGCCGCCAGCCAGGGACATTTCGAACTCAACGTCTACAAGCCGGTCATCGCTCACGCGATGCTGCAGTCGATCGGGCTCATCGCGGACGCCGCGATCTCCTTCACCGACAAATGCGTGATCGGCATCCGCGCCGACGAGTCGCGCATCCGCGAGTTGATGGAACGCTCGCTGATGCTGGTCACGGCGCTCGCTCCGAAGATCGGCTACGACAAGGCCGCCAAGATCGCGCGGGCGGCGCACGCAAATGGAACCACGTTGCGGGAGGAAGCGACGCAGCTCGGTTACGTCTCAGGGGAGGAATTCGATCGTCTCGTCCGCCCCGACAGAATGACGCATGGGGACTGAGTTACAATCTATTAGTGTATGACATACAATTATCGGAGTAATGTATACAAGCGGACGTGAACGATTTGCCAAGAACATTTGACTGTTCTTTTTGCAATTCTTGCGGGCAAGCCCAAATAACCTTAATAATACATATTTATTATGAGCGATAAATACACGCGAATGCCAGCCACGCTACCTTTCTCGACAAACGCTGTATTGCCGTCACGTGCGATCCTTATGCCCAATTCGACCTTAGAACTATATTGAATTCCGGATTGATCTACCCATTTGAACAGGCGTACAGAGCAAGCGTTCTGGGCGTCGATCCCTACGAGGCAGAGCGGTTACCGCCGAATCATCGCAATGGGCCAAGTCTTCAACCTTCGGATCGCCCGCAAACGGGCTGCCCGGCGCGAGGCCGCCGATCAGGCCGCCCAAAACCGGCTGACGCACGGTCGCGCCAAAGCCGAGCGAAGCCTTGATGCGGCGCAATCCGCCAAGGCAAGGCGCGATCTCGACGGGCATCGGATCGATACGGAGGATGCTTAAATGAAATCCCCGGTCGTGAAACGGTCGATCGTGATTGCTGGGCACAAGACGAGCGTCAGCCTTGAAGACGCCTTTTGGCAGGGGCTGAAGCAGATCGCGGCAGAACGCGATATGACGCTGTCTGACCTCGTCGCGGCGATCGACACCGATCGCCAGCAAGGAAATCTATCGTCTGCTATTCGCCTGTTCGTGCTCGACTATTACCGCACGCGCTGGAACTCGAGCGGAAGCGACGCGGATCGCGCCGCGCGCGGCAGCTCCCGCGAGGGCAAGCCGGTCCGGTCGGCGGCATCAGCGCTGCGGTCCGAATAGTTGATCGAGCACGGAGCGGCTGGCTGCGGCGGGCGGAATGTCGGCCGGCGGCCGCGTAGAACCGGTGGGGCGCGATTTGGGCGCGCTGTTCGGCGCCGGAGGGGATCTCTGAATCACGCTCTGGTTCGGGCGCGGCTCCGGCGTCGGACGGATCTCGATCGGCGGCGGCAGCGCGGGGGCGGTTTCGCCGACCGGGGGCACGGCAGCCCGCCGCGGCGGGCTGGGACTTGGCGTGGAGGGCGCGCGCGGACGCGGTTCTGGCTCCGCCGCTTCCTCCGGTGCCACGCGGGTAGCGGCGGGCGGCGCCGGTTCGGCAGGGGGAGCGGCAGCCGTCGTGGGCGGAGCCGTCCCAACGGGCTCTTCCTTGCGCTCGGACTCCAAAACTTCCAGCTGCTTGGACTGGCGTTCGACCGCTCGCAAGGTCAGCCAGCCGGTGAAAGCGGAAACATCGAGGGCACGCTTCGGTGTCCCGAACGGTCCCTTCAGCGCGATGAAGACGTCCGGACGGCTCGCCGTAGACGCCGGTCCACCGGCCGGGCCCGACAGGGTCAGCCGCGCGTCCATGACCCATTCGGACAGGTCGATGACCCCGTTGACGGCGAGGTCGGCGCCGTCCGCGCGGGCAGCGACATTGCCCCAACGGGCCTGACCGGAGGTAAGGGTAAAGGCTCCGTCGACGCGCGGAACGACCAGCCGGCCGGCATTCAGCGCGGCCTCCATCATGTCCCTGATTTTCGCCGAATCGACGGTCAGTCCGCGATCGACCGCGCGGATGACGGTATCGAACGCCTTCGGATCGAGGCCCGCGAGTTGCGCGCCCTCCAGGGTCACGGTGCCGGCTCCGCGCAGCGACCCGATCAGCGTCGCCGGGCTGAGCCCGCCGCCGTCCGCCTCGACCTGCAATGCCAGACGTCCGTTCACCGGCGGACGCGCTGCGCCCGGGATCACCGCGCTCGCGTCGGCGTCGGTCAGCGCCAGCCGCGCGCGCGCCGCAAGCCCTTCGGGGCTCGCCTGGAGAGCGATTTGACCGAGGAAACGTCCGCCGCCGAGTGCGCCCTCGAGGTCTTCGAAATTCACCTCCCCGTCGCCAAATCGGATGAGCCCGCGCACCGCCTGCGCGACCAGGGTGGGCGAAAGCGTCGCCCGCTGCGCTTCGAAGGAAACCTGTCCCGCCAGCGGGGCGAACACGCCCGGCGAGAACGGCTCCATGGGCCAGCCGGCCAGGTCGCGACCTGCATTCCGCGCCGGCATTCCCGCCGCAGCCGCGGCCAGCGCTGCAACGTCGAGCGCATCGGCCTCGATCCGTCCGTCGATCCGGATCGGCTGGCCGAGCGCGACTCCGAGCCGCCCGCGCACCCCGGTGCCCGCCACGACGCCGGAAATATTGTCGAAGGCGAGGGCGTTGTTCTTCACCCCAAGGCGAGCCCGCAGCGTAATGGGCACCGGCTGGTCACCGCCCGCGCGCCGCAGCGCAACGGCGTCCGCGGCCGCGAGTCTCAGATCGAGGTCACCCGCAACAGCGTCGTCGCCGAGCAGGCGCAAGGACCCTTTGGCCGCCGCCTCCAGCCGGCCTGCCGCGATGCGGCCGTCGAGCTGGAGATTGCCGGGCCGGCCGGTCGCGGTGACGCTCAGCGAAGCCCGTTGCTTGTCGACCGCAACGGCTTTGTCGAGGCCGATGAGCGCGATGAGGGCCGCCCCGTCATCGGCGTAGACGCGCCCGTTGAGATTGACATCGGCCGCGGCGATATTGGCAACCTCGCCGCTTACGTCCGCGGTGATGTTGATCCGCGCGACGCCGGCCTTGCCGGTGACGACGAACTCGGCCCGGCTGCCGGTTCCGGACTCCGCCCGCTCGACGGTCAACAGCGCGCTCAGCTTCGCCGGCGCAAGGCGGGGGGCCAGCGTACGAATGGTATCCGCCGTTTGCGGAGCGTATTTCGCCAAGACCGCCGCGATGCCGTCGAGCCGGCTGCCATCGACGTCGAGCGTCAGCGTCCCGCGCGGCGCGGTCACGATGGCGTCGATTCGTCCGTTAAGATCGAGCGCGGCACCGCCAAGATCGGCGACCGCCACACGTTCGAGCACGAGACCATTGGCATCGAAGCTGAGTTTTGCCTTGGCGTCCTTCGCCTCGACTCCTCCGATCGTAGCGACCGCGATGTCAACGGCGAGCGCCACCTCCCCCGGCGGATCGAGCGTGGTGCCGGCGAGCGCCGCCCGCGTGAACGCGATCGCCTGATCGAGATCGAGCTCGGCGGCCGACAGCTCGGCATCGACCCGCGCGGGACGCGTCGCGCCGGCCCAGAAATAGGCAAGCCGCCCGGCGATCGCCTTGCGATCGATGTCCGCCTTCAGCCGCTCGACTGCGATCTTTTCCGAACCGAGCGTGAGGTCGCCGCTCGCGCGCAGCGACCCGCTCTGGCTTTGCATCGTTTCGCTGCGGCCTTCGAGCCAGGCGAGCAGGACTTTGGGATCGCTCGATTCGACCACCGCCGGACCAGCGAACGTGGCACCGTCGGACGCGAACGCCATCCGGCCGCTGGCGCGGACTTGCGTCATTCCGGGAGCGCGGAATTCGAAGGTCTCGAGATTCCAGGACTCGCCGTCGGTCGAAATATCCCCGCGCACCGTCTGCAACGTGGCGCCGGCAAGGGTCATGGAATCGATTCCAAGGCCAAGCCGGACCGGGATGGGCGGGCGCAACACGCCGGCGAAAACCTCATGAAAACTGCGCAACACCGCGAGCGGGACACGGCGCGTGCCTTCCGGCAGCACCAAGGCGCGGTCGAGATCGATCTGCCGCGCCGACACAACTCCGTCGAGGCGCGCACCCTTGCCGAACCGGACTTGAGCGGTGCCGCCGAGCTTGATGGCGCGGTCGTCCGCCCCGTATTGCACCTCCACCTGGTCGAGCAGCCCGCCGCTTGGTCCAAGCTTCACCCGCGAACTGGCGCGCCACGTTTCGCTCGCGAGCGCCCGGCCGCGTGCCAGGGCGATGCCCGGCGGACGTGCGAGCGAAAGCGCGCCTTCGAAGCGCGGGACCCCGCGTTCCAGCCGTAAAGTGCCGTCGGCTTCGGCCGTCAGCGGCCGCTCCGAGGGATCGACCGTGAGCTTGAACTTGAGTCCGTCGTCGGCGAACCGGCCGGTGGCGAGCCGATAACCGTAGCGATCGCCCCCGGAGACGAAGCCGCCCTCGCCTTTGTACGGGCCGGCGAACGACCGCATGTCGCCGTTGAACCACAGTTTCTCCAGCACCAGGGACGAAGTGCTGGCGCGATCGCGCAAGACTGCGCGGCCGTCCTCGATGGCAAGGCGGTCGACCGAGAGCGAATCGGCATCGATCGTCGGTGCCGTCCCCGGCCATTCGAACTGGCCCGCCGCATCGAGGGCGAGCGGGACCTCGGGTTTCACCAGGCGGAGCTCCGCCGCCCGCCACTCGCCACGCATGAGCGGTCCGAGCGCCAGCTCGATGGCGACTTCACCCACCTTGAGCTTGGCCTGCTCACCGGGACCGCCGGCCTCAACGTCGCGCAGGACCACGGAAGGCGTCGGAAGGATGCGCGCGTCGATCTTGCCGTTCACGCGCACCGGCACGCCGACGAGACGGCTCGCGCGCGTCTCGAACAGCGAGCGATACGCGCTCCAGTCGATGAAATGAGGCCCGACCAGCGCTGCAACCAGCGCCAGGATGATCGCGATCCCCAGTCCCAGCAGAGTGGCCTGCAAGCTTTCGCTCCTGTACCGGCTTAACCCCGCTTCGACGCGGGCCAGCGGCAGCCGGCACATTGTACCTTATTCGGGCGGCACTCGCCTCTCGGGGACGCTCGTCCGGTCTCCCAGCCGCCAGCCCGGCAGCCATATCAGCCTTATTTGACGGCTATTATATGTCGGCCACCGCTGCGGTGTCGCCCGACCGTCCAGGCCACGGAAAAATTCAATTGCGCGGGGGCCTTTTTCAAAAATCCGCGGGGAAAGCTATTCGCTTGAAACCGGCGGCACGATCTTCCCCGGGTTCATGATGTCGTCGGGATCGAGCGCGCGCTTGACCGCCCGCATGGCGGCGAGCGCGGCCGGGCCGTACTCGGCTTCCAGATATTTCATCTTGCCCTGACCCACGCCATGCTCGCCGGTGCAGGTGCCTTCCATGGCGAGCGCGCGCTCCACCAGGCGCTCGCACAGGTCCTTCGCCCTGGCGACCTCGTCCTGATCCTCCATGTCGACCAACAGGGTGAGGTGGAAATTGCCGTCGCCCACATGGCCGAGGATCGGCGCGACGAGACCGCTGTCGGCGATATCGCGCTGCGTCGCCGTGACGCACTCGGCAAGCCGCGAAATTGGCACGCACACATCGGTGGCGACTGCCTTGGCGCCGGGACGCAAGCCCCGCCCGGCCCAATAGGCATCGTGCCGCGCCTGCCACAGGCGCGAACGATCCTCCGCCTTGGTCGCCCACTCGAACGGTCCGCCGCCGAATTCGGCGGCGATCTCGCCGAAGCGTTGCGATTGCTCGGCGACCCCGCCTTGCGAGCCGTGGAACTCGACGAACAGCATCGGCAGTTCGGGCAACGTGAGCTTCGAATAGAGGTTGGTCGCCTTCACCTGCAGCTCGTCGAGAAGCTCGATGCGGGCCACGGGAATGCCCGACTGAATGGTGACGATCGCGGCATTGCAGGCCGCTTCGACCGACGGGAATGGGCAAACGCCGGAGGCAATCGCCTCCGGGATTCCGGAGAGCTTGAGCGTGAGCGCGGTGATGACGCCGAGCGTCCCCTCCGAGCCGACGAAAAGACGCGTCAGGTCGTAGCCGGCCGAGGTCTTCTTGGCACGGGTGGCCGTGGTGATGACCTCGCCGTTGGCGAGCACCGCGGTGAGCGCCAGCACATTGTCCTTCATGGTGCCGTAGCGCACCGCGTTGGTCCCCGAGCAGCGCGTCGCCGCCATGCCGCCGAGCGAGGCGTCGGCCCCGGGATCGATCGGGAAGAATAGCCCCTGGTCGCGCAGATATTCGTTCAGCTGCTTGCGGGTGATCCCCGGCTCGACCACGCAATCGAGATCCTCGGCGTGGACCTTCAGCACACGGTTCATGTCGCGGAAATCGATCGAGACGCCGCCGTACGGCGCGTTGACGTGGCCCTCCAGCGAGGTGCCGGTGCCGAAGGCGATCACCGGCACCCGGTGCCTGGCGCAGATGCGGACGGTCTCCTGAACGTCGGCCTGGGATTGCGGAAACACCACCGCATCGGGCGGCTCATTCTCGATCCAGGTGGTGGTGTTGGCATGCTGCTCGCGCACGGCAGCCGAGGTCACGACCCGGTTGCCGAAGGCTGCCGTCAGCGCCGCAACGGCTTTTGCCGTCGCGGCCGGATCGCGCCGTTCTCGAGCGGCTGCCGCTTGTGCGAGGGCCACCGATGCCTTCTCCGATTATCCGCCCGACGCTAGTGCCGCCGATTTGAAGTTCCTACAGCGCTAGCGGCAAGTTCATTTAGGAACTTCAAATCGAAAAACGGCACTAGAATCATATACTTGCTAGTGCCCCTTTGTTTCCGAAGTTCGTGTGAGAGAGTGCCGAATGTATCACGAACTTCGGAAACGGGGCACTAGTGCCGCCGATTTGAAGTTCCTACAGCGCTTGCGGCAAGTTCATTTAGGAACTTCAAATCGAAAAGCGGCACTAGAACCATATACTTGCTAGTGCCCCTTTGTTTCCGAAGTTCGTGTGAGAGAGTGCCGAAATATATCACGAACTTCGGAAACGGGGCACTAGAGCGCATTCTGATCAATTGGAATCGATTTCCCACAAGGACCGAACAAGGATGATGCGCTCTAGATCCAAACGTTTGTCGCATTTTCTACGCCGAACCGGTGTCCACTTCGGCGGAAAATGCTCTTCCAGACGCCGCGGCTCAGCGCAAAAGGAGCCGCCTCGAACTTGATTCAAATCCCGACATCCGCCCACGAATCCGCCCAAGTTGCCGCGGATTCTGCGTCAGCGCGCGCCGAAAGTCCGCCATGCTTGATCGCATCGACCTCGAGCCGGTCTTCTTCGCCCCGTTCGTCTCCTCGGTGATGCGGGTCGAGCCCGGCTGGATCGACTACAACGGCCACCTCAACATGGCCTATTACAACGTCCTGTTCGACCGGGCGGTGGACGAGGCGTTCGAGCTGATCGGCTGCGGCGCCCACTATGCGAAGACCGGGTTTTCGACCTTCACGGCCGAGGTGCATGTGCGCTACCTGCGCGAGCTGCATGCCGGCGACCCGGTGCGCGTGACGTTCCAGCTGATCGATTGCGATGCCAAGCGAATGCATTATTTCGAGCAGCTGTTCCACGCCGCCGAAGGCTGGGTATCGGCCACGTCCGAGAACATGTCGCTGCACGTCGATATGGCGGCGAAGAAGACCGCGCCGTTCCCGGCCGAGGTCGCCCGCTCTCTGGCGATGATGCGGGCGGCGCACGCCAGGCTTCCCGTCCCGGAGGCGGTCGGGCGCAGCATCGCGATGCCGGGCACGGCGTGATCTTATCTTGCCCTCGCAAATCGCGCCCGCGGATGCCATTTTCATGTCCATGAGATTCGCGGGACACCGGCGCTTTGGCTGACCCTCTGCAGCAGGACCGTGCGGACTTCGATCCGCCGGCCCCCGGCGGCATTGCCGCGCGGGCGATGGCTGCGCGCGGCCGCACGACGTATCTCCAGGGCCTCAACCCGGAACAGAAGCTGGCGGTCGAGACCTTGGACGGGCCGCTGCTCGTTCTCGCCGGCGCGGGAACGGGGAAAACGCGGGTGTTGACGACGCGGATCGCCCATATCTTGGCAAGCGGGCGGGCGCGACCGGGGGACATTCTCGCCGTGACCTTCACCAACAAGGCCGCACGCGAGATGAAGGCGCGCGTGAGCGCAATGGTCGGCCAGGCGGTGGAGGGCATGCCGTGGCTCGGCACGTTCCACGCCATCGGGGTGAAGATCCTGCGGCGCCACGCGGAGCTGGTGGGCTTGAAGCCCGACTTCACCATCCTCGACACCGACGACCAGATCCGTCTGCTCAAGCAGCTCCTGGAAGCGGAGAACATCGACGAGAAACGCTGGCCGGCGCGCGTCCTCGCTGCATGGATCGACGGCTGGAAGAACCGCGGGCTCACCCCGGACAAGGTGCCGGCGGGCGAGGCGGCAAGCTTTGCCGGCGGGCGCGGCGCGCGGCTCTATTCCGCCTTTCAGGCGCGGCTGAAGGTGCTCAATGCGGTCGATTTCGGCGACCTCTTGATGGAGTGCATCCGCCTGTTCCGCGAGCGCCCCGAGGTGCTGCGCCAGTACCAGGAGCGCTTCAAGTTCCTGCTGGTCGACGAGTACCAGGACACCAACGTTGCGCAGTATCTCTGGCTGCGGTTGATCGGACAGCGCATACCCTCTCCCCAGCGGGGAGAGGGTGACGCGCGCAGCGCGCCGGGTGAGGGGGAATTATCATTCCCCCCATCCGAATCCCCCTCACCCCGGCCCTCTCCCCAGCGGAGAGAGGGGGCAGGCCCCAACATCTGCTGCGTGGGCGACGACGACCAGTCGATCTACGGCTGGCGCGGCGCCGAGGTCGACAATATCCTGCGCTTCGAGCACGATTTTCCCGGCGCCACGATCATCCGGCTGGAGCGCAACTACCGTTCCACCGGCCACATCCTGAGGGCCGCCTCGCACCTCATCGCCCACAACCAAGGCCGCCTCGGCAAGACGCTGCGGACCGAGGACGTGCCGGGCGAGAAGGTGACGGTGACCGGCTCCTGGGATTCGGAAGAGGAGGCGCGCGCGCTCGGCGAGGAGATCGAAGCGCTGCAGCGGACGGGCCATCCGCTGAACGAAATCGCGATCCTGGTGCGTGCGTCGTTTCAGATGCGCGAGTTCGAGGACCGGTTCGTGACCCTCGGCCTTCCCTATCGCGTGATCGGCGGTCCGCGCTTCTATGAGCGCGCCGAGATCCGCGACGCGCTCGCGTATCTCCGCCTCGTCAACTCGCCGGCCGACGACCTCGCCTTCGAGCGCATCGTCAATGTGCCCCGGCGCGGCCTCGGCGACGCCACGCTGCAATGCCTGCACGACCACGCCCGGCTCAAGCGCATTCCGCTGTTCGAGGCCGCCCGCGTGATCGTCGAGACCGAGGAGCTCAAGCCCAAGCCGCGGGGCGCGTTGCGCGACGTCGTCGCCGCGTTCGAGCGCTGGCGCGCCCAGCGTGACGCGCTCCCCCACACCGAGCTTGCCGAGGTCGTGCTCGACGAGTCCGGCTACACCGAAATGTGGCAGCGCGACCGCTCGGCCGACGCCGCCGGGCGGCTGGAAAACCTGAAAGAGCTGGTCCGCTCCATGGAGGAGTTTGAGAACCTGCAGGGCTTCCTCGAGCACATCTCGCTGGTCATGGACCGCGACAAGGGC
>Ga0137374_10009356_pt1 | contig 11576 bp, 8 predicted proteins | sample SagtaG_20_FD_104811 | JGI IMG/M metagenome (GOLD analysis project Ga0137374, IMG submission 104811) | Vadose zone soil microbial communities from Sagehorn Ranch, Mendocino, California, USA - Sage1_R_100_16 metaG | ecosystem: Environmental > Terrestrial > Soil > Vadose zone | place: USA...
CAACAGGGGGATGACCATAAGTTGTGGAAAACGGAAGCTACGCGGGCCTTACCACTCTTTGCCAGCGCCAGCCACGGTGGAAACCGCGGCGACGGCGCCGAGCATGCGCTTCAAACGGAGCATCGAACTCTCCTCTTGGGGACTGACGGCACGAGGAGCTTATACCCCCTCTGGGGGAGAATTCAATAGGTGTTGACCAAAAGTCTTGTAGGAATCAGCCGATTTGTGTCTAGAGTGGACATAGTCCATGGCTATGCCTTCGGACTGACGCTCACCGCGCTCGGACTCCTCTTGTCAATGCTGGTCAGCGGCGTGGGTCTGCGGGCTCCCGTTGCGGTGCTTGTGGGACTGGCAGCCGTTGCATTTCTGGCCGAGCGTCAAAGCGTGCGCGTTACGTCCCACACGCAGATGTCGGTGTCGGTGCTTCCGATTCTCTTTGCCGCAGTGCTCTACGGTCCGATCGCCGGGATGCTCGTTGGCGCGTGCGCGCTAATTGCGGATTTCGGGCCCCCTTATGTCCGGTGGACTGTCTGGACGAGCCAGCGGGCGCTCTCCGCGGGGCTCGCGGGAATCGCAGCTGGCTACATCGTCTCAGGAAGTTCGCCATTCGGCCGTACGTTCGCCGCGGTTGCCGTGGCCGCTGGAACTGAAGCGGTCAGCGATGGCTGTCTGATGAGCCTTACGGCCGTTGTCCGCGGAAACAACTTCCTTGAGACGACGCGGTCGATCGTCCGCCTCCAGCTTGGTGCCGTTCCTCTTTACACGCCTGTGCTGGCAGTTCTGGTCTTCGCGTATTGGCACTTTTCCCCATGGACCGTGGCGCTGTTCTTCGCGCCAGCGTTCGCTGCGCAGCAGCTGTTCCGTCTGTATCAGGAACAGCGCGACCTTGCAGATACAGTCGTCGCGGCGAATCGGCGACTAGAACGCGCGAACCTCTCGTTCGCAACGGCCTTGGTTGCAACTTTGGACGCTCGGGACAGGTATACCGCAGGTCACTCCGCCGCTGTCGCAATCTACTCCAGAGACATCGCGAAGCGAATGGATCTTCCCGAAGAGGATCAGCAGCTAGCCCACCTGTGTGGTCTGGTTCATGACATCGGAAAGGTTGGACTTCCACCGGGGCTGCTCGAGAAGGCGGGGGCGCTTACGCTCGAGGAGCGTCGCCAGATGGAGCAGCATTCGGTTATTGGCGAGCGAATCTTGTCGAAGGTCGACGACTATTCCGAGATCGCTCGGGTCGTACGCAATCATCATGAGCGGGTCGACGGCAATGGTTATCCCGACGGCCTAGACGGGGACGACATCCCTGTGGTGTCCCGGATCATCGCAGTAGCCGATGCGTACAACGCAATGACGTCCGATCGGCCATACCGCGACGCTATGCCGAGCCGTGTAGCGCGACTCCGCCTCGCGCAGGCCGTCGAAAGTCAGTTCGACACGTCTGTTGTGGCCGCCTTTGAGGCGATTTTGGCTGGCGCTACGGAGTCGTATCGTTCTGGGATTCGGGAGGACTTCAACCTCGACGCTCAGCAGGCGGATACAGACGTACCGGCGGCAGCGGTCGCGGTCGGCTGACTTATCCCATGGGAAACATCGCGGCTTCAGTCCGCGTACGCACGCCTAGCTTCTCGAGGATGTGACGAACGTGGACCTTCGCGGTGCCCTCTGTGATCCACAGAACGCGGCTGATCTCGCGATTCGACAAACCCTGCCTGAGAAGCTCAAGGACCTCGCGTTCGCGCGGTGAGAGACGACCTTGAGAAGTCGGCAGGCGCGGTGTTCCCAGACCTGTCCTACGCGCCAGCGCAGGATCCACTTCCTGCACGACCTTTGTAAGTCGGGCTGCGTGGACGCCCTCCAGTTCGGACAGTGCCTTCAAAATAGGTGGATGTGCTCGATACGCGCAGACAAAGCCGTCGACGTTCCCAGTCGTTGAGCTCGTCTCGACCGCGTCTGCCATGGCGCCCCGCCTAGTACTTTCATCGGTCTGATCGGCGCAAATGGCTCGGGCGAACCCTCGTGTCACGCGACTATCAATGTGGTGGGACACGAATTCGGATAGTTCCGCGCAACGGGCCGATTCCTCATAATCGCCTGCACAGGCGAGAGCTAACGCTCGCGTGGCGAGGAAGTCGCCACGCATCCCCGGGTTTGGTCGGCGGACCCACCTGTCTTCGAGCTCGTCGAGGGCGCGGTCGACACGACTCTGGGCTAGCTCGATACGCGCACGGATCACAGCCGAATTGATCTCACAGTGAAGATCTTGCCCTTGCTCCGCCAATTGGCCTGTTTCGCGGGCCGTTGCCATCGCACGCTTGAAATGTCGCAAGCCGAGGAGCGCGAGGGCGAGCTGTCCCAAAGCGTGGGGTAACACAAAGTCGAGGCCGGTTGATCGCGCGACGTCCATCTCTCTCTCAGCGGCCTGGCGCGCATCCTCATAACGACCGCTGAGGCACAGAGCCGTTACCCACGTCTGGAGAAATCCTGTGACAACGACAGGATCGAGTACGTCCGACAGCAGGTCGAGCGTGCCAATCTGGGCGTCGACAGCTTCGTCGATCGCGCCGGTGCGCGCAGCGAGATGAAGGTGGGCTTGGCTTGCCCGCACTGCGGCCTCTACATCGTCGCCGCGGTATCGCTCAAATTCGTCGAGCGTCTGTCGAGCATCATCCATTTCCTCCAGTTCGCCAAGAACGAGAAAGCGGTTCCAAAGAGCGTCGCGCCTCTCGACACTCGATCCTGCGGTTCGCTTCGCAAGATCCAAGTAGCCCAACGCCTCACTCGGCCTGTCGCTCAGATGGGCGCTTTGACCAGCCAACCGATATAGGCGCGAGGCTTCGCCCTCATTTCCAAGTCGTTTCGCGATACGCACCGCCCGTGCCTCGGCATCTGACCAGCGCCCTTCCCTGAAGGCAATCTCGGTCGCCGCGAGGTCGAGCGCATCTCTGGAAACCCCGTGGTCGCGACATGCCGAAATCCAATCGCGCAGCGTTGACAGGCGCCCCTCCGAAAGAAGTCTGTCGAGGGCCAAATCGAGTGTCTTCCTAAGGACGCCCGGCAAGTCTCGCTCGGCACCGACCAAGAACGCCTCATCCCATCGGTCATGGGCGAGATACCAGTCTGCTAGGCGCTCGGCGGCTGTGACGACCTCAGTCCTGTCGAGGTCGTTTAACTTCCCTGTGAGGAATTGTCGCAACAGCGGGTGGAGTTCATAGACGTCCTCCATCTTTATGAGGAAGCCGGCACGGACGGCCGCAACGATTGTGGTGGATGCTGTGCGCCCCAAAAGTGCGCGTGCCGCCGGAAGTGTGATTTCCGGGGCAATCGACAACTTGGCCAGTCTTGTACGGGCCGCTGTCGGAATTTCTCGGAACACCTCTTCGGCGAGGAAGGCATGCAGAGATTCCGGCATCACGTCTGCGGCGTCGGGTAGGCGGTCGCTTAACGCGGCGAGGCCGATGACTGCGGGCCATCCCCCGGAAAGCGTCACGAGGCCGCGCATATCGCGTGCGTAGTTTTCTGGCCCCAGGACCTCTGCGGCTTCGTCCGGGGTCATCGACAGGAGGTTCTGCCCGATTTCAAACACATCCCCGTAAAGCACACGCCGGACCGTTGCCCAGGCGGGCCGAATCCGGGTTGTCACGAGCATTGGGATGTCCCCTTCCTGGACGAGTGCGTCGATCAATTGTTCGGCTGGTTCAGATCCCGCCAGGAAGTGGTAGTCATCGAGCACGAGCCAGGTTGAAGGTGGCCAATCGCGAGAAAGATCGAGGACCATCTGCGCGAGCGCTGCGACATCCTTGCCTGGATCCGTAGCTGACCGCAGCCACTGTAGGAGTCGTTCCGTGGACTCTCCGGTTACTCGGCTCGCCACATTGGCCACACCCAGCGCGAGTGCAGCGATATCGGACGCCGCGGGATTCGCACGTAGCCAGACACCCTTTCGTGCCGGGTCGGTGAACCATTCACGCGCCAACGTCGTCTTTCCATAACCAGCCGGCGCCAAGAGGACGAATACCCGCGCGCCAGCGTCGTCGAGTAGCCGCGTGAGCCGCGGGCGTCGGATGATCTTTGTGCGCGTCGGTGACGCTTCTGCGGCCGTGCCTTGGTCCACATTCGTCCCCTCTATGGGGCGCCGCAGTCCCCCCGAACGGAGCGTACTCCGGATCGCCAGGCTTGGAAAGTGTCCTTTCCGGGCTGAACCGTCCCTACGGCCTGCGCGGGGCCGCAGGGACGGTGCCGTCAGCCCCCTTCGTCGGCTTTCGCCGACTCCAGGCTCTTGGCGAGCGGGTCCTCTCCCGTCAGCGTCCGAAAGGCGATCGGGATCTGGCGCCGCCGCGTGACGCCCAGCTTCTGGCGCAGGGCATCGGAATGCGCTTTGGCGGTGCGAGGGGAGATCCCGAGTCGCTCGCCGACCTCGTCGTTCGAGCAGCCCGCCGCGATCAGTTCGATTACCTGACGCTGCCGTTCTGTGATGCGTGGGAATGGAGGCCCGCAGTGCGTCGTACATGGGCCCGAAGCTACTCGGCCAGACCGGACTCGCCTATTGACCGGAAGGAGTATTCCTCGGGGTACGCCGTCGGCACACTGGAGCCGAGGCTCGCCGTCAGCACGAACCCGAATCGCCGACGGACGTCTCAATCTGTATGCGGTTCCGTGCGGCGATAGTCGCGTTGGCGGCGGCCGTTCTCCTCGTCGGCCTGGCCTCGGCCGCCCCGCCGGCGCCGATCGGGTCGTTCACGCTCCATGGCTACGAGAACCGGCCGACCGTGCTCGCCCTCGCCGACGGGACCATCGTCTGGGGCGTCGGCCGCCCAGCCGGCGAGCTCCAGCTCCGTGGGCTCGCCGGCAGGGTTGTCCGGACGCTGTACCGGGCCAAGCTGCCGCCCGTCCCGCCGGACGCGTCGTCGCCCTCCTTTCGCACGACCGTGCAGCAGTCGCTCGAGTTGCTCGACGGCACGCCGACGCGTGCCGCGTTCATCCGGCGCGTCTCGCTCGTCCACACCCCGAAGTGCGCCGAGTCCACTCCGCCATGTGAGATGCCGGTTCAGATGGAGCAGCTCTTCGCCCAGGTCCTCGCGGGCCGCGTGCGCTCCGGTTTTCGGGTGATCGCCGTGGGCAACCGCAGTCACCATCCGTGCGCGTCGCTGCCAGTCCAGCTCGACGCCTGGGGCCGGACCGCTGTGTATGCGGCCGAGCCGGCGGCGGTACCCGCGTGTCGGCGGCTCCACGGGCGCGTGACGTCGATCGTCAAGGTGTCCCTGGTCGGAAGGCCTCGGCCGCAGGTCCTGGCGCGTCTCGTGGACGCCCAGGTCGCGGGACTCGCATATGCGGGCCGGTACGTCGCCTGGAGCGCGACGCGCGACGGCCGATGTCCGTGCTCCTCTGTCGTCCGTCTCGACCTCAGGACCGGGAAACGTGTGCGGATCTCGGCGGGCAACTCCGTGCACGATCTCGCGCTTCAGCCCGACGGCGAGCTCGTCTTTGTCGGCAACGTCGTCCGGAAGCTCGGTGGCACGACCTGCGGGCGGGACGAGGTCGGATACGCGCGCTCGGCCGGACGACTGCGCGGTTCCTCGGGCGCCCGGCCCAGCAGCTCGGCGGTTTCGCCGGGAGCCGAGTCGTCTACGTGGGCAATCCGCCCGCGACCTGCGTCGGCGTACCCCTGGTTCTGCTCGCCGCCTCCGTGCCGAAAGGGACGACACGGACGCTGCGAGCGCTCGACCAGGGGCTCGCGGGGATCGACTTCGACGGCCGTCTCCTGGCCACGGCGATACCAGTTGGCTCCGACACGCTCGTTCGCGTCGAGCGGCTGCGATGACTAAGCGGCGACCCGGCGGGCGTTCAGAAAGCTCGCCTCGTGGCCGCGCCGGTTCGCATCTGCGAGCTCGTCCTCGTCGAGGGCGCCGATCCGCCGCAACAGGTCGAGCTCGTCGCGAAGATGCGTTCGCATCATCTCCGGGCCGTCCGTCGCGATCGTGAACTGGACGCCGTGGTCGACGAACGTCCGGAAGGTCTCGCGGATCGCGTCCTCGTCCGGCAGCGCCTTCGTGAGCAGGTTCGAGGTCGGGCAGATCTCGAGCACGATCTCCTGCTCGCGGAGCGCACCCATCAGCTCCTCGTCCCCAGCGGCGAGGATCCCGTGGCCGATCCGGTCCGGACGAAGGACCTCGACGACCTCGGCGACCTCCGCGCGGCCGACGTCGCCGCCCTCCTCCCCGACGTGGATCGTCACTCCGAGCCCAGCGGAGCGCGCCTCTTCGACCATCGGCCTCAGCTGCGTGTAGTCGAAGCGGGCGCCGTCCACGCGCGGGCCGGCGACGTCCACTCCGACGACGCCGCGGTCGGCCCAGTGGATCGCCTTCTCGACGATGATCGAGTTCTGCTCGGCGCTGAACGTCCGGTCCATCATCAGGATCAGGCCGGCGCGCACCTGCGGGTACTCGAGCCGCGCGCGGTCGAGGCCGCGGACGGCGGCGAGGATGATGTGGTCGAGGTCGCGCTCGCCACCGCGGTTCCGCTTCATCGGGTTGAAGCGGAGCTCGAGTGTGGTGATCCCCTGAGACCGGTAGGCGCCGCCGATCGCGCCGTGCACGGACCGCTCGACGGCGAGCGGGCTCGACTGGATCAGTTCCGTCCAGTGGTAGATCTGGTCGAGCCCGTCGAGCCCGGCGACGCCGCGCGGGTCGGAGACGGTGACGAGCCGCTCGAACTCCCAGTAGTCCTTGACGGGGAGCGCGATTCCCTGTTCGTGCGCGAGGCTCCAGAGGATGTCGGAGGCAACCGAGCCGCCGAGGTGCGTGTGCAGCTCGGCGAGGCCCTCCATGAAGGAAGTCTAGATGGGAAAAGAAAGGGGCCCCCGCCGCCTCAGGGCCCCTTCCGCTTTCGCTCGTGAGAGCGGTGGATTAGCGACCCTTGCGCTTCGCCTTCCCCTTGGCCGCCTTCTTCTTGTCGGCGCTCGTGCACGGACCGAGGTGGTCGCCCGGGTGCTTGCTGTGTCCGTTGTCCCAGGCGGGCTTGCTGACGGTGATCGTGTGGCCGTTGTGGCAGATCACGACCTTTGTCCGGCCCTTGCCCTTACCGGGCTTGCCGGCCTCGCCCTGGCACCGGAAGAGCGTGTGCTGGTTGATCCGGATGTCGCAGACGAGGACTGTCTGCTCCTTGTCCGCGAAGAACCAGCCGCTGTCGACGACCAGCTGGATGCCGGTTACCGTCCGTGTGCCGAGCAGCGCCAGTGCGCCCGTGTAGGTGTTGCACTGCGTGCCGGGTGCAAGCTGCGACGTATCCCAGCGGCACGGATCGTTGTTGCCGATCAGGTTGCCGCTGTCGACGTACGTGTTCGGCGGACAGCCCGTGAACGTGGGCGACGGGCCGAGGTACACGAACACGTTCTTGTCGCCGAAGTTGATCTGGAACCGCGGCGAGCCGCCGCCGCAGCTGTCGTCGGTGACGTTGAACTTCGTCGCAAGCCGCGTGAGGCTTGCGAACGTCGTCACACCCGTCCCCGTGAAGTTGATACCGCTGAAGTCGTCAGCGGTCGATGCATTCGACAGGTCGGAGACGAGCTTCACCGCGTTCCCCTGCATCGAGGCGCCGCCGAAGAGCGAGCCCGAAGCCGCGAGTGCCGCAGGAACGAAGACGAGGACGGCGAGCGCGGCGAGAAGCGTCGTTAGACGTCTCATGCGAGCGGGGCCACGGAGGCCCCTTCACCTCCCTTTGCTCTTTCGTTCTCCTACAAATGATGCTTTCAACGCATAAAACTGGCGCTGTGCCGTGGCTGAACTAGGCCCAACCGACGACCGCCCAGCGCCGGCCCAGGAACCGGGCGCCGAGCAGTGCCAACCGGGCGACCGTCAATGCGACCAGCCCGCTCCAGACGCCGATGATTCCCCAGCCGGCCGCCAGGGCGACGAGCGCGATCGGGATGTAGAAGAGCACGCTCGCCGCCAGCATCGACCACATCAGGAAGGACGTGTCGCTGGCGCCGATCAGGATCCCGTCCAGCGCGAAGACGGCCCCTCCGAGCGGCTGCATGAGGGCGAAGAGGGGCCAGATCTCGTGTGCTCGGTCGAGGACGGCCGGATCGTCGGTGAAGGCGCGCGGGACGACGTCGCCCAGCGGTAACAGGATGACGGCAAAGACCGAACCGAGGACGACGGACCAGAAGATCATCCGCCGGGCGGCCTCGTGAGCGCCCTCCCCGTCGCCCGCCCCGAGCATCCTGCCGACGATCACCTGCGCCGCGATCGCGACCGAATCGAGGATGAGCGCCAGGAAGACCCACAGCTGGAACGCGATCTGGTGCGCGCCGATCTCCGCGTCGCCGATCCGGGCGAGCACCGAGGCGGCGACCAGGAACGAGGCATAGAGCGCCGTCGTGCGCACGAAGATCTGGCGGCCGACTCGCACGAGTGGCCGCATCTGCGCGAGGCGGGGGCGGCGCGTGTCCGCAGCGGGCCGCAGCAGTTCGCGTACAAACGCGAGGCCCATGCCGGTCTGGGCAACGGCCGTTCCCGCGGCGGCGCCGGCGATTCCCCAGTGGAAGCCATAGACGAAGAGCACCTCGAGGACGACGTTGGCCGCGTTTCCCCAGAGCACGATCCAGAGCGGCCGACGGAGATCCGAGACGCCGCGGAGGTAGCCCTGGCCGGCGAGCGCGATCAGCGCAGACGGCAGCCCGAGCGCCGCGATTCGGAGATAGACGAGCGCAAAGTGCCCTGAGCGACCGTGGGCACCGAGCGCGTCGAGCACCGTGCCGCCCAGCGTCTCGGCGAGGATCACGAGCGCGGCGCCGATCGCCAGTGCCACCCACAACGCCTGCGCGGCGAGCCCGGCGGCCGCACGATCGTGCCCGGCCCCGCTCGCCCGCGCGACCACTGCAGTCGTCCCGTACGTGAGGAAGTTGAAGATCGTGAACGTCCCCGCCAGCAGCGTCCCGGCGAGGCCGAGGGCCGCAATCTGGGGTCGACCGAGATGCCCGACGATCGCGGTGTCGACGAGCACGTACAGCGGCTCGGCCGCGAGCGCGCCCAGCGCCGGCAACGCGAACCGCAGGATCTCGCGGTCGTACGGCGACCTCCGCATCAGGCGAGTTTTACGGGCTGCGTTTGCATCGGGGCGGAAGGGGAGACCTTGGGCTCGTGCGCAGGATCGTCGCCGTCCTGCCTCTCCTTTTGCTCGCCGTCGGCTGTGGCGGCAGCAAGGAGAGCGGGTCGCACTCGACGACGCGTGCCGAGACTCCGGAGGGATTCACCGTCCGGCACGTCCGCGACGAGGGTTTCTCGATCGCGGTGCCGACGGGGTGGCGCTCGATCGACGCGTCCACCGCGCTGACCGGGTCGTCCGCGAAACAGTTCGAGCGGGACAATCCGGCTGCCGCCGGTGCGGTCGAGGCGCTGGCCCGGCCTAACTCGCCGATGAAGTTCGTCGCGATCGATCCGGCAGGCCTGGAGTTCGCGACGAACGTCAACGTGCTCGTCTCGCGGATCCCCGCTGACGCGTCGTTCGAGCGTTGGACGAGCGCCGAGACCGCCCAGATCGAGGCCCTCAATCCGACGCATCTGACCAAAGGAACGGTTCAGCTCCCGGCCGGAAAGGGCTTCCGATTGAGGTACCACGCCCGGCTCACGATCCGCGGGACGCCGCGGGAGCTTGCGATCCATCAGTACATGCTCAAGCGCGGGCCGTTCCTCTACGTGATCACGTTCACGACAGCGGCGACGGAGGAGAGCCAGCTCGCGAAGACGTTCGAGAAGTCGGCGCGAACGTTCAAGCTGACGAGCTAAACGTATCCTCCGCCGCGTGAAGGTGGGCATCGTCGTCCCGTACTCGTGGTCGTTCTGGGGCGCCGTCGTCGAGCATGCCGAGCTGCAGGCCGAGGCGCTGAAACGGCGCGGGATCGAGACGCGGACGATCATGGGCAACGATCCGCCGGGAAGTTTCAGCCGCGTGCTCCACCCGCGGCTCGGGCGGCACGGTCAGCCGCCGCCTGACGTGATTCCCGTCGGCCGCTCGGTGATCGTCCCCGCGAACGGGTCGCTGCCGAACATCGTCCTCTCTCCCCGGTCGGTCCTACGGATTCGCCAGGCGCTCGAGCGGGAGCGGTTCGACCTCCTCCACCTGCACGAGCCGATGACGCCCGCGATCTGCATCGCCGCGAACGCGCTGGCGCGCGTGCCGCTCGTCGCCACCTTCCATGCGAACGGTCCGCTCGGCTGGATGAAGTTCGGGAACCCGCTCTGGGGCTTCCTCGCCGATCGCCTCGACGCGCGGATTGCCGTCTCGGAGCATGCGGCGGAGACGGCGCGCGCCTGGCTGCCGGGCGACTACGAAATCGTTCCGAACGGCGTGCTCATCCCTCCGGAGGCAGACGCGGGCGGGCGCGAGCACCGGCTCCTCTTCGCCGGCCGGCAGGAGCCCCGCAAAGGGTTGCCGGTGCTGCTGCGCGCATGGCCGGAGATCCGCCGCCGGACCGGGGCCCGGCTTCGGATCGCCGGGGCCGACCCGCTGGCGGTTCGGTTGCTCCTGACGCGCGAACGCGTCCCTGACGAAGGGATCGACGTGCTCGGTTTCCTGACGCAGGAGGAGCTCACGGCCGAGCAGCTCGCTGCCAAGGCCTTCGTCGCGCCGTCGCTCCACGGCGAGAGCTTCGGGATGGCGCTGACGCGCGCGTTCGCCTGCGCGACGCCCGTTGTCGCGTCCGACATCCCGGGCTATCGCGATGTGATGACGCCCGAAGCAGGCGTGATGTTCCCGGCCGGGGACGCGCGGGCCCTCGTCGACACCGTGGCGGCGTTGCTGGACGACGAACCGCGCCGCCGGGCACTCGGCGAGGGTGCGCGCAGGCTCGCGCTCGAGCGTTACTCCTGGGACGACGTAGCGCGGCGGCTCGGGGCGATCTACGCGCGCGTGCTCGGGAGAGAACGAGTCGCTGCGTGAACCTGCTGCGTAACCCGTGGGTCCGGGTCGCGATCGTCGTGCTCGCGGCGGCGGGGGTCGTAGCCCTGCTCTTGTGGCGCGGCCCGGCCTGGAGCGCGGTGGCGGACGCCTTCACCAGGGTCGAGTGGCGCTGGGTGGCGGCCGCGGTCGGGCTGAACCTGCTCTCCGTTCTGGTTCGCGCGATCGCCTGGCGGACGGTGATCACCCAGGCGATGCCCGAACCGCACCCACGGTTCCCGCTCGTGTTCTCGGCTTTCTCGATCGGACTGTTCGCGAATGCCGTTCTCCCGGGACGGATCGGCGAGCTCGCCCGAGTTGCGGTCCTCAACCGGAAGCTGCCGGAGCGCGAGGGGACCTGGCCGACGCTCCTAGGCACGGTCTTCGCCCACCGTGTCTTCGATCTGGTCGCCGCGATCGGCTTGATCCTGTTCGTCGTGACCACCGCGCACATTCCCGAATGGGCGGTCACGAGTCTGATCGCGGTGGTCGTGGCCGGCGTGGCGTTGTTCTCCGTGGCGGTCCTGACTGCCCGCCAGCACCATGTCTCCGACCTCGGCGGCCTGAGCGCAGTGCGGAAGATGGTCCGGCTGGCGCGCCACGGGCTCGGCGTCATGCGCCAGCCTGCGGCGGCCGCCCTG
>Ga0137374_10009361_pt1 | contig 11568 bp, 7 predicted proteins | sample SagtaG_20_FD_104811 | JGI IMG/M metagenome (GOLD analysis project Ga0137374, IMG submission 104811) | Vadose zone soil microbial communities from Sagehorn Ranch, Mendocino, California, USA - Sage1_R_100_16 metaG | ecosystem: Environmental > Terrestrial > Soil > Vadose zone | place: USA...
CGGTCGAGCGTGTGACTGGTTTCGACACCGTTTTTCCTCTCCCCCAACTCGAAAAGTACTACTTGCCGACGACGGCGCGTGTGGTCGAGGCTATCCGTCGCGTCCTGGCCTTTTGAGGTCTACATGGCACTGGAATTTCGCTTCCCTGATGTTGGTGAAGGTATTCACGAGGGTGAGATCGTGCACTGGCTGGTGAAAGAGGGGGACAGCGTGCGTCCTGACCAGCCATTGGTCGAGGTGGAGACGGATAAAGCCGTGGTGGAAATCCCGGCGCCACGCGCGGGCATAATCTTGCGTGTGGCTGTGGGAGAAGGCCAGAAGATTCAGGTGGGTGAGGTGCTCGTTGTCATTGGCGAGGCCGGAGAGCGGGTGGTCAACGTCGAGTCTCCCCCGCCCCAGAAGCCATCTGCAACACCAGCCTCGGTCTCAGTCGTTGGCTCATTAGACATTGCCCTGACCGACCTCCCGCCACCTCCTGAGGTCACCCAGGCGGCACGGGCTGCGTCCTCGGTCCAGGCGCGTCGCGTGCTGGCTATCCCTTCGGTGCGCAAACTCGCCCGTGAGCTTGGCGTTGATTTGACCCTGGTGACGCCCACGGGGCCACACGGACGCATCCGCCGGGAGGATGTGCTCCACGCCGCCCAACAGCGCCCTGTGCCGCAGGCACCTTCTCTGCCGGAAGCTCCAGTTCCCCCTACGGACCTGGAGCATGATCAGCATGGCCCAGTCGAGTACCAACCGTTGTCTGCGCTGCGACGCACCATCGCCCAAGCCATGGTCACCGCCGCCACGACTGCGGTCCCAGTGACGACCACTGACGAAGCGGATGTCACCGAGTTAGTGGCCCTCCGGGCGCGCGGCAATGAAGCGGCAGCGGCGCAGAACGTCCACGTCACGCTCTTGCCCTTCATCATGAAGGCCGTGGTCGCGGCACTGCGTCAGCATCCCAAGTTAAATGCCTCCCTCGATGACGCGGCAAACCGCCTGGTCCTGAAGCGCTACTATCACCTTGGTATGGCGACGGATACGCCTGAGGGGTTGATAGTGCCCGTGGTCAAAGACGTGGACCAGAAAACCCTGCTGACGCTGGCGACCGAACTTGCCCGCCTCACCGACCTCGCCCGGACCCGCCGTATCCCGCTCACCGATTTGCGGGGTGGGACCTTTACCATCAGCAACTACGGCGCCATCGGCGGTATTTTTGCTACGCCTATGTTACACTTGCCGGAAGTGGCTATTCTGGGGGTAGGCAAACTCTTGCAAAAGCCCGTCGTGCATGGCGGTGAGGTGGTGATTCGCACCATCTTGCCCTTCTCCCTCACGTTCGACCATCGTGCCCTCGACGGCGCCGAGACACAACGCTTTCTCAACGAGCTGATCGCCTACCTATCGAACCCGGCACGACTGGTACTGGTGTTATAATAGAGGATTCAAGACGCGCGGGGATGCGCTAGAGTGCCCAAGGTTTTTACTGGGCAAAGATGACCACATGAAATGCAGTCTGTCCTACCAACTGCTACGCGGGAGGGTTAACCATGTCGCAGCAGTCTTCGATATCCAGCAACGGGCATGTCGCTTTGCAACCGTGTCCTGATACCTTCCCATTCGCGAGTGAACTCAGCCTGGCGCCCCTTGTGGCGTTTTGGCAACAGAGCATGCACCCTGATCATCCGGTGGAGGGAGCGCTTGCGGTCAAAGTGCAACAGGCGTTGCAGGAGGCCCCGGCGTTGCTCGAACCCATCACGGACGGCTCGGTCATTGCCCAGCACCAGGAGATCGTCGATACGCTCATGAGCGTGATTTTTCCACGTGCGTCTGGGGATGAGGTACACGCGGCAGCGTTGTGGCCCTTTCATTTGCGGAGCTTCTATGCCACACCGGCGTTTGCGCGCCGGCTACTCGCAGAGGATGGGTGTATGCGTGGCCGCCCTAATGTCGGGGCCGCCCTGATAGAACAGATCAGGATCCTGTATGCCTACGCCCTGGTGCTGGAGCGCGTGTATGGCCTCAACGTCGACTTTGCCTATCCCCTCATTTACACCGCTACAGATCCTGACACCGGTCTCGATTGTCACTTCAAAGCCGTCTGGAATACGCGGTTTGTCGAGGTACGCACGGTTGGTGAGATACCCCCCATGACGGAGGCGCTCCACAACCAGGTCCTGGCCAACCTCGGGAATACGCAGGCCCTGATGGACCTCCTACCCCCCGAACATTTTCTCTTTCACGGTTTTTTAGTGCTCAACGCCCTGGAAGTGACGGATCAAGAGGTCCTGTCGTCGCTGAAGCGCGATCTCATTGACCGCGAATCGCTCATTTCCACTACCCGCTTCCACAGCCTGCAAGCCAAATTGCGCACCCTGCTCAGACGGCCGGAGCTGTGCTTCGGTCTCGCCGCCCGGCAGGGCGAACAACTCTGGCTGCTCTATGGTGAAGCCGAGATTGCTTACCATTGCATTTATGCGGACTCGAAGCACTACACGATGTCGGAACTCGCTGGGTCCGTCTATGAACGCGTCTTCACCCACGGTGAACTCGTTCTCATCGAGGACCTCACGACCTATGCGCCACGCTCGGCGGTTGAAGACGCCCTGCTCCAGCAAGACGTGCGCAATCTTGTGGTGGCGCCCCTGCTCTATCAAAATACCGTGATTGGCGCGCTGGAATTGCTCTCGCCACACCCTGGCTCCTTACACGCCATGAACACCGTAAAACTGCAGGAAGTCCTGCCTCTGTTTGCCATGGCCGTGCAACGCAGCATGGACGAACTCGATACCCGCATACAGGCCGTCATCAAAGAACAGTGCACGGCCATCCATCCCGCCGTTGAGTGGCGTTTCCGCCAGGCCGCCATACGCTGGATCGACCAACGGCAGGATGGCGCCCTGGTGGAGATGGAGCCCATCGTCTTTGATCAGGTCTATCCCTTGTACGGCGTCTCCGACATTCGTGGCTCGTCGACGCACCGCAATGCGGCGATTCGAGCTGATCTGGTGGCCCACCTGGAGCTGGCCCGTGACATTCTGCAACTGGGGTATGCATCGAGCCCGCTCCCCCTGCTCACTGCGCTGTCTTTCCATGCCTGCCGACACATCGCGCACCTTGAAGCTGGTCTGGGGGCAAGTGATGAGATCATGGTGCTCGACTTCCTCCGGCGTGACGTCGAGCCGGTGTTTTCCTACCTCCAGACCTGTGGTCCTGAGCTGCGCGACCAGATCGACGTCTATCGCGCCACCCTAGACCCCCGCCTTGGTACGTTGTATGAGCAGCGCAAGAACTTTGAGGACAGCGTCATGCAGCTCAACGAGACCCTGGCGGCATATCTGGACAGCGAGGAAGACAAGGCCCAGGCCATGATCCCGCATTACTTCGAACAGCACAAATCCGACGGCATTGAGTACGGTATCTATGTCGGCGCGTCGCTGTTGGAGCACGAGGGCTTTGACATGGTCCACGTGCACAATATGCGTCTGTGGCAACTGTTAATGACGTGTGGGCTGACGCGCCAGGCCGCACGGGTCAAAGCGCAGCTCAAGGTACCCCTGGAGGTAGCCCACTTGATTCTGGTCCAGCATACGCCCCTGGCCATACGGTTCCGCTTTGACGAGAACCGCTTCGATATCGATGGTGCCTACAATATGCGCTACGAGATCGTGAAGAAGCGCATTGACAAAGCACTCATCAAAGGGAGTAACGAGCGCCTGACGCAACCTGGCAAGATCGCTATCGTCTACTCACAGTCCAGGGAAGCTCAGGAGTATCGGGACTATATTGCGTACCTGCAGGCCGCAGGGGAGTTGACCGAGGGCGTCGAAGCCCTGGTCTTGGAAGACCTCCAGGGTGCGCAGGGCTTGCAAGCCCTGCGGGTCACGGTGGCGATGCAGCCGCCACCCAGTGCGCCGTGCGACCATGTTGACGAGAGCCTTGACACAGAATGGCCGGCCTTACGAGCGGTCTAACCCTTATGAGATCCTATGTGGCCCCATCGTCAACCGGCAGCGGTTCTTCGTGCACTGCTCCGTCCCTCAGCTGGACACGATAGGCGGTAGCCCCCCGGCGCGAGGCGACGACACGATGGACGTCCGTGTGCACAAAGTGAATAGCGGCTCCGTCATCGATGGCAAAGCCTGGCGTGATCTCGCCCGTGTGCAGGAGCTGATGGTACGTGGGACGACGGGCTGCTTCTCCGTCATAGTGTGGACAGCAACTCCCCGGCAGGAACCCGAGACACGAGAGCGGCCGCAACGCTCCAGCGAAGGAATCAGTCACCCCCTGCTCGAACCAGCAGATGGCTCCAGCGCTGATCCCTGCGAGAATGATGCCAGAGGCCCAGGCTTCTCGCAGCAGCCCTGGCAGCTCCCAGTCGCGCCATACGGCCAGCATGCTCTTGGTGTTGCCACCCCCGACATAGATCACGTCTTGAGTCAGCAGGTATGCCCGGAGGTCCGGGGTCCTGCGGAAGAGTGGTAGATGGGAGGGGTGACATGGCAGCTGTGAAAACGCCGTGTAGAAGCGCACAATATAGGATTCCGCGTCCCCGCTGGCAGTGGGGATAAAGGCTATGGCAGGCTCTGGAGTGCGTGCCTGCGCCAATACATACCGGTCAAGCGTCAGATTCTCTGGCTCCATTGAAAAACCTCCGCCACCCAGCGCAATGATCTGCCGTGGGTTATCTGGCACTGCTCTTCCCTCCATATGCACCGAGCTGCGCCTGCCGCTAAATGCTTCGTGCTTACAATTGCTTCTGCACCACCGGCGCTTCCACTTTGTAGGACACTACCGCCTCGCTGGCATTCCCGTCGGGGTCGATATGCAACGGTACCTGCCAGCGGACTGACTGAATAACGCACACCCCGGTATCGTCTTCACGGCAGTAATAGAAAGTCATAGCGATGTCAGCCGTGGCCTGATGTGTACCCACTGCTGCCTGGAAAGGAAGAGCTAGCGGCAGCGGTGGCGCGATGGCCTGGCCCATGCGGTCTGACTCAGTCATGGTGACACCCTCACCGCTGAGGCTGACGCTGTAATTGAGCGGGGCGCGCGGGTTGAGGTGATAGCCCTCGGGGAATTGCAGGTTTATGAGGATCTTCCCCGCCGCACCAGCCTTCACCTGCTGGGGCGCGACCTGCATGACTTCCTCATCGCCAAAATTGGTGCTGCTAAAGCCAGTGACTGCCAGAGGGGCTGCTAAGCCACTGAAGGTGAGCGTAGAGACTGCACCAGTGGTCAGATCCGCGACGCGGATGGCGTGGTTATTGGTGTCGGCGATATACAGCTTGCCGCTAGCCACGCTCAGGCCACCGGGTTCGTAAAACTCCGGCTCCTGGCCATCGCGACGCCCGGGCTTCCCACTGCCAAAATACGTGGTCGCGGTCGCGGTTACCGGGTCAATTTTTTTGATCTTGTGGTTATAAGTATCAGCCACATAGAGGATATGGTCATGATAGGCCACCCCGAGGGGATGCTGCAGCCGCACCTGCTCTTTCCCAATGCCATCCTGGTCGCCAAACTCGAAGAGCCCTTCGCCAACGACGGTTTTCACCACACCGTTGATCCCGAGGCTGACCGAGCGGATCGCGCTGGTCTCACTGTCCGCGACATACAGCAGCGTACCATCGGTGGTGATGCCACTCGGCTGGGCCATCGCGGCTTGCAGGCGCGGGGCATCGATGATGTCTTCTCGACCACTGCCGGCATAGGGTTCGAGGTAGGCAGTTTCGAGGTTCATCATCCATACCTGATGCGGGCCAGCCATGGCAATAAACAATTGTGTGCCGATGCGTACCAGATCCCAGGGGGAGTTGAGCGCCACCTGTGTCTCTGTGCCAGGCACATTGGCGGTGCGCGCCTGTGCGCCAGTCCCAGCTATAGTAGTCACGGTACGAGCCTGCAGGTCGAGCCGACGTAGCAAGTGATTTTCCGTGTCAGCGACATACAGGAGGTGGCCATCCAGGGCCATGCCCTGGGGATGGTGAAACGTCGCCGCGTGAAAATCTCCATCGGCTTTGCCAAGAGCGCCACTACCGGCAACATCGAGCACTTTCCCATCGAGGTCAGCAATGACAATACGGTTGTTGTTGGAGTCCGCAATAAACAGTCGCTGCGAAGGCGCATGGGCGAGGACTTTGCCGGGGAAGGAGAGGGCGCTACTGGCCTGCTGGTCTTTTTCCAGAGCGAAGTGCAGCGGTGTGTCGTTGAGAATACCCTGGCTCTTGGCCTCCCCAATCACCTCATCAATGACGCGCTCTAAAACCTCCTTATTGCCTTCACCGGAGAGATACCCCAGGACGTAACCATCGGGCCTGACAACCATCAGTGTTGGCCAGGCGCGCACGGCATAGGCACGCCAGATGCGAAAGTCGCGGTCATTGACGACCGGGTGCTGGATCTCGTAGCGCAGGATTGCCTGGCGGATGTTTGCCACATCGCCTTCGTTCTGGAATTTGGCCGAATGCACGCCGATGACCACCAACTCCCTGGCATATTTCTTTTCCAGGGCGGTCAATTCGGGGATGATATGCATGCAATTGATGCAGCAGTATGTCCAGAAGTCGAGGAGAACTACCTTGCCGCGCAGGTCGGCAAGCCGCAGCGGCTTATCGGTATTCAACCATTGCATACCCGCAGGAAATTCGGGGGCACGGACGGGGGCGTGGGGCTGGGCCATAACCTCACCTCGCGGGAGAACGATCAACACCAGTATGCCCAGCACCAGCAGTCCTCGCAGAGGACAACGCTGCGACCCTGGACACACACGAAACATGGCGCACCACATACCTGACTCCTCTCTGCCGAGGGTGCAACGCTCGGGGGAGCCTATCATATCAGGGCATAGCGGGCAATGAGAGCGTGGGGACTTGGCCGTCCACTACCCGGTCGCTTGTGGCAAGACCTGGGTGACTGCTCTACACCGGTATCGTGCGCTTCGTATGTGCGCGGCCTATCTGCGCTGTCTCCTCGCGGTGCCCGGCGATGACGCGTACGCCCTCGTCAATTTTGCGTGCGACGTTTTCTGGCGTACACGTCTCCAGGAACGGAATCCCACGCACGCAGCACGCGGCAAACACCCGCTCGCGGGCTTCCTGCATGTCCGGAGGGTACGGCTCACGCGGGACCTGCTTGTAGCCCAACGCCAGCCCCAGGTCCCCTGGGCCCATCTCGGCAAAGCCAAGGCCAGGCACGCTCAGAATCTGCTCGACGTTGGATACACCCTCCGGGCTCTCGATCTTCACGCCCAGCAGCAATGCGCCCTGGGGATTGAGCGGCCATGGGTCGGCACTGTCGATGTACTCCTCTGGGCTCAGGCCCCACACCCATGCTGCCGCCGACTCCGAACCGCGACCACGCGTGCCAAGGCCAAGACCACGTCCCACACCAACCTTATGAATGGGATAGCGGCATGACTCCACAAACGCCCGCACCGCGTCGGCTGATTCTGCCTGACAGAGCAAGATCCCATGGACACCACGGGCGAGGATTTGGCGAAATTGCCAGGCATTGTAGCGGACGACCATCTCATGCGAGCCGTCTACGGGGACTTCCACCAGCACCGTCGGCGTGCGGTGGCCATTGTTAGTGGGGCCACCGTCCACCAGGCCACGCATATACTCGTCTAGCCCAGCCATATTGAAGGCGCCGTGCTCCATGCCGATGTTGATGTAATCGGCCCACGTCTTGGCATCCTGCAGGCCTTGCGCGTGGGTCAGGACATGCCCGCTATGGCCACCGACGTAGTAGATCGGCTGGCCGGACTCTAGTAATGCAATCGTGCGATTGATCCGGTGTGACATGACGTGTCCTTCTGGAATATATGATCGATGCATAGCCTCAGGCTGGCTCGATGGAGCGTTGCATGCCCTGTCTTATTGGCGACCTCCCGCGGCGAGCTACACCACATCCCAGCGGGGATATTTGGCTTTTTCGGCTTGTAAGTAATCAACAATCCAGTCGCTGACCGACTCGGCCAGGTAAAAGGTCGGCTTGATCAGTTCCGCTTCGTCGGTGATACGTCCTTCTGCGAGGGCCTGCGTAGCGATCGCGGTGCCAGGCAAGATGGACACGCCTATACGCAGAGTGGCTATGGCCGGTTTGATGCGCCGCAGGAAGTCCAGCTTCTCCTCCACGGTCTCCCTGGTCTCCCCCGGCTCTCCGAAGGCAACGGCGAGGGTGTAGTGCAGGTCCTGCTCCTCGCACAGCCGGCAGGTCTCCAGCATCGGCACGACGCGATCGCCCAGGCCTGCCCCGTCGTGCGGGTCGCCACGCATGCCGCCCATCAAGACCAGTGCACAGCCGGCTTGCTTCATCAGCCCGATCAATTCCTGGTCGCAGCCGAAGGGAGCCAAACAGGTATTCCACCGCACCTTGACGTCTGCAGCCAGCAGGGCACGGCATAGGTCCTTGGCATGGGGCAGCGGCAAGTTAAAACCGTTATCGATGAAGAACACCTTACGGAGCCCATACTGTTGCTGCATCTTCTGCACGTCCTGGACGACCTCATCAATGGGCCGAATGACGCGCCAGGCAGCCTGATCGAGCTGATCGCGCGATCCCGAGGTGGGGTAATAAAAGCCGCCCAGCTTGGTCAACACGCCAATGCCAAAGCCCGCCTGGGCGTATTTGTGCATATCCAGGTCGTCCAGGCGGGGGGGGGTGGTGAACGCAGAGGCACAGCGGCCACCGTTGAGGATGACCTCACCGTCCTGGCGGTACACTATACCGGGAAGGTGATGGTAGGACACGCCCTCCTCCAGGCTGTCGGCCAGCTGGACGAAGGTTTCAGCGGCATCTCCGGCCAATCCCAGGTCGGGTTCCATATAGGCGAAGATCGCCTTCGGCAAGATGCTGAAAGCTGGTCCCCCACACACAATAGTAGCGTCGGTGAGCGCACGGATCTGGTCAATGACGGCCTTGGAGAAGGGTAAAGCCCATTGGGGGTCGAGGTAGCTCTGGTTGCTGAGGTTGCGGATAGAAATACCCACCAGTGCGGGCTGGAACTCCTGGACCACCTGCTGCACGTCGCCCATGGGGTCGTCAGAAAACATCAGGTCCAGAGTTTTGACGATGTGCGGTGAGGTGGCGAGGGCGCCAGCAAGGTACGCCAGCCCGATGGGCAGCGGCTGGGCGTTCATCCGACTCATGCACCTATCGTACCGGTTTGTGGCGATCAGCAACACACGCATAACTCCCTCCGAGTTCTCGCAGCCCGCGATCGGGTGTAGGCTCATTGACGTGGGGTCTCACCTGATGCCTCTGCCATGCTTGGAGAGGTCATCTTGCGCTGCACCGATTATAAAAGCGGTGTAGAGGAATTGCAAAAACCCTGGGTCTCTATATTAGGTGCTATGCTGGTAGGCTGTCAGCTTGTACTGGCATCGACGTCCCATGGCCCATCTCTTCCCCGATGTGTTTCAGAAGAGCCGCGGGAGCCATGGCGACCAAGAGCCGTGCATCGTTGTTCCCGATGTTCTTCAGGCGGTAGGGCATCGTGCCATCCCACAGGATACTGTCCCCCTCTGCGAGGCGATAGGTGTTGTCCCCATAATCGGCACAGACGGTGCCTTGCAAGACCAGATGACACTGCTGGCCCGCCTGCAAGCGTACGGTTGACCATGATACCGCTCCGCACGGGAGTTCAAGTAACGCCAATTCGAGGTGCTGTGGAGGCAGAGGGGACAAGAGCGAGACGCGCGCACCATCCTGCCCCAGATGGATGATGTGGCGTTCCCGTTGACGCACAACCTGGGGCTGCTGGTCCTCGTCGATGAGGAAATACGTCAATGGCACATTCAACACGGCGGCGACCCGTTGGAGCGTTTGCAAGGAAGGCACGGTTCTGCTGTGCTCGAGTTGACTGATAAAGCCAGTGGTGACCCTCGAACGCTTGGCAAGCTCAACGGCTGTCAAGCCACGCGCCTGTCGCATACGTTGAAGCTTTTTCCCCAGATTCATTGGCGCTCCTTGCCCCTGGTATCGGCGTATCTTTTGTTGGCTTTTGCCTTCCCAACCCATGGGGAAGTCGTTATGCAATCTGTGCACCTCCTTTCATCCTCCCCCAAGGAGAGCTAGGATACCCCCACTCTCCTTGAGGGAACAGATTTCTCAGTTCTTAGAAGCGCGCCCGGAAGCGCACTTCTCCCCGCAGCGCGACGTTCTTGCCACCACACGACTGGAGGCCAGGCAGTGTCGAGTCGCAATCTGCCAGCCGCGCCAGGTCCTTGTAGCCATTACCGGCAAACGCCAGGTCCCCTGCCAGACGGATGTCAAAGTAGGGATTGACGGTCCACTGATAGAACCCCCCAAATTCGTGATACATGCTCTTCCCAATGCCTTGCCCTGCCAGTTGCGGCGCAAAGGCCGTCTCTAAGAGACCGGTCTTCACCATGCCGCGATACACATACCAACCGGTAATCTCATGTCCCTTCAAGGGGAAGGTCTTCACCCCGACCGGAATCACTAGCGTCCCCGGGTTGGAGTAGGCAATGAAGATCCCCGGATGGGAGGGATTCGCCAAACGTTCATTCCAGACACTCGTGGAACCGTGGGCACACTGCGAAAATCCGTTGGCCGCAGACGACCCCGAATAGACCAAGGGGCCGATATTCAGCGACGTCAGGGTCCCCGTTCCCAGCCCTTGCGCCCGTGCGGGACACCCGTAGTCACGACTGCCAGCTGCCCCGCTGGTATCGAGGTGGGAAAACCACGAGGTCCCGGTGAAGCTCTGCCCATTCTGGATCGGGAAGTCGTTGAACCCGTGCAACTTGTTGTCGGTCGCGTCGCCATCCCCAGAGCCCCAGACAAACCCAACAAAGGGTCGCACGATGCCGAGATCGGCTTCGACGTAGGCGATCGCTGCGCCCGCAAAGATGTCATACTTCTTATGCGATCCGACGGCGACACCATTCACCAGAGGCAGCCCCGTGGTGGTGGTCGTGCCATGCGCCGTCCCCGCTACGATGTTCCCTTGGATCAGCGCTCGTATCGGTCCGAACCGGCCACTCCAACTGGGCATGACCAACACACTATCGGAGTCCTGCCCGATATAGCCTAACCCTGAGCGAAAGCCAAGCACACCATTCGTTGCCACCAAGGTGGTATCGGCCCCGCTGAAGCGCTCCCGGTTGTACACTACGTCCAACTGGAAGCGGTGCGGCTTCAGATTGTAGCCGGCACTGAACATGTAGAAGACGAAGTCGTTGTCGTTAGTCAAGCCGAGCCGTTGCGATTCTTGCTTCATCACGGCTGATGCCTGCACGTCAAAATCCCCAAAATCCCCAAAGACCGCAATGCGCGGGTCGTCATCGGCCACGGTCCCCGCCGGGTCCAGGTACCACAGGTCCGCTCCCACCCGGAAGCGCAGCGGCGTTCCGGTGAACTTGTAGTCAATCCAATAGCGCTCGATGTGGAAGCCCGGGTTTTCCGTGCCCGCCGCCCGGCCAAACACGTCCGTCCCCCCCGGATTCGTGGAGTTGGAGCGGTCGTCAACGAGGTTCCCATCGAAGACTTGCTGATGCTCGAACAGCACGTACATCGTAAGGTTTTTCTGATACCGAAACTCCGCTCCGAGGCGCA
>Ga0137374_10009367_pt1 | contig 11566 bp, 6 predicted proteins | sample SagtaG_20_FD_104811 | JGI IMG/M metagenome (GOLD analysis project Ga0137374, IMG submission 104811) | Vadose zone soil microbial communities from Sagehorn Ranch, Mendocino, California, USA - Sage1_R_100_16 metaG | ecosystem: Environmental > Terrestrial > Soil > Vadose zone | place: USA...
ATCACGCCCTTGGCCGGCTTTTCCTGAGCGAGTGCCGGTGCCGCCGTCAGGATGACGAGTGACGCGGCCGCGACACACCGCTCGAGCAGTCGTTTTCGCCTGCGCATGCTCAAAGCATTCATCATTTCCCCCTCACTTGCCACCGTCTTTGCCGGTCGCTGGGCCCGCCGACCCGGCGTCCGGCTTGGCTGCTCCTGCAGGTGCCGGGGCGCTCGCTGGTTCCTTCGCACTTGCCTGCGCCTGAATGTCGGCCTGTTTCTGCTTGGCGCGATTGAGCAGCTCTTCCGAATCGTCGCTCTGTCCAGCCGCCAGTTTGCCGCGCATCTGCTGGTATTTGCCGATCTCGGCAATCGCCTCCTCGGTCTGCCGCTTGGCGTCCATACCGGGCACGCTCGGCGCGAAGAGATACAACAATCCGAGGTCGTAGTGCACCTGCGCAAGTGAGGTGTCGTGCGCGAGCACCCAGTCGAACTGCGCTTTTGCTTCGGGAATGCGGCCGGCGAGTCGGTAGCAATCCCCGAGATTCAGGTGGGCGATGATGTTGTTGGGATCGAATCTCAGCGCACCCTCGAGAAGCGGCTGCGCCTCGGCGGCGTTGCCGGCTTCGAGATAATAGGCGGCGAGCTCGACCCGTGCGCTGACGAGATCGGGCCGACCCGCAACGGCCTGCTTCAGATCGGTGATCGCAAGAGCGCGGCGCCCCTGCTCCCTGAGAATGATGCCGCGAAGATAGTGCGCATCGGGGTTGTCCCTATCGCGGGGCGGATTGTCTTCGCCGAAACCATCCAGGATCGCTTGCAGCGCGTAGAGCGCGAGGTCGAGACGCCGATTTCGATAATGGTCGCGCGCGATGGTCACCATGGCCGGGCGGTAGTCGGCGTTTTTTTTGAGCGCTTCTTGGGCGAGTGTCTGCGCCGAGCCCGTATCGCGTTGCATCGATTTGATCTCGGCCAGCGCGGCGATCACGCCGGCGGAATTCGGAAGCTCACCGCGCTTGCCTTGCAGAAACGAATCGGCCTCGGTGAGCCGCCCCCTGGCCGCAACGTACAACGCGTAGGCGGCGATGGCCTGCTCGTAGTCGCGCTGGATCGTGAACGCCCGACGATAAGCCTCTTGCGCGGACGGGTCGCCAAGCCGCTCGAGAACGACGCCGAGCGAATAGTGAGCTTGGTACGCCCGCGAGTCGGCGGCGATGGCTTGCTGGAACGCCGCCTTCGCTCCGGGGAGGTCGCCGTTGAAGTAGGCGCTGATCCCGCGTCGGTAGGCGGCCTCTGCAGAAGCGTTCATCCGGAGCGCGCCGGTCGCCATTGCGGGCTGCCCGGTGTCCGGCGGTGGTGCCTGTACCGTCGGAGCAGGCGCGGGAGCAGCAGCAGCGGGCTCCTTCGGCGGCTGTTTCGAGCCGCCGCAACCGGTCGCCTCCGCGATCACCCCGGTCGCTACGAGCACTGCGAACGCCCCGAGTGCGCTGCGATATGTGCTCACAACGCACCTACCGGGGGCGGGGGCAGCGGCTGCGGCTGCGGTGAGGCGACCAGGCCCGGTCGCGTCTGCAAGAAGAGTCCTTCGCGGTATTGCAGATCCTGAATGCCTTGCGTGTACTTCTGCATCTTGGCTTCGCCGAGGATGTCGGTGAAGAAGGCGAGCCGCTGGTTGGCGCGGTTCACGGCGGCGTTGCGCACGTTGTAGCGCTTCGCCAGGGCAACGCTCTGCGCGTAGAAGTGGATCATCGCTTCATCGGCGCTGTTGATCTCGCGCTCGCGGGCGGCGCGCCACCCTTCGGTGAGTCGCTGCCGAATCTGATCGGCCTTGTCTTGGTCGTCGGGATTGTCGCTCTTTTCGAATCGCTTCAGCAGCGCCTCGGTCTGGGCGTCGGCGAGCTTCAACTGCGGGGGCCGCGTGTTGTAAAGCCCGGTACGGAGCGAGTCGTAAAGACTCCCCTGTCGCGAAACCGCGGCGGTCGCCCACTCGGGCGAAGCGTAAGCGTCGATCACGTGCTGCAGCCTGGCCTGGTGCTTCTTCGCTTCGACCGCGTCGTTCTGGAACTTCTTGATGACCTCCACCGAGCTGCCGGCGTAACGGTGATGGCCGGTATCGTAGTCGTATGACTTTTTGAGATCGTTGTCGATCATGGTGAACTCGGACTCGGCCGCCATGCCGGCCTCGCGAGAACCCATCGCTTCGTTCTTGCCCTCCTTCGTGGGGGCATTGGCCTTGTACTTCTCGAACGCGGCGATCGTCTTCTTTCGCCAGTCGTCGGCGTTTTGGTCGGTGGCCTGCCGCATGCGACTCACGTTGTAGGCGGCCTCGACGACGTACTTGCTCGCGGCACCGATGTTCTTGTTGGCATCGTAAAACTGCATCATCGAGCTGGTCGCCTTGACCCGAGCGTTGCGGTTCGCTCCCTCGTCGGCGCCGCGCGGATCCCACGCTTTCATGTCGCTGTCGGCCACGATGAAGTCGGTCTCCGCCTTCTCCTGCGTGCTCGGATTCAGCGACAAGATGCGTTTGCGCACCTCGGTCATCTTGGCGGTATCGCCCATGTTCGAATAGAGCACGAGCGCGTTGCGGGCAGCTTCGCGCCGGTCCTTTTCTTCGAACCGATTGATGGTGCTGATCTTGTCGTAGGTTTCGGCCGCCGCACGGTAATTGAAGAAAAGCACGTACGACTTCGACAAGGTGTCGTAGGCCTGCTTCAAGTACTTCACCCGTTCGGGATATTTGGGGCTCTTTTCCTGCTCGAGCTTGGACAACGTCTTTTCGTCGCCATAGTTGTTGATGAAAAGCTCGTACATCTTGATGGCCTTGTCGTACTCACCGACCTGCTTGTAGGCGAAAGCGCCGTTCATGGCTGCTTCCGGGGCCTCGTCGCGCGATGCCCCTCCCGGTTGGGTGAGGGCGTAATTGTAGGCGGCCGCGGCTTCCCGCCACTTCGCCTGGCGTTCGGGGCCGTCCTTCATCTTCTCGGCTTCTTTGAAGAGATTGCCGGCATCGATGTACGCGCCGCCGATCTTGACCGGACCGGTGAGCTCTTTGGCCTCCTTAACCTGCTCGGCGGTGACCGCACAGGTGTGCTTCTCTTCCGCTTCGGCAAGGCGCCGGCTCTCCTTCACGTCGAGCGAGCGAGCCGCGATGGTGATGAGCTTTTGCCAGGCTTTGTAGCCGTACTCGTCTCTGCCGCAGTGATCTTTCCAGATTGGCTCGAAACGCGACTTCGCTTGATCGAAATGGCCGTAGAGAAAATAGCTATCGGCGACCTGGAACTGGTACACGATCGCGTTCTTCTGCACGTCGGCCGACGGAGGAACGCGCTGCACGTATTCGTCGCGGGCCGACATGCCCGCTTGTACGTATGCGGGAATCGGATCGGCTGCGACCCGGTCGGTTCCGTCCGCCGACTTGACGAAGCGTACCTCCTTGCGCTCCTGCAGGCCCTGCGTGCCATTGCTGCGGTTGTACAGGCGATATTGATCTTGCAGAGCCTGCTCGGCGACATCGACGACGTAGTAAGCTGCCGGCTGTAAAAACTTGTCGTCTTCGTTGGAGTCGCGCACCTCGGCGGCAGCCTGGCGCGCGTTGGCGAGTTCTTGCGGGGTCGGCGAGCGGTCGAGGTTCACGGTCACGACCACGACGCCATGACGCGCGTCGGCGATCCAGAACCTCGTTTCGTAGGCGTCGGGCGCGTTCTCGTCTTGGCGCAAGAAGCCGCTCCATCCGACGTCGGCGAGCTTGTACTCGCCGACGGCGCGCTCGAGCCAGATTTTCTGCTGCGCGGCATCGCCTGTTTCGGTCGCCTTGGCGACATAGGCGCGAGCGAGGTTGGTATGATCGGCGGCCGCCCTGCGCAGACCTCCCTTGACGAGGCGCTCGGCGGCTTGGATCGCTTCCGGATCGTCGCGGTTGGCATCGACCCACGGCGTGTTTCCGACGTAAGCGGCGAGCTTGGTGCGCGCCTCGAGAGCACGCGCGGCGTTCTGATCGCGTTCGGCCGTTCCTTCACGCGACAGACGGGTGAGCTCTTCGTAAATGTCGGCGATCTGGTTTTGCACGTTGGGCGCGTCGCGGTGCATCGGCCATTTTTTCAAGATGAGCTCGCTCACCTCGATCGCGTTGTGCCACTGGTTGACCTCACGGAATTCTTGGACGAGCGCCTTGTAGATTTCGACCGTCCACTTCTTGTCCTGCGGAATGAGCTTGGGGTCCTGCACGCGCTCGACCGCGACGTGCATCTTCTGCTCGGCGGCCGTAGGGTTGGACTCGGTGTCGAGGACGTCATTTCGTGCGATGAAGGGATCGTCGGGGCCGGGTCCCGCGAAATCGAGGTACGTGAGTGAACCGGCGATGTACGTGTAGGCCTCGGCCCTGAAGTCGGTGCCGGGGTCGCCGGTCGCTTTTTCCTGCTGGTCGGTGTAGTTGAGCAGATTGACGAACTCCCGGACGGCCGTCTCGTAGCGCTGCTGCTTGAAGTAGGTCCAGGCGAGCTTGTACATCGCCACGCCGTAGAGCGGCGGCTTCTTGTACTGCATCGAATGCTGATAGGTGGTCGCCGCCCGGTTCAAATTGTAGGGGCCACCGTGGGGATCGATCTGATCGAAATGCCAGTTGCCGATCTGCCACCAGACCTCCGCGACATAGCGGGGCTCGGCGCCCTCGTCGGTTTGCTGAGGAATAGGCGCGCAGTTTTGGGGATAGGGGTTGATGTAAACCGTTTCGCCTCCCTGCATGGGAGCAGCGCCACCCTTCTTTCCGGCCTTGGGAGCTTTGGCCAGGGCCCTGCCTCTACCGGCAAAGCCGATGGGGTTCGGATGAGCATTTTCCCAACCGCGCCAGAAATCTTCTTCGTGATCCTGCGGCAGGCGCACGATTGTGTCTTTGCTCGGGTCCTTCGGATCGGGCGGAACGGGATAGGCGTACTTGTTGTGGCAAACGAGCGACCGCCAAACTTGATGCGCTTCGTCGATCCGGTTCGAATCGTTGAGCGCATGACCCAGATAATAGTAGATACCGGCGAGCTCGCGGTAGTTGGGGAACTCCCGGATCACGCGCTTGTACAGATCGATGGCTTGCTTGAGCCCTCCCCCAAGCTCGTCTGGCGAATCGCCGCGGACGCGCTCCTCATAGAGGGCGGCCAGCCGGAACATCGCGTCCGGCGTGTTCTCCGGATGTGCGTTGGCTCCCGAGTAGCGGGCGACGAACTCCTCGAGACGCTTGATCGCCTCTTCGCGAGCTTCGCGCAGAGCCTTCTTTTCGACTTCGATCTCGCCGTCGAGCGACGCCAACATTCGACGGCGCTTGTCCTCGTAGTGATGCTGCACGATCCGGGTGATGGCATCGCGGTAATCCTTGGCCGACTTCTCGTATTCGACCGCCTCCACTTGAAGCTGCTGAAGACCCTTGAGCTGTTCGGGCGTTGGCGGCGGCGGGGGTGGTGTCACCCTTCGCGGGGGCGGCGGAACGTACGTGGAGACCGCTCCGGCATCGGCGGTTCCCGTCCAGATTTCGGATTCCTGGGTGGGGCGCAGGTTCACGGGAGCAGCGTCGGCGCCGGCATCGGCGCCAGGCTTCGCCGCCTTTCCGCCCTTCTTGGCAGCGGGCTTGGCTGCCGCGGCGCCCGCCCCCGCATCTTGCGAGCGAGCATCGGGAACGAAGCACAGCCAGACGGCCGATAGAAGGCCGCCGACGAGGAACAGCCGGCGCAACGACGCTCGCCTCCCGATGAGCGCACGCCGCGATCGTACCGAACCTCCCGTCCCCTGTCCTGTGCGATTCATGATTGGCCCTGTCACTTCTGCATCCCCGGCTGGTGACCCGAGGGTTTGTCGGCTTCGCCCATGTCGTCGAGCACCTCGCGCAGCTCTTCGTTGAGCTGCTGTTCGGAGCGACTGCGCTCGAGCTGGAGGTTGCGCACGCGGGTGAGCTGCTCTTCGCGCAACTCCCACGCCTCTTCGGTGACGCCTACGTCCGCGCGCAGCACGATGTTCTTGAGCCGGTCGCGCACGAGCTGGAAATTTCGCATGGCCACTTGGCCCACCACCAGACGACTCTCGGAGTCGAGTCCCTCCAGCGTCTTGCCATAGCCGGCAAGCTTCGCAATTTCGCCATCGAGCATCGCCCGAAGCTCCCCGGCGCGCTTGGCGACGCGCGCTTCGAGATCGGCCATCACCGCTTCGAGGCGACTGTCGGCAGCGTCTGCCTGTTGCAAGATAGGAGTGATACGCTGCGCATACCTTATGGCGCTTCTTCCGCCGGCGCCGCCGGCCGCGAGCCGCGTCTCTTCGTTGACGGCCCGCCGGAATGCGGCGCGCACTTCGGCATCCTCGACGAATCGCTGATCGCCGAAACCGACCTGGACACGGCTGATGTCGATGAGCTTGCGAAGATCGGCCATCCGCGTCTTGTAAATGCCGATATCCGCCTCGTTCTGGGTGAGCTCGGCTTCGAATTGCCGCTGGCTCGCGGGATCGCGCACCACGCCGCGGGAGGGCCCCTCGCGCAGGGCGCGTTTCAAACCGTTGACGATGGCCTGCAGCTGATCGACCTGCAGCGTCAGCTGCTGCAGCTTTTGCGACACGCCGTTCCACTGCCGCTGGGCGTCGGCTTCGCGTGCCCCGAAATCCTGTTCGGTCACCGGCAGAAACGCGATCCGTTTTTGTAGCGCCCGGCGTTCGGTGCGCACGCGCTGCATGTCACCGCCGACGTCGTTGTCCTCCTCCGCATCGAGCCCATCGGCCAAGCGTCCTCGCGCCTTGGTGATCATGTTCAAGAGAGACAGCGCCTTTTCTTCGCCGGCCTTGAGCTCGGGAAACGCGCGCACGCGATTGGGCGCATTGAGAACGGCGTTGAGCTTGTCTACGAACGTGCCGGACTGCTTGATGAGGTCGCGGCACTCTTTGACGCCATCGATGACCGCGAAAGCAGCGGGACCGTCTTCGGCCTCGCGTGCCCACTGAATCGCGATCGCGGGAAGCGTCTCGCTTTGATCCATGCTGGCCTCGACCGTATCCTTCGAGAGCTTGTCGTAGTAGACGGCCGGGTCGTTGGTCGAATTCAAGAAGGCCTCGACCCTCTGACGCATGGGGTCGAACTGAGCTCGCGCGGCTTGATAGAGGCTGAGTGCCTTCTCGAATTGCCCGGTGCGCAACAACAGATCGGCCCTGAGAAGCGTGCCGTCGGCCAGATAGGGGCTGTTGGGATCGGAGATCGACAAAACCTCGAGAGAGCGCAAGGCGCGATCGGCGTCCCCGACTCGCACGTACACCCATGCGAGCTCGTAGAGCATGGCGCTGAATTCCGGCGATCCACGCTCGACGTGATTGTAGGCCTGAGCTGCCTGTAACCACTGGTCGGTCTCGTAGAAGAGCCGTCCGATGGCCATCCAGGCGAGATCGATGACGTGGCGATGATCGGACGTGTCGGCCGGCAGCTGCGTCACTTGGCGAAAGGCTTCGATGGCCGCGGCGTAGCGCGTGCGTGCGGCACCTGTCGCGATGACGTTGCGTTTGTCCTTGGGCGCCGCCGGAGGAGGCGTCGCCTCTTTCATCGCGATGACGCCGAGCAGATAGCGGGCTTGATGGTAGTGAACGCTTTGGGGAGTGACGCTGCCGAGGGCGCTACGCGCCCCGGCGTAATCTTTTCGGGCAAAGAGACCTTTGGCACGCGCGTAGTGGAGCTCTCCCTGCACCGAAGCGGGCGGCAGCTGGTTGATTCTCGTAAAAACGTCGTCGAGCGTGGCGTAGTCCTGCGTTCGCAATGCCACGTCGATGAGCCGCCCGAGCGCCCGCGGCTGATAGTTGGAAAACCCGCGTTCCGATCCTTTCTCGACGATCTGCCGATAAACGCGCCTCGCCGAGAGATACTGCTTCGATTCGAAGTAGGTCTCCCCCAACATGAACAACGCGTCGGGATACGCCGTCGGATGATTGGGATACTTCTCGATCACCTGATTGAACACCCCGGAAGCGCGCTGGTAGTCCTTGCTCCTCAGCAAGAGCTCTCCGTCGGCGATACGGGCTTCCGGCGAACGCTCTTCGCCTTTGGAGGTCGTGATCGCTTGCTCGACGCTCCCCACACCCTGTGTCGCCTGACCGATCGTGCGCTGAGCGTCGGCGACGGCGTCGTCGCTCGCCGACGCGCGTGTCGGCTCGGCCCACGAGAGACCCGCCATGGCAAAGGAACCGAAGAGCAGCTTCGTCAGCCAGGCACGAGGCATCGCACTCTTCACGTTATTTGCTCCCCGCGCCCGCCGAAAACCCCGTCTGCACATTGGCCGAACCCGTGCCGCCCGCGGGAGCATTCGCCGCTTGGGGCTTGGCGCCCGATGGTCCGCTGACGCCGGCGGTGATCTTCTCGTTGAACCGGATCGCCGGCCGCTCTTCGAGCGGCGTCGTGACGCCGCCCTTTTCGTAGGCGATGATCTGGAGGGTGAGTGTCTTGCCTTCGACCGCGGTGAAGGAATGGCTCGATTTGACGTTGAAATGGTAGCCCTTCAGATACGAGAAGACGCCGTATCCGCTGCCTTGGAAATCGAGCGCGATTTGAACGGTGTGATCACCCGGTGGAATCGAGCCGGTGAAGATCGGAATTTCTTTTTGCTCGGCGAGCGCCCCGGTGTCATCGGATTTGTTGTACTGAACGGCGCCGTCGAGCACGAACAGGGCGCGCACCAGCTTGAAGGCATTCGACATGTCGTTCTGGAACTGAACCTCGGAGCGCGAACCGGCGAGGCCACCGGACAGAATCGTGTCGGTGAGGAGCGACAGACGCGTGTGGCTGCGCCGGATTTGCTCTTTGAGCTCGTCGATGCGCTGTTCGAGATCTTTGAGCCGCACGGCGTATGTCGCCCCGTCGATTCCGCCGCTCGCCGCCGGCCGCGCCGCCGCAGAGGTTGGACCCGCAGCCGCCGATGGAGGCGTACCGGCAGCAGTCGATGGGACCGTTGCCGAGACCGCGGGGGGTGCAGCCCCCGCGCCGGCGGGCGCCGCCGAGCCGGACGCGGCGGCGGGAGCCGCTGCCTTTTTGGTAGCCTTGCCGGCCGTCTGAGCCAAGGCCGGTCCGATCACCAGCACAGGGACTACGAGAACAGCCCACAGCGTCTGATTCCAACGCATTCTCGACCCCTTCGTTCTCCGCCATTCCGGCCTTCGCGAGGGAAATCCTCACGCTTACACGTCTTGACGGACGGGAGTCTATTCGCGGCGCCCGCTCGAGTGCAACGGCTAGATGTCCGGTTCGCACGTCCGCTAAGCGAGTTCGGCTTTCGAGCCCTTTTTTGCTCGGCTCTTAGTCCGATTTGAGACGCCGCGGCAGGACGTACCGCGCGGACGGTCGCTCGGGGGTGCAGACGCCGCTCAACAGAACTTTGCCGCGGCGCATACGTCGGATCGACAGAATGGCAGTCTCGACCCCCCGAGAAAGGGCTTGGAGGGGCCTTCCCAGGGTCGCCAACGTCTATTTCAACGAGGTGATTTTCAGCGGGTACGAGTCCCCGTACGATGAGATTGTGCGGAGCAGCGGACGAGCCGAGGTAACCGACGAGGCGTTGATGACGCGCTATCAGCGCGGCGATCTCGCCGCTTTCGCAACGCTGGTGGAGCGCCACAAGACGCCGATGTTCAACTTCGTGCTTCGTCAAATCAAGGTGCCCCCAGCGGCAGAGGATCTGGTTCAGGAGGTTTTTTTGCGGATCATCGAGAGCGCGGGCTCCTTCAAGCACGAGGCCAAGTTCACGACGTGGGCGTACACGATTGCGCGCAACCTCTGTATCGATCACGTTCGCAAGGCGTCCTACCGGCGCCACGCTTCGCTCGATCAGCGCGAAACGGGCGAGGCCGGCGACGGTCCGCCGCTCGCCGAGCAGATCGCCGATCTGCATCCGCGTGCCTCGACCGAGCGAACGGCGATTTCGAGCGAAATCCAGGTGAAGGTCGTGGCGGCGGTCGAGGCACTGCCGCACGAACAGCGCGAGGTCTTCTTGCTCCGGCACGTGGCCAATCTCGCGTTTCAAGATATCGCCGAGATCACTGCAACACCGGAGAACACCGTCAAGAGTAGAATGCGCTACGCGCTCGAGCGATTGCAAGAAGCTCTCACCGACTTCGAGGAGTACGCGCGGGCGCTGCGCTGAGATCGACCATGGATTGCGAGAAGTTCGATCAGATCATCATCGACGCTGTCTACGACGAGCTCGATGAGCTCACGCTGGCGGCGGCCAAACGCCATGCCGAGGGGTGCCAGCGCTGCCAAGCGCAATGGTCGGGGCTCAGGGCGACTCTGAAGATCGGGGTGTTGCCCCTCGTCGAAGCGCCGGCGGGTCTCGACGCGCGCATCTTCCACGCGGCGCGCGAGGCGCAACGCAATGTCCCCTGGCCGAAGCGGGTGGGGCGCGCCATTTCATGGGCAGGAAGCTACGCCATGCGTCCCCAAACGGCGATGGCGGCCATCCTGCTTCTCATGTTGGGTTCGAGCGTCATCTTCTTGCGTGTCAAGCCCGACCGGAGCGGCGCGCCGAGCCGAGTCAGCGTCACCGAGCGTGGCGTGCCCGAGCAGTCCGCGGAGGAGCTGCACCCCGAACGCTTTGCTACGCCCGAAGAGCGTGCGCGTGGTATGCGCGCACAACCGACCGGGCCGGGGTGGCGACGAGAGGACGAGCGGCCGAGCGCCTCCGCCGCCCCGTTCGCCGCGTCGCCTCCCCCGGCGGTCGCTATGCGCGACACCGCGCGGGAATCGGAGGCGCCCATCGAAGGCCGCGCGACGAGGGGACTGGATAAGGGCGCCGCGCCGTCGGATGATCTTGCTCTCAACGCGCCCGCGGAAAAGAAGAAAAGCGAGCTGAGTGGGGCGCCCGTCGCGGCCGGAGCGCTCGCGCCATCCACCGGCGACGCGTACGCGTCGGCGATGGACCTCTACACGGCCGGGCGTTACGCGGAGGCAGAGAAGGCGTTCGCTGATGTCGCAGCGACCGGCTCCAAGAACGCCGCGCTCGCCGCACTCTACTCGGCCAAGAGTGCCCAAGCGGCGTTCGGCTGCGGAAAGGCCGCTTCGAAATACGAAGCAGTGGCCAACCGGTACAGCGGTACGAGCGCCGGGGCAGAAGCGCTGTGGGGAGCGGCAAGCTGCTACAAAGAGATCAGTTGGTACCCGAAGGCGCGCGAGCTCTTCGAAAGTCTGCGCACCGTCGCCGGTTATCGGGATCGAGCCGAGGCCGAGCTCGAGAGCTTGAACATTCTGCAGCGGCAAATAGCGGTCAGGCGCGCGCCGGCCGCCAAGCCCGCGGCGCCAGCCGCCACGGCCGCACCGAAAAACGCGACCACCCCCGCTCTCAAGTGAAACAGCTATGACGGGATCAAGAGCCGCACCAGAATCTCGTTGACCAGCGCAGGATTCGCGCTGCCGCGCGTCTCTTTCATGACCTGCCCGACGAAGAAACCCAAGAGTGCCGTCTTGCCCGCCCGATAACCGGCGACCTGCTTGGGATTCGACTCGACGACGCGCCGGCAAATCGCCTCGAGCTCTCCGAGGTCGCTGAGCTGCGCGAGTCCACTCTCCGCCACCACGTCGCGCGGTGACTTCG
>Ga0137374_10009368_pt1 | contig 11565 bp, 10 predicted proteins | sample SagtaG_20_FD_104811 | JGI IMG/M metagenome (GOLD analysis project Ga0137374, IMG submission 104811) | Vadose zone soil microbial communities from Sagehorn Ranch, Mendocino, California, USA - Sage1_R_100_16 metaG | ecosystem: Environmental > Terrestrial > Soil > Vadose zone | place: USA...
TCGTACCAGAGGATGGCGGTATGGCTCGCGCGCAGCCCCTCGAACTGACGCGGCAACTCGACATCGTTTGCTTCCAGCCTGCGCGCCGCATCCTCGAGCGTCTGGCGCATCTCCGGCTGGGCCCGGTCCCATTCATAGGTCCGGCATAGTCCGATGCGCGGCGTTCCGGCGGTCCTGGTCTCCAGATCGCCCCTGCCGGTGAGCGCGGCGGCGAAGAAGGCGACGTCCTCGACGCTGCGTCCGTATACGCCGACGGTGTCGAGAGAATCGGCGCCCGGCTTCACGCCGGCGCGTGGCAGAAGATTGAAAGTCGGCTTGTAGCCGACGATGCCGCAGTAGGACGCCGGACGGATGAGCGAACCGGCGGTCTGCGTGCCGAAGGCGAGCGGCACCATGAAATCGGCCACCGCCGCCGCCGAGCCGCTCGACGAGCCTCCCGGGGTGCGGGAGAGGTCGTGCGGGTTGCGCGTCGCGCCCGGAACGAAGGTCGCGAACTCCGCCGTCACGGTCTTGCCGAGGACCACGCCGCCGGCACGGCGCGCGAGCGCGATGGTGGCGGCGTCGGCGCGCGGGCGATGGCCGCGGTAGATGCGCGAGCCGTACTCCGTCGGCATGTCGTGCGTGTCGAAGATGTCTTTCACACCTACCGGAACGCCGTAAAGCGGAGCGCGCTTCGATTTCGCCTGGGCGAGTGCGATGTTCGGATCGAGAAATGCCCAGGCATGCAATTCCGCTTCGCGCCCGCGAATACGCTCCAAGCAGCTTCTGGCGAGCGTCTCGGCGTCGAGCTCGCCGCGCTCGATCTGCCGCGCTGCTTGCTTCGCGCCGAGTCGGTGGGGCTCGATCACCGGGTCAGTATAATCATCGCGCGACATGCGACGTCGAAACATCCTGGTGGTCGGCGCGGGGCCGGTCGGCAGTGTCGCTGCCCTTGCTTGCGCGCAACTCGGGTTGAGTGCGGACTACCGCGTGACGCTGCTCGAGGCGGAGCACAAGATCAACGACAGCCCGCGCGCCTCGACGACGCAGCCGCCGACGCTCGAGATCATCGCCCGGCTCGGACTGATCGACGAGTACCTCGCGCAAGGGCTGGTTGCGCCCACCTTCCAGTTCTGGGACCGGCCGACGCGCCGGCTGATCGCCGAATTCGACTTCGGGCGGCTGCGCGGCGAGACCGAGTATCCCTTCGTGGTGCAGACCGAGCAGCACAAGCTCGCCAATATGGCGATCGAGCGCCTGCGCCGCATGCCGAACGCCGAGGTTTTGCTCGGTTGCGCCGTTTCCGGGATTTCCCAGGATGAAAAGCAGGTCACGGTAAAAGCTGATGAAAGGCGCTTCATCGCCGACTACGTCATCGGCTGCGACGGCGGCCGCAGCACGCTGCGCAAGCTGCTCGACATCGAGTTCGAGGGCTACACCTGGCCCGAAAGGTTTCTCGTCATCACCACCGGGTTCGATTTTCAGGCCGGGCTTGGCTGCTGCTTCCGCAATTACATGGCGGATCCCGGCGAGTGGACCAACCTCTTCAAGGTGGCGGGCGACGATCTCAAGGGTCGCTGGCGCGCGGTGTACAACACCCGGGCGGACGAGGCCGACGACGAAGCCCTCTCCGACCGGTCGGTCAGGAAGAGGCTGGAAAGAGTGCATGTACCCCGCGCTCAGACGGACTACCTGCACCTCAATCTCTACAACGTTCACCAGCGCGTGGCGAAGAATTTCCGTAAAGGCAGGATATTCCTGTGCGGCGACGCGGCGCACGTCAACAACCCCATCGGCGGCCTCGGCCTCAACTGCGGCATTCACGAGGCCTGGGACCTCGCGGAGCTCCTGGACAAGGTATTGCGGAAGGAAAGCGAAGCACAAACCCTGGATGCGTACGAGCGCCGGAGGCGGCCGCTCAACATCAAGTACGTGCAGGAGCAGACCGTGGCGAACAAGACGCGCCTGGAGGAGCGCGACCCTGCGCAACGGGCACGGCGCTTCGAGGAACTGCGCTCCACGGCGGAAGACCCCGCACGCCACAAGGCGTTCCTGATGCGCGCTTCCCTGCTGGAGAGCACTCGCGATGCGATTCGGACTTAACTTCTTTCCCTCTTTCCGGGCCGAGGACAGCACTACCGCAGCGTATTACGACCAGTGCTTGCGCATCGCCGAGCGCGCTGACGCGCTCGGCTACAGCAGCATCAAGACGGTCGAGCACTCGTTCTACGACTACGGCGGGCATTCGACGAATCCCTGCGTATTCCTTTCCGCGGTGGCCGCCCGCACCAGGCGCATTCGCCTCATTACCGGCGCGGTCATCCCGGCGTTCCACCATCCGGCGCACCTCGGCGGCGAGCTCGCGATGCTCGACAACATGAGCAACGGGCGGCTCGACGCGGGCTTCGGGCGCGCCTTCCTGCCCAAGGAATTCGAGGTCTACGGCGTGCCGATGTCGGAGAGCCGCGAGCGCTTCGAGGAGTCGATCGGCATGATCCGCAGGATGTGGACGGAAGAGCGGGTTTCTCAAAAAGGCCGCTTTTGGTCACTCGAAGACGTCAGGCTCATGCCCCGGGTAGTGCAGAAGCCGCATCCGCCGGTGTGGATCGCGGCGATCTCGACCGAGGAATCGTTCGTCTATGCGGCGCGCAACGGTTTCAACCTGATGATCGTTCCCTACGCCGGCAAGCCGGGGCAGCTGCGCGAGCTGGTGAAGCTGTACCGGCGCACGTGGGCCGACGCGGGCCGCAAGCCGGGCGCGGAGCAGGTGCAGGTGGCGCAGTTCTGCTATGTCGCCGAGAAGCGCGACGAGGCGCGCGCCGGATTCGAGCGCATCTGCCGGCGCTACCTGGAAACCTTCGCCGATGCCGTGCAGTCCTGGCAGGGCAAGTCTTCGGACCAGTACCCGGGCTACGACAAGATGGTGGCCAGCATCCTCGCCACCACGCCGGACAAGATCGTCGAGAACGGCGGCGCTTTCGTCGGCATTCCGGAGGAGGTGGTGCAGCAGATCCGCGCCTGCGTCGACGCCTTCGGCGCCAACGAGCCTTCGATGCAGATCAACTTCGGCGGCTCGAAGGACGCGGAAGCATTCAGGACCCTGGAGCTGTTTGCCTCCAGGGTGATGCCGGCGTTCAGGTAGTTCAGTTCACCCCGGGAGGGGGCGGTGGGGGCGTGCCGGAGGGGGGCGGCGGTGGCGCGCTGGCGCTAGGGGCCGGCGGTGGCGCGGAGGTATAGCGAGTGGTGCGCGTCGCGTAAGCGCGCGACATCGGAATCTTGTGCCCCTTGGCGTACATGCATTGCTGGTAGCCGAAGTCGTAGCGCTGCTGCAGCGTTCGGCCCGACGCATCTGCGGCGCCCGTGCCGGCGAGCGCGCCGCCTACCAGCCCGATTCCGGCGCCTACTCCGGCTCCGGCATTCCCGCCTATCAGGCCGCCGGCGGCGGCTCCGACCGCCGTACCGACCACCGCGCTTTTCACGCCGCTATCGGTAGCGGCTTGATTGGCGTTCGCGCCACCCACCTGCAAGGATGCGTACTGCCGGCATTCGTGGTCGTCGAAGCGGAACTGGTCGAAGCTCTTGCCCGATCCGGGCAGCACCATCACTGCCGGGCCGGTCGGCGCAGTGGCGCAGCCGGCCAGAAAAAGGCTGATCGCTGCGAAGGCTTTTTTCATCAGGGTGCCGGCGCAGGCGCAGGCGGAACGCGCCGCCAGCCGGCGGGGCATTCCTTGACGTACGGGTAATAGCCCCTCGATTGCTCGCAGTAATACCAGAAGCCTTGCGCCGAGGCCGGCTCATCGTCGCGCTCGACGTAAACCGGAGGCGAAGCGGGCGGGTAATACGCGGGCGGATAGTAGTAGTACGGCGGCGGGTAGTAGTACGGTCCCCAATACCCGGGTCCCCAATACACGGGACCGCCGACAAAGACGCCGAAATGAACCCGGCCGCCGCCGCGTGCAAGCGCCGAACCACTCGCGATCGCACAGACGACCAGCGCGAACACAGCAAGGGTCGCCTTTTTCATGACCTCAGGCTACACCTGCCGCTCCCGGCAAGGGGTAACTGATTGTTACAACGCGCAACCGGCTGCTATTTCGGCTGCTGCGTGATCCGCAGGTAGGGTTTAGGCGATTTCCAGCCTTTCGGGAACAACTCTTTCGCCTCGTCGTCGCTCACCGAGCCGGCAATGATCACGTCCTGGCCCTGCTTCCAGTTGGCCGGCGTCGCCACCTTGTGCTTCGCGGTAAGCTGGATCGAGTCCAGCACGCGCAGCAGCTCGTCGAAATTGCGTCCCGTGGTCATCGGGTAGAACAACATCAGCTTGATTTTCTTGTCCGGTCCGATCACGAACACGGTGCGTACAGTTGCGTTGTTGGCTGCGGTGCGGCCTCTCGCTTCGCCGGTGACCTCCGCAGGCAGCATGTCATAGAGCTTGGCGACCTTCAGGTCGGGGTCGCCGATCATCGGATAGTTCGGCGCCGTGCCCTGGGTTTCCTCGATGTCCTTCGCCCAGCGCTTGTGGTCGTCGACCGGGTCGACCGACAGGCCGATGACCTTGACGTTGCGGCGGTCGAACTCGGATTTCAATTTGGCCATGGTGCCGAGCTCGGTGGTGCACACCGGGGTGAAATCCTTCGGGTGGGAAAACAGCACCGCCCATTTGTCGCCGATCCACTGGTGAAAATCGATGCGCCCTTCGGTGGTGTCCGCCTGGAAATTGGGCGCGGTGTCGCCGATACGCAGAGTCATGGGGATTCCTTCGGAAGTGAGGCCTGAAATGTTAGCGCTACGGCGACCCTTTCCGCCACCGGGGCTTTGCAGTAGAGTAGCGCCAACGATTTGTTTGGGGTCCAAACAAAATGCGCCACGCGCAGCTCGGCCTGACGGTCAACGGCGAGAGCCACGAAGTCTCCTTCGCGCCCTACAAGACGCTGCTCGAGCTGCTGCGCGAAGACCTCGGCCTCACCGGCACCAAGCACGGCTGCGAGCTCGGCGAGTGCGGCGCCTGCGCGGTGCTGGTCGACGGCGTGCCGCAGCTTTCCTGCCTGGTGCTCGCGCTCGAGTGCGAGGGCCGCTCGGTGGAGACCGTCGAAGGCATGGCGCGCGGCGCCGAGCTGCACCCGCTGCAGGCCGCGTTCGCCGACCTCGGTGCCGCGCAGTGCGGCTACTGCACTCCTGGAATTCTCATCACCGCCAAGGCGCTGCTCGAGAAAGAACCGCACCCGAGCCGCGCCCGGATTACTGAAGCAGTTTCCGGAAATCTTTGTCGTTGTACCGGATACCAGCAGATCTTCGAGGCAATCGAAGAAGCTGCGCGAAGGCTGGCGCTTGAAAGTCCTCGGTAAGTCTCGCCGGCGCGTCGACGGCCGCGCCAAGGTCACCGGCCAGACGCGGTTCGCCGACGACATCGTCCTGCCGCGCATGCTGCACATGAAGCTGCTGCGCTCGCCGCATGCCCATGCGCTTATAGAAAAAATTGACATAGAAAAGGCAAAAAGCCATCCGGGTGTTCACCTGGTCCTCACCGGCAAGGATTTCCCGGTCGCGTTCGGCATCCTGCCGGTCACGCAGGACGAATACCCGCTCGCGCCCCAGCACGTGCGCTACGTCGGCGATCCGGTGGCGGCAGTGATCGCCAAGGACGAGCAAACCGCGACTGAGGCGCTCGACCTGATCGAGGTTCGGTACAAGGTCCTCGACACCATCAGTAACCCGGAAGAAGCCCTGGCCAAGGCAGAACCGAGAATCCACGCCTACAGCGAGCTCGGCAACATCCACCGCCTGCAGGCCTTCGAGTTCGCAGCCGGGAAAGATGCGGTGGAAGATACGCTGCGCAAATCTGACCATGTCTTCGAGGACCTGTTCTTCTACGAGGGCAACACGCACCTGCCGATCGAGCAGCACGCCGCCGTGGCCTCGCTCGACGGCGAGGGCAAGCTCACGCTCTGGTCCTCGACCCAGGTGCCGCATTACGTGCACCGCTCGCTCGCGCGCGTGCTGCAGAAGCCGGCCACGCACATCCGCGTCATCGCCTGCCCGAACGGCGGCGGCTTCGGCGGCAAGTGCGACGTCTGCAACCACGAGATGGTGGTCGCCAAGGCGGCCGTGATGCTCGGGCGGCCGGTGAAGATCTGCCTCAATCGCGAGGAGGTCTTCTACCTGCACCGCGGCCGCCACCCCGTGCTGATGAAATTCAGGACCGGAGTAAGCAGGCAAGGCAAGCTCACCGGCATGCACCTGCAGACGCTGGTGGACGGCGGCGGCTACGGCTCGTACGGCGTCGCGAGCACGTTCTACACCGGGGCGCTGCAGACCGTGACCTACGAGCTGCCGCGCTACAAGTTCGAGGCCGCGCGCGTCTTTACCAACAAGCCGCCCTGCGGCCCGAAGCGCGGGCACGGCACGCCGCAGCCGCGCTTCGGCCAGGAAGTGCAGCTCGACAAGATCGCCGAGAAGCTCGGCGTGGATCCTGCCGAATTGCGTTTACAAAATGTTCTCAAGGCAAATTCGCTCACTGCGAACTGGCTGAAAATCGGCAGCATCGGCCTCTCCGAGTGCATCAGGCAGGTCGTCGAGCGCTCCGGCTGGAAAGGCCGTTTCAAAAAAATGGGGTTTGGAAAAGGCCTTGGCCTGGCCTGCGGCTCCTACCTCTGTGGCGCAGGGCTGCCGATCTACTGGAACAGAATGCCGCAGACGGGCGTGCAACTCCTGCTCGACCGCAGCGGCCAGGTGACGGTGTTCTGCGGCGCCACCGAGATCGGGCAGGGCTCGGACGACGTGCTGGTGGCGATCGTCGCCGAAGTGCTCGGCATCGATCCGTTCGACGTGCGTTGCGTGACAGGCGATACCGGCATGACGCCGGTCGACCTCGGCTCGTATTCCAGCCGGGTGACCGTGATGATGGGCAATGCCGCAATCCAGGCTGCCGAAAAGATAAAGCAGCAGATCGCGATCGCGGCTTCCGAGCAGCTCGGCGTCGCGCCCGACCGGCTGACTTTTGCAGATGGAAGAGTTTTCTTTGAATCTAAATCCCTGACATTCGTGGAGGCGGCAGGGTTTGCCGAAGAGAAATTCGGCACGCTCGGCAGCGTCGGCTCGTACAAGCCGCCGCGCTCGCCCGGGCGTTACAAGGGCGCGGGCGTCGGCCCCTCGCCGGCCTATTCGTACACGGCTTGCGTGGTCGAGGTCGACGTCGATCCGGCGACGGGCTGGATCACGGTGCCCAAGGTCTGGATCGCGCATGACATCGGCAGGACCATCAACCCGGTGCTCGCCCGCGGCCAGGTCGAGGGCAGCGTCTACATGGGCCTGTCCGAAGCGCTGATGGAGGAGCAGATCTTCCGCCGCCTGCCGCCGCAGCTCTCGAGCGCGCTGGTGCACAAGATTCCGTCGCTGCTCGAGTACAAGAGCCTCACCTCGCTCGACATGCCGGAAGTCGATACCGTGCTGATCGAGGATCCCGATCCGAACTGTCCGTTCGGCGCGAAGGAAGCCGGGCAGGGGCCGCTGCTTCCGGTGATGCCGGCGGTGGCGAATGCCATCTACGACGCCGTCGGCGTGCGCATCGACGAGCTGCCCATTACCCCCGACAAGGTTCTGAGAGCCTTGGAAATGAAAGCTTCAGGGAAGGAAGCGCGCGTGGGCCCATCCCACTTCCCTGCAGTGCCCTATCCCGAGCCGGTCATCGTGCCACCGCCGTGGGAAGGCGGCGATGGCAACGCACTAAAAGATTTTGAAAAAAATAAAATGAAAATTGCTGCGCCATGATGCGGTTGCCCTGGTTCGAGTACCGCGCGCCGAAGAGCGTGGCCGAAGCGGCGCGCATTCTCGCCGCCGAAGGGCCCGCCGCGGTGCTGATCGCGGGAGGCACCGACCTGCTGCCCAACATGAAGCGGCGCCAGATGGCGCCGAAAATGCTGATCTCTCTTAAAAGAATAACCCAGCTAAGACAAAACGGCGCGATCCTCGGCGCCGGCCTGACTTTGTCCGAGGTGGTGAAGAAGAAAGAACTGCCGGCGGCGCTGCGCCAGGCGGCGGGGCAGGTGGCGACCGTGCACCTGCGCAACATGGGCACGCTCGGCGGCAACCTGTGCCTCGACACGCGCTGCAACTACTACAACCAGAACTACGAGTGGCGCAAGGCGATCGACTTCTGCCTGAAGAAGGACGGCGACATCTGCTGGGTGGCGACGGCGAGCAAGCGCTGCGTGGCCATGTCCTCCACCGATTGCGCTCCGGCGCTGATGGCGCTCGGCGCGAGAGTCAAGCTGGTTTCTTCGAAAAATGAAAGAGAACTTGCCCTCGAGGAGCTGTACAACAACGACGGCATCGACTATCTCAGGCGCAGGCCGGACGAGATCCTGACCGAGATCAGAATTCCCGAAAGCACTGCCAGCTGCTACTGGAAGCTGCGGCGCCGCGGCGCCTTCGACTTTCCGGTGCTCGGCGTTGCCGCTGCACTGAAGGATGGCAACGTCAGGATTGCCCTGGGTGCGGTGGCATCGCGGCCATTCCTGGTCGACAAGGCGAGCGAGTTTCTCAAAGGCAAGCAGCTCACCGATGAAGTGATCGAGGAAGCCGGCCGCATCGTCGCCTCGCGCGCGAAGCCGATGGACAACGCCGACCTCGACCTTTACTGGCGCAAAGGCGTGGCCGCCGATTTCGTCGGTTACGCGCTGCGCGAGCTGCGCGGCGACGACATGCGGGCAACACGCTTGCGCATAGCGAGATACGCCGTTACCTGACATGCAGAGGAATTTTCAGGTGATGCCCGGTGCCGAGTGGCTGGAGCTGCTGGGCCGCCACATTCCCGACCGGTGGTGGAAAAACTCTACTTTGCGCGATCCGCCAGTTGCCGCAATTTGTCGAGATTGTAGAGATTTTCAATCGCAGTCTTGTTTTTTTGCGCGGCAGCGCGATTGAAATAGAGTTTCGCTTTGTCGTAATCCTGCGCGACATATTTGCCGGTCATGTACCACCAGCCCACGCGGTTTTGCGCCCAGCTGTTGCCGAGACCCGCCGCAACCAGGTAATCCTTGAACGCTTTTTCGTCGTTCTTGAAATGCTCTTCATAAAGAAGACCGCGTTGGTTGTATCCCCACTCATATTTCGGGTGCGCTTCGATCAGTTCGTTGAATCGCGAAAAAGCCAGCTCCTTAAAACCTCCATCCAGGGCCGATTTGCCTGACCAAAGCAGCCATTTCGCGTCGTTTAGGAGTCGATATGCTTTTAGGTAATGCTCGGAAGCGGAAATGTATTCCTTGTCCCAAAACGCCTGTTGAGCGAGAAAAGAGTGGTGCTCGACCTCGAGCCGCACCTTGTCCTTGTCGCTCATGGGTGAACGTCTGGACTCTTCGATAAACGACTCCATCTGGCGGACGCTGCCGCCCCACTTGGGCGTAATCGAGTTGAGATAGTCGAAGCGCGGGTAATAGGCCTCCCCGTCGAGCTTGAGAGCCGCGTCGAGGCAGCTGCGCCCGGCGCCAAGGCCCAGTCCCATCGAAATCCGTATCAGATGTCGGTAGCTCTCGACCGGCCTGGAATAAAGTTCGATCGACACTTGCAGGTCGGTCGCGGCCTTCTTCAGCTGCTCGACGAATCCCCGAAGCTGCCTGTCGGTCGTCTGGCTGGCGAATTCCGAACCGCGTTTCCTCCATGCGTCGGAAACGCCGTACATTGCGCGCGCGAGTCTTGCCGCGTATGACTTCGGATAGGCGCTTACCCACTCGTCGAAGCGGGATTCGAGGCTGTACGATCGAGAGAAGATCGCGAACTTGGACGCAAGCTCATATTCGGAAATCCTGCCCGCCGCGTACGAATCGAGATGCCGGCTGAATTGCTGTTCGAGTTCTGCATAGTTCCGCGACTGGAGCTTCACATAGACGTCGTCGTTTGCCTTCGTAGCCTCGCCAGGCTCGTCGCCCGGCTCCGCGAGCGCCGGAAATGGGAATGAGACGAGGACCGCGAGCCCAAGGACCAGGCGCAGGAGGACACCCAGAAGCGGTTGGTTGTTCGTCGCCGTCATGCGCTCCCCTTTATTAGACTTTCCCCGAAGAGATTTTATTAGATTTTGTATATGATAAATGCTATTGCAGACGGGCGGCAACGCCGCAACCTGGGCCGACAGCATCCGCCAAGTCGAGGAGTTCTTCCGGCAACACCTCAGGTAATCAGCGGAGCCCGCTAGTCGTTCTTGATGTTCGCCGCCTTGGCGACGGCGATGTACTTCTCGAGGTCGCGCGCGACCACGCGGCCGAGCTCTTCCGATGTGCTGCCCACGGGGTCGAGGCCCATGGCCGCGAAGCGTTCCTTGACCTCCGGCGAGTGCACCACGCGCGCCACCTCCTTCTGCAGCCGCGCCACGATCGCGGGCGGCGTCTTCGCCGGCGCGAACAACGCGGTCCACACCGGCACTTCCATGTCGGGGACACCCGCTTCGGCCATGGTCGGAAGATCGGGCCAGGAGGGGTGGCGCCGCGGCGAAGTCACCGCGAGGCCGCGCAGGGTGCCGGCCTTGAGCGGGCCCGTTGCCGGCGGCGGATCGACGATGGTCATCGTCACCTGTCCCGCGATCACGGCCTGCACCGATTCGCCGCTGCTCTTGTACGGGATCATCACGAACTGCGTCCCGGTCCTCTGCTTGAACAGCTCGGTCGTCACCTGGAAGATGCCGGCGCTCGAGGCGTAGTTGGCGCTGCCGGGGTGCTTTTTCGCGTAGTCGATCAGCTCGCGCATGTTGCGGATCGGCAGCTGGGCGTTCACCGTCACCAGCAGCGGGAACGAGCAGATCATCGAGATCGGCGCGAAATCGCGCGTCGGCGAGTAGGGCAGCTTGGAATAGGTCGCGGGATTGATCGTCATCGGCCCGCTCGGCCCCATCAGCAGCGTGTAGCCATCGGGCGCGGATTTGGCGACCAGCTCGGCGGCGATGATCGACTGCGCGCCGGGTTTGTTGTCCACGATCACCGGCTGGCCAAGCCCTTTCGACAGCTCGGGCGTCATGACGCGCACGATGATGTCGTTGCCGCCTCCCGCCGAGTAGCCGACGACGATGCGGATCGGCTTGCTCGGATAGGCGTCCTGCGCCGCGGCCGGGATGGCTGCAACAAGAAAAGCAAGCGCGCCGAGAATCAGAGTCAGAGGTTTCATCGGTCTAGTTTAATTCAGCGCCTGCAGATCGTCCCGGGAAAGCTCGAGCTGCGCAGCGGCGACGTTCTGCTCCAGGTGGGCGATCGAACTGGTACCCGGGATCGGCAGCATCACCGGCGAATGGGCGAGCAGCCAGGCAATCGCTACCTGCGCGGGCGTTGCGCCTTTCTTTTCCGCCAGCGTCTTTACCTTCGAGCTGCGCAACGCGGCGCCGGCGCCGAGCGGGTACCACGGCAGGAAGGCGATACCGAGCTGCGCGCAGCGCTCGAGCACGTCCTCCGAGCTGCGGTTGCCGATGCTGTACTCGTTTTGCACCGAGACGATGGGGACGATCTTGCGCGCCTGCTCGAGCTGCTTCAGCGTGACGTTCGACAGGCCGACGTGGCGCACTTTTCCCTCCTTCTGGAAATCGGAGAGTGCGCCGACCGACTCTGCGAA
>Ga0137374_10009371_pt1 | contig 11563 bp, 8 predicted proteins | sample SagtaG_20_FD_104811 | JGI IMG/M metagenome (GOLD analysis project Ga0137374, IMG submission 104811) | Vadose zone soil microbial communities from Sagehorn Ranch, Mendocino, California, USA - Sage1_R_100_16 metaG | ecosystem: Environmental > Terrestrial > Soil > Vadose zone | place: USA...
ACACAACCGCAGGTCGGGCGCGAGGCAAGGAGACCTGATGGCGTCGACGAGTCAGCCGCCGGGAAGCCCGCCGGCCAGCAGCCGCCCCAAGCGCTCCGGGAGTCGCTCGAGTCGGCCATCTTTGCGTCCGGCGCGTCAGGCTCCGCCGAGCACGAGGCGGCGTTCTCGCCGCCCGACGCCGTCACCGCGCCGTCGTTGGATCGTGGCGCGGCGTCTGTTGCTGCTCGCCGTCGTCGTTCTCGCGGCGAGCTACATCGGATTCGTCTTCGCCTATGGCCGCTCGCGGGGACCGGGGACGGGGCGCGAGGTCGATCTCGATTGGCCGGCCGGGCTGTCCGCCGAGGAGGCGGCCGAGCGGCTAGGTGCAGCGGGTCTCGTCACTCACCCACACCTTTTTGCGCTCTACTTGCGCCTGACGGGAGCAGGTTCCGATCTTCGTCCGGGGCGCCACCTCGTGTCGGACGATCTCTCACCGCGCGCGCTCGTTCGCCGCATGCAGCGCGCGCTGGTCGAAGAGCGTGCGAAGGTGCTGGTGCCCGAAGGCTACACGCGCTTCGACATCGCCAAGCGACTGCAGATCGCCAAAATCTGCGCGGCGAAGGCCTTTCTCGATGCAACGACCGACACCGCGCTCCTCGCGTCGCTCGGCATCGCCGGTCCCTCCGCCGAGGGCTACCTTTTTCCCGCCACGTACGAGTTCGCGCTCGACAGTGAGCCGAGCCACGTCGTTTTCCGCATGAAAGGGGAGTTCGACAAGCGCTACCTGCGCATGACGCGCGAGAACGCGACGGCGATCGAAGCGCTTCGCACCCGTTTCGGGTGGGGGACGGCCGAGATCGTCACGCTCGCCTCGATCGTCGAAAAGGAGGCGGCGCTCGACGAGGAGCGCCCGCTCATCGCGAGCGTCTTTCTCAACCGGCTGAGAGATCCCACGTTCATGCCCAAGCGCCTGCAATCCGATCCGACCAGCGGCTACGGCTGTCTGGCGATGCCCGAGCGAATCAACTCCTGCCGTTTCTACAACGGTCGAGTCACTCCCGAGATCAATGCCGACGACAGCAATCCTTACACGACGTACCGTCACGAGGGTTTGCCGCCCGGACCGATCGCGAACCCCGGCGAAAAATCGCTCCAGGCGGTGATAATCCCCGCGGAATCGCGCTACCTCTACTTCGTGGCGCGCGGCGAGGGCCGCCACACCTTCAGCGAAACCTACGGCCAGCACAACGACGCCATCCGCCACAACCGCTCCCCACCCTGAGCTGCTTGGGTTTTTTTCACAGGGAGGCGAGGAGGCGGGGAGATTTTGTTTTCTTGCGCGACTCTGTAGATCGGTACGACGGCGGTAGGATCGAGTATCGAACCAAAAAAATTCCCCGCCCCCCCGCCTCCCCGTAAAATCAACCCCACAGTCAGCAGCCAGGCTCCCGCTGGCATGGAGGATCCAGTAGGCTCGGCGCCGGATGGCGAAGAGCGGCGCGGTCGAGAGGGTGTTGGCGGGGGATATCGGGGGGACCAATGCGCGCTTGCGGCTCTACGATCGGACCGGGCGCAAGATCGCACACGAAGCGGTGCTGCCGAGCGCGGGGGCGCCGTCCCTGGCCGCGATCGTTCGGGAGTATTTGGCGCCGCACAAAGTGCGGGTCGCCGCCGCCGTGCTCGGCATCGCGGGTCCGGTCGTGAACGGCGTCGCCATCGCCACCAACCTGCCGTGGATCATCGACGAGCGTAAGCTCGGTCGCGAGCTTCGCATCCCGAAGCTCTCGCTGCTGAACGATCTGGCGGCAGGCGCAGTCGGCTGCACGCGCATCGGGGCATCCGCTCGTATCGACATCGAGACGGGCCGGGCGACCAAGGGCGGCAACATTGCGGTGATTGCGGCGGGCACCGGCCTCGGCGAGGCACTGTTGATCTGGGACGGCCGTCGATACGTTCCCTGCGCGACCGAAGGAGGGCATGCCGATTTCGGGCCGAACTCGGAGCTCGAGGTCGACTTGCTCCTCTACCTGCGCAAAAAGCTGGGAGGCGAACACGTGAGCAACGAACGAGTCCTCTCCGGGCCCGGCATCGGTCGCGTCTACGATTTTTTCGTGGAGCGCCACGGAGCTGAAGATCCCGCGATCCAGGCGCAGCTCGCGAAAGGTCGCGATCGCAACGTGCTCATCACCGCCCTCGGTCTTTCGGGAGAGAGCCGGGCAGCGGTCGACGCAATCGATCTTTTCGCCCGGATCTACGGGGCCGAGGCGGGCAACCTCGCGCTGAAGGGGCTGGCCCTCGGCGGAGTGTTTCTCTGCGGGCACATCGCCGCCGCCGTCATTCCCAACAAGAAGGCCCCTTTTCTCGAGGGTCTGCGCAACAAGGGGCGCATGGGGGAGCTTCTCGCGCAGGTTCCGGTCACGGTCGTCACCGATCCGTTCGTCGGCCTGGCGGGTGCGGGATACCTGGCGGCGAGCCTCGTGGCAAGGTAAAGGCCTCGGGCGAGGAGAGTCTCGATGCCGCGTGAATACGATCCGAAGCTCGTGCAGAAAGCCGTCCATACGATTCAGATGCTGTCGGTCGACGCCGTCGAGAAGGCCAAGGCCGGCCATCCGGGGACCCCGATGGCTCTCGCGTCGATCGCTTTCGAGATCTGGACGCGGCACCTGCGCTACGACCCATCGGACCCAGGCTGGCCCGACCGCGACCGCTTCGTTCTGTCCTGCGGACACGCTTCGATGTTGCTCTACTCGCTCCTTCACCTCGCCGGGTATGGCCTGTCGCTCGACGAGCTCAAGCGCTTTCGCCAGTTCGGATCGAAGACCCCCGGACATCCTGAGTCGTTCTTGACGACGGGCGTCGAAACGACGACCGGTCCGCTCGGTCAAGGAATCGCCAACGCGGTCGGCATGGCGGCGAGTATCAAGATGCTGGCGGCTCGCTTCAACACGCCCGCGTTGCCGATCGCAACGGGGCGCGTGTTCGGCATCGCGTCGGACGGCGACATCATGGAGGGGGTCTCGGGAGAGGCGTCGAGCCTCGCGGGTCATCTCGGGCTCGACAACCTCGTCTTCTTCTACGACGACAATCGGATCACCATCGATGGCAAGACCGAGCTCGCTCTCAGCGAAGACGTCGGCAAGCGTTACGAGGCGTACGGTTGGTACGTGCAGCACATCGACGGGCACGACCACGCGCAGATCCGTGCGGCGCTCGAAAAGGCGGTGGCAGAACCGGCGCGCCCCTCGCTCATCGTGGCGCGCACGCACATCGGCATCGGGTCGCCCAAGCAGGACAGCGAAAAGGCCCACGGCGAACCGCTCGGCGCCGAGGCGGTCCGAGCGACCAAGCAGGCCATCGGCTGGCCGCTCGAGCCGACATTCTTGGTTCCCGACGAAGTCCGAGCGCTCTTTTCCGAGCGCGCCGAGGAGGGAAAGCAGGCGCACGCGGCTTGGAAAGAGGTTGTCGACGGTTTCCAGCGAAGCGGCGGCGAAAAGGCGGCGCTCTATCGACGAATGATGGCCAAAGAGGTTCCCGCCAACCTGCTCGACGAGCTCGTGAAGGTGGCGCCCACCAAAGATGCAGCGACGCGTGTGCAGTCGGCCCTGATCGAGCAGCGGGTAGCGCAGCTCGTACCTTCGCTCGCCGGTGGATCGGCCGATCTCAACCCTTCGACGAAGACGTACATCGAAGGCTCCCCCCCTCTTTCGCGCGGCAAGTTCGAGGGGCGCAACGTGCACTTCGGCATTCGCGAGCACGCGATGGGCGCGTTCGTCAACGGAATGGCCGTCTCGGATGGTTTCATACCGTTCGGCTCGACGTTCTTGATCTTCAGCGATTACATGCGCGGAGCGATTCGCCTCGCCGCGCTGTCGCATCTGCAATCGGTTTTCATTTTCACGCACGACAGCGTGTACCTCGGCGAAGATGGGCCCACGCATCAGCCGGTCGAGCACTACTGGGCTCTGCGACTCATTCCGAACCTCGACTTCGTGCGCCCAGCCGACGCGCTCGAGTGCGCCGCGGCATGGGTCCACGCCCTGGGACGCCGGACGGGGCCGACGGCGATCGCTCTGACGCGGCAGAAAGTGGCGAATCTCGCACGGTCGCCCGATTTCGATCCGAAGATCATGTTGCGCGGCGCGTACATTCTTTCGGAGGCGAGCGGGGGACCTCCGTCCGTGGTCCTGATTGCGACCGGTTCGGAGGTTCAGGTGGCGCTCGCTGCCAAGCCTGCGCTCGAAGCGGCAGGTCACAAAGTACGCGTCGTTTCGGCCCCATGTTGGGAGCTCTTCGAGCGCGAAGATATTGCCTACCGCGACCAAGTTTTGCCTCCCGGCGTCAAACGAGTGGTGATCGAAATTGGTCGCGGCGCACCATGGCGTGGCGTGGTAGGACAGGGGGGTCTGATCATCGGGTGGGACGATTTCGGCGCTTCTGCGCCGGATCAAGACATTCAAAAGAACTTCGGCTTCACCCCTGACCAAGTGGCCCGAAAGATCGAGAAGTGGCTGGAATAGACGACGAGCCGAGGCCTACGGCGGACACCCTACGCGAAACGCCCGTTTCCAAGGGCAGACCAGGATCGGTGCCGCCTGGGCCGTGGGAACCTCCGCCGCTCGACTCCGATGACGTCATGCCGCCGAGCGATCTCGGGCCTCTCTCCATCAGCGGCACGCGTCTCGATTTCGCGATGAGCACCGCGCGCGTTCACACGTTTCAGGCCAAGGGCCTACTCGGGTTTCTGCTCGGGATTGCGATCGTGGTCGGCATCACCGTGGTGATCGCGCTGATCTTCACCTTCGCCCTTGGTGTCGGCGTCGTCTTGACCGCGGGCACTCTGGTGCTCGCCGCACTCGGGATCGGCGTCGCGCGCGTGCAGCGCCGGCTGCCGGCTCGGCGCCATCGCGCGCTCGGCTCGAGCGCGGAGCGGTAGCCTTCGCAGGTGGACCGAGACGGCGAGACGTCCTAAACAAGCTTGCATGCAAAGCCTGCAAGATCGTTACGCGCCCCAAAGCGTGTGTTTCGGTTGCGGCCCTGCCAACGACAAGGGCCTTCACATCAGAAGCTTCGTGGAAGGCGACGAAGTCGTCGCGACATGGCAGCCGGAGCCGCATCATCACGCCTTCGAGAACATGTTGAACGGTGGCATCATCGGCGCGCTGCTCGATTGTCACAGCAACTGGACAGCCGCTTATCACCTCATGAAGGCGCAAGGGGCGGACGCTCCGCCCTGCACCGTCACCGCCGACTTCCACGTCAAGCTTCGCCGCCCGACGCCGATGAACGCGCCGGTCCGCCTGCGGGCCAAACTCGCCGAGCTCGAAGGGGACCGAGCCGTCGTCGAAGCACGCTCGAAGCCGGCGGTCAGATCACGGCGACATGCCGCGGCACGTTCGTCGCCGTCAAGGAGGGCCATCCCGCTTACCATCGTTGGTAGGCCGCTTCTTGTCTTCGATGATCAGCGCGACGATCAACTCCCCCCGCGCGCTGCGCTTGCATTGAACACGATAGTTCTCGACGCCCCGACTGCGCGCGACTTCGTCGACAGCCGACAACAGCGCTCCGATGAGTTGGCTCATGTTCATTTCCCCGCGACTGAACGGGCGTACAGTGCGCGGCCATGGCCGTCAAGCATCACCTACGTTCGCCGCAAATCGTGCGTTGATCCAACGGGTTGGGGCCGGTGCCCGCGGCGTCGAGGCGGCGATGTCATCCCCCGACGAAGCTTGCTTGCACGCGGCTCTGCCCGCAGGTAGTTTGCCGCCCCTCTGAAGCAAGGTCTGCCGGTCCCCATCGTCTAGTCCGGCCCAGGACACAGGGTTTTCATCCCTGGTACGCGGGTTCGAATCCCGCTGGGGACGCCAAGCCCGAAGGGCTTGTCGTGCCCACCGGGATTCGAGCTGCGCCGCTTCGGCGCTCCGCGCCTCGCTGGGCGGAGACGAATCCCGCTGGGGACGCCCTCAATACCGAACCTCTTGCTGGCCGGCGGACAGCCCGCTCGACCGAGGCTTCGCTTTGGATCGGGTAGCGTTTCCCTTCAGAGGTATCGATCGGCGTGAACACGAGCGGCCCCAGTCAGCAGCGCTTCCACGATGCGGCGGGCCTGCGTGGTACGAGGTCTTGCGAAAGAAGACGACGCCGCGCGTTTTCGGGTTCCATTTTTTCTGGTCATCGGCAACCTGTGAGCCCGGGCATGACGGTGTCCTTGGGACAGAGCAAACGTCTGACACTGCGGCAGCGCAGCGTAGCCTCTGGCCGTAGCCGGACTACCAACCGTCAACCGCGAGAGGCGACATGGATCGGCTCGAAGACACTCTGGGGCGGTTTCGTTGAATCGATGGCGCGGTTCGGATCGCTCATGATATGCGAGCGCAAAGGACATCATGGCAGCCGCAAGAGCGGAATCGGGATTGCCTCGACGACCACATCGCCGTCGAGCTCGCCGCTCCCGAAGGTTTTGCCAAGATCATCGAACGCCGTGACGAGCTGGCGACCGACGGGAGCGAGCGGCCCGGATGCGAGTCCGACGAGGCGCTGGTCGCCAGCGCGGTGGACGGGCGATCGGGGCAGGGGGATTTCGGCCGCACTCAAGTCGAGCGTGCTGCCGTTCCAGCCGATCGACTTAAGCCAGAGTTCGTCGCCGCTGCCACCACCCGCGTCGCTCCCGATTGGCGATCGAGAGCGCCAGGCGATGAACACCTGGTCCCCAGCGCGCACGGCATTCGGCTGATCTTGCGAGAGTCCCGCTCCGAAGACCGTGGACACATCGAGCGGCGTCACCGCCCCAGGCGCTGCCGCGTCGAGCACGACGACGCGCAGTTTGGAATCGTTGGCCGTGCCGGTTTCGGCTGGATCGGTTCCTTCGACGTAAACGGCGAGCAAGTGCGTGGCGTCGAGCTCGGCGAGGGCGGGCCGCGACCCTACGGGGCCCGGTAGGTATGTACCGATGCTCCAGGCCGTGGAACCCGATCGGATGCGAAGTGTTTCCAGACCATTCTCGTCGGAGCGCCAGGCAGCAACCCATGAAGAACCCCAGTTGGCCAGAGCAACGTCTCCCTCGCTCGCAGAGCTGCTCGCCATTGCGAGGGAGAGCTCTCCCGACGTGGGCATGAGGTCGAGAGCGAACGTGCGGTACTTGAGCTTTGGTTGGGTCGACGCGTCGGAGTCGTCGATCCAGGCGGCCACGAGGCCCGACGCAGTCGCGATCAAGTCCGGATCATATTGCGAGAAGACCGTCGTGACGTTGGCGTGCATAGGCGCGCCTGTTGGAGCCGCGGCAGGGTCGACGAGGCGCAGCGCGATCCCGAGCTTGTCGCCATCGCCGTTGAAATCGGTGTAGGCGACCGCGTACTTGCCGCCGGGGACGGCCGCCACGACGGGATGGCTCATGAGGAGAGGGGTCGAACCGGTGCTGATTGGAACGAGAGCGTCGGAGGCCACTCCCTTGTCGCTGAACGCGGTGAGCGACAGGCGCAGCGGTTTGGCGTCCGGCTCGACGAAGACAACGCCGAAACTCCCCGACGCGCTCACCGCGACCGGATGCCGACCTTCTCCGAGCGTGCGGCCCGGTGGCACCGCAGCGTCGGTTGGCTGGACGATAGCGGTCTGATCGCGCACGTGGCAATCCGCGGTGCACAGGGCACGAGATCCAACACCGTCGCCAAGATCGCATTCTTCGCGCACGGGATCCCGAATGGCGTCGCCACAGAATTGGCTGCTGGGCGGTGCGGACGCGGCATACGTATAGAGCTCGCTCTCGCGCCTCGTGTTGTAATTGATATCGACCCCACCTGCGGCAAGGGCTTTGCCAGTTGTGCCGAGATCGGTGATGCTGAATTCGTAGCGCGGAAGATGGACGGTGGCACCGGTCGACGACCAGTTTTCCGTTGCGGGATTGAAGACTTCGCCATCGGGCTCCAAGCCAAAGCTGCCATCTGGCAACCCACCCCATCCCCATAGAGAGAGGACCGACCCGTTGCGCAGGAGTGTCGAACCGATTTCCCAGTCCCACCAACGATGGTGAACGAGTCCGGTCGAGAGTGCTCGGAAGCTCGACCCCCCTATCCAGCGTAAAGGTGCCCCGCCCGCTGAGGCACCCCCCCCTTCGAAAACGACGATGTCAGGCGAGCTGGCGTTGAGCGAGGCAAGCCCGTGCGATAGACGACCATCACTCAGCGCCGGGCCATTCGACCACCGGTTCTGACTGGGATCGAACAGGAAGGTAGCTTCGGGATAGTCGGGGTTGTAGTAGTTTTCAATTTGCCTTCCCCCTACGACGAGGACCCTGCCATCGCCGGCACGCACGGCCCGATGAGCTGCTCGGGGCGCCGGCAAGTTCGGACCGCTCGTCCATCGATCGAGCAGCGGTTCGTAGATGTCGACCCAACTCTGAGGATAGGTCTCGAAGTCTCCTCCGGCGATGAGAATTCGCCCATCACTACGACGACGCAGATCCAGCCGACTTGCCGCCTAGCGACCGATTTCCCGTCGCCACATCCCTTTGCTTGGGGCGCCTTGCGTGGGTGGCCGATCGAGCGTCCAAAACCGTTACTCGGTATGACGCGCGCGGCCGCGTCACGGGTATTGCACGTCGCTTGGCGCCACCTGGCACGCCGGCGTCAGCCCTCGCGGACCGTTACGCACCAACGTGGTACGTGCGCAAAGCGAACTTCGACGCGGCCGACCGACCGATACGTGAGACGACGGGCGCGGTGGTCAACGAACTGCTGGGTGCGGCCACCGCGTCGCTGCACGAGGGCACGGACCGTGACGCGCTCGCACTCGACAACAAGAGCGTCGTCACCACACGTTACACGGCGCGCGGCACAGTGCGTGCCGTCAACGGCAGTTATGGAGATCTCGTGGCTGGCGTCAAACGAGACGCGGACGGGTTGGTGGCTCAGATCGAGTACGGGGATCTCGCGAAGACGACGACGGCATTTTCGTACGACAACCGCCGACGTTTGCGCTCAGTTCAAACGTACCGCGGGCCTCCGAACGCGTGGACCACTCAACCCAGTTACCTCCCGGCGCCGGAGTTCGGGTCCGCGACTCCCAGTTCGTTTCAGCTTCTGCTTGCGGACGAGGATTACACCTATGACTCGGTCGACAATCCTACGGAGATCCGTGACTGGCGTTTGCCCGACGAATGGCCGGCGGGTGCGAAGCCGGTAACCCGTCAAATGGAGTACGACGACCTGTATCGCGTCACGCAGGTCGACTATCGATACGCGGGAGGGGACGACACGTGGGTCTCACCGTTCGCAGCGGAGGAGGCGGGTGACAGCTCCGACCCCCGCCGCGCGCAACCGAGCCCGCACGTGGCGTTCGATAAGCGGGTGCTTCGTCAAACGTTCGCCTACGACTGGCTCGGCAACACCTCGAAAACGACTGACGACTCGGGTGGGTTCTACGACCGATCACTTGGGAGCGTGACGAACGATCTGGCACATGGCAAGCCTTACCAACTTGGTGCAGCGTCGAACGAAGCGACGGCTGCCGCCAGCACGCGCAAAGGGCACCTCAGTGCAACCTATGACGACGCCGGCAATCTCACTGCAATGGTGGTCGTACGCAACGGACCCTGTCTTGGCACCAAATGCGCGCAGCAATTCACCTACGATTGGGATGAAGTCGGCCGGCTCGTGCAAGCTCGGCGGTGGGATTTCGAGTCACAGCAATCGCCGCCACCGGTCGACACTCCCGCATCGGCGACGTTGCAGTATGCCTACGATCACAGCGATACGCGCGTCCGAAAAACCGCGCTCGATGCGAACTCGAATGCGCTGTCGACGCTGTACGTGTTCGCGTCGTTCGAGCTTCGCCGGGCGACATTCACTGTGGGGGGTGACTACGATCGCGAGGCCATCACCGAAGTGCCTTATTTGTTCGCTCACGGCGTGCGGCTCGCACGAGTCGTGTTCGAGCCGGCACAGGTTCCATCGTTCGATCCCGGTAAACCGCACGTGTTTTTGGAGCTCGGCGACCATCTCGGCTCCAACAACGTCGTGCTCGACAAGGCAACCGGTGAACTCGTCGAGCGAGGGACGTACGAAGCATACGGCGCTACGGAAAGTGACTACCGGCCAGCTCGATGGAATGAGTTTCGTGAAGACTATCGGTTTACGGGCAAGGAAGGCGACGTGGAGGTCGGCACTGTTTACTTCGGTGCCCGATTCTATGTGCCATCCCTCGGCAGATGGGCCAACGCCGATCCCTTAGCAGTGCACACGAATCGTGGCGATTTGAACCTCTACGCATATGTACACGGCCAGGTCCTGAAGGCCATCGATCCCCTTGGTCTTGACGAGGCGTGCCAATGCAACCTTCCGCAGGAGGACCCTGCCGCGGGCATGACGCATGGGGCAGCGGTCTCGGAGCAGGGAACAATGTCGCCCGGTGTCGGTGTGGCCGGCGGTGGGGGTGGAGCTGTCCCGTCGCGCGGGCAGCCGCAGGAAGCATCGACCGTAGGAACGAGGGCGCAAGCGCTGGCGGCCGCGACCTACAATGCACCAATTCGCCTGGGCCAGGGAATCGTAGTCTTGACCGCCGGGCTGAACGGTGATGTCCGACAGACCGAGACCGAATCTGGTCGGGCACTGGCCATTGGAGAAGCTTACATAGGGGCGTTGCAGGCACTTGAGGACTTGAAGGTTCCCCCGCCCGAAGTGGAAACGGAACGCGCGCAACGTATCGGCGGCATGATCGACTTGACCATCATTTGGGGTGCCCCGGCAAGCGGCGCTACGGGTGAAATGCGCACGGGAACAGTGCTTGCTGCTGAAAGCAAAGGTGCCATCGTCCAGGAAGCGCGCGCGGTGGAGGCAGCGGTTGGTCAGAGCACGTCGACGACCTCTGTCTCTCAAGCAAGTGGCATTCCGGGAGACGCATTCGTGGTTCGCGGTGGTGTGGCCACTCCTGAACAGATCGCGCAGGGCATCGGTCCACACCGCGACGTTCCTGGGCTGATAGGATTCTCTGCGCAATCGCGCGCCGGCGCGACCGTCCATGAGCTGGCTTCGACCGGCGGCATTGGCAACAAGCCATTCCCTCACGGTAAGGTAAGCGTAACCACGGCCGGACAGCTGCGATGCATCGGGTGCGAGGTGATTCCCAGCCCGGGTGCCGGAGCGAACCACGTGACCGTCACCCCAGGGCCTGCGACACCCGCCAAAATTAGTGAGCAGTTCATTGTGCAACCCAACCCGGCGAGGGCTCGATGAAGGAAATCTATGCGGATTTCAACGACGTTGCAGCTGATGGAACGCTTCCGCTAACGTGTGCCGGAAGCGTTGCGAGCATTGCGAAACTGAAAGAAGCTCCAATGGATGGAGAGGAAGTGTGGTTCACCGACGGCGAGTTGCGAATAAAGGGACGCGTGTATCGCCGAAAGGACGGAACCTGGGAGGGACGGTCAGACTGGAGTTTCTGACATGACAAGCAGGCCAGCCTGGTCCCCACACCCGATGCAACGTTGCAGAGTCGGGACCGCGGAGGCAGGACTCACGATCTCCTCCTGTCCCGAGCCCGTTTGGTGCCGAATCTCGAGCCATGTCTCGCGAACGAATCGGTGCGAGCGCGACAG
>Ga0137374_10009378_pt1 | contig 11560 bp, 9 predicted proteins | sample SagtaG_20_FD_104811 | JGI IMG/M metagenome (GOLD analysis project Ga0137374, IMG submission 104811) | Vadose zone soil microbial communities from Sagehorn Ranch, Mendocino, California, USA - Sage1_R_100_16 metaG | ecosystem: Environmental > Terrestrial > Soil > Vadose zone | place: USA...
AATTCACGATCAGTGAATCGGGAAGGCAAAAAAGGATCCCTTGCTCGGGCCCCGCGCTCCGCGCGAGCAAGCTCTCCTTCTTTGCCTTCCCGATCCACTGCTCGTCAATCTGGAGCCGAACCGCTACGGGACCGAGATGCTGCACTCGCTGGGCGTCGATCCGCGGCGCGACCCGATGCTCTGCATTGCCGGAGACTCCCACCATTACGAACGATGGAAGCTCGGCCCGTCGGTGCATCTGGTCGCTGGAGGCGGGGGCGCCTTTCTGCACGGGGCCCGCATGGCGCGAAAAAAAAAGCGCCCGCCGCTGGTGGAATTTCCGGGGCCGCGCGCTTCGCTCGCACTGCTGGCAAGCGTCCCCTGGCGCGTGGCAACGGGTCGTGCCGGGCTCATCCCACATGTCTGCCTCGCGATCTTGTTCGCTCCGGCGCCCGGGGTCGGATTGCGCACCGGCACCGCCGAGATGGATGCCGTCTCGGTCGCTGCCGCGGCGATCGGCGCAGTGGTCTGCGCGTTCATCGGCGGCTGGCGCCGACGGACGCTTCCCATTGTCGCGGTTCTCGCCGTCGCTGCCGGCATCTTGATGGGGCTCGTCCCCATGGCGGTGCACGCGAGCTTCGATCTTCTACTATCGGTGCTCGGCTCGAGTCCATCGCCCAAGGTGGCGGCACTCGTCGTGTTCGCCCTCTCGATCGTCGGCGGCGCCTTGGTTTTCGGGTATTACCTCGCCGCGCTCGCGCGCTTCGGTCTGAACCACGACCAGGCCTTCGCTGCGCTCGGACACCCCGGCTACAAGCACTTCGTGCGCATGCGCGTGCGAAAAGACGGCTCCGCGATCGACGCGTGGGTCATCGGGCTGATCGATCCCGTCGGCGACCCGACACCGGTGCTCGTCGATCGGGTGACCTTTCGCCGCGGAGAGTCTCAGCCTTCTTCGTGAAACAGAGGGGCGCGCGTCGCCAGAAAATCCCGGATCTGTTCCACCTGCTCAGGCGGCATTCGTTCGAAGCGCACGCCCATGCCCGGGCCAGTATCGCTGGTATCCGAGTACTCGCGCACCCAGCGCACGACTCCGAGCGCGTGGATGGGTTCGGGGGCATCGCCGAGCTTGAACGAGAATTCTAGCTGCGTCCCGATCGGTTTGACCAACACGGTGGAAATGAAAAGTCCACCTTCCGAAAGATTCTCGGTCAAGCCCAGATAGAAGTTCGACTCGCTCTCGAGCGTGACTTCGATTTCGACGTGATGCCGCGGATGGACGCGGCGGCCCTCTCCGGTCGCAAGCGCGCCGGAGCCGGCCGACGAGTGCTGGAGCTCCTTCTGCTTGTCTTTCGCGGTTTGCATATTGGCCTGTTCTTTGGTCAGGGTTTGAACGTTCGATCGAGAGGCTTGAGCAGTCCGCGACCGCTGCGCAGCTCCACCCTTAGGTGCGCACCGGCCTCGGGAACGACGAATGGTCCTACGATTTGCGTGACGCCGTCGAGTGACCCTCCGGCGACGACGACGCGTTGCTTTTCGGTCGGGCAGTTCGCGACATGACACGCGGTCACCTGCAGTGTGAGCTCGGTCTCGATGAGACCATCCGCCCATCGCGGTTCCGCTCGAACGACGTCGACGTCCGCGTCGCCGCCCGCAGCTTGCGTTTCGGACGCTGCCTCGAGCTCGGGCGGCGCGAGAACCAAAGCCAGGCCAAGAGCGGTGAAAAATCCACCCACCCGACCGATGCGACGCGCACGAGCCACGCGAGTCCCAAGCAGGACCGGAACGGCTCGGTGACGAGGGCGGCGCGCGGCTGCGAGCAGCCCGAGGCCGAGCGACGCTACGGCGAAACCCATCCACGACGGCACGCCGGCGTCGCCGCGCGCGAGCTCTGCTCGGCCGCAGCCGCCAGCTTGGGAAGTCTGCGCTTCCTTGCCCGAATTTTCGGCGTAGAGGGCGGTGATGACCCCTCCTTCCGCCTCGCTCACGACACGCTTGTGGATCTCGCCGGGCCGCGTCCGGATGTACATCGTGGCCTTGGACTCTTCGCGATCGTCACCCAGCCCGAACAAGTGGCCAAGCTCGTGCGTGATCACGCTTTGCAAGTCGAATCGGGTGATGGTCGTGAGCCCCGTCGCCTCGCCGATCGCCGGCTCGAACGACACTTCCGTGTCATCGCTGCCCGACTGATCTTGCTCGAAATTCGCGAAGAACCGCCCGCCGCCATTGATGAGTACGTCGGCATCGATGATGCCACCCGAGATCTGATCGTAGGTGAGCACGGTGACCGCAAGGGCGCTGCCGGCCCTCGACCACCCATAGGGAGCAAAGACGACGACGTTTTCGTTGGCACCGCTCGCGTTGTAGCCGACTTGCCGCCCTTCGCCCGGGATCGTGGAGATCGAGGGCAGCGCCGCTCCGGTCGTCCGCCAGGCGTCGATGGCGGAGCCGAAAAGATTGGGGCCACCCAAGTCGGAGAAGGATTTGTCGATGACGATGTCGATGGCATCTCTCTGCCAGCGCACGTGACCGCCGGCGTCGGCTGCCTTGAGCGAAGGCGTGCCGACCTTGCGCACCGATGCGCCCTGGCGATCGAACCAGCCGTTCTTGCTCGCGACGAAAGCCGTCGCCCCGATGGCAAGCACCGCCGCCGATGCAGCGGCGAACCGAAGGACGCGCCCCCGCGCACGCGTTGCACCCGTGCCCTTGCCTTCGGGCGTGGCCGTACTCTGGGGCGCTTCCTCCGCGGGGGGCAGGGTCAGGATCGGTATTTCGGGACGGCCCGGCTTGAGGCTTGCCACGAGCGGCAGCAAGCTTTTGAAGACGGTGAGGCCGGGGCGCAACGACAGAAAGGAACGTGTCGTGGGGCGCACTGATGTCGTGGGGCGCACCGATATGACCGGCTCGGGACCGGGGCGCTTGGGCGGAACGTGTGCGGGGGGCTGCATCCAGGGTCTCTAACGGTCCCGGCGCGGCTAGCTTGAATACGCGAGCTGGTCCAAAGCCCGAGGATCTGACTCGGTATTGCGAGGTGGTATGCTTGCGCCATGCGAATCGCAGTCGGGGCCCTCCCTCTCGTTTTGGCGATGGCAGCTTGCGCCGCGCAGCCTCCTCCCAACTGGGCGTCGGGCGGCTCTCCGCTCGAGATCCCGCGTGCCCGTTGGACACGCGGAAGCGAGCACCTCTTCGACATCATGCCGGACGGCAAGGTGTTGGCGGATGGTGAGCACGTGTTCACCATCGATCGCGCCGGGCGCATCTACGAGCCCGATAACGACCCCGTTGCCGTCCTACAGGCCGATGGACGGGTGCTCGGTAAGGACGAGGCCATGTTGGGCAAGATCGGCATCCGCAATGCGTCGCCTCCGGGGCGCGAAATCGCCTGGCTGACGGTGGGAGAACGGGGCGAGGTCGTGCACTTCGACGAGGAGGGCGATCCGCATCCCGATGGGTACTTCCAGGGGTGCGGTCCGGCCGTTCGCACCTGCACGCTGGCCGCCCACATGGTCACACTCGTCGAAGCGCGCCGGCGCTCGCGCCGGGGGTACTACGGCCCTCCGATTGGCATCGGGATCGGGTTCGGGATGGTCGTGGCTCCCTAGCCCCGGCGGTGACGTAGTCGGTCGAGCGACACCGCCACCACGATGATGATGCCGGTCACCACTTCTTCGACCCAGTTGGGCAGACCGAGGTGCGTGCTCCCCGTTTTGATGACGGTCATGAGAAATGCGCCAATCACCGAACCGAGGATCGATCCCTCGCCTCCGAGGAGGGACGCTCCGCCGATCACGGAGGCCGCGATGACCTCGAGCTCGAGCCCGATCGAGTCGGTCGGATCGCCGACCGTCAACGTGGCAAACTCCATGACGCCCGCGAGACCGGTGAGCGCCGCCGAAAGCGTGTAGACGCCGATCTTGACCGCTTCGACCGGCACGCCACAGAGCTTCGCGGTCCGCTCGTTCGATCCCAGCGCGAAAACATGGCGACCGAAGCGAAGATAGCGTAGGACGGCGGCGGCCAAGAGCGACACGACGAAAAGCGCCCAGACGCCGGGCGGAAAGATCATCCAACGTCGACCTTCGCCAAGCACGCCGAGCAGCGAGTCGAGCCCCCGCGCGTCGGCGTCGATCTTCTGTTGGTTGGCGATGCCCTTGGCAGCGCCCCGCAGGATCGTCATCGCGCCGAGCGTCACGACAAAGGGGGTGATGCGCAAAAGCGAAATGATCGACCCGACGATACACCCGGCCGCCATAGCTACGACGACTCCGCCGAGTGCCGCGGTGAACGGTCCTGCTCCGCCATTGAGCAAACGCGCGATGACCACGGTGGTGAGCGCCACCGACGACCCGACCGACAGGTCGATGCCGCCGGAGATGATGACCATCGTCATGCCCGCCGCGGCGATGCCAACGACCACCGTCTGGCGCGCCATGGTGACGAGGTTGATCGGCCGCGCGAACGTTTCCGGGCGCAGCACGACGAAGAAGACGTACACCGCGACCAGCGCCACGAGCGGCCCGACCCAGGAGTGGCGGAACACCTTCTTCAGCGCAAGCGCCATGTCACGAGCCCGTCGCTTCCATGAGCACGGCGTGTTCGGTCAGGTCCGCGACGGGACGCGCGGGGCCGAGGCGACCGCGGCGCATCACGGCGATGCGGTCGCACACGCCGAAGAGCTCGGGCAGGTAGCTCGAGATCATGAGCAGCGCCTTGCCTCGACCGGCGAGCTTGTCGATGAGCTCGTAAATCTGCGCTTTGCTCCCGACGTCGATGCCGCGCGTCGGTTCATCGAGCAGAAAGACATCCGCGTCGTGGTAAAGTAGGCGCGCCAGCGCGACCTTCTGCTGATTCCCGCCCGATAGATTGCGAACGGCTTCGTCCGCGTCGCTCGCTCGAATCGCCAGTCGATCCATCCAAGCTCGGGCAGCAGCGCGCTGTCGGCCGGGTAACACGAGCCCGAGTGGCCCGAGACCGCCGAGCTTCGACAGGGTCAGGTTGTCGGCAATGGAAAGCTGGGTGGCGAGACCTTCGCCTTTGCGGTCTTCGCTGAGCAAGCCTACCCCTGCCGCCAGTCGAGCGGAGGGAGAAGAAGGTCCAGAAACGCCGAGAACTCTCACCGTTCCGCTCTTCACCGGATCGAGGCCGAAGATGGTGCGCACGAGCTCGGTGCGTCCCGCCCCGACGAGTCCGGCGATGCCGAGCACTTCGCCTCGACGAAGCGCCAGCGAAGCGCCGCGTGGTTTGTCCTCCCCCTCCAGCCGATCCACCTCGAGCACCACTTCACCGGGCGTGCGCGGCGAGCGTGGAAAAAGCTGCTCGACGCGGCGGCCGGCCATCAGGCCCACGATGTCGGCGAGCTTCACGTCGGCCATGATTCCCGACCCCACGGTGACGCCGTCGCGCAGCACCGTGAAGCCGTCGGCAATCTGCTGTACCTCTTCCAAAAAGTGCGAGATGTAGATGATGGCGACGCCCTTATCGGCGAGGGCGCGGATCACCGCGAAGAGCCTTTGGACGTCTTCCCCGGCCAGGCTACTCGTTGGTTCGTCGAGGATGAGCACGCGGCAGCGGGTTTGCGAGACGGCGCGCGCTATCTCCACGAGCTGCTGACCGGCGGGCGACAGATCGCCCACCTTCGCTTCGGGCACGAGCGTCGTTTCGCGAGACGCACCGGCGACCCGCGCCAGCGCTCGCGCGGCGATTTCGCGGGTCTCGCCCTGCCGAACGAATCCCGCGCGCGACGGCTCCGCGCCCAACACGATGTTCTCGGCGACGCTGAGGTGCGGGCAGAGCGAGAGCTCCTGGTGCACCATGGCCACGCCGGCGCGGCGCGCTCCCTGCGGGCTTTGCGGGCGGTAGGGTGCACCGTCGAGCAGGAGCTCGCCGGAGTCCGGCAAAGTCGCGCCGACCAGGACGTTCATGAGCGTACTTTTTCCCGCTCCGTTCTCGCCTATCAGCGCATGCACCCGACCAGCCTCGACCGAATAGCTCACGCCGCCGAGCGCCACGGTAGGACCGAACGTTTTGCGAACGTCGCGAGTGATGAGCCGCGCGCCGGGCAATGTTTCCTCGTAAGTAGAGGCTATTCCTTCACCCACTTGCCGAGATCGGGCAAGACGAGCTCCCGGATGTCCGGCTGGTCGAGGTTCTGCTTGGTGACGAGGGTCGCGCCGGTGTCGATGCGAGCCTCCACCTTTTCCCCCTTGAGGTGGCGATTCATCGTTTGCAGCGCGAGATAACCCATCTTGAAAGGGTTTTGCAGGACGAGCCCGTCGATGTGACCCTGGCGCAGGCCCTCCACCAGCTTGGCCGAGCTATCGAAGCCGATGAATCTCATCTTGCCTGCGAGCCCCGACTTCTGCAGGGCCAAAAGCATCCCGAAAGTCGTCGACTCGTTGGGGCAGAAGATGCCGTCGACTCCTCCTGCCCCCGCCTTGGTGGCCGACAAGAGATTTTCGCTGGTCGAGTGGGCGGTCTCGGTCGTCGCGCCGCCGTATTGGTTGTCGCTCACGACTTGGATGCCCGGTGTCTTTTTGACGACGTCGAGGAAGCCGTTCTCTCGATTGGTCGTGCTGGCGGAACCCTCGTTGTAGCGAAGCACGACGACGCTACCCTTGCCGCCGAGGAGCCTCACCATCTCTTGTCCCGCGATCTTGCCGGCCGCGAAGTTGTCGGTGGCAACGAAGCTCACATGATCGTGCCCCTGCAGGTCGGAGTCGAAGATCACGACCGGAATTTTCGCGTCCACGGCTTGGTGCACGGCGCTGACCAGGCCCTTGTCGCTGAGCGGCGCCACGACCATGCCCGAGACACCCTGCGCGGTGAACGACTGGACGACGTCGATCTGTGCTTTCAGATCGTCTTCACGCAACGGCCCTTTCCAGATGATCTCGAGCCCCAATTCGCTTGCGGCTTTCGCCGCTCCCGCGTGCACCGACTTCCAGAACTCGTGCGTGGTTCCCTTGGGAATCACCGCAACACGCAGCGCGCCTTTGGTGCTTGCGCCCTTGTCGCTCTTGCAGGCGAGCATGGCGAGCACGATGAGCCCCACGAACGCAACGATTCCTCGGCGACGTTCTCGCTTGGAAAGAGCGGGCTTCTTTGCATTCATGATGGGCCCTGAATAACACGAAATCACGCTGACCGGGATCGGCCGGCAAAGCCATGCTATGGGATTGCCCCGGACAACGCATGCTCGAACTCCGTTACGTCGTCGAACACCTCGAGGAAGTCAAAGCCGCCCTCCTCAAGCGCGACGCCGAAGCCGCGGCGCCGCTCGAAGGCATCGCCGAGCTGGCCAAGGAGCGGCGAAATACGATCACCCGCGTCGAGGCAATGGCGCAGGAAAAGAATCTCGCCAACGCCGAGATGGCCAAGCTCCCCAAAGGCTCGCCGGAGTTTCAGAACAAGCGCGAGTCGCTCGGTCGGCTCTCCAACGAGATCAAAGAGCTGCAGAAGGCGGTCACCGATCTCGAGGCCCGCATCGAAGAGGCGTTGCTCATCGTTCCCAATCTGCCCGACCCGACGGCACCCGTTGGTCGCGGCAGCGAAGACAATCCGGTGGTTCGCAGCTGGGGCGACAAACCCGAGTTTTCCGGCTTTCAGCCGAAGGCGCACTGGGACGTGGGCGTCGCGCTCGGCCTTCTCGATTTCGAGCGGGCCGGCAAGATCTCGGGCCCCCGCTTCACCTTCCTCATCGGGCAAGGGGCGCGCCTGTCGCGCGCGCTCGTCCAGTTCATGCTCGAGCTGCACGCCGAGCACGGTTACCTGGAAATAGCTCCGCCTCTGTTGGTCAAGGACACCACGATGCGCGGCACCGGGCAACTTCCGAAGTTTGCCGGCGACGCCTTCAAGACGGTGAAGTCCGATTCCGACAAGACGTACGACCTCTATCTCATTCCGACCGCTGAAGTCCCGGTCACCAATCTGCACGCCGAGGAGATCCTCGACGGGAAATCATTGCCACTCGCGTACGTCGCAGCCACTGCCTGTTTCCGATCGGAGGCGGGAAGCTACGGCACCGACGTGCGCGGGCTCATCCGGCAGCATCAGTTCGACAAGGTCGAGCTGGTACGATTCACGACGCCGGACACATCGGCCGCCGAACACGAGAGGCTGACGAGTCACGCCGAAGAGGTGTTGAAACGGCTCGGCCTGCACTATCGCGTCGTGGAGCTCTGCACCGGCGATCTCGGCGCGGGGGCGAGGAAAACGTTCGACCTCGAAGTGTGGCTTCCCGGGCAGGGGCAGTACCGTGAAATCTCAAGCTGCTCGAACTTCGGCGACTACCAAGCGCGACGCGCCCAAATCCGTTATCGGGACGAAGCCAAGAAGGTCAGGCTGGTCCACACCCTGAACGGCTCGGCCCTCGCGGTCGGCCGCACCATCGTCGCGATCCTGGAACAGTTTCAGCAAAAAGACGGCAGCGTGGTGGTTCCGGAGGTGCTCCGTCCGTGGATGAAGACGGACAGGATCGGCCCGACCCGGGGTTGAGAGTTTTTGAGCCGCTAAGTACAGCTCCCCACAACAAAGTGACCACCGCATTCCCCTACAAAACGAGCCATTTTCTCCCCCAGCTGCTGGGTACTTTTCTCTGGGGAGCTGTACTAAGCCGCCGTGAAATGAACGGTGCGGCAACGCCGCGACCATCCTCGAGTTTTGGGCAGCCATGATCTGCTTTTACGAGTCCAGGATCTACCTTTTGGGACCGAGCCGGCAGGTGTTAAGCTTTTCTTCTTCCCCGACACTTGACCCCGCCAAGCAAACATGGTGAGTGGAACATCACGCTCGCTGCGGTGTCAGCGGGTGAAAGGTAACGTCGAGTTTCATCGTTCGAGCTCTCCCGCTCAACCACGCGGCCCAGTAGTAGGTTCAACAATGGTTCATTGCGGCGCGCTTTCAGGCGTGGCGCGGCCGTTCGTGCCTAAGCCTAGCCAAGCTATCGTACACGAGCTCTAGCTCGCTTCCGTAGGTTCATCCGAAATCCCTTGGTCCCGCGCCGATGAATAACTCGGCGTGCGGGGAGAACAGCATGAAGTCTCTGAATCGACCCGCCGTCGTCCTGGCTCGAGCCGCGCTTCTCGTTGTCGCTACCGTGATCGGCTGCAGCTCGCACAACCGTGGCGAGACCGTCGGTCAAACGCAGGAAATGCTCACCTGCATTTCGGCAGAGGCGGCCGACTCCGCGCAGGCTTGGGAGATCAATAAAGCTTATGCGGTCGGCAATCTGGTGGAATTTCGCGGCCAGATTTATCAGTGCACCATAGCGCACACTTCGCAGGCCGACTGGGCACCCAACGTGGCAACATCGCTCTGGCTGAGCCCGCCGCCCTGCTTCAGCACCGCCTGGCAAACCCAAACCGGATACAATACGGGCGATGTTGTCGAATTCGACGGCCGGCTCTATAAAGCTATCCAGGCGCACACGTCACAAGCCGAGTGGGCGCCGGATCTGACGCCGGCCCTTTGGGAGCTGCTTCCTCTCCAAGACACAAAGCCGAGCTGCCCGGGCTACGCACCTTCCGTATTTACCGTTCCCGAAAAGCCACGGGTCAAGGCGGCCGAGGTCGGAACGATTGGCGGATCCTTCGCCGTGTCCAATGCTGGGGGGGCGACGTACACAATGCCGATCCTCGTTCCTCCCGGCCGCGCAGGTGTTCAGCCGTCAGTCGCCCTTGGTTATAGTAGCGATTCTGGAAACGGCCTCGCTGGCATCGGGTTCGCCATCTCCGGTCTTTCAACCATCCACCGCTGCGGTGGGAACGCGGTCGACGATGGCGTATCCCGTGAAGTTCGCTACGACCGCAGGGACAACTTCTGTTTGGACGGGTCGCGCTTGGCGCTCGTCGCCGGAGTGCACGGGAAAGATGGTGCGGAGTACCGGACCACGCCGGACACGTTTTCCCGGATCGTCGCATTCGTCGACCCGGCGCACTCGTTCTATGGTGGGCCAACCTCTTTCAAGGTCTGGACCAAGGACGGCCGCATCCTGGAATATGGCGGCCGTGCGGGTTCGGCAGACGAACCCAGTGCTCGCATCATGGCTGACAATGGCGCCGTGCGGATTTGGGCGCTCAGCCGTGTGTCCGACAGGAGCGGTAACTACTTTGCCGTGCACTACAACCAAACGACCAATCCAAGCTTCGACGCCTGCAACAACACCTGCGCATCTGGAGCGCGCTGTGTTCGCGGTCAGTGTGCGCAGCGTTGCACCGGATCGTCCGATCAGTGTCGCGCATTGGACACCCCGGTCCAGACGAGCGATGGTTGCTTTTGTGTCATGCCCGACGACGCAGGAGATACTCCTCAAACGGAACCTCCTCCCTATACGACGGAATGGTCACCCGATGAGATCCGGTATACCGGGCACGAGCCATCATCCACGCTGCCCACCCGTCGCATCAAATTCATCTACGACGCTCGACCCGACCTGATCCAGGCCCATAGCCGGGGCATGACCCTCACCATCTCACAACGACTTATCGGCTTGTTGGCGATCCAGGGAACCGACAATGTCGTCGTGCGCGAGTATGACCTCCAATACGAACCCAGCACGTCTCACGCGACCGGGAGGAGCCGGCTGCAGAGCGTGACTGAAATTGGTTTCCCAAACGATCCTGCCCTGAGGACATGCAAGCCGGCAACGGTCTTTCATTGGCAGGACAGCTCCATCGGCCAGAACCAGTCAGGCTACCGTGCGTTTGCCCCGGAGTTTTTCAAGACTGCGCAAGTCAAATTCTTCAGCGACTATATCTACGCGGATTTTGACGGTGACGGGCGCGATGACGTTTACGACCCCGGTTCTGGCCAAGCCGCGTTTAGCCTCGGCGTGCCCGGTGTATTCGACCCGGGCCCCAATCAGTTGTCGCAAGCGTTCGCGTCAGGATTCATTACGTGGTTGCCCGCGCAGCCGCTGCCGCCCACCCGCCTCATTCCGATTGACTGGAACGGTGATCAGCGGACCGATCTGCTGCTGAACCAATTCCCGGATGTCGATGACAACTTTCAAGTGTTCGTCAGCACGACGGATGCCAACGGCAACCTGAAATTCAACCAGGTCGACACTGGGTTGCCCAACAACGCTACCTCGCACTTTGCCGACGTGAACGGTGACGGTACCCTCGACGTCATCAAGTGCCAGGTGAGCGACGACGGCACCCACCGGCTCTACACCGCATTCCTGTTCGATCGAATCGCACACACATTCCTGACCACTGGCGAAGTCCTTGCCTCGAGCTTTGATTTGACGAAAGATTGTGGCACCGAGAGGTTCTCCTCTCTCGACTCGAACGGCGACGGCTCCAGCGACCTGATCGTTGGAGAAGAGCTCGCGATCCGCGTCGGTCCCGGGAACTGGAAGACGATGAGGACCAATCTGCCCGCGAACGCAGAGGGCATTCGCATTCTCGACCTCAACGGCGATGGTCTTCACGACGTCCTCATCCGACTGCCGGACGGAACGCTCCAACTGGCTTTGAATCAGGGCGTCGCAGCGATGGATTTGGGTGCAGTTCCCGATTTGACGGCAAAGAACAAAGCAAAATCGATCACTTGCGAGGTGTAGGTTGAACTTCGGGGCTCT
>Ga0137374_10009383_pt1 | contig 11557 bp, 9 predicted proteins | sample SagtaG_20_FD_104811 | JGI IMG/M metagenome (GOLD analysis project Ga0137374, IMG submission 104811) | Vadose zone soil microbial communities from Sagehorn Ranch, Mendocino, California, USA - Sage1_R_100_16 metaG | ecosystem: Environmental > Terrestrial > Soil > Vadose zone | place: USA...
AAGAAGGTCGCTAAGAGTAATTCGACGGTCCTCATTCGCGGCGAGACCGGCACCGGCAAGGAGCTGATTGCCGGCGCAATTCATCACAACTCGCTGCGCTCGGCGCGCAATTTCGTGAAGGTCAACTGCGCGGCGCTGCAGGAGAACCTTCTCGAATCCGAGCTCTTCGGACACGAAAAGGGCGCGTTCACCGGCGCGGACCGCCAGCGCATCGGCCGTTTCGAACAGGCCGACGGCGGAACGCTGTTTCTCGACGAAATCGGCGACATGAGCGCCAGCACGCAGGCCAAGATCCTGCGCGTCCTGCAGGAGCACGAATTCGAGCGGCTGGGTGGAACCCGAACCATCAAGGTGGACGTGCGTCTGATTGCTGCGACCAATCGGCCGCTGCCGGCGATGGTGGCACAGGGCCAGTTTCGCGAGGATCTCTATTACCGCCTGAACGTCGTGACGATTGACATGCCGCCGCTGCGCGAGCGCAAAGACGACATCATTCCGCTCTCGATGTGGTTCGTACGCCGCTTCAGCAACGAGCTGAAGAAGAAACTCAATGGTTTCGACAGCGAAGCGCAGAAGATGCTCGTGCGCTACAACTGGCCGGGAAATATCCGGGAGCTTGAAAACGCCGTCGAACGCGCGGCGCTGCTGGCCGAAGGCTCATTGATCAAAGGTGAAGACTTGCGCCTGGGCGACTTCGCCTCGTCGTCCGGGAACCCGGACGCGGCAACCGTGGTGAAGATTCCGCCGACAGGCATCGCGCTCGAAGAAATCGAGCGCCAGGCGCTGCTCGAAGCGCTCAAGATGTCGAACTGGGTCCAGAAGGACGCCGCGGAGCTTCTCAACATCAGCCCGCGCGTCATGAATTACAAGATCAAGACGCTCAATATCGAGATGCCCCGAAGACGACTGGTCAGCGCGTAAGAGCCGCAGATAGGCCGCAGATAAGCCGCAGATAGGCCGCAGATAGGCCGCAGATAAGCCGCAGATAGGCGGCAGATAAGACGCAGATGGACGCAGATAGGCCGCAGATGGACGCAGATTGGCCGAAGATTAGACATAGATGGATGGCTCTTTCGTAAAGCTCAGGGAAACAGGCGCGCTTTGAGCGCTACGGTCAGTCCATAGCGGTCCGGAGGCCGGCCGGTAAACGCGCGCTGCCCGCTCACAGGCCAGCTGCCACTCACCCAGGGAAACGGGTTGGACACATCCGCACGGTAGATTCCCACGGTCATCGTGTCTTTGACCGTCGCGAAGAATCGAACCGTCGTGCCTCGATCTTTCTTACCGAGCTCCACGCCGTACAGATGGAGGGCCGCCAGATACTTAATGAGACTGTCGTCGCGTGATATCTCTTCGCGAGTGAGCGTCACTCCCACGACAGTCGACGAAGTGATCGGCATCGCAAATTGCCCGCCGGCGTAGTACCCGGCCTTGTCGATGGCTTTCGGATCCAACGCGAGAAACTCCGCCGAAGACTGGGTCGGACCCCACGTGTATTGCGCGAACTCGCCGAAGAATGCAACGAAGCGATGCGGCTGCACTTTTCCACTCACCACGATCGCATCGTCATTGCGCTTCGACGCCCAGTAGCTCGGGAGACGCTCGACTCGCGATCCCGTAAAACCTTTCTTCCAGGCGACGCGAACATCAACCGGCCGAACGGGTCTGGCGCGCGCCGACACGACGGTCGTCAACCCGCTGTTCGCGTCGAGGGTCGGATTGATAAAGTAAAACCAGTCGTAGTCCTTCTCACGATTGCCTTCGCCGAGGACGCCCATGATCGAGACGTCGAAGCGAGGCCGCGCGTACTGCAGCATCGCGCCGAAGTTGGCTTCAGCGTTCAGACGCTGGATCCGGGTCATGTCCTTCGACGTCCACGAGCCGACTTCGTCAGGCGCGAACCCGATTGGCAGGATGAAGCGTCCGAACCGTGCCGTGACCTCGTTGGTTGCCAGCCAGTCCACGTATCCTTCACGCAGCGGCCCCTGCTGGACGATGTAATCCAGAGCGTACGTGTTGTACGTGTCGACGCGTTTGTGGCCGTTCTCCGGGTCGCACGGCACGATCGGTCCCGCCGAATACAAATGAGGATCGTTTGGGAAAAAAAAGTCCGCCTCGCCGCACGCGGGCTTCGAGGACACCTCGTTCACCGGATTGAAAGACAAGTGGTAACGAAAACGCTCGTGCAGCCTGCCTGAAAGCGTGAACGTCGCCTGGCCCACGCGGCCCTGATTTTCAAGACCGAGGGGAGCCTGTGCGCCGTCGTGGCCGTATCCCGCAACGAACGTCACATCGAGCTTCAGTTTTTCGTCGGTCGGCGGTGGCGCGTCCTGCGCGAACGCGGGGTGGTACGAACTCAACACGATAAGTGCGACAGCGGTTTCGATGCGCATCCGGCGAGCATCATACCTTGTGAATCGCGACGCACTGTCCTGTGAGCGTCCGCGCGGCAGGTCCTACTTGGCTTTTGGATGCGCTTTTCGATAGACGTCGACCAGTTGCGCCGCATTCACATGCGTGTATCGCTGCGTGGTGCTGAGACGCGCGTGGCCGAGGAGCTCCTGAATCGCGCGCAGATCGGCGCCTCGCTGCAGCAAGTGGGTCGCGAACGAATGGCGCAGCGCATGAGGGCTGATACCGAATTGCGTACTGCACAGCGAGACGTAGCGGTGTACCAGTCGATGCACGCTCCGGCCGCTCAGCCGGCCGCCGCGATAATTCACGAAGAGCGGCTCGCGGCTGCGGCCACTGGCCGGCCGTTCGCCTTCGGATTGGCGCTGTCGCGGGCTCTTCGCCCGACGGTCTGCCTTCCTCAACGATCGTTCTTCGTTCTGCGTTCTGAGTTCGCTCCTGTCTTTCAGCCACTCGCGCAGTGCGTGCTCCGCGGCGTGGTTGAAGGGGACGATGCGCTCTTTCCGGCCCTTTCCCATGACACGCACCCGGCGTCCGTGCACGTCGAGATCATCGAGATCGAGGGCCACGAGCTCGCTCAGCCGCAGACCGGATGCATAGAACAACTCGAGAATGGCGCGATCGCGCCGCCCGAGTGGGCTCCCGATATCCGGCGTGTCGAGCAGCCGCAACATTTCCTGTTCCGTCAGGTGCGCCGGCAGCGTGTGCTCACGTCGCGGCGCAACCGCAAGCGACGACGGATCGTCGTTGATGATGCCCTCGCGACGGAGAAACCGCAGAAACGTTCGCAGACCCGACAGCTTGCGCCCCATCGAGCTGCGTGCGTCGCCGCGACGGCCAAGTTCTGCGAGGTACATCCGGACCGATGTCCGGTTGAAATCCTGGACCGACAGTTGGTTGACGGACGACTGCTTCTCGCCGGCGACGAAGGACAGATACTGGCCGATGTCGCTTTCGTAGGCGCGAACCGTATGAGCGGAAACGTTGCGATTGAACCGAAGATATTCCAGGAAGTCTGTGAGCAGGTCCTTCACGTTGTGCCGTGCACCCTATACAGCACCGGCGAGGGCCGTCTCCTGCCAGGTCTCGAGATCCGCAAGGGCACGTTCTGCGATCATCATCTTGCGTCGAGCTTTGTCGCGCGGAGGATCATCCAACGGCTGCATGATGCCATGGGTGATGTTCGTTGGCTGATAATTCCGCGCATCGGCGTGCGACACGTAGTACGCGAGCGCTCCGATAGCCGTCGTCCGCGGCGGCGAGCTCAAGGGCCGACCGAGGACCTGCGCCGCGGCGTTACGGCCGGCGATCAATCCGGACGCGGCCGACTCCACATACCCTTCGACCCCCGAAACCTGCCCGGCAAAGAACAAATCGTCCCGTTTCGTCGTTTGCCAGGTATCGCGCAGCACCTTGGGGCCGTTGATGTAGGTATTGCGGTGCACCATCCCGAAGCGGACGAACTCCGCGTTCTCGAGTCCGGGAATCATTCGCAGCACACGCGCCTGTTCACCCCACTTCAATTGCGTTTGGAAGCCGACGAGGCTGAAGTGATCGCCCGCGAGCGTGTCCTGGCGGAGCTGCACGGCGGCATAGGGAAAGCGACCGGTACGCGGGTCCGTCAGCCCGACAGGCTTCATGGGTCCAAAGCGCAGCGTGTCACGGCCACGGTGAGCCATTACCTCGATTGGCAGACACCCCTCGAAGAACTTTTCCTTGTCGAAGTCGTGAACCGTTGCGGACTCCGCCGTCGTGAGCGCGTCGTAAAAGGCCTCGTACTCTTCCCTCGTCATCGGGCAATTCAAGTAATCGCCCTCATCGGCATTTGCCGCCGTCTCGGCGCGTTCACCCGGCGCACCTGAGCACGGCACCGCACCTGAGAACCCGAGCGCACTCGACGCACCCGACGCACCCGGTCTCAAACTTCGATTCCATCGCGATGCACGAAAGACCTTCGACATGTCGATCGACTCTGCGAGTACGATGGGACTAATCGCGTCGTAGAAGTGGAGATGATCTTCGCCGACGAACGCGCGAATGGCGGCCGACAGCGCGTCGGAGGTCAGTGGACCTGTCGCAACGATCACGGGAGACCAGCCGCTTGATGACGATGGAAGCGAGATGACTTCTTCGCGGACGAGTTCAATCAGCGGGTGGCTGGAGACGCGCTCGGTGACAGTGCTCGAAAAGTGAAGACGATCCACGGCAAGCGCGGCACCCGCTGGCACACGAGCCTGATCGGCGGCCTGCAGAATCACCGACCCCAGGCGGCGCATTTCTTCTTTGAGCAGTCCAACCGCGTTATCGAGCTTGTCGCCGCGAAACGAGTTGCTGCAGACCAGTTCGGCGAGAGCATCCGTCTTGTGCACGGCGGTCGCGCGCACAGGACGCATTTCGTGAATCGTCACCGGCACGCCAAGGCTCGCCGCTTGCCACGCGGCTTCCGAGCCGGCCAGTCCGCCGCCGATGACGTGGAGCATGTCTCTTTAAAGTTTCCAGTTACCAGTTGTCAGTTCAAAGTTGAGTTTCAAGTTTCCAAAGCGCCAGCGCTAGCGTCACCTAAGTCGCCGCCGGCGCGCGCGCTTTGCGCTTTGCCGATGTCTTTCGCGTACCCGTTGTTTTGGCCGCTCGTCGCCGCGACGGCTTGGCGGCTCCCGCGCGCGCGGCCAGTAACCCGACAGCCTCGTCCATCGACAGCGCGCCCGGCGCCATATTCTTGGGCAGCGATGCGTTCGTCGTGCCGTCCGTCACATAGGGACCATACCGTCCGTCGAGAATCCGTACCGGCGCTTTCGTATCGGGATGCTCGCCGATGACGCGTAGCTCTTTCGGAGCAGCGCGCTGCCGTCTGATGGATTTCTTCTCCTGCGCGAGGAGGTGCTTCGCTCGCTCCAGCGTGATGGTATAGACGTTGTCTTCCGATTCGAGCGAGCGGAATTCCGATCCGTGCTTGACGTACGGACCGAATCGACCCACGTTCGCGACAATGATCTCGCCATCGTCTGCGGCACCGAGCTCGCGGGGCAGCGACAACAACTCGAGCGCCTCCTGCAGCGTGATGGAGTCTTCTGAGTGATTGCGGCCGAGCGACGCACGCCGGGGTTTGCCTGCGCCCTTCTCAGGCGTCTCGCCAAGCTGCACGTACGGTCCAAAGCGGCCGTGCATGACGTACACGTTCTGAGCGGTTTTCGGATCCGCGCCGAGCGATCGAGGGCCTTCAGCCTTGGCCTTCAGCAGGGCGACTGCTTTCTCGAGCGTGAGATCTCCCGGCGGAAGATCGTCCGGCAGCGATGCGCGTGGGCTGTCGTCCCCCGGCTCGCCAAGCTGCAGGAAGACACCATACCGGCCGATTCTGACGCGCACGGGCAAGCCGCTCTCGGAATCGGTTCCGAGCTCCATCACGGGGTAAGAGATCTCACCCGTTTTCTCTTCCACGAGATTCTCGAGTCCGTGATGTTTGCCGTCACCGCGGTAGAACTGTCGAATGAAATCGACCCAGTCTTTCTTGCCATTGGAGATTTCATCGAGGATGTCTTCGAGCTCCGCGGTGAAGCCGACGTCAACGTAGTCGCCAAAATGCTCGCGCAGCAGCTTCGTGACGGCAAATGCCACGAACGTCGGCACAAGGGCTTTGCCCTGCCGGAATACATAGCCTCGTCGCTGGATGGTGGCAACGGTTGGCGCGTAGGTGGACGGCCGGCCGATGCCTTCCTCTTCAAGCCGCTTGACGAGCGAGGCCTCCGTGAAACGCGGAGGCGGCGTCGTCTGGTGCCCCTTCGGTTCCACGCCGGCGAGCACGAGATTCGCATCGAGGTCTGCAGGAGACTGAATGCGCTCGCCGACCGTGACCTTTGGAAGCAGAGTCTCCTGTTCATCGAGCTCCGCAGCGGGATCGTCGCTGCCCTCGACATACGCTCGAAGGTAGCCGGCGAACTCGATGGCCTTTCCGCTTGCGGTCAGCACAGCGGATTCGGCATTCGGCCCGCGCGCGGTCATTTCGACACTCGTGCGGAGCAGGCGCGCGTCGGCCATCTGCGAGGCAATCGCGCGTTTCCAAATCAGCTCGTAGACACGGAGCTCGTCGGCATCCATCACGTGCTCGAGCGACTGCGGCGTCCGCCGAAACTCCGTCGGACGGATCGCTTCGTGCGCTTCCTGCGCATTACGGACTTTCGTTTGGTACTGCCGCACGCCGCGATAGTAGTCGGCGCCGTACATCTCGCGCACCGTCTGGCCCGCTTCGACGAGCGCTCTTTCGCTGAGGGTCGTCGAATCGGTCCGGTGATACGAGATCAGCCCTTCGAGATCTCCGCCGCCGATGTCCATGCCCTGGAACAATCGCTGTGCGATTTGCATCGTGCGGTCGGTCGAGAAACCCAGCTTGCGATTGGCTTCCTGTTGAAGCGTCGACGTCGTAAACGGTGCAGCGGGACGTTGCGTGAAAGGCTTCTCTTCAACGCTCGTGACCTGCCACGGGAGGTTGCGAGAAATCGAATCGACAATTGCGCGGGCCTGCGCGGCGTCGACTTCTCGGACACCCCTGCCCGTCAGCTCGCCCCGCCCGTCGAAGTCCTTGCCGCTGGCGACGCGGTCCTCGCCAATTCGCACCAGCGTCGCCGTGAACTCGCGATCGTTGCTGCGGATCTTCGCCTCGACGTCCCAGTAGCTGGCCGCGCGAAATAAGATGCGCTCTTCCTCGCGCTCGACAATCAAGCGAACAGCCGGACTCTGCACGCGGCCGGCGCTAAGGCCCGTCTTGACGTACTTCCACAAGACCGGCGAGAGCGTGTAGCCGTAGAGACGGTCCACGATGCGCCGGCTCTCCTGCGCGCGGACGAGATTTTCGTCGACGTCCTCATGCGCCTCACGCAACGCTTCCTTGATTGCGTCTTCGGTGATCTCGTGAAACACGATGCGCCGCACTTTGACTTTGGGTTTGAGAACCTGCTTCAGATGCCAGCTAATCGACTCGCCCTCGCGATCGGGGTCGGTGGCGAGAATCACTTCCGACGCATCCTTGAGCGCCGTTTTCAACAGCTGGACGTATTTCTTCTTGTCCGCTGGGACGACGTAGTGCGGCGTGAATTCGCCGTCGGTGTCGACGCCAAGTCGACCCCAGGACTTGCCTTTGATCTCTTTCGGCACTTCGGCTGCGGACTCGGGCAGATCGCGCACATGTCCGTAGCTGGCTTCGACCCGGTAGTCCTTTCCGCGAAAACGCGCGAGCGTTCGGGCCTTGGCTGGCGATTCGACGATAACAAGCGGTTTCGGCATGCAGTAATTCGGTGATCAGCGCCTTACGGTAGCACGCGGCCGCCGGAGCGAACGAATCGGCCGCCGCCGACACGCTGCACCTGGCCGGACAATTCGAGCTCCAACAGGCGTGCCAGCACCGCGCTCGGCGCTTCCCCCGTCCGCTCGGAGAGCTCATCTACCGTGAAATCAACGACGTCAGACAATCCGTCGATCATACGGCTCGCCGGCAAGGCGTTCCTGATCGGCCGGCCAACCTCCTGCAGAATATCGTCCGCACACTCCACGAGCTTTGCTCCGTCACGAATGAGCAAGTGTCCTCCTCGATTGCGACCTGCAATGGATGGCCCGGGGACCACCAGAACTTCACGTCCTTGCTCGGCCGCGGCCGATGCCGTAATCAGCGCTCCGCTCTTTTCCGCGGCTTCGACAACGACGACGGCATGTGCGAGGCCGCTGATGATGCGATTACGCAGGGGGAAGTGATGTTGTCGCGGCGGACTGCCGGGCGGGAACTCGGTGACGAGTGCGCCAGCGCTTCGGATGCTGCTCGCAAGATCGGCGTGCTCGGGCGGGTACACGCGATCGGCCCCGCAGCCCAGGACCGCAACCGTTGCGCCTCCCGCCGCGAGCGCACCGGCGTGGGCGGCTGAATCAACTCCACGCGCCAGGCCTGAAACGACGACGAGGCCCGCGGCGGCGAGGTCGGCGGCAAGACGTCTTGCCATTTCAAGTCCATAGGCGGTCGCGGCACGAGATCCGACGATGGCAATGGCCGGACGCGTCAAATGCGCCGGCTCACCGCGTATCCAGAGAATCACTGGTGGGTCCGGAATGGCTCCGAGCAGCGGCGGGTATCGATCGTCGCCCCATGGCAGCGGCACGATGCCGCTCGATTCGGCCTTCCGCAGCGAGGCATTGCCGCCGGCACATGCCGCGCGAACGCTTGCCCGCAATTGCTCGCCCGAAGCGAACGGAGATCGGCAGCGGCAGGCCCATTCCACCACCGATTCATTTGCAGCGCGGGGCAGCAGCGGTTGATCGTCTTCGGCGGGTGAGCGGTCGATCAGGACCCGAACAATGGCGCGCAACAAGCGGCGATCGCGTGCGCCGAAGGTGGCCAGTGCAGCAGCGTCGAGCAGTGTCATGGTCGCTCGCACCCGGCCCGACCGCGAATACAAAAAGGTCAGAGCCGGCAACGAACCGGTAACCCTGACCTCGCTCGAATGATACCCCAAATCGCTTGCCCCTTCCTGTACCGACCGCTATAGTGGCAAGAAGAGATCATGTCTGCACGCGCAACCGCTGCGGTGCTCCTGTTGTCGCTGATGACTGCCGGTCCGGCCTGGGCGGATCGGCGCGGCGATGCCAAGCAACAGGTGGAATTCGGAATCCAAGTCGCGCAGCGGGGGCTCTGGCGAGAAGCAATTTATCGATGGGAACGCGCCACCCAGATCGATCCGAGTTACGCCGCTGCCTACAACAACCTCGCGGTCGCGTACGAGCACGAGGGGCAGTTGGACAAAGCCCGCGCAGCGTACGAGAAGGCTCTTGAATTCGAGCCGAACAACACGCTGATCAAGCAGAACTTCGATCTCTTCAAGGAAATCAATGACCGCACGAAGAAAGACGGTCGCTAGTCTACTCCTGGCGCTGATCGGCGCGCTCGCCGGGTGCACAAGCTACTTCGAAATTCCAATCGAAACGCCGATTTCGCCGAAGCTGGATATCTCTGCGTTTCAGCGCGTCCTCGTCGCAGGGTTCATCGCGGGGGGCAACGACGAAGTCGACGGCAATCTCGAAACGGTCCGCTTGCTGCGCAGCCAGTTGCGGACGAAAGGCAACCTGCGCGTGATCGACGCCGAGGCGCTGCCGCTCGCGGAGATCGCCGCACAGCAGACAACCGACGACGCGGCATCGGCCACCACCGCGCCGCCGGCGTCACCGGCCGAAACTGCTGCCGATCACCCGGCGCTGCCCCCGATCAAAGAGGAAAAGGATCTCGAAGCGTACGAGAAGGTTTTCTCGAACGTTGAGTACTGGAAGAAGATCGGCGAAGAGCACCAGAACCCGTTGATCGTCACCGGCACCGTGCTCTTCACGTCGCACGAACGAGCGGGATTCGTGCAGCGGGAACAGGAAGTGTACGACTCGTTCGGCCGCCGCCGCGTCGTTCCGGTGCGCGCGTACGAGAACCGAAAAGGCTACATCCTGCGTCCGCAGTTCGTGTTCATCGATGGCCGTACGGGCCAGACGCTGCATCAGGAAACCTTCCGCGAAGAGATCCTCTACAGCGAAAACACGTCGACACCGGCCCTGTCGTCGTTCTTCGAGTTGATGGATCGTCTCCTGCCGACGTTTCTCAACACGCTGAGCGCGCAGAAGATCAAAGGGACCCGCGTCCTGCTGAAATAGGCGCGGCGGCTTGCGCCGCCGCGTGGGCGCGTTCGCTTCGCTCACTCGCAGGCTCGCTCGCCTTCGGCTCGCTGGTAGGCAACGCTTCGCGCCGCCCCCCAGCGCAGCGCCCCGCCGAACGGAGTGAGGCCCACCGAAGGCCATCCCGAGCGAAGCGAGGGCCCAGAGTGTTACAATCAGAAGTTCGGATTTCCCGCGGAGAAACGACTGTGTTTGCCATCATTCAGACAGGCGGACGCCAGGTCCGCGTTGAGCCGGGTGCCATCATCGAAGTCGCCGGCCATGGCCACGAGGCCGGCGCCGAGCTGTCCTTCGACCAGGTGCTCTTCGTCGGCAAGGATGCGGGCGAGTTCATGGCCGGCGCGCCGTTCGTCTCGGGCGCCAAGGTGCTGGCGGTGGTCGACAGCCACGAAAAGGGCCGGAAGATTCGCGTGTTCAAGAAGAAGCGCCGCAAGCAGTATCGCCGGACAAAAGGCCATCGAACCCAGTTCACGCGCGTCCGTATTACCGATATTCAAGTGTAGAGTCCAGGATTCAGACATGGCTCACAAAAAGGGACAAGGCAGCTCACGCAACGGACGCGACAGCAACTCGCAGCGTCTCGGCGTCAAGCGTCACGACGGCAACATTGTGACCGGCGGGTCGATTCTGGTCCGGCAGCGCGGCCGGAGATTTCAGCCCGGCCTCAACGTCGGTCTCGGCAAGGACGACACGCTCTTCGCAAAGATTGATGGACGTGTCCGGTTCGAGGATCACGGCGCCCACGGACGTTTCATCAGCATCCGGCCCGTTGAATAGGTATCAGGTATCAGGTATCAGGTATCAGGTGTCAGGTGTCAGGTATCAATGTTCGTCGACGAAGTCGACATTCACGTCAAAGCCGGTGATGGCGGTCGGGGCGCGCTCAGCTTTCGACGTGAGAAGTTCGTCCCTCGCGGCGGGCCTGACGGCGGCAACGGCGGCCGCGGCGGTTCGGTCTACCTCGTAGCGGATCCACACCGCAACACACTCGTTCACTTCCGCTTCAATCCGGAATTCGAAGCTCCGCGCGGCGGCGGCGGCCAGGGCGCGAACAAATCGGGACGCGACGGCGTCGATCGCGACATCCCTGTTCCTGTCGGCACACTCGTCTTTGCGCGAAGCCCGGAGGAGCCGGGTCAGCTCGAAGAGCTCGCCGATCTGACCATCGTTGGACAACGCGTGCTTATCGCAAAGGGTGGACGCGGCGGACTCGGCAACGCGCACTTCGCGACGTCCACGAATCGCGCCCCACGAAAAACGCAGCCGGGCGAACCTGGCGAAGAGCGGTTCCTGCGGCTGCAGCTGAAACTTCTCGCCGACGTCGGTCTCGTCGGCTATCCCAACGCCGGCAAGTCCACGCTCATTTCCCGTATCTCGGCAGCAAAGCCCAAGATTGCAGACTACCCTTTCACGACGCTGACTCCACATCTTGGCGTCGTCTCGCTCACCGGAGACC
>Ga0137374_10009391_pt1 | contig 11552 bp, 10 predicted proteins | sample SagtaG_20_FD_104811 | JGI IMG/M metagenome (GOLD analysis project Ga0137374, IMG submission 104811) | Vadose zone soil microbial communities from Sagehorn Ranch, Mendocino, California, USA - Sage1_R_100_16 metaG | ecosystem: Environmental > Terrestrial > Soil > Vadose zone | place: USA...
ATTCACGCACAGAGGGTCAGCGCTGACCCTCTGTGCGTGAATGAGTGCGAGCCTATTTCGTGACCCATTTCGGCCATCTGACGAAGGGTGTCCCATTCGAGAAACTGGAAACGGTTGACCTCTTTTCCCACAAATCCCGCGATGACATAGAATACTCCTCGAAGAGACATCGAATCAAAGGCTTGATCGAATGCTTGCGCATGCGTCTTCCAGCAGTCGTCAACAGTCAGTGTGACTACGGGGCCTAGATCCAAGCCAGTATGCGGCAACAAACCACCATGATTTTAGAGCCATCGGTCATGCATGTTTTGATGCCCGAAGGCATGTCATTCGGCTGATCGAATCCTGATCGTCTAGACTCTCCGAGGCACCTGGACCAAAGTGATCAGACGTTTTGTGCTGGGATCGGCACAGCTATGGTGGTTTCTGTCGAAGCAAGAATTCTTCGTCTTTCCTTTCTCCAAACCAACACGAGGACGAGGAGTAGCAAAGAGAGAGTTGTGAAGGAGAGCGCTGTCCCAAGGTAAAAGTAGTTTTGTAGAGCATATTCGACTCTGATGCTTAGAACTCCCGTTTGGTCTACTAGGAAACCATTGACTAACCCGTAGACAGGTACCGGCTTCAGCTCTACGTTCCCTACGTACGCCCTCCAAAGCCTATCATAGGGTTCTGTGAGAACCAGAAGGAATGGTGATGATGCGTCGACGGTCAATCCAAGCTCCGTCCCGCGCATCTGTAGATGGGTCACCTTGGCGGAAGGCGATGAAACTACGCTGGCATTGTCATTCAGTAGATCCGTGACTTTTGTATTGCCGGCGACAGTCACATTCTGGGAGAATGCAGGCCCGATGAACCCCTTGTTTTCGAATATGAAATAGCGGTTGACTACATAGTCTGGAACAAGTGTAAGTCGGTCGATGAAAAAGAGCGGTGTTAGAGATCTGAAGCTCCCGTCATAATAGTTGCCGTAGAGGTCGATTGAGGTATCTGGATAGTTCAGGGACGCGGCTACGTCGAAAGACGCATACCCATCGGTGGCGTTTATCATTTGTTGATGGGCGACTGTGGAAAAAAAGAGCCTGCTGGAGAAATCAACAGTCCCGGCAGGAAATCCGTGAATCGCGATGCCAAACCCGTCCCAGAACTGTCCTTGAAATCCTTGGTCTCTCAATGATTGGGGTATCGTGTAACTCATGGTAAGGTTATCTTGTCCTCTGGGCAGCATGACGGATGAAAGGTGGAAGGGGCTATTCCCGAACTCTGTTCCAGTGGAATCGATGGGGAGAGGTGCGAGGGAATTGTCAATTGCTGCAATGGTGCCGTTGAGGGATTCTACTGTGGTAAGATTCTGTTGGTCGAATAAGTCTTGTAGTATTTGATCGTTTGGAAAATTGATCGAATCTCCATGGAACACGACATATTTGACTCCCAAAAACGTTAGGAGCTTTCCTGTATGGTTTGTCGACGCCAGAGCAGCTGGATAGATGGTGTTGAAGGGTACGGTAGGCTTTGATGACAGTAGGTCAGGAAACGCGCTTATTGCATATTGTTTCCAATCATACGCCCCTCCTGACGGAATCCACATCACTTTAAAGTCGCCAGGCTGAGCTGTGAGCCAGTCATTCAGTTCGCTGTACTGCTGTGGGATGTTTGTTGGGCTATAGCGCGGCCATGTATATCCTTGAAGGTCGAGCAGTGTTCCGTATGTAATTGGTGCGAGGACTAGGAAGACCAGTGCGAGAACTGTGAGGTATCGGACCAGATTTCTCTTGAAGATCTGTTGGAAGAATTTTTTCGAGGCGAGGATAGGAGGTATTGCAACCACCGCTAGGCCGAGAAGCAGGCCATACGCAAACGTCACGATCGGGACAAATTTTGTGGGATTCCTCAGAATACCCCCGGCACCATAAGGAAGGTTGCTCGCCACTAGGTAGTAGAGGAAACCTAACGGCTCATTGACTCCAGCGGTAAAGAGTGCTCCCACAATTAGGAGGATACCAACAAAGACAACTGACTTGTTTCTTCGATAGATAAGAACTGAGGAGAGTGCGAGAAGAGGGATGATTACGCTAAACAGCGTGTAGTTCTGGGGGTGATTCCAAAAGAACTCATGTGCACTCTCACCCATCATCAGGATGTCCTGAAGGCTCCAGAAGCTCAGAAATCTAAGGTCCCCGGGAGTGATCAATCCCTGAGTGGTGTAGAGTTGAAAGGTCGAGCCGCCCGCCTGCAACACGTAGCCTGCGACGATCGGGATCAACCAGAAGGCATTGAAGCCTAGCCCGACCGCGACTGACAGCAATGAATTTTTCATGAGTTTCACGAGGCCCGCAGTAGCCGTCCTTCGCACCAGTGCGAAGACTAGGTAGATCAGTCCAACGATTCCAACAAGATAGGGCCAGAAAGGTTGGGGACTGGCAAGCACAGAAGATACGCCAAAGGTGAGCAATTGCCGAAGGTTCCCCGTGTCTAGGAATATCACGAGGGAAGCCGCCAGAAGGGGGAAGAGGCTATAGACCCAGACGTAGCTGTTTGAGCCTGCAACAGTTGCCTGGTTACTGAAAAACAGGAGTGAGACGAGTCCGCCCACGCCCGATGCTAGTTCTAGTTTGAGAGGGTCGAGCATGAGCTTCCAATGTCTGAGGAGTTGCCGAGTCGCAGAATAGGGGATGGTGGCGGATAGCCATGCCATCAAGAGAAGGTAGCCCTTGACCCCGAATTCTTGGCCGAGAATCCCTCTCAGCCCCACAAGTAGTAGCGTGGGAAACAAGGACAGCATACCTGTCGAAGGCCCGTTGCCAAGGGTCCAGATTTGGAGATTGTAGGTTGAGAGGGTGTCAAGGGTCCAAGGAATCCAGTAGGTTTCGTCACCGTAGAAGGGAAGACCTTGGGGTAGCAACATTGGGGAAAGGAGAACGACTGAAGCGACTATTGCGATGCTGGGGAATAGAAGGCTAATGCGCGTCCTCTGAGACGTGAGCCGTGGCGGGATTATGTGGCGCAATGCTTGAGCGAAAACATTCAGCAGGTGGAGCGCTGCCTCTCGTCCTGCAAGCCCTAGCCAGATGAGACTTTGCCTCGGATGAATGATAGCAGTCCGGAGGCGGAGTATCGTCTTCCGACTAACGAGTCTTAGTCGCATCAAACAACGCCACATGGAAAGGATAGTATCCCAAGGCTATGTTTCCCACGAATCGCCAGAGATTCCAGAACATGGGCCTATAAGGCGCCGTTCGGCCTCCAATGTACACCCGAACTGTGAATCCGAATGTTTCGAAGTATGCTGCCTCGTCCTCCAGTGCCACAGGCTTGTGTGATCTGTCCCTCTTGAAGAATTCTATAAGGTTCAGGTTGGCAATATAGGGGACATCGACGACTAGGCTTCCGGAGCTGCTGAGCAGCTCGTGGGATCGGGAAAGGAAGCGTTCTCTCTCCGACTCTGTGAGATGCTCGTAGACCTCTGACGCAACGATGATGTCGAAGGACCCCCGAAGAGAATCGTCAGAGTAAAAGTCGTAGTAATAGTCCTGTCCTTTCAGCCACGAGATCGTATCCTCATCAATATCGTAACCCTTGTACTTTCCTCTCTCTCCAGCATTCTCTCGCTGAAATTTCTTGTAGAGTGGGGACTCCACGTCCGAGCCGAAGTCGAGGACGAGCCTTCCACGAAGGTTGAAGACGCGATCGTAAAACCGTCCCCAAGACCCCCAGACCGGTCGAGGCTTTACTCCCTCTTTCCGGGCTTTGATCTTGTGGTATGCTCTCTGATAGGATTCGCTCATTGTAAGACTTCTTTGTAGGCTGCGAGTGCCCTCTCGGCTACGTGCTCCCAAGTAAATTTTTCAAGTACCCTTCGTCTGCCTGCGGTGCCCAATCTTATCACTTCGTCCTGATCACTCAACAAGGACTGTAACCGATCACTCAACTGTTTGATGTCTCCCGGGCGAACCAGGTAGCCGGTATTGCCATCGTCCACCGCGGCTGGTATTCCTCTGGCATTATTGGCAACGACGGGTAGTTCGCAAGCCATCGCCTCTACAAGAACGATTCCGAAGAGTTCTTCCGATGAAGGCAGGACGAGAACGGTGGAGGATGAGTAGTAGTGAATTAGGGACTCGTCTGATACAGCTCCAAGGAAGCTTGCGTCGACCTTGAGGTCTTCTGCCAGTTTTTCAAGGAAAGCCCGGTACACGTGATCGATCGTTGGGCCAATGACTATCAAACGAGGCTTGTCGTCTAGGAAAGATACAGCTTGGACAATGTTCTCGAGATTCTTGTGAGGCATTATGCGTCCAACAAAGAGAACATCTCTTCGCCGCTCACCATTCATCGGTTTAAAGAGGTCGGTATCTACACCCCCGTATAACGGCCCGAATACTCTTGCGAAATTTGCATAGGCCGAAAACGAGGAACTGGACACCGGAAGCAGGCCGTCGAAACCTGAAAACCTCATCATTGGCTTGGATATTCGGAAGACTCGGGAAAGAGTGAAACCATTCCAGCCATGGTCGGTGACCATTAGGCGATACTGTGTTTTCAACACTTTCCTAATTACGGAGAGTAGGATCGACACGTCGGATGCGATGCTGTGAGTGTGGACGATTTCGTAACTGGCCAGTGCAGCAGCGAACCGCCCTAGGCCCATCGGAATAGGATCGAAATCCTTGTTGATCGAGGGAACACAGCGTGTAGCCTTTGTTGTGAGAATTGGAACCTCGTCGACTTCAAGGCTGCTTTCTTTCTTCGCAAAGACCATTAGAGCGCTTTCATGGCCGAGCCTGCGTTGAGCCCTACAGAGATTGACTGCGTAGCGCTCCGCTCCTCCTATTCTTTCAAGGTTGTAAACGGTGTCAACATTGCCAAAGAAACGGGGGAGAATATGGAGAATTCTCATATCCATACCCCTCTGAAGGGCAAATTTCTTCGCTCCAACTTTCTCAAGCGCAGTTCCGCCTATACTGGGCCTATACTACGGTAGACGTCGAACACTTGTCTTGTGATCAGCGGCTCGTCAAAAAGCATTTTGCATCTCTCAATGGCTCGAGTTCCCATTTCTTCCGCTAGATCTCGATGATTTTGGAAGATGAGTAGCTTCTCGGCGATCGCCGACGGCGTAGCAGGCGGAACATGGTAGCCGGTTCGTCCATCATCTATTATCTCAGTCAATCCGCCGGTGGCGGTTCCGATGACCGCCCTGCCCCTGCTCATGGCCTCAGCTGCGACTCTGCCAAAGGGTTCAGGCGTGATCGTGGGGACGACTACAACATCACACCAATCATAGAGACGCATCAGCTCCTTATGGGCCACTCGACCGACAAACTTGATCCGGTCCATGAGGCCCAACCGCTCTGCGAGTCTCAGCAGTTTCCCATAATACGGTCCATCGCCCGCCATGGTGACATCCAAAGGCACGCCGTCGGTAGAGAGTTTCTTGACGGCTAGAATTAGGTCCTGGAATCCTTTGTGATATTGCATGATTCCTACTGAAAGCACGCGGATGGAGGGGTGGTCGTGATGAGTCCGAGGGGAGCCCCATTGGGAAATAGAACCATCGATGTATATCCGTTTGACACGAGCTGGAGACAAGCCAGCTTCGACCAGTCGGTTTGCGATGTAGTTGCTGTCGGCGATCACGACTGAACATTTGCGCGCCGCCTTCAGTATCCCTTTCTCTCTATGGTCGAGCCAGGAACTGAAAGGAAACGGTATGCCATATGATGAATAGGGTACGTTCAAGTTATTGTGATACGACAGAACAAGAGGAATCCCCACCGCTTCAGCGGCCTTTCTGGCGGCGCGCAGCGAATAGGTGTCGTTAACATGAAGAAGTCCAATATGGTTCTCTCTCAATAGCTTTGAGAGCCGGCTGGCAAGAATCGAGTTCAAGCCAGGCAGTCCGAAAAGTTTCATCCTCTTGGGAATCGCTCCAAAGCGGCCGACGCGAATTACATGAATCGGAGTATCCGGTTGAGCCTTAGACAGTGTCAGGAGAACCTGGTCCAGTCCTATCCTTTGGAGCCCATCTAGAAGGACGGCCAGACTGGTTTCGGCGCCTCCCTGGATTTCTGGATAGAACGAGCTGAATATTCCAACCTTCAAAAGCCTGCTCTCTCCATACCCCTCGATATCAGAGGGTAGCATCCTCTTTCCTTGAACAAACCATGAAAATAGTGTAGCCCGTCTTGCTCCGCTGACCGTATTGCTTGTCAGCCATCTCGCCCAATTTCAGAGGACCAGGAACTTCACGCCCGAGGATTCTGCTCAGAGGGTATTCAATGAAATAATAGATGAGAAGACCTATCGCCTCCCAGACGCCTCCCGAGACTGTCAGATCCTCTATTCTCCAGCCGTTGCCAACTAAGATCCGCGATATCTCCTCTACGGTGTAAGCATGATTGCCTAGTACCCAACGGTCTGGGTCAAGTAGTGTAAAAACGCCAATGGCGTTAGGCACGCTCAGAACTAATCGTCCAGCTCTCTTCAAGCACCGTTTTAATTCGAAGAATGCGAGGCCCTCCGTGTTAGCGGGTAAGTACTGTAGCACATCGGTGAAGAGTATGGTGTCAAATGATTCCGGACCGAACGGTAGATGGAAGACTGTGGCGACGATGTCAGGCCTAGCTCCCTTGTTCGGGTCAACGTTCACATCGGCGAGCCTCGTCGACTTGGACCCTACTGATACCGAGAAACCATCGCTGGCGCGTGCCAGCTGATCGATCACTCTAAGACGGCCTAGCGTTCGGCCTGTCGAAAGCATCCGCGAAACCGAAGAGTCCGAACTGCCTGGAAGATAGGTTTGCTATGAGACCTATTGGGCTGATGCCTCTAGTATCTTCAGGGTTTCGTTGGTGGTCGTGTCCCAGTCAAACTTGTTTGAATACTCGAAGGCGGCGTTCGACATAGTTCGGCGTAGCCGCTCGTCCTGGTTAAGCACAACGATCTTTTCAGATAGGGCCTGAATGTCCCCGTTCTTTACTACGTACCCTGTCTCCCCATTCATGATCGCCTCTCCGCTGCCTCCTCCATCATACGCTAAGGTGGGAGTTCCGCAGGCCGCGGCCTCTGTGATCACGAGACCCCAGCCCTCAACGAGCGATGGAGCGCAGAGCGCCCAGGACTTTTGGAGTAGCCGCACTCTCTCCTCATCGCTGACCCGCGACACGAATAGCACATCGTCTAGGTTCAAGCATTTGGCGAGGTCGACGATATGCTCCTTGTAATCGCCGCCTCCGCAGATTACAAGCCTTAGATCGGGCACTTTCTTCTTAGCTTGGCCATAGGCGCGTAGGAGATGATCGAGGTTCTTGTATTTCTTTATCCGTCCCAGCGACAATAGGGTGGGTCGCTGAAATTTTTCCCCATCCGGGTGGAAAGTTTCATGGTCGACGCCGTGGTAGACGACGTGGATTCTGTGGCTTTCAACCCTGAGTTGTTTTTCGATCTGGCGCTTCGTCTCTTGAGAAAACGTGATGATGTTGTTGTAGGATGGTTTGATGGTCTTCTCGGCCAACTTTACCGCTGTTCCTATGGGGATGCCGAGTTCCAGGGTGGCGACGGCCTGATGTACGTGATGAACTATCCCGATGACTGGAGTTCTCGTTACGAAACGGGACCACCAGGGCACCGCGTGAGCAATGTCATCAACGACAATATCCGCATCCTTGGCTATCCTCCGCACCAGCAGTGGTGCTTTCACATGCACCCCGAATCTTCCTCCCCGTCTGACGACTTTAAAGCCGTCAATAATTTCCTCTTGTTGCGAGCCGGGGAACCTCTCGGATAAGAGAGTAATCTTGCAGCCTTTCTTGCTGAGCCTCTTTGCAACCTCTCTAAGGTGGACTTCGGCTCCGCCCGCCTGGGGATGGCGGGGGTCTCGGTGATTCACCCAGATAATGTTCATTACTAGACCGATATCTGGAATTTGAGTCTTCGCAGAATCTTGAGAAGAGTTGAATTTTCAGAGCCGATAAGTGTCATCTCTGAAGCGAGGGTCTTGCCTGTTATGGGATTCTTAAAGTAACCTTTGCTAGTCTTCCTGACTCCAACGAGGTTCCGTGAGCCAACGGAGATGGTGCGGAGCACTAATAGGTCGATTAGCATTGCGAGAGTGGTTCTGAGAACCGGAAGATTCGAGTCCAGCCCGTTTCTCTTCTCTAACCAGTCGATCTTGAGCTGAGTGATAGGAATTCCTTGTGACCTCGCCTTTACGATCAGTTCCGCATCAAACGTGAAATGATCTGATCCAACCGTTGGGAACAACTTAGCGGCGGCACTGCGTTGAATTAGTTTGAACCCGCATTGGTGGTCAGAAACCTTAGTTCTGAATAGAATGTTCGTCAGAGTATTGAATCCGATACTCAAGATTTTCCTTCGCGTTCTCGTGTAGGGTCGGGCTCGGCGTAACCCTATCACGAATTGGTGTCCCTCCTCCATGAGAGAAATTGCCGCGGAGAGCTCCTCCAGGGAGACTGGTATGTCCGCGTCCAGGATAACTATGATTTCTCCTCGGGCTGAGTTGAGGGCGTTCTTGATCGTTGCCCCTTTTCCAATTCTCTCCGAAAAACGTAGGTGGAAAACACTGTCTGACGAGGCGCGCTCTGCCGCATCCCTCGTGCCATCGTTGCTATTGTCGTCGCAAAGTAAGATTTCGGAAGCAAGCCCGAGCTGGTTGAGTGTTATCATTATGTTACGGACGTTATCGAACAGTATTGGACCTTCGTTGTAAATTGGCAAAATAAGCGAGACTCTCACGGGCTCGGGATAGGCAATGACCGAAGGCTTCTCGAGAAACCTTTGCAGAGGCTCTACTGTTTGGTTAGGCCGAGGTTCCGCGTAGACTTGTTCGAGCATTTGTTTCAATCTCAGAGATTAGCTATACTGCCAATAGTCGGAGAAGATATCGGCACTCTATGAGGAACCATCAACATGTCTACCCGATTATGCCTGCTGCTAGGCAGACTTGGAAGCTGTCGTCGAACCGCCAGGTCCAAGCCAGCTGGTTCTTCCATCGCATGGCGAGCTCGCTCATGCGAATTGCTATTGGTCTGCCACGACCGCGCAGGCTCGAGAGAGCTGAGTTCATTGCAGTCGCCAGCTTCGATAGGATTCGCGTCATTACGCATCTCAGCTGGTCGCTTCTTATCCTGTTCAGCCAGCATAGGGTAGCGTCCACTAGTCCTCTCTCTTGGCATTCTAAGACTCGGAACCATGCTCCCGTTCGCAACGATCTCGCCTTGAACTTCATTACCAGGCCGCGTGTCAGTGGCGTCTGCTGTAGCTCTACCGATAGTTGGAACTGCCTGGGCATAGTTCACTGGTCTCATGGCGGCGCGGTGGCTCTGCCTTACGAGCTATCGGCCGACTGCTAATACATAAGCTGTTCCGTTATTTTAGCTTACTCCGTAATCCTTGCGCTACCTATGTATTGAAGGGGCAACACAACGGCTATCAAAACGGCGCAGCAACCAGATTGGTCGCTGTCCTCAAAGCATAGTTTGCGCTAAGCAACATCACCAGAAGAAGCGCGAGGTTGGAGTGGAGCGTCTTGGTCCTACCCGGACGAATCGCAACGAGGAGTCCTATGGAGATTAGTATGGGAAGGGGTAGGTCGTAGAGGAGTCTTGCTTGGAGGCCACTCGTAAGAAGCGTGAATGGAAGTGACCCTATTGTCACCCATACGATCAGAAGTCTTTCGAACCGGTCCGGGAATCTGAGGTAGATCATTGCAACGACAGATAATCCTAGTATGATTGCGTTGGCGAGAATGCCATCGAAGTACACGAACATGGTGTAGATCAAGTTGGGCCAAAAGCCGAGGAATTGGGAGACTCCCGACCCAGATAGACCTGCTGACGTGTATTGAGCGGTGGCTAATCCTTCCACGAAAATGCTCTTGGCAATGTAGACAACCATACTAATCGTTAGCAAGAGGGCAAGACTCTTCACCAAGATAGGCCTACGAGAGTCTCTCCAGACGCTGATAACGAACACAGCCGATACGGCAAGTACTACCGCCCCAGTCCACGGATGGGTGAGGAGCATGCCAATGGACAAGAGAGTAAGAATGACGAATTTGGACCTCGAGGAAGCTCTCAAGAAGCCCAGCAGTACAGCCAGGAAAATGTAGGCTTCGACAATCGCCAACCAGTTCGCGAAAAACCCTGCCCACATACCCACAGTCGCGTCGAAAGAGAAGACAGAGAAGATTGACACCACCCCTGCCATTCTCTCGTTCCGCTGACCCTCACGAACAAAGTGGAAGGTTGACAGGGCAAGCAACGGTCCGAGAACCGCGGGAAGAAACTCGACCGCCTGAATTGTGGTGATTACTCCGCTGGAGACCGCCAGATAGAGAGGTAAGAGGAGCAGCGGTCTTGAGCCGTATGAGGCGCTTCCCAAGGCGTAGGAAAAAGCTCCCGCTGGAGATAGTTGTAGCATCTGATTTACCCACTCGACATAGTAGTGAGCGTCAACTCCAACAGGTGTCATCGCAGGATTGAGTTCCGGTCGGTAAGGTACAAGGCCAAGCAACATCGCCATGATCACTGCTAGCACAAGCAGCAGTCTGGGACGACGCGTGAGTGCAAATCCATGGAATGTATCCATGGACTGAGCTTGAGGTCTGATGTACGACAGAGAGCGTGCGAACGAGCTAAGAAGAGTCTTCAAACGTTTTGAGAACTTGTTGTCGAACGTGACGGCTAGCTTGGGTGCCCAAGTGTACAACAGCAGAATCAGAAAGATGGGAGAGAATGGAGCCAAGATGGAGAAGGTCGTCGCGTCTGTTCTAGCGAAGATCAGGCTCTTGTCGGGGAAGTAAGGGTAGGTGGCCCACTCGATGGCGGAGAGCGCTTCTATGAAGACCGCCAAGAGCAATAGTGAAGTTACGACGCTATACCCAGATAGCCTCAAGCTTGGATTGGTTGGAGATGATTGTCCTTTCTATTCTTTCGCATGAACTGCTGCTTCCAATGCACTGACTTTGACTCTCGCGTCGCGGCGTTGATGAATTCCTCAGCTTGTGCTCTCTTGCTGCCTCGTGTGCCCCAAGTCTCTAGAAGTTCTGGTGTTTGTTCGAACTAGGAGAAGCCTCAGCAATCTCAGATGAGACCGGAGGAACGCTGGTAGTGCATTCTTTAGAAGTTCGAAGTCATCCTCACTGAAGACGTCTAACCCTCTGCTCGTAGCAAGAAAACAAGCGACGAAGACCCCGAATAACAGCGGGACCCGGAGTAGAGGGACAAGATGGAAGTTGAGTGTCAGAATCGTATCAAGGATGACGAGGGGAAAAGCGCCAAGCAGGGTTAGAGCCAGAGCTTTTGATAGTCCTTGTGTCACGGGAACATGCAGGACTCGTCGGAGTGAGAACCATGCGAGTAGCAGCGTAGCGATGGCTAGTAGAGCTCTGCCTATAGCCCCGGCTGTTGTTCCTAGGACGTTGGCCCCGAAGCCGACTGCAGCTAGATCGATTATTGTTGCGGCAAGGTTGATTCCGAGAATGTGAGCAGTTCTGCTGACAGATTGGAGGGTTGTTATCAGGAGGAGACTCTGCG
>Ga0137374_10009399_pt1 | contig 11546 bp, 12 predicted proteins | sample SagtaG_20_FD_104811 | JGI IMG/M metagenome (GOLD analysis project Ga0137374, IMG submission 104811) | Vadose zone soil microbial communities from Sagehorn Ranch, Mendocino, California, USA - Sage1_R_100_16 metaG | ecosystem: Environmental > Terrestrial > Soil > Vadose zone | place: USA...
CGTGGGCGCGAACGACGAGGTGCCGGGCGGGAAGAACAAGACCGACTTCTACCTCGGCGCGAGCCTGAGCGGCGCGACGATCACGATCGGCGGCCGCGCCGTCGTCCGCAACGGTACGTTGGCAGCCTGAAGGGACGGACGGGCTTCGCCGCGACCGTCCCCCTTCTCCCTTTCGATTCTCGGGGCCGCAGATTTATCCGCCGCGGACGGCGTGAGCGCGGTCGATGGTGCCGGAGGGCGGCGAACCTCGCGTCGGATCGGACCCGCTCGACTTGCGGGAGCACGACCGGGAGGTCCTCGAGTTCCTCTCCCAGGATCCGTCGTCCCAGGTCGCGTTCCAAGGATTGCGGCGTCGACTCGGGATCCATCCGGAGCAGCTCTCCCGCGCGCTCCACCGACTCGCGGATGACGCGCTCGTCGAACGCACGGATGTGGGGTACCGCGTGACCCCGAGGGCGCTCCAGGTCTTGAGCCCGGGAAGCCAACGCTCGGAGGAACCCGGGGTCACAATCCTGCAGACGTACTTGCCGGCGAACCTCGATCTGAGGGGGCTCGTCCAAGCGCTCCGCGGGAGCTGGATCGGGCCGCTGCGGTGGTACGGGCTATCCGAGTTAGCCGACGGAATGCGCCTCGCGTGGGCCCTCGAGGACGACACCATCCGACTGGAGACGTTCATCCGCCCCGGACAGCTCGTCGTCACGGCGAACGTCGCGGGTCCGAGCCATCTGGACGACGCGACGCGCCTCGGACACCTCTTGTTCCAGCACATCGCCCGCGAAGCGTCCCGCGAGCCGCATGCCGGAATTAGCGGCTGAGACGTAAGCATCCAACCTCTCGCGGCGACAACGCATACATAGCGTCACTCATGGAGATCAGGGTCAAGTGCGGCCGACGTATCGAGTGTGGTACGCCACACGGGTATCGTGCGATTGCTTTCAAATTCCACACGACGCAGATGACGACCGAGGAGCAGACCGGGTCTGCACCTTCCATTTAAGTGACTCATTAGGACTTTCGTCACATTGCAACAAAATGCATCACAAGGGCCGTACGATATTGACACAGCGTGCTTGAATGATTCCCCCGAGCTGGTTCTTATACCAAAACCTGTCATTGTCTACCAAAACGACTTGGAGAAGGCCTGCCTTGAAGCTCCTCTGAGGGTCACGGCGTGACAGAATTGTTGAGCGACGGAGATTCTTTCCTGCTAAGAAGTGCGGATATCGTCGAGTAATGCTTGGCTCCTAGGTGGTTGACTCGATGAAGACGGAACAATACCCCGAGACCTATGTCGCCGCGGACGAAACTGCCGCAAGAGCTCAAGTGGTGCACTTTCGACTCCTCAAGACAGAGCTGGTCCTACTTTTCGGAACGGCTGCTGCCGGTTCGATTGCTTGGGGTTTGGTTCTTGAAAGTAAGACCCTCCCTGCAGTCGCCACAGCTCTGATATTCATTCTCCTCATAGCACTCGGCGTCATTCGGTATGCCCGACGATATGACCGCCTATGGTTCAGAAGCCGAGCGATAGCCGAGTCCGCGAAGGTAGAGACGTGGCGCTTCATGATGCGGAATCGGCCATACTCGATCACCGACGAGACGCAGGCAGAACGGGTCTTCTTGGATCAACTTCAGTCGCTTCTGAGCGGAGTAATTCCCGAGACGGGATTTCACATGGCTGTGAGGCCACAAATGGGTCCGGAGATTACGGATTTCATGAGGAGTGTGAGACGTCAATCCATTTCGGAACGAGTAGCGACCTACAAGAACGAGCGTGTTCGAGATCAGAGAGATTGGTACGGCCGAAAGGCAGAGTGGAATGCACACCGCGAAGGAATTTGGTTCTTTCTCACATTTGGCGCGCAGGTACTGGCCGCTGGCCTCGCCGTGTGGATTATCACGGCGCCCGTGACTGTGCTCAACCCCGTCGGCGTCATTACCACTCTGGCGGCCTCGGGAGGATCGTGGAGCAACGCGAGAAGTCATCGTGAACTCGCCGAATCGTATGCGATGGTCTCGCGGGAACTCGGGATCCTGGAAGAGAAAGCCAGGCACATATCCACCGAGGACCAACTGGCCAGTTGGGTAGAGGAGGTCGAACACTCCATCAGCCGTGAACACACCATGTGGGTCCGCCGTCGCGCAGCGTCGTAGATCCTTTCTTCGAGGTTTGATCCGGTCCTCTTACCCATAGGCTCTTAAGCGACCGGCATCATGATAATCGCGCACCAATATGCGCCGCAGGATTTTCCTGTCCTATCAACACGAGGATAGACAGCAAGCAAGCGGATTCAATCTCCTTCAGTGGAACCCGAATGTCGAATTCGATTTCGTCGAACGACACCTACTCTCCCCTGCCGACAGCACGGACCAGAACTACATTCGATCCCGAATTCGGGAAGAGTTGAATGGCACTTCCGTCACGATCGTGCTTATTGGACGAAGGACCGCTGAAAGCGAGTGGGTCGACTTTGAGATTCGTGAGAGCCGCGCTCGTGGCAACGGTTTATTGGGGATTCGGCTCAAAGACTCTGAAGAGTCGCCCGTTCCGCCGGCACTTGAAGAAGCCGAGGCTCGTGTAATCGAATGGAATCCCAGTGATTTTTCCGATGAGATCGAACGAGCCGCGCTTATCGCGGGTCGGCCTGAGCTTGGTCCTCCTGCGGCGCAATCCCCGGCATCGCCAGGCCGGGACTGCGCACGCTGACTTCCATGCGCGCAAACCCCCGCAGCGCACAGAGAGAGTGCAGACCTCCAAACCCGCCGTGGATATCGCTGGTGGTCGGAGAGAGAGAAGAGGCTGCCCTGTCGTTCTACTATTCGGACCCCAACTCGACGGTCCCTGTGAGGGACGTGACTCGGGCTAAGGATAACAAGGCTGATCCGAACATCGAGACGATGACATACGGACTGTTCAGTACGTGCGAGAGGGGCATGCGTGCGGGAATTGTTCGTAAGGGCATCGAACATATCTTCTTCTGCACAAAACGAGCTGGGCCTCGGGTGTTAAGCGGTTACTATCGCGTCGGTTGGTATTTCAAAGGTCCTCCGATCAAGGGTTATCGAAAAGGTGGCGAGCCCCCGGACGATTACGCGTTGGCGGCGTCCGAGGTACGCTTTGTAAATCCCGGATTTCCGTTGGGCGATCTCACAGGGTACCTCCGGGGCACGAGGCTCGACAGACGGTTCCGAACGTATGTCTATCTCAACGACGAGACGACTCGACTGCTCCTTGAGCTAATCCGACAAACACCTGACGCGACGCAACATTACCTCGATGAAATCGGTCGGTTAGAGCAGAGAAACATCGATAAGTTCAGTTACCGTTATAGGAACTGGAAACGGAAAGAAGGATTCACTTGGGACGCTGCGGCGCCATATCTGGGGCTCGAGCCATGACGAAAACAGCAAATTGGCGATGCACGTCCTGCCGAAAGACCGTTTCCAGCGTGTCGCTGTTGAAACTCTGTCCACACTGCGGAAAGCTAGGGACCTTGGTTCCCATCTCGCCGCGTTAGAATCGCGGCGGCTTGGTCTCGTAGATTGCATGTTTTTCGTCGTGTCTTGGCCCGCTTTGCACACGCGTCAACTCCGAGGAGATTCCTGATCTTGGGAGGTACGGCCTTGAGGCTGTAAAATAGCTATCGCGAACCAAAGTACAAGCTTAAGTGCCCTCAGATTATTCCGAGAGTCAAACGGATGAGGCAATCGGAGCTTCGCCGGTCTTTCCAGGAATCAGGGGCCCTCGACACCGATGCCGGAAAGTCCGTAGGACGCTCTTCAGACGCCCCGCGGGAGATAGAAACTGCCACGGGTACAATCTTGAGGACTACTCCCGTCTTCGATACGTACTGGCGTTTTGCCGTGCTAAGACAGGACATGTTCATGCGCCGCTTGTCGACGACCAAGCCACCCTGGAGCGACGACCCAATTCTCTCCACTTATCGGTTTACAAACCCGTATAGGGCGTCCGATCGGGTGAGCCAGTACCTTATCCGGGATGTATTGTATCGTGGCAATCGAGCTACCGATGAGGTGTTCTTTCGCGCGCTCCTCTTCCGGCTATTCAACAAGATCGAAACTTGGGAACGGCTCTCGTCTCAGCTCGGCCCGTTAATGTGGCGTGATTTCGACTACCGTTCATACGCCCAGGTGCTAGACTCCGCCGCTGCATCCGGCCAGAAGATTTACTCCAGCGCATACATCATTCCTTCCCCGGCCTTTGGCAGTCCCAAGAAGCATCGCAATCATTTGAGCCTGTTGCACGCGATGATGCTCGATGGTGCTCCCGACAAGGTTCGCTCGGCAGATTCGCTCTCAGAAGTTTTCAACACAATCCGCTCGTATCCATCTTTTGGGAATTTTCTCGCCTTCCAATTGGCAATTGATCTAAACTACAGCGAGATTCTTGACTTCTCTGAAAACGAGTTCGTCGTGGCCGGACCGGGGGCGAAGGCGGGCATACGCAAGTGCTTTTCTAATGTGCAAGATACCACCCCGGAGCAAGTGATACGGACGGTCGCTTCGATAGCAAAAGATGAATTCGAAAGGCTGGGCCTCACATTCAAGAAGCTTTGGGGGCGTGAGTTACAGCTCGTCGACCATCAAAATCTCTTCTGTGAAGTTGACAAGTACACTCGAGTGGCCTTTCCGACTTTTACTGGTGGCTCCCTGAGAAGACGAATCAAACGCAGATATCGTCCCAACCCCGCGCCACTTCCACAATGGTACCCTCCCAAGTGGAACCTTCATGTTCCGGCCAAGCTCCCTAGCGATTGACCGACCGATATTCAATATTGCGCTTCTGGAGATCGATACGAACACGACCCCCACGATTGGCTTTGAGTTTTCTGAACACCGCGTAGGACTTCAGAATCGCCTTCTCCCACTGCCACAGCGGGACAATTTCGACCTCGTACCCGCTGGTGAGGCCCTGAATATTCTTGAGTAGTTCATAGTCGAGATGGTTGACGCCCTCGAAGAAATGGAGGAGCTTGGCCCGGCCAAATACCACGGCAGAAATCGCTTCTTCAATAACCCCTGCCCTACCGCCGTCCTCGTTTTCATCGATCGTTGATTTGCTCTTTCTCTTGCATCGAAGGAGTGAACGAGTGACCGGTGACCAACCCAAGAAAGCGGCATTCGCGAAGTGGAATACGTCGTGATATCTGTATTCGTCCGCTTCTTCAATATTATCAGTCAGTGGGTCTCCTATGTTCAGCCCATTGATACGAAGGATAACCACAGGGCGACCCTTCCGTTTCCGTTCGAGGAACTCGACTTCCACTTGGCGGGGTAACTGTTCTTCAAACGGGTAGTTCTCATCGAAGCGAGGTAACGGCGAGTGCCTAGTCGGCCAACGACTACTGCGTTTGCGGGAATTTGCTCGGGCTGCCGCACTCAGCGGAATTTGCGCCGCATCTGAAATCTGCTTCAGTTCGATCCAGACGGTTTGGAGGGCCTCTCGCAGCCGGATCGGACGCTCCCCGCCTACCTGACGGATCGCCCCAACGAGGTTCCCAACGGCGGCGCCGAATTCGAGAATCCGGTCTAACCAATCTTTCTCCGTAGGCACTGGCCTCGAGCGCCTGTTCAAGCTGAGCTGCCCAAGCAGGCTGCTGTCCAAAACTGAAACAAGTCTGACATAGTACCACAGGAAGTCTCCGATTTCCTCTTGAACCTTCATTCTGGAGGCAACATAGGCAGGACCTTCGCGAATGCCTTTCTTCACCTCCGCGAGTACGCTTCCTGCTTCCCCCATTAGTCCCAATGCAAGAAGTTCAAGATGTAGCCGGTGCTTAGTGAACTGGTCGGTTGACTCCGCGTCCGCCGCGAATTCTTTGAGCCACCTGGTGTGGTTTCCGCTCATGTTTCACCTTCGTAAGACTGTCATCAGTGCCTCCCCAAAGGCCCTCGCAGGCTCTACACTTTGCGAATCCTCAGCAGCATGAGTAGCCCTGTGGACCGCCGCCTCTCTGAGCAGCGTTCCATGGAATGACCAGAGAGCACGTGACTCAGATGACATACTCCTGGGAGACCGCCAGCGAGTCCTATGTAACCTGTGATGGCTACGGGCACGGTGCGAGTTAGATCTCAGAGGCCGTAGAGGCTCCGGCTCGACTAACAGTGCGCCACTTGGGGGCCTGATAGAGGAGGATCTGCTTCTAACCAATGATACCGCGATATTGTTGGTTCACTCGGCGAAGTTCTTGCCTGGCACGATTGAGTCCCACCAGTCCCGGGACTAATAATCTATTTAGATCCAAGAGCTGAATCCGTTCCAGTTTCCAGTCCTCAACCTCATGATAGAGGTGCATGAGAAAGTCTCCAGTAATTCCCGAAGCACTCACGCCCTGAGTAGATAGCTCGGCTAGCTTCGATTGGTAGCTACCGCGGAAACCGGGCGCGATAATTAAGAAATTCGTCAACGTGAGATGCATCGACCGGACCTGCTCCCGCTTCTCCACGACGTAGTCTCCATAGCGGAGCAAGTCGTCGTGAGTCATCCTATAGGCCTCGCGGCGACACTTACACTCGTAAATCATCGCCCTATTTCGCGCGGGTCCGATCCCGGAAATGAGCCCCTCGGGCTCGTGGCGAAAGAGCGTATTCGCGCCGAACCTGATTGTGGATAGCGACATGTGATATCTGAAAAACCAGTAGACCGCCTCTTCGGCGAGGCGCCACGCCGGGGCCGGATTGCGAGAAAACCTCCTCAGCGCTCTGGGAGTTTGGTTGGAAAAAACCTGCGGCAAGTGATCTAACAGTAAGGGGAAGGGAAAATTCCTGGAGATCGGCATCTAGAGGCTACTCCACCGAAACGAGCTCGCCCTGCAGCGCGTTCATGATCTTCGAACTGCTCCCCACTCGCTCTGCCATCTCCAGCAGCGCCGGGCCCTCTATCACCCAGAGTCCCAAGTCATCTGCCAGGGCCTTTGCACTGAGGCTGAGCCTGCTATTGGTCACAAGAAGCGGGACCGAAGTAAGTCCCCTGACACGCCTCTCTGCGACCTTGATCGCGTCCAGTCCAAGGGGCCTAGATGAAAACCTGCATTCAACCGCAAAGTCCAACTGCCTCGACCACCCAGGCGGGGCAAACGAAGCAACGATGTCTACTCCGACATCAATCCGCTTCTCTGGCTCGGAGATACTGTAGCCTGCATCTGTGAACACTTGCCTGACTATTGCCTCAAACCGCTCTGGGCGACGATGCGGTAGCGACGCCACCCCACGGCCGATAACCTTGTTCAGTTCGCGGACGAGATCCTCCCGTACCTGCTCAGTACTAGTGTACGTGACAACCCGGAGCCTTTCTGCCTTGAGAAACTCGGGCTGCTCAGCCCTTTCGCTCGCCACCGCGATGATGGGCTTTCCTAACGAACTTGCCATCGCCACCTCGCTCGAAACCACCCCGGGGGGTCCGCCTGTGAGCAAGATGACGACAGCTTGCGATCTCTCAATCTGGTCGGCGATCTTCATGCGAGTCTCATCACGATTCTTCTGGGCTTGGCCCGTGATGATATCGAAATCAGTAGCCAAGAATCGGATTAGATCCGAGGCGAGAGTGCGATCTTGCTGCGAGAAGGAGACGAACACTCTTTTCGGCGGCGACGGTTTTCCGGGACCCATGACTGAACGTGTAATTGGCCTGTCGCCTAAAGGAACTTGCGAACCTGACGATTAGTTTTAAGGAAGTGGACGTTCAGAGGGGGCGGTAGGCGCGTCGAATCGGGTTCCGGTCTCTGCGGACCCCGGACAGAACTCCGGTCGGCGACGATAGCGCCACATCGCGGCCTTCAAGTTCGGTTAGAGATCTAGGCTAAGCGTTCTTGTCTCGATTTCATAGCCTTGATGAAGTGCGCAAAGCTGGGCGAGTTTTGCGCCGCGGATTCGACATCGAGCGACTCCGCAAGTGCCGTGCCATCGGCCTGCTTGTCGTAGGCGAGCCCCCGACCATATCCAAGCGTATTCCGGTACAGATCCTCGAGCACTTCCGACGGCTTCTGTCCCCCAATCGAATCGGGGTTCGCGTGGTGGAAGTTGCGGGCCCGGAGGACCTGAACCACCGCATTCGGGTCAGCAAGGAGCCATGCCTCTAGCTCCCAAATCGAGAGACACAGTTGCGCTTTGGGGAAGCGCTGCCGGATCGCGTTGCGCCACTTGTTGGCCTCCTGCGGGCAATCCGTCTCGGGGTGCAGGTCCGCCACAACGAGGAAATGGGTTGGTCTAAATGTGACTTCCAGCACCCGAAAAATCTTGTCAAAACGCTGAAACAGGTGGTTCTTTCCTTCCGCCTGCCCTGCCCTCGCATGGTGCCCCGCCTTCCGGCACAAGGTTTCGAGCACGGCGCGGTCGGACGGCCCCTCCACCGCGAGAGCGATTCTATGCGGCATCAAGGACTCCGGACGCGTAAGCCTCCCCAAGAGCCCAGTCCTTGAGCGCGGCCCTAAGCTCCTCTTTCGCTGACACGCGTCGCGCGGTGGTCCCCCCGTCGGCGCTCCTCTCCACCAACACAAGGTTCTCCAAACTGAGTCGGTTGACGAGTGAGACCGAATGCGTGGAGAGGAGGATCTGCTGATCCTTGGACGCCCCTCGCAGCATCTCGACAAGGCGCTCCATCAGTCGTGGGTGGATGTGATTCTCCGGCTCTTCGAACATCACGAGCGTGGGCTCCTCGGGGCCGTAAAGTACCGCCAAGTACGCGAGGAAACCGGCCAGCCCGTCCGAGAGCTGGGCGCCGGATGCGCTGTTCTTGAACCACTTCTCCCTGATCCCGATTTCGGTAGTTCCTTGTTGTTGTGCACTTAGAGGCGACAGTAACTCCTCGATGTCTGGAAAGCTCTTTTTCAACTGGTCCTCGATTCGGTCGAAATCCCTTCGATGACCTGACTGAACCGTGTGAAGGTAGCTAGCGAAGTTCGATCCGTCCGCGGCAAGCTGTTCTACCCGGGTTGCTGGCCCATGCAACTTCAGCCGATCAGGGACAAACTTGTAATGGCGGAATCTTGAGAAGAAACCGTTAAGAAACCGAAGGACGGGGGAGGCATCCCCGTGCCCGTCTGGGCTGTAGAGGGACGCTTCAGGCATCCCCGTACCTCGCCTCACCTCTTGTGTTCCGTCCCGGTGCCGATAGGTGTAGTCGCCGTGCTGCGTCCGGGTAATCGCGAGCAGAGTAATGGCTTTCCCGGGCTCGTTAAACCCATTTACGATTTCCCGCTCCAGTCCGATCGGAGGGGATGTCTGAAATCCCAGCGTGTACTCGACCCGTTTGTACTGCGAAGCGGCTGGCATCTCTACAGCCGCTTCCACGAGAACCGGCTCTGAGTCGGGGGCAGCGTAATGGCGGAGCCTCGCCACATCGCGCATCAAGATGGCTTGGCCGAGCGATGACGTGGCTGTATCGGCAAAGAAAGAGAAAACATCAAACAGGTTACTCTTGCCGCTGTTGTTCGGACCGACGAAACAGTCGAAGCCAGTGAGGTCAAGCGTCAAAGCGCGGATGGAGCGGAAGTTCTGCGCAGAGGTTCGTATGACCCTCATCCGAAGGGCGAAGAAGTCATTGGCTTATAAGTACGCGGCGGTTGCCTCCGGCTCTGAGCCAGGGTAAGCCACGGGGGCAGACACCGGGGGCCTTCCAATTGCAGTGGGCCCATGGCGCTATTCTGCTTCGACCCAGGTCAAATTGATAGGGAATTGGGACTCCGCGGTCAGCCCTTGAGCGATGACTTACATTTCAGCCTCGCGAGTGAGACTTCACTCTTCGGGTAGTAGCACCGTGCCGGCCCAGGCTCAACGAACTCCCTCCTTTAGCAGCTGTGGTTCGGTTTCGGCTCCTCCGGTGACAATCGCTGTGAAGTGCCACAATTGCGCAAGTCAGCTATCAAAGGCCTTGCGGACTCTGAGAATGAGAACAACGTTTGCGTCATCAGCACCGTAGTTCCCGTGCCCGAGATCCACAAGGCAAGGCAAACAAATTCGCATCCGCTGCGGTAGGGGGCATCTTTAAGTCCATAAAGCCTCTGTTCACGGCGCATTGCTGTGGTCTGAAGAGTCAAGTGGGCATCGGAGGCTTCGAGAACTGGTCGTGCGAATACGATCAGACCCACGCTACAATTCGCTCCTGGAGGAATTCTGGAAAGCAGGTTCACCTGTTCAACAGCTGTTGAGCCTTCCTCGTGAGCGCCTTCATCCCCGGGCCTCCGCTATACTCAACACGCCAATTCCTCGCGTCTTCGACTTCCGCCTTCCTTATTTCCCCTTCGCGGAACCGGTGAGCTACGAACTGCTCGTGGAGCATGATGGTCTCGCCAAAGTACCGGCCGACATGCAAACAGAAGTGGACGACAGCACTGAGGAGGAAGAGGAGGATCCTTTCGAGTTCATGAGTGACAAGGAAATACGGCGAACAGTCGCGCACGGTGTGATCCTGACGATCCGAAACAATCCCGCCCTGCTGAGATGCGTTACCTCGCCTGATTACGACTGGAACATGATGCTCCGTGAGACGAAGGACTTGTCTGAGGTGAACTTGGACTTCCTCCAAAGTACTGATTTCTTTGAGAGGTTGCAGGAGTCTGCCCCACTGAAGATAACCCCGGAAGACAAGGATGTCGACAAACTCCTGAAACGGGTCGCCCGGCACCTTATGGAGCCGTTTCGACGAGATCCGCTGTTTCTCTTGCGGTTTTTCGGAGAGAAGCTAGACAGGTTGGGCAGCATACAAGAATTCCTCCGAGACAAGCTCCCGGCCTACTTGCGGTTTCTGGGTCTCTCCTACGACGTTTATCGGGATGCGCTGCAACAATTGGCAAAGCGCGACCTTTTGGTGAGTTACGGAGGTGTCCTTGCGTGTCGCGTCTGTGAAGAGGCTGATTCGCGTTCAACCCTGTTCAGCTTCTCCAAGTTGCCAACAGACGCACTTCGCACGGATTGCCCGAGATGCGGCGAGACGATGGAAGCCGCAATCCTCTACGGAATTGACGACTTGTTGTACGACCTAATCGCTTTTTCTGATGGATTCCTCACGGTTGCGCTGGCTTGGCTTTTCGAAAATGACCACCTGGATTGGCGATACTCGATCCCCACTCCCGGAAGCGAATGCGACTTTGTGATCAGGAAGCAGGGCGTCGCGGCCGCTATCGAGGTTAAGATGCTCGACTCCCGGAGTAGCCTAGCTAGCTCGCGGATAAGTGAAGGGGTGCGTCAGGCCGTTGACGCCGCAAAGTACCTTGACACCACGGAGGCGTGGTTAATATTTCAGGGGCCGAGAACGAAGAGCCCGGATGGAAGTCTTGACCAGACACCCCAGAAGAGTTCAGGTGTGAGCCTCGTTGAGTTTGGCAGGGTACCGCAACTGTTGGAATCGTTCGGGCTTGGGGCGCGCCCCTCTAGACGGCGATGACCGCGGGCGGACGAGAGGCCAGGTTCCGTCCCTCTCGGCGGTAACAACGAGATGAACAATGGGTGTGAATCACTACCCCATCAGCACGAGGCGCAGGGCCTGGGCGGCGAAAGCGAGGCCGAGTCCGCCGATCGCTCCCGTCAAGATC
>Ga0137374_10009408_pt1 | contig 11542 bp, 12 predicted proteins | sample SagtaG_20_FD_104811 | JGI IMG/M metagenome (GOLD analysis project Ga0137374, IMG submission 104811) | Vadose zone soil microbial communities from Sagehorn Ranch, Mendocino, California, USA - Sage1_R_100_16 metaG | ecosystem: Environmental > Terrestrial > Soil > Vadose zone | place: USA...
AGGTCCGGGAGACGTATCCCAGCAATTTCATTGCCATCTGTATCGACAGTCGAGACAAGTGCCGGATACGCTTCGCCCTCAGTGGCCGGGAGCTTGAGCGTCCGCCCCAGATGGGTTTCAGGGCCGTAGTCTAGTCGGAGAGCCTGCAGCGTCCGCGGTGGAAACCGCACCCCTGGCAGCTTGGAAAAGGCAGCAGCGAGCGTCTGGGATGGGACTGCGGTGCCATCCGTAAGGCGTGGATGGCAACTCGGCGGGGCTGGCTCACCGAGAGCGACCCAGCGGTCTAGATTGGTCAGCGCAGCGCGCAGAAGCGGCGTGTAGTCAACGGTGTTGAAGGGAAGTTGCCCACGTATGCCGTCTGTAGGGCGTACTATAATGGGCGGAAAAACACCCACCCCGTGCTGGGTCCCAGCAAAGTGATAACGGCGCACTGCGTCAGACTCCGGCGTATCGCTCATGTGTACGAGATCAGTGTGGATGAGGGCCGCATCCCCACGCCAGTATTCTGCGGAGGTGTTAGTAAACATGATCTTAGGCACCTTCCCACGTGTCTCCATACGCCTCAGTAGGGAGCCTGTCTGCCCCGTCACAGGATCAGTTTGAGGTGTGTCAGTAAACGGGAAGAGTTCCGGAATGATGTAGCAGATGTCCTTGGAGGGTTGGCCAAAGCGTAGATTGAACTCGCCCCGCATCCCACCAGCGATGTGAGGCATGATGCCGTCCAATGCCATGCGTTCGGTCTCATCCTCGTTGAGGCCGAGATGGATCAGCTGCCGCAGAAATCGGCCACTCTGGGAAGCTCCGAAACCATAGGCATAGTCGAGCGTACCGGCACAGGGATTTCCGGCCGTCGCTGAGGCGTACTTCAGGAAGGATACGATGTCACGTACTGCAGCAAACCCAAGTCCCACGATGCTGCTGCCATGGGTCGTGTACACAGCTTGATAGACTTTGCCGGCCTCAAAACCCGACGAGAGGCAGATATAGTGCGGGTCAGGCTCGCCCTCAATCCGCACAAAAGACCACGCCTCACGGCTGATCGGTCTGGCTGGTGCATTTGGGTGGTCACGTACTTGTAGGATGGCGTCTGGGTCGTGCATATCTACAGCGGGATGCGGCAGGTGTTGACGGTCAGCGAGGTAAAACATGGAGACGCCTTCGTCGGCCTGGAACTGGCAGAGGATTTGCCCTACCAGTGGCGTACCGTCTGGATTGAGTGCCTCAGGTGCCTGTAAGCCCATCAGACCAGGTGTAGGAGGTACATCGGCTTGCCAGCCACACCAGACGACCGTATAGCCATGGCGCATCAAAAACCCATTGCCTGGATCAAGCAGTGCCGTTGGATCGAGGGCTCGTGGAGCACTATTGAAAAATGACATGACAGTCTTACGCCCACGATTCACGACATCGAAAAGCAGACGACGATTCCCGCGCTCAGGGTAGAGTGGCTGCAGCATAGCGAAGTGGGAAGCAAAGCCCACTTTCCCTGTAGCATCACGGGGTGCGAGCTCAATATCCGTGATGGCTGCATTGCAAGGGTGCAACGGATCGATCGCAAAGTGGACCACGCCTTCGAGTAGTTGGTACGGACCAACATCCCCAAACGGTCTGCCCTCCATAAAAGGGCTACGATGCGTCATGTCGAGTGTGACAACAGGCACCGGCACTCTCCTTTGTGTGATCCTCACAGCAAGAAAAGCGGTACTCAGAGACCACAGATGGCTTAGGCCACGCTTGCACAGCTGGAAGATGCCACACCGCATACAGAGAGCTGTCCAGCTTGCGCAAAGGCCACACCTACATGCAACTCATGTTGTGGTTGGCCTGGTGCGTAGCCATGAGCCACCTGCATGCCCGTATCTCTGGCGTAGGTCAGTCCATAGACAGCAGGATTAAACTTCTTGGAGGTCTGCCATAAACCCCTTTAAACGTTGCTGCGCAGCTGGAGAAAAGACCGATGAGTACTCCGGAGCCTCTAAAAAGCTCGTCACCAGCTCTTGCAAGTATTTCCCTGCACGGTCAGGAAAGCCACCTCGATAATCCCGTAGCGAAGCATTCAACAGGGCGCGATGGCGTGGGTTCACTTGCTGGGCAATAGCCGTCATGTGTTGTTCGTATGCTGCCACTTTGTCTGGCTCTGGAGGTTCTGGCAGTGCCAGGGGATGCGCGTCCTCCATGTCGAGAGCGACGAGCGCCAGCGTCTTCAGAGAGTTAATAACGGGCGCCAGCTCTGCGAGGATCGTTTGCTCGTCCATATGTTTTGCCTCCCTTGACCCTGTGGATGATCCATCTGACCTCATGCCCCTATGAGGAGAGCATGTCTGAGGTCGACTCTGTATCGCACCTTTCTTATAGCCGATTCTGCGACGATTATCCAGTCATTCCGAGCAGAGAAAAAAATTATATTGGCCGGCTCAGAAAGCAGGGCTGTGGATTGAGAGGCACATAGCGGTTGTGTATACTCTCGACACACAGTCAGTTACTGGCTGGTGTGCGTTGTGCATAGCTACTGGGAGGGAGTTCTTGTCATGGCGGCAGGTCAACAGATCGACAGTTTCATTACGGCACTGGAACAAAGTGTTGAGTCGGGTCTAGCGTATTTTCAGGGGCCAGGAAGCCAGTCTAAGGTGAAGATTGGGAGATACGGACCGCGGGAGTTCTTATGCCAGCTGGTATGGTGGCATCAAGTGACAGCCGAAGGTATGGAGTCCGTAGCAGCGGGCGGTGCACCGTACCGTATTTATGCCTCAGTTGATGAGATGAACGCCAGGGCCGTGGGCCGCTTTGCGGGCAAAGATGTTAATCAATCAGAGACTTACGGTGCGTCACTGGTGGATTTGACACATCAGTGGCAGGCGCGTCTGGTGAAGGCAGCGCGTGCCTTGCCAGATCTGAGCACGACTGTCTTGATTATGGGCGATGGCAGTGGGCGTTCCGCCCAGCAGCGCCTTGAGACAATCGCGCGTCACTGGAGCGAACGCGTCAACGAATTGCAGGCGCTGAGTGCAGCGTAACCGACCATCATATTATGCCATAGCCTGCAGGGGCACCAGCTTCATATTTACATAGAGGCAGAACGGCCCCTGCGGCGCCCCAGAGCATGTTATGCATGGTGAAGACTAGGGGGCCCTGCTCAGGAAGGGGACCCCTAGGGACCTCAGGACACTTACCTGCGTGAGACACACCAGAACACCTGAGGGGAAAAGCCATATAGGGCTAGATTGCAGAGTGAGACAGTATGCTAGTGAAGCCAGGCAGGCCCTACGCTTTAGGCTTGTGCTTCTCGATGAGCGCTACCGCTCTAGGATCGATCTTATCCAATGGACGACCGGCATCCCAGTAGGCAATGCCAAGGTGGACCGCCCGAGAGATCGTCTCGAAGTCGGGTTTCCCTCGCCACTCGCGGTCTAGTTCTCCAAATAATGCCTCGATCTGAGCTTTCTCAAACATCTCTTGGACCTCTATTCCCAGAGAACAATGTAATGTGGGGCCAGTTGTGCACACTGGCCCCACACTCTCAACAATGTTTACATCTGAGACGGCAGACTACTCATCCCCAATGGTCGAATTCCCCTTGACCAGGATATTTCGCACTTGCTTGGCAAAGCCTACAATCTCTTCCTCAGGGGGGAGCCCCTCGTTTATCAATTTCTCTTTGAACTGCTGGAAGAGCCACTCCTCATTGCGACCATGGGGGATTTCGAAGAACTGCCGGTCAAACTGCGGCAATTCACCAGGTCCAAAGTAGCCTCTCTCCAAGAACGTATAACCTTCCAGAAGGTGCGTGCCTTTGCCGAGCACCTCTCCCGTAGTCACATAGTGCTCCATCACGGCTGGCGCACCAAAGCGCTGGATCGGGCAAACTTTCATGCACACGGCACAGCCATCGTAACGAGCCATGACTGGGCGGCAACGTTCGTAGATGAGCTTGTTCTTCTCAACCCCACGCCACCATACTTTATCCGGCACAAGAGCACGACCCGGGCACCGGTTGACACAGACCTGACAGACCTGGCAGAACTGGTGGAGACCATAATCAACGGGTTCGTCATAAGTGACAGGCGCGTCTGTAGTAATGATCGCCAGACGGGCTCTGGAGCCAAAATGGGGGGAAAGGAGCTGGCCATTAGCACCCAACTGGCCTAGACCAGCGGCGACGAACATTGGGATGTACGGCGCGCTGTTGTCATTGGGGCTATGAATCTGGGCATAATACCCGAGAGAACGAATGTAATCGGCCAGATCCAGTGTCAGCGCCCCTTCGATTTCATACGTACCGAAGTGGGCGAACTCAGCGTCCATGCTGGGGAGGGACTGCGTCTGGACGTAGTCTTGTTCCAGTGCCAAGCAGATAGCATGCTCATACTTGACCCAGCGTTTCTTGCCAGTGTAAGTATACCGACGATCAAACTTGGTGAACCCAGCTTCCCCAAAGCCCAACTCACGAGCCTTGAGCCGAATGGCTTCGGTAATATCCTCACCCGTTGGCGTGCCCGTAGGCTCGAGATCGCCCGAGACCGCCGCAGCGTCGACCAGAGGCTCATTGATTTCATCGTGCCGTTTGCGATGTATGAGCGTCTCCTCGCTGTACACTGACCAGACCCACTGGCGATCAGCGGCCTTCTCGATGTTCTGGGTCTCTTGGGGATAGACGCGGCTGTAGAAGCTCACGTCAGCGTCCCGCTGGCGAATGCCCGGCACTGTGCTCAGATCCTGGGCCACAGGGATCTGGACATCCGCATCCCCATGTTTCCGGCCTGGCCGTGTAACAACGTGATTTACAGTTTTAGTCATTGCTGATCCTCCCGCAGCAAAACAGTGCTATCACATGCTTCATTTTGCAGAATACGCTTCTTACTCATGGACGTCAAGAAAAAAATAAGAATAATTACTGAGACTTATCTTTATATTAGTAAACATGTAGGCTCTCTACAAAAACGCCCTATTCCCCTATGGGAGATGGGATGCTAGAATAGAACAGCATCACCCTATCGCGCAAGCCACGCAGGAGAAATCTCATGCGCATTTGCTCCTTCCTCCCCAGTGCTACAGAGATTGTTCACGCTCTCGGGTTACAGGATCAGCTCTACGGCGTCACCTTCGAGTGCGATTATCCTCCAGAGGCCAGGACCAAGCCTATCGTAGTCCGCAGCATCTTCGGCGAGGCGCAATTAAGTAGTGGGGACATTAGCCAGCTGATTGGCCAGCGCCTCAAGGAAGGGCTTGGTATCTATGATATCGACCAAGACGTGTTACGAGCTGGGGCGCCAGACCTGCTCCTGACCCAGGCCATCTGTGAAGTGTGAGCCGTCTCCACTCGGCAGGTTGCCGAAGCCAGTATTACCTTGCCCCACAAACCGGCAGTCGTGTCTCTAGACCCGAAGTCGCTCGGCGATGTCCTGGAGGATATCTGGCGCGTCGCACGTGCTACAGGGGCCGAGGCGGCTGCAGCGCCACTGGTGCGTAGCCTCCAAGCGCGTATCGATGCAGTGGTCGCTCAAGCTGCCGCACTGCCCCACAGGCCACGTGTCCTGCACCTCGAGTGGGTGGAGCCTCTCATGTGTGGGGGCCATTGGATTCCAGAAATGGTCGAATTGGCTGGCGGCGTGAACTGCTTTGGTGATAAACAGAGCGGCTCGCTACGTCTGGAGTGGGAGGATGTCGTCGCCAGCCAGCCCCAAGTCATTATGGTGATGCCGTGTGGCTTCGATGTTGCCCGCGCCCTCCAAGATGTGCCTGTATTAGCCCAGCGAGAAGAGTGGGCGGCGCTGCCAGCAATCCAACGGCAGCGGGTGTATGTCGTGGATGCGAATGCCTACACGAGTCGGTCGGGCCCGCGGCTCGTATGTGGGTTGGAAATGTTTGCGGAGATGCTCCACCCGGAGCACTTCTCCGGGATGATTCCGGCAGGCGGGGCCGTACGGCTGTCTGCAGAACAGCTCAAGGCGCCCGCCTAGTCTGAGCATCGCCGCGGTGAGCCCTCACCATCTTTACAGCCCAGGGTCGCCTGTTTGAGAAAACTCAGGCGACCTGAAGACCGTATTGGCTATATGCATGAAGGCCCGTGCTGACAGTGCTCCCACATAGAACACCAACTGCATGCCAATTTCCATGATCTCTACTTTGGCGAGGCCGTAACGCAGGGCTCCTTCGATCATCCGACGCACAGACAAGTCGAACTGCCCCTTTACCACCCTGGCCGCCAGGGCGCAGACGAGGCGGCTCTTCATATCGAGACCGGGCCGTGTCCAGATGGCACCCCAGAGATACTCCTGCATCAGCACGTCTAGTTCGTGCTCCACCTGGGTCGGCTCCGTAGGATGGTAGCCGAAGACATCGGGCATCAACTCCTGATGTTTGGCAATGCCCCTCTCATACAGGGCGTCCGGCTCTACAGAGGGATCGAAGGTTTCTGGAAGGGTCACCTGCATGCCCCGCTCTTCAAAGACCTCCTTGGTCACAGCCAGAGCACCATAGGCAGCCGGGATGCCACCGTAGAAGGCGACCATCATGCAGATCTCAATGATCTCCTCCGGCGTGATGCCAACATTCAGGGCATTGCGTACCTGCGCTCGGACCTGCGGTGCAGTGAGTTGGATGGCAGCGACGGTCAATGTGGCTATGACACGATACTTGAGATCCAGGCCCGGGCGGTTCCAGATGGAACCGTACAGACTCTCCGTAGTGATACGGTACATATCCGGGGCCAGCTCATACGCGATGGGAAGGGGACCCTTGAATATCCTCCCCTCCCCGCCAGCCAAGAGCGCCCGCATCTCCAAGCCCTTCTGGAATCGCTCTTCTAAAGTAGCCATAAAGCCTTCCTTCTCCACAATGTTTTTTGTTTGGGCTGGGCAGCCTAGGCTTTCGCTTTCACAGCCTCCACCATGGCCCGCGCCTTAGCTTTATCGCGATACCAGAGCGCATCGATTTCTTCATACTTCACCCATTTATAGGGAAGATCTAATTCGGCAAAAATAGCCTCAACCGGACACGCCGGCTCACAAGCGCCACAATCAATGCATTCATCCGGGTCGATGTAGAGCTTGCGGTCCTTCCCTGCATCAAAATGAATGCAAGCCACTGGGCAGACGCTAACGCACGCCTGATCCTGGACATCAATGCACGGCTCTGCAATCACGAACGGCATTCCCATAACCTCCATCTTTAGTGTGAGGGACACTCGTGCGTTGGGGTCCGTAAGTATGCCTCATGCGGCGGAGAAGGTGCTGATGCACTGGTGGCTGCAACGAGGCCCCATCATCCCATGAACACCACGATGGCGCACAGTAGATGGCACATCATGCAGCCTGCCAAGTGCATTGTGGACAATCTCTCTGGTAAGGAGAGGGCCTTGACCCAGAGGGCTACGCTTCACGCAGTGGCGCGCTGCAACTCCGCGACCCGGTTTGAGGCTTCCCAGGGGAATTCCGGACGACCAAAATGTCCATAGGCAGCCGTGGATCTATAGATCGGCTGGAGCATGTGGAGGTGCTCAATAATGGCTGCTGGACGCATATCAAAGACATCTTGAATGGCCTGGCTGATCTTTTCATTGGAAATGGTAGGGTTCACGGTCTCAACACGCACGCAGACAGGCTTGGCGTGGCCAATCACATAAGCAATCTGTACTTCACAGACATCGGCCAGTTCTGCCGCGACAACGCTTTTGGCGATATAGCGCGCCATATAGGCTGCGGAGCGATCAACCTTACTCGGGTCTTTGCCGGAAAAGGCTCCCCCACCATGGCGCCCCATGCCGCCGTAGGTATCGACGATGATCTTCCGGCCGGTCAGCCCTGCATCGGCTTTGGGCCCTCCGACCAGGAAGGCACCAGTGGGATTGACAAAAATGACTGTACTATCCAACCGATCGCGCTCCTGATCCATCACCTGGTGCGAGAGTAACCGATCAGGAATCACGGGTTTCATGACGTGCTCGATCAACTGGTCACGCAGATCACGCAGCGACAAGCTCGGCGCATGATGGGTCGAGATCACTAGATTAGCGATAGCGATCGGAGTATTGTTTTCATATTCTATTGCCACTTGGGCTTTGCCGTCCGGATACAGGCCCTGAATGATCCCCTGCTTCCGTACCTCGGCCAGACGCCGTGTCAGGCGATGGGCAAAATAGATCGGCGTCGGCATCAACTCCGTATCTACGTCATTGAGCCGTGCTTCTTTGGTGGCATAGCCGAACATCATGCCCTGGTCGCCAGCGCCTTGCTCTTTAAACAGCCCCTGGCCTGCGGAGACACCTTGGGAAATGTCAGGGCTTTGCGGTTTCAGGTAAACTTCAATCTTGCACGTGTCAGCACAAAAGCCAATATCGTCCGCGGTATAGCCAATATCACGGATCGCCTGACGGGCAATCGCCGTAATATCGAGTTTCTCTAGAACAATATCGCTCACTTCCCCAGTGATCACAGTGAGGTTTTCCGAAACCATGCTCTCACAGGCCACACGTGCCTTGGGATCCAGCGTCAACGCTGCATCAAGGACACTATCTGAGATCTTATCGCAGACCTTATCTGGGTGACCTTCGGTTACACTTTCTGAAGCAAATGTTACACGCATTCCTGTTCCTTAATTTAGGCTTCCCCTGTGATGTCTCCTGGCACATACCCTATACCATCCAGGGTAGTGCTTCGCCTGTTATCAGAGGTGATTTATTCCATAAATTGGTCTGTAGGTCAAGTACTGCTCCATATATAGCGGTCTACGATGAGACGACATGCGACGTACGCACGACAGGAGTGAGCAAAGCTTCCAGGCAGCGCCAGAGCGGGAAGCGCCCTTCATGATTCTGCGCTGAGAACAATAGTACAGGCTCCTCGGGAGGCAGCGCGAGTGCCTGACGTATCGCCTGGATATGCGCGGTACGTTGCCCCCGCGTGACTTGATCGGCTTTGGTGGCAACGGTCACGACGGTGAGGCGGTGATGCAGAAGCCAGGAGCGTAGTTGTTGGTCTTGTGGCGTAGGGGGATGGCGCAGGTCCACAATATGCACCACGGCCCGTAGGGTGCCACGCTGTTGTAAATACGTTTCTACCATTGGTCGCCAACTCGCCTGGATCTCACGTGGTACTTTGGCATAACCATAGCCGGGGAGATCAACGAGCAGGAAGCGTTGATTCACTACAAAAAAGTTAATGACACGCGTTTTGCCAGGCGTGGCACTCGTCTTGACCAGGTTCTTACGATGGACAAGGGTATTGATCAGGGATGACTTGCCCACGTTCGACCGCCCAGCGAAAGCGACCTCTGGAAGAGGCTGTCGCGGGTATTGCGCTGGCGAGACGGCGCTAGCCACAAATTCTGCAGTAACAATCTTCATAGAAAATATTATGCCGTAGATCGGTTAGAAGTCAAAGCCAGGTAGTACAACTGACCGTTATGATGCCCTCCAGCCAAGGGAGTGAGAGCAGTTGGTATAAGCTCCTCAGACGTCGGTCTGACGGCTGCGTACACTGGCGACGGTCACGTAGTGTGCCTGCTCCCCTGGCGGTGCTGCTGCCCGGCGTGCCTCCCGCAGCGCCGTGCTGCGTCGGCGATGGTCTTCGGCGCGGCGATGCACGATCGCTTCCAGCTCGTCGTAGGTATAGGTTGGTATCTCTGGGGGCTGTGCGGCCGCTTGGCGCTGCCAACGCGCTGTCCATGTAGTGGACATAAACACCTGACGCACGGCAATATCTAAGACAAAGAGACACAGTGCCAGCATGACGAACCATGGCCAGTAATCTTTGAGAGCCGTGAGTTGCTGTCCTGGGGTCGCAAACAGCACGTCTACCGCTTCCGAGGGAGCATCGGCGCGGAGCACCTGGCCCCCGGTGCGATCCCCCAGGAGATTGAGCAAATTGTAGTTGATATCGAGTCCGAGGTATTCTGCAGAATACGGTAGGGCAAGACCTACAGTTTTGGGGCCGATGGTCTTGTCCCCCTGTTTGCCCACCAGGCTGAGGACATACTCGCCATTGCCTTGCATGGGGAAGCGGCCCTGATAGCGCCCTGGTGCAATGGGCGTGAAGGACACCGGGAGCGTCTGCCGGTTCGGCGTCAGTACCCGACTCCCTTGCAGGTCCAGATGATTCACGTAGTGTTCGTGGACATCATAGACATCTGCTTGGACCAAGGCCTGTCCTTCGCGTATGTCCACCCGCACGTCGAAACTTTCCGTGACCCCCTGACGCTGCACCCAGCGCATGAGTTGGGCGACAAATTGACTGAATTGTGGCCAGTGTAACCAGTCCTTCCCCCAGCGCGACGCCAGGTCAGCGGTGAAAGCTGCTGTCCTCCCCAACCCGTAGCGCTGCACAGCCAACAAGGGATCGGTTTTCGGCGTCACCAGAACCAGCTCAGCGGCCGGCTTCCCGTAGGTCACCACATAGCCGTAGAGGTTGGGCGCCTGGGCCATCTGCAAGCCCTGCAGGATCTCATGTTCTGTCTGCAGCACCGCTTGAAACGGCTGCTCTTCGATGAGCCCACGTGACGCGAGAATCGTTTCCGTCGTGAAGATACGCGGCACGTATTGGGCATCATCGGTGTAATAGCTCCGGCCATGCCCCCAGTGGGCAATGGCGTCCATTAAGGTGCGGTCGGCGTCCTTGCCCAGGGCCACAGCACTCACGGTAATATTGTGCGCGGTGGCGTCCTGCATGAGCGCTTCAAAATCCATATTGGGGGTCAAACCGTCTGACATCGCAATGAGATGCTTTTTGACTGCCCGCACTTCTTTCAGAGCCCGTAGCCCTTCCTGGAGAGCTTTATACAGGTCTGTGCCCCCCGCATGCGTCAAGCCTGCCAGTTTGCCAGCAATCTGCTCGCGCTTGCCGGCCTCGGTAATGGGCACGGTCCAGTCCCAATCGGCATTGAAGGCCAGGACGCCCACTTGATCGAAGGGACTGAGCAATTTCATGGCCGAGAACGCGGCGATCTTGGCCACTTCCATCTTGGTGGTGCGCTCGTCGAAACGTTGCGTTGGCTGCGTGCCGCTAATGCTGCCCCCCATGCTATCCGAGCGATCAATGACCATTAACAAGCACAGACTGGGCATCGACATTTTGGTCGGGATATCCATATCTACCGGCAAGATCTTTTCGAGGGGTGTGCGATAGTATCCGCCGGCACCAAAACTTTTCTCCCCCCCGAGCATGAGGAGTCCCCCTCCCATATCACGCACGTAGCGCTCCAGGGTGTCCATCTGCGATACCGAAATCCCGAAGCTTGGCACGTTGTCGAAGATCAGCGCTTCATATTCCAGATAGCCACTCAGGGTCTGCGGCAACTCCTGCCAGGGGCGTGTCTGCACCTCGAAGCCCTGCTGGCGCAGCGCTTCGACAAGCGCCGTCGAGCGCTCCGGTGGGTCGTACACCAATAACATCTTCGGCCGCCCAACGACCTCGGTGAATGCCTGCCAGCGATTGTTGTCAGGGATGGTATCCTGGGGGCTGTTGACCACAACTTGATAGAGCTGTACCCCTTCTGTACTGGCGTGCTGTAGAAACTGATAGCGATTCTTCCCCGGCCGTAACGTGACTTC
>Ga0137374_10009411_pt1 | contig 11541 bp, 6 predicted proteins | sample SagtaG_20_FD_104811 | JGI IMG/M metagenome (GOLD analysis project Ga0137374, IMG submission 104811) | Vadose zone soil microbial communities from Sagehorn Ranch, Mendocino, California, USA - Sage1_R_100_16 metaG | ecosystem: Environmental > Terrestrial > Soil > Vadose zone | place: USA...
CTGAAAAATCCATTCTGGATAATCTCAACGGTCTCTCGCGCAATGTGACGACCATCATCATTTCACATCGCCCTTACCCGATGCAGTGGGCGGATCGCGTCGTCACCCTGAGCCGCGGCGAAGATCCAGGCGGCGCGCTTGCTATTGCAAGCACAGAAAGTCGATCAATCCTCTATCGAGACCCCGCAAATCCCTGAAAAAACAAGGTCTGCTTGGGATCCCAAGCAAAAATCATTTTTTTGCCTGCTCCGGCAATAAACGGAGTAGCGTGTGTCTCGCTGTTAGATATCAAAGAGTGGGGCTTAACGCCTATGTCGATAGCGAATCAGGAAACAAGAAATACGAGCCTCGTCCTGGAATCTCCGCCGTACACGCCAATCGAGCCTGTCACCGAGAACTTCCACGGGATTGAGGTGACCGATCCCTATCGCTGGCTGGAGGACCAGGATTCAGAGCGCACGCGCCGGTGGATCAAGGAGCAAACCGATTACGCGCGGTCTTACCTCGATGCGATCCCCGGACGTGAGCGAGTTCAGAAACGAATCGCCGAACTATTGGCCGTTGAGACGATTGATGCGCCGTTCAAAGTCGGGAACCGGTACTTCTTTCTGAAACGTGAAGCGCGGCAGGATCAATCGGTCATTTGTATGAGGGGGGGGGCCGGGGGCCGGGACCAGGTCCTGGTTGATCCAGCGACCTGCGAATCCGGCCCCCAGGTGGCGGTTCGGATCGTCAGCGTCTCGCCCGACGGCAAACTTCTGGCTTATGGCGTGAAGCAGGGCGGAGAAGATTACCACGCGGTCGAGATCCTCGATGTGGACAACCTTAAAACTTTGCCCGACGGTCTTCCTCGCGGTTTTCTGAGCAGCTTCGTCTTCGCCGCCGACTCTAAAAGCTACTACTACGTTCACGAAGTAATTGACGCGCCGCGCCGCCATTACCGCGCCGCCTACCGCCACGTTATCGGGACCGAGGCGAGCCAGGACCGCGAGATCTTCTTTGCCGGCGAGAGTCCTCATCTCAGGTTGGGCATGCGAGCCTCCGATGACAGGCGTTACATAGCGCACCTGGTCGTCCGGTCCGAAGCGAAGACCACTATTGATCTTTACGCGCAGGAACGATCCCGAGGACTTCCCTTACCTGTACGCCTATTCGCCTTATCACCGGATTCAAGACGGGCTCGAGTACCCGGCCGTCCTGCTGGTCTCCGGCGACGCGGATACGCGCTGCAATCCGCTGCACGCGCGCAAGATGACGCCCGATTGCAGGCCGCTACGGCCTCCGATAGGCCGATCATGCTGGAGTACAAGGCGCTGCGCGGGCATATGCCGGTACTGCCTTTGACTGAGCGCATCGAGGCTTTGACCGACCGGCTGGCTTTCATCTGCGATCAACTTGGCGTCAAGGTCTGAGATAACGATTGAATCGATCGTAGCCTGAAGGAGTAACACGAATGAGCGCATTGGGTGGCATTTACTACTTCGATAACCGTCCGGTCGACAGACCTTCCCTGATCAGCCTGGGGGAGAAGCTCAGCAGTCACGGCCCGGACGGCGGGAGCGAGATCATCTCCGGTTCCATTGGAATGGTGTACCGGGCGTTCCATACGAACCGGGAATCGCGGTTGGAGAAACAGCCGCTAGTCTCGCAAGAAGGGCACACTCTCGCCTGGGACGGGAGGTTGGATAACCGCGAGGAGATGATCTCGCTCCTGCGCCAAGAGCTAAATGGAGACCGGACCGACGTCGCCATCGCGATGGCCGCGTATCTCAAGTTCGGGAGCGATTTCCTGCCGCGCCTGATCGGCGATTTCGCGCTGTCGCTTTGGGAGCCGCGCACGCGAACGCTGCTGCTGGCGCGCGACGCAGTCGGCCCTCGTACTCTCTATTATCACGCGAACGATAACCGCATCATCTGGTCAACGGAACTCGGCATCCTGTTAGACCTGGCTGGCATCAAGTTGGAGATCAACGACGAGTATATCGCCGATTTTCTTACTCGTTTGCCCGATCCCGCGCAGACACCCTATAAAAATGTCCACGCCGTGCCGCCCGGCAACGTTGTGACTGCGCGCAATGGACAGGTTCGGGCGCAAAGATTCTGGGGCCTCGATCCGAAGCAGGAAATTCGGTACAAAACCGATGCCGAATACGAAGAGCATTTCCTGCATTTGTTCCGTGAAGCGGTGCGCTGTCGCTTGCGAGCGGACGGGCCGGTTTGGGCCGAACTGAGTGGCGGTTTGGACTCTTCCTCCATCGTCTGCATGGCTGATCAGCTTATCAAAAGCGGCGATGCGCAGGCGCCTGCCCTTCAGACGGTCTCTTATGTTTTCGACGAAGCCGCGAAATCCGATGAACGCAAGTACATTCATTACGTCGAGGAGAAGATAGGCCAAAAGGGTCTCTACCTGCGCGAAGACGACTATCGGATGTTGGCTCCGTTGCCTGATGGATATGTGCCTGTCATCCCAAACCCTGTCGCCAATTTTGCGGCATACAACTGCGCGCTGGACACAGCGCTCAGGGAGAGCGGCGCGCGCACGCTGCTCTCCGGTAAGGGCGGCGACGAGATACTTAGTAGTATGAAAGACCCTGCTCCCGAACTGGCTGATCTGCTGGTTCGATGGCGGCTGTTGCAGTTGCACCGTCGCCTGCTGGTCTGGAGCCAGACGCTCAAGAGACCGTATTACAGGCTGTTATGGCAACAAACGATCTCACCCATACTGCCACGCAAGTTCCAGGCTATCTTCCAGGATGGCTATAGGACCGAAATACTCGATTTACATGATCGGGATTTTATCAAACGCATGCATTTGCGGGAGCGCAGGCTGGGAATATCCGACATCTTCGGCTTCCACTATCCCAGCGGGCGAGACCAGGCTGGATGGTTTTTACGCGCCGTCAGAGAACTCGCCGCCGGCTTTTGGCGGGAGTTCGTGAAAGCTGAGATCAGCTATCCGTTCATGCACCGGCCACTGGTCGAATTCATGCAAGCCGTGCCCTTCGACCAAAGGGTACGCACGAACGAAACACGCTCTATTCTTCGCCGCGCGTTGCGCAATGTTCTCCCGGAAGGAATCGCCAATCGAAAGGGCAAGACATTGAACACAGACGCCGCCCTTCGCGCCGTCGTCAGGGAATGGCCACGGCTACATAAGATGCTCGCGGAGGCGAGGGTTTGTGCGCACGGTTACGTGAATCGCGAAGCATTGTTGATGGCCTTGGAGCGCGGCAAGAGCGGTTCTGACGCCAGCTCTTTATCAATCGTTTTCCCAATTGTTCTTGAGCATTGGCTGTGCGCCATAGAGCGTCAAGGCGTGACGGCGCCTCAATCGGCTGTAGCAATGGAGCTGAAAGAAGCCCGGGCTAGAGCGTATTAGAACTAATGGGCTTGAGCCCATTGTTATTGAAAGCCTGAATAACCTGTTATGAGCACACTCGGTGGAACCTACAACTTCGATGGCGCGCCCGCTGACGATTGGCTGCTGATTGCCTTGGGTAATGGGCTTGCCAGTCGCGGTCCTGATGGTGGAAGCGAATTCCGGCGCGGTTCGCTGGGAATGGTCTATCGCGCATTTCATACCACCAAAGAGTCTCGCCGGGAGACACAGCCTTTGATTTCAAGCGACGGCCACGTGTTGTGTTGGGATGGCCGGCTCGACAACCGAGATGAGCTTATCCCGTTGCTGCGCGATGAGCTATGTGGAGATTACACCGACGTGGCCATCGTGATGGCGGCTTACCGTAGATGGAAGGATGACTTCTTGCCCAGAATCATCGGCGACTTTGCGCTTTCATTGTGGGATGCAAATACACGGACACTCCTGTTGGCGCGCGACCCGGCTGGGTCTCGCCCTCTCTTCTACCAGGCGAACCGGGAAAGGATCATCTGGTCATCGGAACTCTCCCCTTTACTCGATGTGGTAAGCGGCGAGCTTAAAGTGAACGACGAATATGTCGCGACTTACTTGATAGGTCGCCCGGACCCTGGGCTGACGCCCTACCAGGGTATATACGCCGTAGTGCCCGGTAATGTCGTCACCCTGCGAAACGGACAGCTTCAGACGCGCTGGTTTTGGAAGTTGGATCCACAGCGCGAGATCCGTTACCGCACGGATACGGAGTATGAAGAGCATTTTCGGCGTCTCTTCCGCGAGGCGGTGCGCTGTCGCCTGCGAGTTGATGCGCCGGTGTGGGCAACACTGAGCGGTGGACTGGACTCTTCGGCCATTGTCTGTATGGCGGATGAAATTATGGAGAGTGGCGAGGCGGAGACTTCCAAACTGGAAACAGTTTCCTATGTTTACGGCGAATCCACCAGCTCAGACGAGCGCAATTTTATCGGCTGCGTGGAAGAAAAGAGGGGCCGAAAAGGGCACTATTTATGGGAAGAAGATTATCCCCCACTGGCGACATTCCCGGATGTGTCCGAGCTCAGCTTCCCTGATTTTCTCGACTGTTTCATTGATCGACACAGAGGTCTCTGCGGGGCGATGCACGCAGATAACGCTCGCGTACTGCTCACCGGGCACGGCGGTGATGAGATGCTTTGCAGTAATCCGAGTCCTTCTCCAGAACTTGGAGACCTACTGGTTCAACGCCGGTTCTTGTCCCTACATCGCTCTCTTCAGACCTGGAGCTGGGCTTTGAAGAAGTCATACTTTGAACTGTTATGGCGGGAAGGAGTGATGCCGCTCTTGCCTAGGCGAATGCAGGTTGCGTGCGGCCTCAAGCCACACTTTAAATTGCCTCCCTGGTTTGATGATCAATTCGTTGACAGTATGAAACTACGCGAATACAACCTTGGGGTTGAAGACGTCTTCGGCTTTAGGCGTCCTAGCGGACGTGATCAGGCTGTAGGGTTCTTGTCCGCAATTAGGATGACTTGCAAAGCTTCATACCGAGCGCGAGGTTGTATTGAGGTGAGTCATCCATACCTACATCGCCCTCTGGTTGAATTTCTGCAGGCCATCCCCTTTGAACAGCGTGTACGCCCCAATGAAGCTAGGTCATTGATGCGCCGGGCGCTGCGTAACTTGTTACCCGAAAAGGTGCTAAACCGCAAAACCAAGAAAGGCCCGGAAGAAGCTGTATTCCGCGCCCTAGCGCGAAGCTGGCCCCGGCTCCAGCCGGTATTTGAGAAATCCTACGTCTGCGCTAACGGATATATGAGCGCGAAACCACTGCTTGCTGCTCTGGAGAGAGCCAGGCATGGCTGCCAGCCATACTCATTCGCATTGATACAAACAATTTCCCTAGAGTTTTGGCTGCGAACTTTGGAATGCCGGAGTTCCGCGGCCAAAAATGCTGCCGTGCCAACAGGGAATGTTGCCCAATTCACGGCGGTAAAATCACAAGCAGCATCCGCGGAACGCGAGACGTGCGCTCCGTAAGAACTGCTTTAATTGTTGCGCGCCTTTCTGGCACGCAATAACCACTAACCAAAAGGAGATACAACAATGAATAGCGAATACACATTGTCTGAAGTCGTTGAAATAGGCAAAGCGCAAGATGTCATCCTCGGCGGTAAGATCGATACTGCGGCAGATGACGGTAGCTTCTTGCGAGTGCCCGATGATTTCGACGAATAAGAGGATAAAGTTGGGGCCTGGGGATCAGATCCTCATAGCGGTTTTCGTTTGTTTAAGTAGGGCACCTGCTGAATGTGTCCCAATATCTCATCTTGTGGCACAACTGTGATCTGCTCATTCAAATGTAAATCGCTGTAGACCTCAACTTCTAGTGAGGCTTCGCCTCAACCCGACGAGTAAAACGCGGAACACGGGGAGAAAGACCGGGGATCTCACCACGCGTTCTATTCATCCCGCGTGTTCCGCGTTTTACGCCAGTCATAATGAGTTGTTGCCCTAAAGTAATGGCCCCCTTCGTCCAGGCCATTCAAGGAAGGAGTTTCTGCTCCTTGCCCAGTATCTTTGTCTCCATGCGTATCAACCCAATGCCCCAGTCAGAGATTGGGGGCACTTTAAGTGGTCGAAGGTCGGAAAGGCTGAATCTCAAATGTTTGACTGCCGACTTTTGGTTTGGTTTGAGTCTGTTATCTGACAGCAATGGAGTGAAGTCCCAGACTGCACCAACGCCACTTTCTTCATTATCGGTATTCAGAATTTTTGGAATACCCACACTTGACTTTAATGAGACCACTCGCACTTTGATCGGTCCAACAACTGTTTCGTCAGACAGATTCTCGAGTCGCGCGTCAACGGTGAGGACATTTGCTGCTCGATCATACCTTATGTTCGTGTATTTGAAGTTGACTCTCCCAGATACAACATCTAGATCTGCAAGGTCTGTGGCGCCGTTTCGCATAACAGTCCCTTTAACTGTAACGGGCGCAGTCCAGATTTGTGGGATACTAGTCCGGTTATCTATCCAGAAGGGGTGAAAAACTCCGCTAGCATCGGCTGCCATGCCCGCCGTGTCACCTGGTCTCGCGTACATCCAATGAATCCAAAAATCGCCGTCCCATGCCGTGACAGGCCATTTCTCATCATTGCCCCCATGAGTAAATGAAGCTTCGGACACTTTGACACTAGGAAGAAAAGTCTCTCCGCCATCAAGTGAGGCTCTGAAACGGACCGTATAATCCCAATCATTGGCGCTTTCTCGTCTGTCATACCACGCCACCCCCACCACGCCGTCTTTATTTACGGCCACTACCGGCATGAAATGGTTCGGGCCTTTAGCGGGATCAACAGGCGGCCGGTCATCGTTCACGGCCATTGGCTTTGACCAGCTTCGGCCCTTGTCTGATGAATAAGCAAACATGATTTCGACGCGGCCAGAACGAGCATCCTCGTAAACGATATAAAGACGGTCGCTGAATGGTCCGCGACCCCGATCCACTGCTAAATATGGCACTACGTTTGATCTCCACGACCTTCCCATGGCAAGGTCGCTTACGACACTCGCATTAGAGAATTTCTCGCCAGCATTGGCCGAGGTAATAACTTTCAGCCACGCGTCCGGTTTGGCCGGCCTCTCTTCAGGGTATTTCAGATAATCTTCTCTCCTTTTGCTTTGATACTCAAAAAAGCTGCAGACTAACGTGCCATCTGATAAAAGAACGCCAGGGGCGCCTCCGATAGGATAATGGTCCCCGACCGGCACCAAGTGCGCGAGCGGTTCAAAGGTAGATCCTCCATCTACTGAACGGAAGAGTTTAAAGCTAGTGTACGCACCAAAGCCTCGCTCATATGTTTCTAAACCACTAATACCATGAATGTATATATTCCCATGGAATTTCCCGCCAGTGTCGTCTATGACTACATAAGGACGATCTACCACAGGAATTTTGGTTGGTGAGAGCCAGGTTTTCCCACCATCTTTAGAGCGATACACATAAAGGTCATACTTCTTTCTATTTGGCGTAGGACCAAAGAAAATGACATAAGCAGTTCCATCGGGACCATAGGTCACAGCGGGATCAACGTGACAACAGACACCTTCCTCCGGCGTGATCTTTAAAGTTGGAGACCACGTCTTCCCTCCATCGAAAGATGCGTAGGCGACAATTAAGTTAGCATTTAGCTCCTCCGAAAACGTCATTGAGCAGCCAAGCAATCTGCTTGGATCTTTCGGGTCTGCCGCTAAAAGAGTTTCCCCATGCGCCAAATTCCCCAGTTCTTTGCTCACGTGTATATTTGGGCCAACGACGATTTGTTTCTCTGACCCCTGTTTTAAGGGGTTTGCCGATTGAGATATTGCTGCCTTTGCGGCAGCCATTGACAGACAAAGGCCCGCGAGGGTGAAGCGTAATACGAGCATTCTTAATAAGGTTTTCATCACGGTGGTTCCAAACGGATCAAGCCTGTTGGTCACTGTCTTGTGGATTTTGAGGATGGACTCCTCAAGTAGCTGTTTCGGCTTCCTGAACGACCATTGACGAACCAGCATCAAAACCCTAACTTCAGAGATAGTTGCACAGAACGTGGGCCACCGAGCTGATATAGGGGGCTCAGCCCTCCCAAGTTTTGCGCTAACATCCTATCTGGTTTTCCGAAGGCCGCCCCGGAACTCAACGTGTTCACCGGGCTACCGAAATTGGGATGGTTGAAAAGATTGAAAAGCTCGGCTTTGACTTGGAGGTTAAGCTTTTCGGTGAGATTGAATCGACGGCGGAGTGCGAAATCCGCCTGCCAGGCTCCGAAGCCGCGCAATGAGTTACGTCCCAACGTGCCTTGCCGGCCTGCAGGCGGTGTTGTAAATGCCAACCTATTAATTTGCCTGCCGCCCGGCAGTGATGAATCGTTGACAAAGAGCGGGACTCCCGTAACTAGATCCGGGCGGAATACCCCAAACACATTGAAGATATTGGTGCCAGTGATCACATTGACTGGCGGGGCAGACCTGGCAACGACAATCACATCGATTGCCCAGTCGCGAAACACGGCGTTGCCAAACGAGCCAATCGTCGGCTTGGGAAAGTCGTAAGTTACGGCGGCCGTGAAAGCGTGGCGTACATCGAAATCCGATGGACCTCGATCTATTTGCGAGTCAACAGTTGTATTAGGAATGGAGCGAAACGCGTCGCTGGACGCGTTATCAAGAGATTTGGACCACGTGTAAGAGGAAAGCACCTGCAACCCGCGTGATAACCGGCGCTGAAATTGGAGTTGCAGGGCGTGGTAGTCAGAAGTGGCTGTGTTTCTTGTGGGAAGAACGGGGCCGTTACCAACGAAATTCGGATTGGGGTTGAGAAGGCCTTCGAGCCGCAGAAGGCGGCGACCCACCGCGCCGATGTAAGACGCAGACACCGTTTGGTTCACGCCAAGTGACTGTTCCACGGCAACATTCCATTGGTACGTGTAAGGCAGCTTTAGGTTCGGATCAACTCCGGCGATGACGTCGGAGTATGGAGGATTCGGGTTGAAAACAGGGGGGGCGGCTGCGATCGGATCCAGCGGAAAAGGCACTCCAGAAGGTTGACCAGGCAGGGGCAGAATTTTCAACAGTCTGAATGGATAAGTATTGCCGAACGCATCGGCGAGCAAACCAGAGCCCGTATCATAAAAAATGCCAAAGCCCCCTCGCACCACGGTTTCCTTGCCCTGGTTTTGAAATAATTGGTAACTCACTCCAACTCGTGGCGCAATGTTTCCATAAGTCGTCTGATAGAGCGGCGTGCCCCGCGGCGCTAAGCCCAGCGTAGCCGGATTATCAAGGTTGATTAATGCGAAAGGGTCATTGCCACGAGCCTCCGACGGAGGCGGGTTTACTTCCCACCGCGCTCCATAGGTAAGAGTCAGCCTGCGCGATACTCTCCACGTATCCTGGCCGAAGATGGATAGGTTGTTGAATACAGGGAACGTCGCGTTCGGAAAAGATAAAATCACGACTGTAGATGCTCTTCCTGTCAAAGTCGCATTCACACTACTAAAGATGACCTGCTGTTGGTACGTCAATGGACTGATAATAGGAAAGATTCTGCGATAGTCGATTCCGAATTTCCATTGGTGCGCCCCAGCGACAATGGAGAGTGTGTCAACCAGATTGATTTGGCGTTGCAGATTATCCGTCCCCTTCCCCACTAGAAAGTTGGCCGGGCCCGCGAAGAACCCAAAACGGCTATCCTGGCTTGAAAACGGTGTCGGAAAGGCAGCTGAATCAGGGATAGGAACTGAACCACCGAAGTTATCTAGCGCATTGAAACTCGTCCCGGTATTCCGGCTGTAGTTGGCCCTAAAATCGTTAACTATGTGCGGCGTAATTGACATCGTCACGCCCGCTGTCAGCGTCTGGGTCTTGGCTTCGGTGGTGGTCAATTCAATTACACGGCTGACCGATTCAGAGGGAGCATGGTTGTACCTTGCAAAGAAAGACACCTTGCTGCTCAAGGTGTGATCCACCCGAATACTGGTGGCATCTAAAGTCGTCGGATTTGAAGTGGAAAGAAAGAATTGCGCCAAACCGTTCCCCAAATCGCTGCCGTTGGGAATTGGGAACGCAGTGAGAAACGGCTGTATCGCGGGCGGTGCTAACTGTCGCACATTGATGGAAGGAACCGTCAAAACTCGCGATATTGGCTGCCGGAGCCGCAGACCTTCATAAGAGAAGAAGAAGAAGGTTCGGTCACGCCCGTTATACCAAGGCTGGCGGCCTTCTTCGCCGAAGCGCGGTAGCAAAACTGGCCCGCCCAGCACGCCTCCAAAATCATTCTGGCGCATGGGAGGTTTTTTCTGACCCCGGCTATTCACAAACCAATCCGCCGCATCCAGCGCGTCATTGCGAAAATAATCAAACGCCGTCCCGTGAAAGTCGTTTGTCCCGGAGCGAGTCGCAATTGAGATTTGTGCCCCGGGCGTGCGCCCAAACTCGGGCGCGTAGGTAGAAGTCAGAATCTTGAATTCTTGCAACGCATCCACTGAAACCAGGTTGTTCGTGCCGCCGGAGACGGTTAGCCCCGGCAGCGAACCGCTGTCACCCTGGCTAAGTGAAGCTGAATTGCTGACGCCCAGGTTGGCGCTCACGCCATCCACTGTAAAGTAGTTGGCATTAGCGCGCTGACCGTTGACACTGAACTGCCCTTGGTTCTGGGACTCGGCTCTGGTCAAAACTACTCCAGGGGTGAGCTTAATCAGCGACTGAAAGCTCCTCCCATTGAGCGGCAAGTTCTCAACGAATTGACGGTCCACAACTGTGCCAACAGTCGCAGATTCCTTCTGAATGAGCGGCGCGCCGCCTTCAACCGTCACACTCTGAATAATTGATCCAAGCTGCATTGAGAAACTCAGACTGATTATGTCTTGCACGTGCAGTGTGACGTCCGGTTTAACGATCCCTTGGAAGCCGTCTTTTTGTACAAACATTCGGTAACGCCCAGGAGGTAAATTGGGGATGACAAAAAGTCCTTCGTCATTAGTGACAGTAGAGAAGGTCAAGTTAGTATCAATGTTATTAGCGTCAACTTTGGCTCCGACAATCGCAGCGGCATTTGAATCGGTCACACGTCCCGTGAGTGTGGCGGTGGAAAGGGCGAAGGCGGAGTTGGCGCCACAGAGACAGGCTAGGGTGAGGATAGCGCAGAGGGCTCTGCCGATACACGAAGATACACTATTCCCATGTCGTTTCATTGTATATTGCCTCCCGTTACAACGTTACAAACCGTTGAAATTGAGATGTGGAGCGCAGATGGGCGTCTGGCGCATAGGCGCACGGCTACCAATGTTTGTCAGCGTAGCGAATGCCTGACAAAGAGTTTTATCCTGTGCTTGTTGATGCGGGTGAAAACTGTCGGAGCGTTTCAGAAGTAGCCTGCTGGTTAAAAAAAGCAGCTTTGTCCGCAGAGGGCGCGGAGGCTCTACTAAGATCGCAGAGAGGAATTAGGGGTCGGTGATAAACCTCCGCGCCCTCTGCGTCTGCTCTCTGCGATCTCTGCAAGACACGTGCTTTCGTTGGGGGCGGATTATTTCTAAAAGCCCCCGTTAGCTGCTCACGATCACATTTCTACAGTGTGCTACAGCAAGTTTACCGAAAAATGTGACATTCCAGCGGTTGATTTTGCTCAATAGATGTCTCGTTTGCC
>Ga0137374_10009421_pt1 | contig 11537 bp, 8 predicted proteins | sample SagtaG_20_FD_104811 | JGI IMG/M metagenome (GOLD analysis project Ga0137374, IMG submission 104811) | Vadose zone soil microbial communities from Sagehorn Ranch, Mendocino, California, USA - Sage1_R_100_16 metaG | ecosystem: Environmental > Terrestrial > Soil > Vadose zone | place: USA...
ATGCCAAGGGCAAAGGTTTCTGGCGCCGCCGCCGACGCAAGTCAGCCACCTCCAGTACGCCGGAACCCGCACCCTCACCTGATTCACCCAATACGACCCCCGCACCTGGGTCCGGCAGCACCGAGCCCGGCGCAAAGCCTGACGCAACGCCCAAGCCCCAGGCGACAGGAGACGCCGAGACCGCCGAACTGAAGCCCGCGGACGGCGGGTCGCAGGCGACGGCCGACGCGACCACCGTCGAGCCGACCGCGAGCGCGGACGCGGCATCGCAGACGAGCTCAGAGCCGAAGCCGCAGGGAAGTGCTGCGCCGGTGTCGCAGGAAGGCGCTGCGGCGGGGTTGGAGGCGGCCGCTGCGTCCGCCGCGCAGGCCGAGGCGCAGCCGGGAGCGTCGTTGGAGACCGACGCCGCAGCCGAGTCTGAGGCCGCAGTGGAGCCTCGAGCCGCGGTGGAGTCTGCTGCCGCGCTGGACTCTGGAGATGCTGCTCAGACTGGGGCTCCTGGGACGACGTCGGAAGCCGGGAAGGTGTCTGGCGCCACGTCCGAGGTCAACACCGCCGACAGTTCGCCCGCTGACGGTCAGGCCGCGGGGACCGACACATCTGCTGCAGGTGTCGGCGTATCGGGTGCTGAGAGTGCCGCTGCCAACACGTCTGTCGCCGATGACGAGGACGCGCTTGGCGCCCGGGACACGATCGCGTCCGAGCCGACGGAGACGGCGGTACAGCGTCCGACTGTGGGCGTCGTCTACGAGCCGGACGAGTCTCCTGACGGGTTCCCGCTGGAGTACGGCAACATCATCGTCGGCCTTCCGAAATCACCACCCCCGTCCGAAGCGCCCGCTCACTCCGCGGCGCCGGACCAGGCAGAGGCTGACCCGGCGCCGACGTCTGTCGACACACCTTCCACCGAGACCGCCGAGTCCACCGAGGCCGAGCAGCCCACAGCGCAGCAGACTGACGAAGAGTCGACACAGCCCACCGGGCAGGCTGACGACGCGGTGTCCGAGGACGAGCCTGCCCCAACTGGAGCCCAAGCGGACGAACCTGCGCCCGCCGACAACGAGTCCGCCGAGGCCGAGGGTGAGCCTGCGGAGGCTGCGTCTGGCGAGGCCGGACCGGCTGAGTCGGCCGAGGATTCCACTGACGAGTCTGCCGACAACTCGGGTGAGACAGAAGGTGTAGAACCCGCCCTGGCTGAATCCAACGAGGCTTCTGGGGAGAACGCCTCGGGTGAGTCGGCTGGTGCTGCTGCCGAGGGTTCTGGCGAGAGGGCCTCGGATGAGTCCGCCGAATTCCCTGCTGAGAGCTCTGGCGAGACGATCCAAGGTGGGACCGCAGACAGCGCCGCCGAGGGTTCTGGCGCAGGCGTCCCGGGTGCATCGGCCGATGTCGTTGCCGAAGGTTCTGGGGAGAGGGCCTCGGATGAGTCCGGCGACTTCGCTGCCGAGAGCTCTGGCGAGACCATCCGGGGTGGGTCTGCAGAGAGTGCTGCCGAGGATCCTGGGGAGGCTGCGTCGGGCGAGGGCGCTGAGGCGGCCGGGGAGGGTTCCGGCAAGGACGGTCCAGCAGACGGTGGCGAGGCGGATCTGAGCGACAGTGACGTTGATTCGGCGTCCTCGGAGGCCGAAGCCGGCCCTGAGCAGGATGAAGCCGCGACCGAGCAGGACGAAGCCGCGACTGAGCAGGGCGAAGCCGCGACTGAGCAGGGCGAAGCCGCGACTGAGCAGGACGGGGCGGCGTCCGAGCCGGACGGGGCTGCGGCTGGACAGGGTGAGGGTGCGTCCGCGGAGGGTGAGGGTGCAGTCGAGGCGGGTGAGGGTGCGGCGGAGTCCGGTGAGGGTGCGGGGGAGCAGACCGCGGATGGCGAGGCCGACGGTGCTGGGGATGCTGAGGGGGATGGGGAGCCGGCGGAGGAGCTGACTGCTGAGCAGGCGGCCGAGAAGGTGGCGGCTGAGCAGGCGGCCATGGCGTTGATCACGGCGCTGATGCGGTTGCGGGGTGCTCTGGCCGCGAGTCAGTTGCCGATTGATGTGGTGGGGGCTGACGAGGCACGCCAGCAGCAGAAGGCGATGCTGGATCAGCTGGACGACTACATTCTGCCGCGTCTGGTTCAGCTCGAAGCGCCGGTGCTTGCCGTCGTCGGAGGTTCTACCGGCGCGGGCAAGTCGACGCTCGTGAACACCATCATCGGCAAGGTCGTCAGCGAGCCCGGCGTACTGCGGCCGACTACTCGCTCGCCCGTCCTGATCCACCACCCGGCGGACGCCGAATGGTTCGTCGGTGATCGGGTGCTGCCTGGCATGGCGCGCTCCAGCGGTGACAGCCCTGGCGGCATGGAGGACGCAGGGCACCTGCGGTTGGTTGCCGCCGACACCATTCCACAGGGGCTTGCGATTCTGGATGCTCCCGACATCGACTCGGTCGTCGAGGCGAACCGCGATCTCGCCACGCAGCTTCTCGCCGCGGCGGACCTCTGGCTGTTCGTCACCACCGCGGCCCGGTACTCCGACGCGGTGCCGTGGGACTTCTTGCAGAGCGCGTCCGATCGCAGTACGGCGGTCGCCGTGGTACTGGACCGGGCGCCGGAAGACACCATCGACGACATCACCGGGCACCTGGCGCAGATGCTGCTCGAGCGCGGACTGGGCGACTCGCCGCTGTTCTCGATCAAGGAAACAGTTGTCGACAGCAACGGCATGCTGCCGGCCGAGACTGTTGCCTCGATCAAGGATTGGCTGATCGACCTGGCCGCCGACGCGGAGGCGCGGTCGGCCGTTGTCCGTCGTACCTTGCATGGCGCTGTCACCGCGATGGTCAAGAAGGCGCCGCCCTTCGTGGCGGCGGTCCGGGCGCAGGGCGACACCGCGACCGAGTTGCGGTCGACGGCCGAGACGGCGTACGACCAGGCAGTCAAGGACATCGCCAAGGCGACCCAGGACGGAACGTTGCTGCGCGGCGAGGTGCTTGCGCGGTGGCAGGAGTTCGTCGGCACCGGCGAACTGCTGAAGGGCTTGCAGACCAACGTCGGCCGGCTGCGCGACAAGGTGAAGAACGCGGTGGTCGCCAAGCCGCCACCGACCCGCGACCTCAACGACGCGGTCGAGTCCGGCTTGGAGTCGCTGCTGCGCGAGCACGCCGAGGCCGCCGCCGAGCGAGCCGAGCAACAGTGGCAGTCGACCGCGGCGGGACGTCAGCTGCTCACCGCCGCCGACCGCGAACTTGGCCGGATGTCGGAGGACTTCCCGGCAGCGGCCGGACGCGTGGTCCGCGACTGGCAGGGGTTCGTACTGGACCTGATCCGCAAGGAGGGCGCCGACAAGCGCTCGACCGCCCGCATTCTCGAGTACGGCGTGAACGGGCTCGGGCTCTCGCTGATCGTGGCGATCTTCGCCAGCACTGCCGAAGTCAGCGATGCCGAGGCCGGGACTGCCGTGGTCGGGCAGAAACTGCTCGAGGCCGTGTTCGGCGATCAGGCCGTGCCGACCCTGGTAGCTAAGGCGCGCGAGGATCTTGGCGGTAGGGTTCATGCCCTGATGAATGCCGAATTCGCCCGCTACCTGGCTGTGCTCGACCAGCATCCGGTCGACCCTGACGCGGCCAGGCAACTGACGGAGGCCGCGCGCGCGGTGGAGGACTGCACGTGACGGGAATCGTGGATACGGTCAAGGGTCCGGTCAGGGCCTCGACCGATGTCCTGAAGCAGATCGAGGCTTTGGAAGCGGCTGCGGAAGCCGGCCAGGGCCGCCTGGACCCGGTGGTGCTCACCGAGGCCACGCAGATCGTGGACAGGGCCGGACAACGGCTCAGGATGTCCGGGGAGCTCACCGTGGTCGCGCTGGCCGGTGCGACCGGTTCCGGCAAGTCGTCGCTGTTCAACGCGATGACCGGACTGGACCTGGCCGCGATCGGTACCCGCAGGCCGACGAGTTCGATGCCGCTCGCCTGCGTGTGGGGTGAGGAGGCGGCCGGTGAAGTGTTGAACTGGCTGGGTATCCCGAGGCGTCACCAGGTGCAGCACCGCAGCTCGCTGGAGGACGCACACTCGGAGGACCTGGACGGCCTGGTCCTGTTGGACCTCCCTGACCACGACTCGACCGAGGTGGAACACCGGCTGATCGTCGACCGGCTCGTCGAGTTGGTCGACATGCTGGTGTGGGTGGTCGACCCGCAGAAGTACGCCGACGCCGCGCTGCACAACCGGTACATCAAGCCGTTCACGTCGCACTCGTCGGTGATGGTGTTCGCGCTGAACCACATCGACAAGCTGAACCCGGACCAGCAGAAGAGCTGCCTGAACGACCTCGACCGTCTGCTCAAGTCGGACGGCCTGAAGTCGCCGACTGTCGTGGCGACCTCCGCCGTGAGCGGTGACGGCCTCGACGAGTTGCGTTCCCTGCTGGTCAAGCGCGTGAACAACAAGCGAGCGGCACGCGTGCGGCTCGCCGCTGACGTCGACCGCGTGGCGGACCGGATGGCGAGCCAGTGTGGCAACGCCAAGACTCCGGAAGTCGCCGACAGCGACATCACCGAACTGGTCGACGCTCTCGCCGACGCCAGCGGTGTCCCGGTTGTGGTCGACGCCGTACGGCGCTCTTACCTCCAGCGTGCGCGGGCTGCGACGGGATGGCCCGTCACCAAGTGGCTTGGACGGTTCCGGCCGGATCCGTTGCGACGGCTGCACCTGGATCAGGTGCCGAAGCAACAGGGCAAGGCGCTCCGCAAGTCCGCGTCCAGCGAGGTCGCGATCGCACGCACTTCGTTGCCTGCGGCAACACCAGTGCAACGGGCCCGGATGGACACCGCCGTCCGCACCATCACCAACAAGGCCGCGGAGGGGCTGTCCCGTCCGTGGGCGGACTCGGTGCGCACGGCGATCCGCCGCCGCGAGGAGTCGCTGGGCGACGAGCTCGACCAAGCGGTCGCGCGGACCGATCTCGGCGCGAGCAACAACCCCGGCTGGTGGGGTGTCGCGCGGCTCTTCCAGTGGCTGCTGTTCCTGCTGGCGCTCGGCGGAGCTGTGTGGCTCGCGGCGACCGCGGTCTTCGGTTACCTGCGGTCGGACGACCCGGCGCTGCCGAAGTGGAACGGCATCCCGTACGCCTGGATCATGCTGATCGGCAGCGCGGTTCTGGGAATCGGCATCTCGTTCGCCTGCCGCGTCTTCGCTACCAATGGAGCGGCGCGCCGCTCGCGGCTGGTCGCCAAGGCGCTCCGCACCGAACTCGAAAAGGTTGCCGACAGCCACGTTGTGGGGCCCGCCCGCGAAGAGCTCGCCGCCTACACCACGTGCCGCGACAGCATCGCGACCGCCCGCGGGTAGCACCCCGACTGGATGCCTCGAGGCCGAGGTAGTCATGCCGCCTCGGACTCTCGTGTGGTCGGGGTGAGCGGGATCGGAACTGCTGTGTACTCATCGGCCGGGTACGGCGACGCCGTCGTCTCGGCGGCACTGGCGGCGTCTCGCCCGTCGTGGTGAGCGCCGGTTCGAGGCGCGTTCTTGGGGAAGGACGCGGTGCCGCGGTTCAGGTCGTGGCCGACGGAGAAGGCTTCCAGTACGACGCGACTGTGTTGCTCGCCGGCCTGGTCGATCCACTCGTGGGTTCGCAACCGGCCGTGGACGACGATCGGCTGGCCGACCTGCAACGAGTCGAACACGTTCTGGGCCAGCACCCGCCAGCATTCGACCTGGTACCAGGTGGTCGGGAGGTCGGCATACGACCCCTCGCCGCGGTTGTAGCGGCGTGGTGTCGACGCGAGGCGGAACGATGCCCGGGCGTCGCGCCCGTGCACCTCCTTGAACTGCACGTCGCTGCCGAGTCTGCCGAGCACGGTCACGTACGTCTCGCCGAAGCTCATGATGGCCACCTTCCGTTCGATCGAGGATGCGCTGTCACCGGAGAAGATGCCGGGCTCGCACCGCGTCCCGCCGTACGTATTTCTGATCTGTGGACAACCGAGAGGGCGGATTGGGGTCGGTTGGGCGGTAGCACATAGGCTCTGGGGTATGGCGGAATTCATCTATACGCTTCGCAACGTCCGGAAGGCGCACGGTGACAAGGTCGTTCTCGACAACGTCACGCTGAACTTCCTGGTCGGGGCGAAGATCGGCGTGGTCGGGCCGAACGGCACCGGTAAGTCCTCGCTGTTCAAGATCATGGCGGGGCTCGACCAGCCCTCCAACGGCGAGGCCCGGTTGGCCGAGGACGCGACGGTCGGGATCCTGCTGCAGGAGCCGCCGCTGACCGAGGGCAAGACCGTGCTCGAGAACGTCGAGGAGGGCGTCGGCGAGACCAAGCAGAAGCTCGACCGCTTCAACGAGATCTCCGCCGAGCTGGCGGACCCGGACGCGGACTACGACTCACTGCTCGCCGAGATGGGCGATCTGCAGACGGAGCTGGACCACCGCAACGCCTGGGACATCGACGCCCAGCTGGAGCAGGCGATGGACGCGCTGCGCTGCCCGCCGCCGGACGCGATCGTCGACAAGCTCTCCGGTGGTGAGCGCCGCCGGGTCGCGCTGTGCAAGCTGCTGCTGCAGCAGCCCGACCTGCTGCTGCTCGACGAGCCCACCAACCACCTGGACGCCGAGTCGGTGCAGTGGCTGGAGCAGCACCTGCAGAAGTACCCGGGCGCCGTCATGGCGATCACCCACGACCGGTACTTCCTGGACAACGTGGCCGAGTGGATCCTGGAACTCGACCGCGGCCGGACCTACGGGTACGAGGGCAACTACTCGAAGTACCTGGAGACCAAGCAGGCGCGGCTCGTCGTCGAGGGCCAGAAGGACGCGAAGCGGCAGAAGATCCTCGAGCGCGAGCTCGAATGGGTCCGGTCGAACGCGAAGGGCCGGCAGGCGAAGAGCAAGGCCCGCCTGCAGCGGTACGAGGAGCTGGCGGCCGAGGCGGAGCGCTCCAGGAAGCTGGACGTCGACGAGATCAACATCCCGCCGGGTCCGCGACTGGGCAGCACGGTCCTCGAGGTCAGCAAGCTGGAGAAGGGCTTCGGCGACCGCAAGCTGATCGACGGCCTGAGCTTCTCGCTGCCGCGCGCCGGCATCGTCGGTGTCGTCGGCCCGAACGGTGTCGGCAAGTCGACGCTGTTCCGGATGATCGTCGGCGAGGAGCAGCCGGACGCCGGCTCGCTGAAGCTCGGTGAGACCGTGCGGATCTCGTACGTCGACCAGTCGCGCGGCAACCTGGACCCGAAGAAGACGGTGTGGGAGCAGGTCTCCGACGGTCTCGACCACATCAAGGTCGCGCACTTCGAGATGCCGAGCCGGGCGTACGTCGCTTCGTTCGGTTTCAAGGGCCCGGACCAGCAGAAGCCGACCGGCGTACTCTCCGGCGGTGAGCGGAACCGGCTGAACCTGGCGCTGACTCTGAAGATGGGCGGCAACCTGCTGCTGCTCGACGAGCCGACCAACGACCTGGACGTGGAGACCCTGCAGTCGCTGGAGGACGCGCTGCTGGAGTTCCCGGGCTGTGCCGTGGTCGTGTCCCACGACCGGTGGTTCCTGGACCGGGTCGCAACGCACATCCTGGCGTGGGAAGGCACCGACGAGGACCCGGCCGAGTGGTTCTGGTTCGAGGGCAACTTCGCGTCGTACGAGGCGAACAAGGTCGAGCGCCTCGGCCCCGAGGCGGCCCGTCCGCACCGAGTCACCTACCGGAAGCTCACCCGCGACTGATCAAGCACCTGAGCCCACCTCGCCTGGGCGAGGTGGGCTCACTCAGCTAGCCCTGGGACTTGTGGTCGTCCAGGACTCGTTCGATCACGGTGAAGTCCTCGGTGATGAGGGCTTTCCAGAGAGCCCAGCCACGGGCTCGTGCCCAGGTCGCGGCATCTTGGGTGACCGCCGAGCGGAAGGTCTCACGGGACGAGCCGGCGAAGAACGTGTAGGCGATGACGAGGTCGCAGGCCGGGTCTCCGATGCCTGAAGTACCGAAGTCGATGACAGCCGAGAGACGGCCGTCCTGGACCAGCAGGTTGCCGCTGGCGATGTCGCCGTGGAACCAGACAGGTGGGCGATCCCACGAAGACGCCAGAGCGGCCTCCCACACTTCGAGAGCCAGGTCCGTGTCGATTCGACCCTTCAGTACGGCGAGCGCCTGCATGGTCTCGTCGTGGTAGTACTCCGGCGATGCACCCCGGTAGAAGCTGTGCGCGCCGGCGATCGGTCCACCGGTCGCGTCGCAATTCTGCAACGCGAGGATGAACTCGGCGATCGACTCAGCGAAGCCAGACAGGTCCGCCACAGTCTCGTGTGACGCGGTCTGACCGTCGATCCAGCGCCGGATCGCCCAGTGGTACGGGTAACCGGCGCCTGGCTCGCCCTTCGCCACCGCCTCAGGGATTGCCACCGGCAACGACGGAGCGAGGACCGGCAGCCACTGGTGCTCCTTGTGCACGGCGGCCGTATAGCTCTCGTGCGTGGGTAGCCGTGCCGTCAGGTCGGAGCCCAGCCGGTACGTCCGGTTGTCCCAGCCGTCGATCTTGACGGGGGTCACCGGCAGGTCGGCCCACCGTGGGAACTGTTCCGCGATCAAGCGCCGTACGAGCTCGGCGTCGATGCCGGCGCGGCCGTCCAGGTGGTAGTCCGTCACGGTCGGCGATTCTCCCGGGACCTCACAACCGCCCGCAAAGGGTTTTCAGACGTCCGCAAGCGGCTGGCTCTCAGCGACGGAGTCGGCGAGGAAGGCTGAGATCGTCCGTAGCTCGTCGACGCTGCGAGTCGCCAGTACGGCGTTCATTCGCGCGCCCTGCTCGGCGTACAGCGGGACGAGCTTTTCCTGGATGGCTTCGGGGGAGGGGGTGACGACGACTTTGCGGCGGTCGTGCGGGTCGGGCTTGCGGGCGACCAGCCCCAGAGACTCCAGTCGGTCGATGACGCCGGTGACCGTTCCGGAGGTGAGGCCGGTGTGCTCGGCGAGTTGCCGCGGCGTCAGCGGGCCGTAGGTCTGCAGCAGCGTCATGAACTGGGAGTCGCTGGCGCCGAGCCCGACCTTCGCGGAGACCGCGTGGTTGAACAGGACGACCTCCGCGATCAACCGGATCATCCGCTGCTGGATCTCAGCCGCGAGCTCTTCTCTCGAACTGGTCATGGTCCGCCTCAGCATAGGGTTTGTATTTCTCTCGGATGTCCAAGATACTTGGTTTACCAAGATACTTGAAGATCCGAGATAAGGAGTCGAAGATGAAGGTGCTGGTGATCGGTGGCGGGACCGGTGGGCTTGCGCTGGCGCACGGTCTGAAGCGGGCCGGGATCGGAGTGACCGTGTTCGAGCGGGACGCGCTGCGCACGGACGGACTGCACGGCTACCGGGTCGGCATCGACCCGGACGGCAGCCGGGCCCTGCACGCGCTGCTGCCGAAGGATCTGTACGACACGTTCGTGGCCACCAAGGCGCGCGACCCGAAGTACTTCACCATGCTCACCGAGGACCTGAAGGAGGTCCTGTCGCTGGACCTGCCGGAATCGACCGACCCGGTGGAGAGCGAGAAGTCGATCAGCCGGATGACGCTGCGCCAGGTGCTGCTGACCGGGCTCGAGGACGTGGTTGAGTTCGGCAAGGAGTTCAGCCGTTTCGAGCAGCACGGTGACCGCGTGACGGCGTACTTCGCGGACGGGACGCACGCGACCGGCGACCTGCTGGTGGCGGCGGACGGTTCGGGTTCGCGGGTTCGGCGCCAGTACCTGCCGCAGGCCAAGACCGAGGAGACCGGGATCATCGCGATCGCGGGAAAGCTGCCGATCACCGACGAGAGCGCGAAGCTCGTTCCGCAGAAGGTGTTCGAGGGGATCTCGATGGTCAACGCGCCGCGCGGGCTGGCCTGCATCCTGCACGTGATGGAGTTCCAGTGGGACCACGACGGCCAGGTGAAGAGCGGGATCGGCGGGAACACCGAGGAGCTGATCCGGCAGTGGCCGGGGCTGCAGTTCGACAACACTCGCGACTACATCAACTGGGGTCTGTCGGCGACCGCGGACAAGCTTCCGGCCAATGTCATGGAGCTGCGCGGTGCCGAGCTGGTGAAGCTGGCGTTGGACCTGACTCCCGGCTGGCACCCGAACCTGCGTCGGCTGTTCGAGCTGACCGACCCCGGCACCTGCTTCCCGGTCAACATCCAGACGTCGGTCCCTCTCGATCCGTGGAAGACGACGAACGTGACGCTCCTCGGCGACGCGATTCACACCATGACGCCCGGGCGTGGCGTCGGCGCGAACACGGCGTTGCGTGACGCGGTGAACCTCTGCCGGCAGCTGATCGAGGTGCGTGACGGGCGTCAAGAGCTGATCCCGGCGGTGCGCGAGTACGAGGCGAAGATGATCGTCTACGGGTTCGACGCGGTGCTCAAGTCGCGGGCGCAGATGACGGCTGACGACCCGATGCACAAGCCGGTGATCGGGCGGCTGGCCCTGGCCGGGATGCGTACGGCGATGCGCACGGTCAACAACGTGCCGCCGCTGAAGCGCCGGATGCGCGACGCGATGCTCGCTTACCGCGGCGCCGACCGCGCCGAGACGACGCTCGAAATCACCCCTGCGCCGGCGTCCCGCTGACCGCGGCGAGCCAGGTATCGGCGAGGCGGACCCGGTCGCCGCTGACACCGCGGTTCACGAAGCGCCAGCCGCGTGACGGGTGGCGGGCGGCTGCTTCCGAGGCGATCAGGAACGGGTAGGAGTGACCGAGGACGTGGTTGGGGTCCTCGGTCGGTCCGCGGCCGCCGTGGGTGATCGAGTCGCCTTGGAAGAGGATCAGTGCGCCGGGCGCGAACACCTAGCGTTGGCCGATGTGTTCGGAGACGGCGTCGAAGACGCGGCCGATCGCGACGAAGTCTTCCTGACTGGCCAGGTCGACGAGGTTCTCGCGGACGCCTTCCACGTGGGTGGGTGCGGCCTGCTCGAGGAGGGCGAAGCCGGCGTCGGTCAGCTCGGCCCAGACGCCGCGCTTGTCGCTGGTGCACGACGTACGGCGTACCAGCTCGGCGGCCTCGAGCCGTCCCACGGTGTGGGTCAGTCGGGAGCGACTCTGGTGCAGCCGGTCGGCGAGGTCCGCCATCCGGAGCCGGCGGTCGGGTGCCTCGGAGAGCCGGACCAGGATCTCGTAGTCGTTGATTCCGATGCCGAACCGACGCAGGTCGTCGTCCAGTTGGGCCATCAGGCGCGCGGTGCCAAGCAGGTACGCGCGCCACGCCACCTGCTGCTCGGCGTTGAGCCACCGAGTCTCAGTCGTCATCGTCACGCCGACAGTGTACCGGGAATGTAGTTGACATTTAAATCGTTACTGCCTACTGTCGTAGTTCAAGAGATTGAGTATTGAACTTCTCGAGCTGCGTCGCCCCCGACCAGTAAGACCCCCACATCCGAGAGGAACCCATGAGCGAGACCGTTACCGCCGGCACGACCCCGACCAGCAGCATCCCCGGCCTGGTCGCCGGCACTTACGTGATCGATGGCAACCACAGCGAGATCGGCTTCACCGTCCGCCACCTGATGACCAAGGTACGCGGCACCTTCAAGGAGTACGCCGGCGAGA